>ULZA01038545.1_pt1 | contig 13849 bp, 7 predicted proteins | sample 1962681 | NCBI WGS metagenome assembly ULZA01 (sample SAMEA4835877, study PRJEB28245) | human gut metagenome | biome: gut microbiome; material: fecal sample | place: Denmark | collected 2008 | reverse complement strand
CGACAAGCGATTTATTGAAACAGTTGCGGAATTAAGGTTAAACTAAAATTCGTCAAAGAATATTCGGACTCAAAAAATCAAAACGGGTTTTCCACCCTACTCTCGAACCAAAAAAAGAAAAATATAAAGAATATCTAAAACAACTAAATCATTATAATTATGAGACGAAATCTAAAGCTTCTCTCGGCAGCATTGCTATTCCCTATGGCAGTATCGGCACAGACAGACAAGATTCAGGGAACCATTGTCTCTGAAACTGATGGCCAACCGCTGATAGGTGTAGTAGTACGTGTGAAAGGTACCGCTTCAGGAACCGTTACCGACATCGACGGACATTATCAGTTAAAGGTAAATCCTAAAGATGTGGTAGAATTTTCATGTATTGGCTATAAAACAGTAACCCAAAAAGGTAAGACTGGAACCTTCGACTTTAAGATGGAGGAAGACACCAATATGCTGGACGAGGTGGTAGCCATAGGTTACGGCTCAATGAAGAAGAGCGACCTCACAGGATCAGTAGCCGTGGTAAAGGCTGAAGACCTGAAGAAGACCCCCGCCGCCAGTGTAGACCAAGCCATACAGGGCCGCGTGGCAGGTGTGACCGTAAACGCTAACAGCGGACAGCCTGGTGCTGGCGCTGTGGTGCGCATCCGCGGTATCGGTACTGTGAACGACTCGGCTCCTATCTATGTAGTAGACGGTAACATCACCAGCGACATTTCATTCCTCTCGCCCAACGATATCGAGTCAACAGAGGTATTGAAAGACGCTTCGTCAACCGCCATCTACGGTGCCCGTGGTGCTAACGGTGTTATTCTTATCACCACGAAGAGTGGCGAGAAGGGCCGTGGCAAGGTTTCGTTTGATATGTATTATGGCTGGCAGAACCGCTGGAAGAAGCTCGACTTGATGGATAAAGACGAGTTTGTACAGACCTATCTGAAGTTGGCTGCTCCTAAATCAGAGCGCAACTATTACGAGAAGAAGGGCTTTAACGAGTGGCTGCAGAAATATAAGTTGGGTAACGATGCTTACTATGCTGTAGCAAAGACCAAAACTTATCAAGATGGTTTCGAATATAGCGCCGTAAACACCGACTGGCAAGACGAGGTGTTCAACTCGAACGCTCCTATCCAAAACTATCACGTATCGTTTGATGGTGGCTCTGACAAGAGCAACTACTCGTTCTCGGCATCTTACTACGACCAGGAAGGCACCATCATTGGTTCAAAATATAATCGTCTCACACTGCGTGCTAACACCTCGTTTCAGGTGAAGAAGTGGCTGAAGATTGGCGAGAACCTCTCGTTCGCAACCAGCCAAGCTCGCAACGCCATGAACCAAAACGCATCGCCAGGCGCAAGCGTTATCTCGGCAGCCTTGGCAATGGCTCCGTGGGATGTGCCTTACTATCCCGCTGGCACCTATAACCGCAAACATGAAGATATGAGCGGAAAGGTGGGCGTTCCCTCTAACTTTAAGAACGTAACTAACCCGTTCTCAATGGTTTACTACTCGCATCCGCACAACGTGGTGAACCGCTGGTTTGGCAATATGTACCTCGAGTTTACACCTATCAAGGGCCTCAACTATCGTACAAACTTTAGCTACGACCAGGTGAACGAGAAGAACCGCACCTTTACCGATGCCCACACCGTAAACAGCTATGACGACTCGAAGGGCAAAAATTTCTTGACACGCGGACTGGTGCAGTATACCACCTTTACTTGGGAAAACATCATCAACTATCAGTTCGACCTGGGCAAGATACACCACTTCAACGCTATGGTGGGCCAAACCACTGAAGAGTATAACTATTATTCAATAGGTGGAAGCGGTTCTACCATCCTCAACCCATCAGAGAAGAACTGGTATCTCTCACAAACCACCGACGACAACACTAACCCCATCGCTGATGGCGTAGGCCGCACACGCCGCCTGTCGTTTTTGGCACGTCTGAATTATAACTTGATGGATCGCTACTTGATAACCGTCAACTTCCGTGCCGACGGTTCAAACAAGTTCCCCGAGAACACATGGGGCTATTTCCCCTCTACCGCCTTTGCATGGAAGGTGAGCGAAGAGCCCTTCATGAAACGCTTTAAGAAACTCGACTACATGAAGCTGCGCTTGGGATGGGGACAGATTGGTAACGACAAAATTGCCAACGACGCCTTTAACCAAACCATCTTCACCTCGCAAAACGTGTTTGTGGGCTACCCCTTCGGCGTGAGCCAAACAGTGGGCACTGGCGCTACCATCCTTACCTACGTAAACCAGGGTGGCAAGTGGGAACGCACCGAAACATGGAACGCTGGCGTTGACGCTGCCTGGGGTAACGGTCTGCTGTCGGCCAATGTCGACTTCTTCGTGCGCAACACAAAAGATATGTTGCTGTCAGTAAAGGGTCCGGCCTGGAGCGGCAACCGCTTCGATGCCCAGAGCAACGTGGGCACCGTGCGCAATGTGGGTGTTGAAATTTCGCTCGGACACACAAACCACATCGGCAAGGTAAACTACTCGGTAAACGGTAACATCTCGTTCATCAAGAACAAACTTACCAGCCTAAACGGCGGACAGATTGTTTATGGCGACCGCGTAATTAGCGACGAGGGACTGCCTCTGTTCGAGTTCTGGGGATATAAATACCTGGGCGTTTACAAGAGCAAGGAAGAGGCCAACGCTGCACTGCCTGGCTATGCTCGCGATGGCGAGGTGAACCCCTACGGTGCTGGCGATGCTATCTATGCCGACCTTGATGGCGATGGCAAGATTTCAGAAACAGGCGACCGCACAAAGTTGGGCAACAACTTCCCGAAGGTAACCTACGGTTTGAACCTGTCGGCCGACTGGAAGGGTCTTGACCTGCAACTGTTCTTCCAGGGCGTAGCTGGCAACAAGATATATAATGCCGTGCGCGAACGCACTGAAAGCAATGGTCTGACCTCACAGCTCAGCACCAAGATGCGCGACGTATGGACCGAGGATAACCCCGATGGCACCATTCCTAACCCCAAGGGCGCTAACAATATGCTCAACTCGAGCCGCTTCCTTGAGAGCGGATCTTACTTCCGCCTGAAGAACATACAGCTGGGCTACACCTTGCCTAAGAAGCTGCTGAACGGATGGGGCATCTCTAACCTGCGCGTTTATGCACAGGCCAGCAACCTCTTCACCATCACCAACTATTCGGGCTACGACCCCGAGGTGGGAAGCGGTGTCGACTATGGCAACTATCCGCAGAGCCGCACCTATATGTTTGGTTGCAACTTCACCTTCTAACAAAGGTGTATGTAACGCTATCTTAATGTTCAACAGACAGAGAAATAACATCATTATATAATATATGAATCAGTTTAAAGCATTAACATATTCAGCTTTGGCGTTGGCTACACTGAGCCTCAGTTCGTGCAACGACTGGCTGACAGAAGAAACACCAGGAACAACAAAGGTGTCTGAATTCTTCACTTCATTGTCTACCGCCGAGGCCGTGGTAAACGCTGCTTACGTGCCAATGACATGGGAGTTTGGTACAACCTACTACCCCGAATGGTATTTCGGCGACATCGTGTCAGACGATGCCCTCAAGGGCGGACAAGACATTAACGACGGTGCCGACCTGCGCGAGCTGGAAAACTTCAAAGCCAACTCGGATAACGAAATACTGCTTGGGTATTATCGCGCACAGTGGCAAGGTATACAACGCGCCAATTTGGCCATCGACGAAATTCCTACCACACGTATCGAGACCGAAGGGGATGAGGCCGAAAAGCAAGCCAAATATCGCGACCGCTACCTAGGCGAGGCCTATTTCTTGCGCGGCTACTACTACTTCCGCTTGGCCCGTATGTTTGGCGGCATGCCACTCATCAACTACGTAATCAAGAGCTCGAACCAGTGGGCACAAACACGCAGCACAATGGACGAAACGCTCAACTTTGCCATCGAAGACTTTAAACGCGCTGAAAACCTGCTGTGGGAGAAAGACAAATACAGCAACGAAGAGTTGGGTCGCGCCACAAAGGGTGCTGCACAGGCCATGCTGCTAAAGGCAAACCTCTACCGTGCCGACTATCAGCGTAACGCGGACAACGAAACCGAGGCTCAGAAATACTTTGCCGAGGCAGCTAAGTGGGGCAAAGAGGTTATCCAGAGCAGACAATATTCGCTCTGGCCCAACTACCTCGACAATTTCCGTCTGGCAAACGAAAACGGACGCGAGAGTGTGTTTGAAATTCAATACACCGAAGAGGCAACATCCGACTACGGTGGCGAGGGCTACACACGCGGAACCATGACCACCATCTTACAGCGTTCACGCTCGTCGGCTTTCGGCGAGGCTGGATGGGGCTACGACCGCCCCACACAGAACCTGTACAACGAATATGAGGCTGGCGATGCGCGTCGCGATGAGACCATACTTGTTCCTACCGATGAACAGATTGAAACACCTGCACAAGAAATATACTGTGGCGACCGTATGCTGAACCGCAAATATGCCATGTATAACGATGGCACCAACGGTGGTATCTACAAGCTGGCACACGCCACACGCTCGCCCAAGAACAACATACAGATACGTTATGCCGACGTGCTGCTAATGTATGCCGAGGCGTGCTGCGAAAGTGGAGACCTGCCCAGCGCAAAGAGCGCACTGAAAGAGGTGCGCGACCGTGCGGGCCTGAGCCAGTTCCCCTACACCGCTGTGATACAAGGCCAAACCGTTACCTTTAACGATAATCAGGAAGATTTGCGCAAGGCCATTCGTCACGAGCGCCGCGTAGAGTTGGCTATGGAAGGCCACCGCTGGTTCGACCTCACCCGCTGGGGCATTGCCAAAGAAACGATGGACACCTACATGGCAGGCGAAACTGAAGAGGCCAAGGAGCTGTACGGCACCTTCCAGAAAGGTAAGCACGAGCTCTTCCCCATACCATCGAAGGAGATTGACCTTAGTGGCATAGAGCAGAACCCTAACTGGTAACACACATATAAAAAAATCATCGCTATTTATAAGTATCATACTTAACATAACGATATACGCTTTGCTTGCATTTGGTTCAGAACAGGAAGCGTGAGGCCGTGCGGTTTCCGCTTCCTGTCAAAGCCAAAGCGCCGACAAAACGAAACAGGAAAAAGATATTATTTTACAATAAACAATATTACTAATATTAAAAACAAAACAACTATGAAAAAATTTACTCTTTTGGCAGCATCGTGCTTCATGGCACTTGCAGCAGCAGCTCAAACAAGTTATGTAACTCCCGCCACTAATATAGACGGTGACCCTACATTCGACTTTAACGGCACAACCAACTACGTTATTCTCTATGCTTCAGAAGACGAGGTTGACGCACTGGGCGAAACAAAAATCTTGAAGAACGAGAGCCCCACTGAACTTGACGGGGCACGCCCCGTTTACATCTGGGAGAACACCTACACGGGTGGCGAAGGCGAAGGATTCAACTCATTTGGTGGTTCAGGCTATATGAGCTTCGTAGTAGGCACAGTCGGATGGTCAGGACTGGGACACTGTGGCGTGGTTGACGCTGCTAAAGAACTGGATGGCTTCGACCTCAGCATGCTGAAGAATGGTAAGTGGTATCTGCACATGGCTATGAAAGATGCTGGCTCTATTCACGCTACACACAACATTGCCGTAGGCCCCAACGCTACTGGCTGCTTCGCCCTGGGCGAGACCAAGACCGATGCCAAATATGAATTGATTGGCGACTTTGATCGCGACGGTGAATGGTACAACATTGACATTCCCGTTGACGACCTCGTTGACCTGGGCTTCGACCTTACAAATTGCACTGACAAATGTGCTGGCAACGTGCTCACCTTCCTCAGCGGTGGTGCTACAGGTGCTCAGCTCAACTACGACGCTGTATTCTTCTATCAGAAGGCAGCCGACGCTACTGGCATCAACCAGGTAAAAGCCGACAACAATAAGGTAAACGCCATCTACACCGTTAACGGCATGCAGGTGAAGGATATGAGCAAGCCCGGTCTCTACATTCAGAAAACTGCTAACGGCGTTAAGAAGGTGTTGAAGAAGTAATTTCTTTAGTTGACAAGGAGACAAATTGACAAGGAAACAAGGAGGCTTATTTCCTCGTAAAAAGAAAAGTGAAAAGGGAAAAGTGAAAAATCCTATAGCTTTGCTCCTTTATCTTGTTTCTCGTAAATAGAAATAAAAAGTGAAAATCTTATAATCGAGGCAAATCTCCTTGTAACTTGTCTCTCGTAACTCGTCAACTAAAAAACTAAAATAATAATAAAACCTTTCAAGAGCGGCATGCGCCGTGAAGGTGTGGCCGCTCTTACTTTATAAACAAACCCCTAAACACCTCGCATCAATAAACAATAATATTTATTTATAGAATGATGAAACATCTATTCACTGGCATGGCAGCCATTGCCTTGGCATGTATGGCGATGGTAGCTGAAGCCCAACCTAAACAGCGCAGCGAAAAGCGTGGCGTGGCCGAAGAGCAGTTTACCTATGCAGAAGAGATTGACGCATTGGCTCCTGGCGTATGCTGGACATACAACTGGGGAACAGCGCCTAACAAATTGATAAAAGACCTTTTCGGAACGGGCGAAGGCAAGAAAATGGAGTATCTGCCCATGGCATGGAATAGAAACGCTAACATAGCCTCGATAAAAAAATATTATGATGAACACCCCGACTGTAAGTATCTGCTGGGATATAACGAACCTAACTTGGCCGACCAGTCGAACATCACACCGCAACAGGCCGCCGACGCGTGGCCAGATCTTGAAGCCATTGCCAACGAGTATAGCCTAAAGCTCGTCTCGCCGGCAATGAGCTACACGGGCTCAGCCATCAACGATGGCAAGATATGGCAGCCCTTCGAGTGGATGGACGAATTTATAAAGCTGTATAAGGACAAGAACGGTCGTGAACCCAAGATGGACTATATCGCCATTCATACCTACATGAACGTTACGGCACCCACCCTGGCCTTCGTGCAACAGTGGATAGACAAATATAACAAACAAATATGGGTAACCGAGTTTGCAGCAGGCGAAAACAACCCCGACTCGCTTACACAGGTGCGCGAAATGGTAAAAAAGGTTGAAGGCCTTGAGCGCAACCCAGGCGTGTTTCGCTATGCTTGGTTTAAAGGCACATCGGGATCGCGCATGGTAGACAAAAGTCCCTATTGGCGTTTGCTCTACAAGCCCAACCTTCGCACCCATCTGCCCGCAGCTGGCACCATGACAGGGCAAGGCGTGGTTTACACCTACATGTCGACCTTCGACAGCACCTATTATTATAAGCCTGCCGAGCTTGTTATGGCCAAAGACTATGTGGCCAGCAACAGCATAACACTGGAGGTAAGTGGCGACACACTGAAAGGCACCATCAACACACACCTATCAGTAGAGATTGGAAACTCTGGCAGCACTCAGTATCTTATCGACGTGCCTGAGAACGATACCTACCTCTTCAGCTTTCGGTACAGCGACCGCGCATCGGCCGCACGCCAACAGGTGCTGAAGCTGAAGATTGACGACAACGAAACTGGTAGCGTAACACTTACCGCTACGGGCGCCTATCGCGACACGAAAGAGGTGTATGCTACCACCACAGCGCAGGTGCCCCTCACGGCTGGCAAACATCGGCTGGCACTGGTAGGCTCGCAGCCCATCAACCACGCTCGCGTAACCTGGTTCAACTTTGTTTCGGCCACAGGCATCAACGAGATAAACAAGGCCCAGGCAAACAACATTATCAGCAAGCGCTACTTCACCCCACAAGGACAAGAGGTGGCACAAGCCCCACGCGGCCTCAGCATAGAGCGCACCCTATATGCCAATGGCCAAACGGTGTGCCGCAAGATAATGACAAGATAACAGAAGTAAGAATAACCCCAAAAGGTACCTAAATATTAAGAACATCTAAATTTTTAAAAAACGACATCAACCATTAATTGTATGAAAAGGATTTGCACCTTTATGCTTTCGGCATTAGCATTGCCGTTAAGCCTTTCTGCACAAACAACCACGCCCCCCACAGGATATAAGATGGTGTGGAGCGACGAGTTTAACGGAACAAGCCTCAATACCAAGGTATGGAACATTGAGGAGAACGGAAACGGTGGAGGCAACCAAGAGTTGCAATACTATCGCAAGGAGAACGTGGCCGTAGCAAATGGCAACCTCGTGCTCACCGCACGTCGTGAAAACTATAACAACAAGCAGTTTACATCAGGACGTATCAACAGCCGCGACAAAGCCTACTTTAAACATGGCATCATTCAGGCACGCATCAAGTTTCCGAAGACAGCCAACGGCGTATGGCCTGCCTACTGGATGATGGGTAACGACTATGGCAAGCTGGGATGGCCCCGCTGTGGCGAGATAGACATTGTTGAAACAGGCAACGCTGAAGGTATTAAGAACGGCACACAAACCCGACACTTTGGCGCCACACTACACTGGGGAACCAGCGCTGGAGCTAACCACAAACAGTATGGCACCAGCTATCTGGCACCCGAGAACAACCCGCTGCAGAACGACGAATATCACATCATCACCACCGAGTGGGACGGACAGTTCTTGTCAATGTATTACGATCTGCAAGACTTTACCGTGGCTGCCAAGAACAAGGCTCGCTTCTATAGCGCCACCATACCCGCCAGCACTAACAGCGCCGACATAGGCCACTACTTCCAGAAGCCCTTCTTCTTTATCTTTAACCTGGCTGTGGGCGGAAACTATACTGGCATTTACAATGCTGGCGGCATATCAGCACTACCCAACGCGGGCGACGAAGCCAAAATGTTTGTCGACTGGGTGCGCGTCTATCAAGACGAGGCCGATGCCGAAGCACAATATAAAACACCCGATGGCGACAACACGGGCTCCAATCCCGACACCCCCATCACCCCCGAAGCCCCCGACACCAAGACCGAATATGGCTACTGGGGCACAAAGGCGCTCGATGCCTCTGGCACCACCACCTTCGACTTTAAAAACTCGTACGACGCTGTGCTCATCAGCACCAGCATGGGGGTAACCAACGCTTTCTCAGAGAAAACAAAGGCCGACTATAATGTAGACAACAAAAAAAACTTTCTCTACATTTGGGAAAACACTTACAACGCTGAACCGTCATCAGGGGTAAACTCGTTTGGCTTCGGCGAAACCTTCAACCACTTCACCGTGGGAACAGTAGGATGGTCAGGACTGGGCTTTGCTTCTAATCAGAATGGAGGAAAAGACCTATCAATGATTGATGACGAATATGTCTTTCATATTGGCTTTCGCGGAACCTCTACCGATGGACATACCAGCCACAAGGTTACTGTAGGCAATGCAGCATTTACCGTAGGCAATAACAGCGTTGAGGGCGCAACCATCATTGGCGATTTCAAGCGCGATGGCACATGGACCTACTTTGACATTCCTGTTACCATACTGAAAACACTGGCTGGAGGCGAGCTTTTCGATAACGCCGCCAACTATACTGGCAACGTAGTGGCCATACTGAGCGGCGGCACACAAGGCGCCGACCTGCAGTTTGACAACATCTTCTTTTATAAAAACCCCAACGTAAAAAAGGGTGTGCCCACAGAGGATAACACCACTAAGATAGGCCAATATGCCACAAAGGCCCTGGAGGGCGGACAGAGCACCTTCGACTTTACCAATGTGAGCAAGGCCGTACTGATAGGTACCAGCAGCGGCGTGACCGATGCCTTGACTGATGTTACCGTAAAGAACTATAACGTTGACGAGAAAACCAACTTCTTCTGGATATGGGACGGTGGCGACTATACTGGTCTGCCCTCAAACGGCAAGAACTCGTTTGGATGGGACGAGAGCTCTACCCGCCTTCAGGTTACTGGCAACAGCACATGGTGCGGCGCTGGCTATGCCTCACAGGGCACTGGCAAAGACCTCTCAATGATTGACGACACATGGTATCTGCACTTCGCCATGCGTGGCGACGATGCCCTCACCCACCCCTCACAAACCGTTACTGTAGGCAACGCCGTATTTGTAATTGGCAATGCCACCTCAGGACAGCAAATCGTAGGCGACTACCGTCGCGATGGCGAATGGTACAACTTTGACATTCCTGTAGCAAAGCTGAAGCAGATAGGCGGAGGCACACTGTTTAACGATGCTGCCAACTTTATGGGCAACGTGTTTGCCGTGGCTACCACACATAATAAGGGCGCCGAGGTAAACTTTGACCAGGTGTTCTTCTACAGCAAGAAAGATGGCGGCGAAACGCCCGATATACCTACCTACGTTAAAGCAGCCCTTGATAATGAGGGCAAAAGCACCTTCGACATTGAAAACACTGGCAACTATGTGCTCATTGGTACAACAGGAGGCGTAACTACCACACTGGCCAAGAAGGTAAAAGCCGACTATAACGTTGATGACGTAAACAGCGCGCTCTATATTTGGGAAGGCACCATGACAGCCAGCAACGAAAGCGGCGTCAACTCGTTCGGTTACGACGAGGGAGGCTATCCGGTTTACACCGTAGGCACCGTGGGCTGGTCAGGATTGGGTTACGCATCAAAGGCTAAAGGCAAGGATATGTCTATGCTCGACGACACCTACTATCTGCACCTGGGCATGAAGGCCACCACTAACGCTTCTTACCTTATCGCAGTGGGCAACGCAAAATTTGCTATTGGCGCTTCGGCCTTCGTTGATGGTGGCACAAGCTACGCTCCCCTTTGCGACTTCCCCCGCGACGGCAAATGGTATAACATCGACATTCCTTACAGCGAGATTGAAGCACGCGCCACAAAGGTGTTCGACAATCCTGAAGATGTTACTGGCAACGTGCTCTACTTCCTTGCTGGCGGAACAACAGGCACCAAACTCACCTTCGACCAGATTTTCTTCTACAACGATGGCAGCGTGCCCTCAGGCATCAACACCGTGAAGCAGAACAATGCCACCACTGGCAACAACCGCACCTACACCCTCAGCGGCGTTGAGGTAAAGGGCGACAACCTGCCTAAAGGCATCTACATTCGCAACGGAAAGAAGATTATCGTAAGATAAACGTAATAACAAATCAGATAACATGTATGTTCGCTCCTCTCAACAGTGAGGACAAACATACATGTTTACAAGCTAATAAGGGGTTTCCTTATAAAACCTTATAAAACCTATTTGCTATACGCATTACCTTTACACCACAAACAAGAAAGAATAATTTCCAATCAATATTTTGTACAACAATTACTAATTAAAATCAATGAACGTATGAAACAAAAATTATTAACTTTATTCGTATTGCTTGTCTCTGCTATGACAGCCTTCGCTGATGCGACGGGTAGTGGAGAAACAGCTCCCGCGGGAGAAAGTGTTAACGGAGTGAAATATACCTACTCGTTCACAGAAAGCGGGGGAAATGTAACATTCACAGTAATTCCTGATGGTTCTAATGCAGTAGGTTTTACCAACAATACTTATTTATGGGACTTAAATCATATTGGCGACTATGAAACCAAAGGAAACACCAAAACTTGGAAAAACATTAAAGCAGGAACGGTTATTAGAGTTCAATGCAAATGGGAAGTACAGAAAGGAGCATGTTTGTCAGAAGAAATATCATACACCGTAGAAGGTACTGAAGCAGCCCCTGACACAGAGGCCCCTGTAATGCTGAAAGCCGAAGCCACTACTATTCATGACACCAAGGCCACACTGACGCTGAATGCCAACGACAACAGCGACGGAGCCTTGACCTATATAGTTACCATTGGCGATAACAGCTATACTGTTACAGGCAATGCTGGTAAAGATGTAACGATTGACATCACAGGACTTACCGCTGAAACAAAATACGATTTCTCTGTAACCGCTACCGATGAAGCCAATAACGTATCTGAGGCCAAGACAGGTTCTTTCACAACAACCACTGCTTTTACCTTGACCGCTCCCACCGCTCCTACAGTTGATGCCAGTAAGGTTATTTCTGTATTGTCTGCAGCCTACACTTCTGCCACCACTTGGAATTTCGGCGGTTGGGGCCAAAGCACGGTTTCTGAAAATATCGACGTTGATGGCACACCCGTCATCCACCTGTCTAAGTTCAACTACATTGGTCTTGATGGTTTCAGCAATCAGCTTGATTTATCAGGCATGACCCACATGCACATCGACGTACTGCCCGTTACAATGGAAGGAAGCCTTGGCGTAACTCCTATTTTGGCATCAGGTTCTATAAAAGAAAACTCAACAAAGGTGGGCGACAAAACCACTTTAAAGTTGGGCCAGTGGAACGCTATTGATATGCCGTTATCCGACTTCGGTCTTGACTTTATCAACAACAAGGTATTCCAAATAAAGTTTGATCAAGGCAACAATGCTACCGATGAACTATACATTGCCAACATCTACTTCTATAAAGAATCGGCCGATGAAATAGACATTACTATCAATGGTAACGTTGCTAAAGTAACAGGCCCCATCACCACTGCCAATGTTGAGGAAATCAACAATAAAATCAATAATAAAGATGTTATGAACATCGATTTAACAGGAGTGAAAAGTATCGAAAATGGTGTTACCATTCAGCCCTTGCGTAAAAATGCCATCATCGTAATATCAGGCACATACAAAGAGGAAACAATTGACGAAAAGAAAGTTTGTACCACCACAGCTGATAGCAAATTTGATGCTATCAAGGATATGAACAACGTTGTTGTCTTAGCAGCAGACGGTTTCTATCATCCTCTCAAGCAACTTGAATTTGTCGACATTCCTGGTGAGCCATTCTGGACAGGAGGTCTGAGAGACTTTATTAGCACTGGAAGCACTGGATGCAAAGTGACTCGCATCATCAAGGCAGGGGCCCACGCCTCAATATGCGTACCTTTTGCTATCACACCCACATCCATCCCTGAAGGTCTGTATGTTTGGGAAGCTACAAATTATGATACTAAGAACAACATCATTAACTTCAGCAAAGCTGTGGAAGTGCCAGGAAATTTCCCTTGCATCTTGCGCAATACAACAGACCAAGACATCGAATTGAACTGGACATGGACAGGTGACATTAATTTCGGCAATTATGTTGGTAAAGATGCCGAAAAGAAAAAAGTGGGCGATACCGACGTATATTTCTGTGGCAACTGGAAAGAGGCGCTCTTAACCGACGGCACACAGTGGATTATCAAAAACGAAGGTATTAATGCTTCTATCGTAAAGGCTGATGGCGTTAAGATTTCTCCGTTCCGCGCTTACTTCACAGGTATTCCTGGCGGCGCTTCTGCAAAACTGAACTTCGATGACGAGGAAACTACTGGCATTACCAACGTAAACGCTGCAGAAAGCAACGACGACACCCTTTACAACCTCGCTGGTCAGAAGGTGAACGCTGCTTATAAGGGCATCGTTATCAAGAATGGAAAGAAGTATCTTGTAAAATAAGCACACATTGTTTAACCCACTAATAAACAAACGATATGGAAAAGAAACAATATATTGCCCCCGAGGTAGGCGTTACGGTTATTGAAAGCATGGCTATCATGGCTGGTTCGCTCAATGCTGCAGACCCGACTGGTACTGGTACCCTAACTATTGGTTCAGGAACCGAGACAAGTGGCTGGGCCTCTTCAAAACACTACGACGTATGGGCCGATGATGAAGAGCAATAATCATCTACCATAAAATTATAAAAACAACAATCGCATTGTAGGAAGCAATTACCTGCAATGCGATTTTTTTTTGTTATTCAGTATTACGGTTCAAACACCAGATCAAATGATATTGTTGTGTTTTTAACAATCTATTTCGCGCGACGCGCGTTTTCATGAATTATCCAAGTAGGACGGTG
>ULZA01010990.1_pt1 | contig 14044 bp, 8 predicted proteins | sample 1962681 | NCBI WGS metagenome assembly ULZA01 (sample SAMEA4835877, study PRJEB28245) | human gut metagenome | biome: gut microbiome; material: fecal sample | place: Denmark | collected 2008 | reverse complement strand
AACTCCGTGCTCAGTCCCAAGGCATCTCCTACAGCTTGTCCAAAGATTGTGCCGAGGAATCTTTCTTTCATAGTTTCATTTTCATTGTATATTAGCCACTTAAAAATGCATTGCGCTGCATTTTCAAACACACATGAATTATCCAGCGCCTCCTGATTCTACAGAATCTGATTCATATTTTCAACAAGAAGCAGATCTTTACCCTTTTCTTCCTCATCAAGCATTTCGAAAGGAGTTATATCTGCGTGAATATACTTTTTCTTATATTTCTTAAACAACTCTTTATTTTCCCTCACGCCAGCAGCCTCTTTTAACTTCATTGGCAAATACCCCATCAACAAACAAGACATCATCCAGCGACGATGCTCCATTTCGCATAACTCTAGCATCGTAGCAGTCTTACTACATTTTCTGCGCAAACCAAGCGCCATAGCACAATAAATGCTAGAGAGCTTATGAGCCTCCGGAATCCTATACCACGCCTCATCCGCATCCTTAGCCGAAGGATTATTATATGCCCTATCATACAGATAATTCACTTTCTTGCCATAATGAACTCGCTTCAAGAACCAAGCATCCTGCATACTCGCGCCTGGTCCCCAAATACACATATCATGATACAAATGAGTACTTTCTGCCCATTGTAAAATATCAGCACACCCCTTCTGGTAAACAGCCACCTTAACATCCTTAAAAGCAGGAGGAAGATGCAGAGTGGCGTGAATAGACTGAGTGTCACTATCCTCACAAACCACGATGCGTTTTACACTATTCTCACAGAATAAACTTTCAAGTTCAACACTCGTAGAAGTACCATATACAAAATGCCACTCTATATCCAAATAGTCACCATACTCCTCGACTGGACAATGCAATTCTGTCACACCATTGGCATCAGTCAACATCCAATTTGAAAGACAGAATAATCCTCTATGTGAAGCCATAAACTCTCTAGCCCATTCCTCTACATTTTCAGAAACAATGGTAATCCTACTTCGGTGATTGATATTTTGAGAGTTTGGATAATGGACCACATGAGCTAAAGTGCGAGCCACTGCTCGCCCCATGGAATTAGCGCCAAATATCACAACTTCCAAATGCTCCTTATCCTCCTTCTTGATTACTGGCATAAAATCGCTCTTATCATCATAAGCAAAAAACTGTTCTGCTTCATAATCATACAAGTTGATATAATCAACACATAGAAGACTCTCCTGATTAGTATTACTTGCACTTCTAGCCATCACTTCGGTAGTAGCATCATCAGTAAGCATCACATAAGCAGGAATACAGTTTTCCATACCCAAACACAACTCATGCAACATATTGACACAACGAATAGAAAGAGAATCATGATTATCCTCTCCATCTTCTCCTAATACATATATTATATGAGCCAATTGCGGATAAGCATCCATAAGATCTCTTTTATTGATGCGTCGCCCACGATAAAGCGTAATCCTATTTAACAGATCCGCAGAAAGCCTCAATTGCCTCATTTCCTTGCGCAATTCTTCCACATCACAATCTGTCAAAATCACAATATCCCTTTCTCCGATAACAGATAAATCCTGCAACATATTAAACAAGTGTCTATGAGCACCGATAATAAGAATATGATTACGATGACGGTAACGGACTTCACCATTCGTCCATTTTTCACTTATATTGTCAATGATATTACTGAACACAGACACCAACAAGGCATTGAGGGTAAACATACCTACCAATGCTATAATAAGGCGGAACAGGTCGTGATGACCTTCATCACCACCAAAACAACCTGCATCCATAAATAAAGCTACCGTCTCCTGCCAGCTCATGTCACCATAAACGACATAAGCCAAGCCAAAAAGAGTGGAAAACAAGATACTACACAAAAATGTAAGCAAGTACAATTGTTTGCCTGTACCCTGCGAAATGATTCTATCTAACCATCGTTTCATATAGTCATTCAATTTTAATACAGCCAAGTTCTAATATTTTTTAAGTTTAATCAAGTTGCCGAAACTGTCTTTTTCATAAAGATTACCACTCCGGTCTTGATAAATGGTTTTACCTGCGCCAGCACCTGCTCCACAGAGGATAGCAAGTCCGAAAAGAACACACAGAATCTGGAAAATCAATTGCAGGATAGCCACAACCAAGGCACCTACAGCCACAATAGTGCCCAGAATATAAACCAGAGCAAACAAAGTAATGACAACCCCTTTCCAAAAGCCCAATTCTCCTATGTTCTGTTTAAGCGTAATGCCTATACCGACGAGTATGATGCACAGGAACAATAATCCAGCAGTTAATTCACAAACACTTCCTTTCCACTTAAAGCCCATTTGAGCCACCAAATAAAATACGATAACAGCAGGAATACTCACCAAAAATCCAATAACCGCCGGTTTAAGATGAATTTCCTTGCTCCTTCCCGGCTCATCATAAAACAAAATGGCCTCATACCACCAAATGCTTGCAATCTGGGCAAAAACAACCAGAATAAAAGGAAGGATACGCAAGGCAGACCTCCAAAAGCCATATCTGTCAACATCACACCACCAAAAGGCATCACCGCCAAAGAGCTGATAAGCCATCACTTCTATTCCGGCAACAGCCAAAAGAAGAAGAGGAACCACTATAACACCAGCCTGGCGCAAAGGTCTAATGTCAAACCAAACACTAATGTAACAAATAAGGATAGCCAGAACGATAAATCCAATAACAAGCCAACAAGGCCATAATGTGGTAAGAAAGCATCCCAAATCTGTATGATAGCGATCTACTGTTTTATGAAGAGAATTGGTCACATGTTCAGGATTCGTCTCACTCCAAAGCAATAAAGATTGCTGAATTCGATAATGCTTGCCATCATGTGCAAACACAACATAAGTTTCCGAGGAATATCTGCCACAAGAATCAATCAACTCTCCCTTGGCAAGATTTAAAGCACGACTCTTCTTTTTCTCTACCCAACAGGTATCCTTAAAGGTTACCGGATAACACTTCACACTATCGTCAAAAAGAGGTTCTACTATGAACTGGCGCACATTGGCTCCATTCTTCACATGCCCACAAAGTTTACTCCCCGGCTTACCCTTACCATTCTGCAAAGCTATCACATAACTTATTCCAGAAAAGTAATCAATATAATTACCTTTCAGCAGATGACCTTCTCCAGCTAAGAAAAGACGATAATTACCATTAAGGGCATCCCCACTGGAGGCCTCCAAGTCTTCCAATAAGACATAACAGCCCTCATTCTTATATAATAGGGATCCTGAGACTTTATGAGACAGCAAACCTTTTTTGCTCTTAACATAAATAGTACCCCTCACAGAATCCTGAGCCATGGTATCTAAGGACAAGGTAGCTGGCATCCCATTCATTTCTCCATTCCAATCACCTTGCACCATACCTTTATAATCATAAGATTGAGTAAAGAGCGCAGACTGCCAGGCAGCATTGACACCAATGCCGATAAGAATGAGTAGCAACAAACCTATCAAATACCCCAAATAAGGCTTCTCACACCAATCTTCCCAAAGTTCAGAAAGATTTCTCCTTTTCACTCCATTATTCAAACTGTTCATTCTCATCTTATTTATCGTATGTTAAGTTGTTATTTTTGGTTGATTCACTCTGAAAAGTTAAAAATTTGGCACAAATATAGCAAAAAAAAACGTTCAAAACATTTTTCTTCGAGTTAAATTTTCTTAATCACTTGTAAACAACAATTAAAAATCATATATTTGCAATTGATAAAGAATCAATGATAGATTAGAAAACTATTTACCTATCTGTCAGCATTCTAAGAATATTAACAAAAACATTAAGTACCATGGGTCTATTTGGAACTAGCAACTACGAAGAGATTATCGGTTTGAAAAAACGAATCGAGGAGCTAAATGACTCAGTCAATATGAAATCTCAACTACTCGAAGTCAATGACAAAGAGATAGCAGAGAGCAAGCAAAAGCTCGAAAAAAAAGAACAAGAGCTTGAGGAAGCTACCAAAAAGCTGGAAAAGACTGAAAGCGAAATGGCTCATCTCCAACATTCCCTCGATTCTGTCAATGCAGAATTGGAGAAACTTAAAAAAGACTTTACTGAACTTCAGACCAAATGGTCTGAAAAGCAACAACAGGCACCAACGCCAACAATTATTAACGAAGAAAAAACGCTTGTAACTAAGGACGCCGAGCCTTCACCAAACATTGATGCTAAAGAAATTGCAGAATTCAAGAAACAACTGACAAGCACCCGACAGGAAATCAGCAAAATTGCCGAATCCTGCAAAATGATTGAGATGCGAGATGATACCATGAAGAGTATGCACAGCGAACTTGAAAAGTACAAAGGCGAACTCTTCAACAAAATGTTGAAACCATACAAGAATACGATTGTTACATTGTATGACAGCATCTCACGCACCTATAATTATTATCAGGACGAGACGAAGAAAGCCGAAGACGGTGCTTACGACAAGCTTTTAGAACAAATTCACCATTTCATGCTGTCAATAACAGATTGCCTGAATGACGAATACGACTTGGTAAACTTCACACCAGAGATTGGAAGCGAGTTCTCTCGCGGACAACATAGAATCAACAAAGTGATTCCAACTGACGAAGAAGCCAAAAACAACACAATAGCCAAAGTATGCCAATGTGGATTCTCTTACATAGCATTCGACCCAGCCAAGGGCATTGAACGAGAAGCAACTTTCCGTCCTGCTATCGTAGACATCTATAAATATCAGAAATAACAAAACAATTGTTTAATTTAAAAATAAATAACCATGGATAAAAGTCGTGCAGTATATGGTATCGATCTTGGTACCACCTATAGTTGTATTTCACAAGTAGACCAGTTTGATCAGGCTGTAGTGCTTCGCAACTTCGAAGGCGATGCCACCACACCATCAGTAGTCTATTTTGAGGACGAGAATACCATCATCGTAGGCAAGGAAGCAAAGACTATGCTTGAGTCTGAGCCAGACAAGACCGTTGCCTTTGTAAAACGAGAAATGGGTAATGATGCAGCATTCGATAAGACCAACAACCAGTATCCTTACCATTTTGACCCTTCAGAAATCTCGGCAGCCATCTTGAAAAAATTGGTAAAAGATGCTAATGATGCCAATGGCTACCCAGAACCAGTGAAGGATGTGGTTATCACCTGCCCTGCCTATTTTGGCAACAAAGAGCGCATGCAGACCAAGCAGGCTGGTATCATTGCCGGTCTTAACGTATTGGCCATCATCAACGAGCCTACTGCCGCTGCCATAGCGTATGGCTTAAAAGTTGACGAGCGCAAGACTATCCTGGTATACGACCTGGGTGGTGGTACATTCGACGTGACTATCATTCTTGTCAATAAAGGAGCCATCAAAGTTATTGCCACAGGTGGAGACCACCATCTTGGCGGTGTAGATTGGGATACAGAATTGGCATCATATATGCTGGATTCCTTCAACAGTCAAAATGGCACAAGCTATAAGCTTGATGACGACATGATGTTGAAAAATACATTACTGAACCTGGCCGAGACCAAGAAGAAATTGCTCACTGCAAAATCGAAGGTAAACGTCAACATCAACTGGGAAGGTCAGTCGGCACGTTTCGAAATCACACGTGAACTGTTCGACAGTTTGACAGCCAGCAAGCTGAACGAGACAATTGATGCAACCAAGGCAAGTTTAGAGATTGCACACCAAAAAGGTTTTGAGAAGATTGACGAATTCCTCCTGGTAGGTGGAAGTAGCCGCATGCCACAAATCAAGGCACGCATTGACCAGGAATTCGGTGTAGATGCCAAGATTGGCGAAGTAGACGAAGTAGTTGCCAAGGGAGCCGCCATCTATGCCATGAACGAGGCATACGCTCAAGCCATGAAGGACGTAGAAGAAGGCGTTTCAGATACTCGTCCAAAGCCACTTCGCTGTGGTCGCACCAACGTCATGAATGTCACAAGTAAGACTTATGGTTTAGGACTTATCAACAATGAAGTAGGTAACATGATTTTCGCCAATTCCAGCTTGCCGATTTCATTCAGCCGCACATTTGCAACGAGTTATGACAATCAGAAGATTCTCAGTCTTCCTATCTTTGAGAGCGATTTCACCAATCCTGAAACAGATGAAACCGTACAAGACAAGTTCTGCCGTCTGGTTACCACCGAACCTTCAGAGCTGAACATCACCAAGGACTGGCCAGAAGGAACCCCTGTAGAAGTAACTTTCAACATCGACAACGAAGGTATGCTCTCCGTTCATGCTTCTGTAGAACATGACAACATTGATTTCCAGCTGAAAGTAACGGGTGTCAAGAATGAAGAGGAGCTGAAACAGGCTCAGACCTTGTTGAGTAAGGTAAACATTGAGTAAGTGAATCTCTACTGATAAACATAAAAGAGGGCTATGACGCAGATAGCCCTCTTTATCATTTTTCCAACAGATAAAAAATATCTTGAAAATATTCATTGAATGGATCAAATTATACTGAATAGAAATGCAGAGAAATGGATTGAGGCATGCCAGTTTTTGAAAAGTGCCGAAATCAAGCCGCAACTCGATGCCAGCGAATGGACTGCCGTTGAGGGGCTGAGCGAACTGTGGAGCAAGCCGTATGAAAGGGGAAGAGTGAAAGAGAACGCAGAAGATTTGATATCTATATTAAAGGAATGCGAAAACCTGCATACCAACAACCTGGACATCAAGACTTACAGCAAACAGCTCTCAGGAGTGGCACGCGATATGTTCTTGACCGACAAGCAGACCTTTGAGAGTTTCCAAGACATCATGTATAAGAAAACAGGAAAGAAGCGTCCTGACACCAAAAAGAAGGAGACGCCTATTCCACAGAAAGATTCCGGGCACAAGCCTACCATCGATCTTATCATGATCAACCGACATGTACAAAACTTCATCAATGCGTATGCCTTTCTAAACAGCAACGAAATCAAGGCAGCATTATCAGATGAAGAGCAGCAGGCTATTGACTGCATCGGCCGTATCCTGATGGCAACTCAAAGAAGCAGCAGCGACATACGCACTTTGGAGAATGCCATTGAGATTCTGAAAAGATATGAGAACTTTCATCCTAACAATCTAAACATAAAGACGCAGAGCAAGCAACTCTCAGGGGTAGCACGCGAAGTGGGATTGGGGCACATCGAAATCTTCATGGCTTTCGCCAAGGCTTTTAATTCCAAGAAACCAGAGTTAAACAAAAAGCTGGAAAGCAATAAGCCACACCTCTCCATTACCAAAGTGGAATTCGGACAGACATCTGAGAAGAATGAGATTCTGAATGCGTTTGGAACTCAAATAGAAGCAGGATTATATTATCTTGATACCCGCCTGACCATTGATACGAACATATACCAAACCAAGGTAGATTTTCATTTCATCATCCAAAACAGGACAGGCAAAGTGATTACGGAATATGATTTAGACACAATTGTCAATGGTTCCGGTAAATATATTCTGCCAGGATATGGAAATACAAATGGTAATTTCTTACCAGAGCCAGGTAATTATACGGTCATCATTTCCTACAACAGGCAAATTCTGACTAAAGCTCCATTGAAGCTGATTCCTTCTAAAAGAGCCAGTGCACCCATAAAGATTGTGAAGATTGATTTTGCCAATCAAGACTCAAAAGGAAATATCATCAATGATTACGATGAACCACTTCCTATTAATACACAGTATTTAGGAACCAGACTTACTCTGGAGACGGAATTTAGAGGAGAGCAGGAAATCAATGTTTCCATCATTTCTTCCAGGGGAACTGTTCACAGCTTTTCCGACACCATATACATTGATGGTTCAGGCCAGTATACGATATCAGGATACGGAAACGAAAAGGGTACAGCCTACAATGAAGGTGGATTTTGGAGAATTGAATTCTCAGGAAAGAACATCATCAAAAAATCTACCAGAATTCGCATTGGAAAGAAGTCGAGAAACTGGAAAAAATGGTTATTGATTGCCTTTGGCATCTATTTGGCATTCAAGTTGATACCGATGATACCTCTCATTTTTGCTATGTTCGATTCTTCTGAGAGCCGCTACACGATAGCCGAATCATCCAAATTCAGAAGTGCTCCTCTCATCAACAAGAACAACGAGATCGGCACCTTCGATTATGGTCAAGAGGTAACATTCAAAAAGCAGAAGAATGAAATGTGGGCATCCATCAGCAACTCGAAACAAGATGGCTACATCTCGTCTATCCTCTTAATGACGAAGAAAGAATTCATGCTGTTCAACAGTATCTTCGGAGGTCAGGAGATGAACGATACGATGGCCGTTGCCCGTCAGATGATTCCTGAAATCGGACTCCGAAGAGCATTGATTCAATTCTATATCTCCCAGAAATATTTGGGAAGAATGAGTCAGGAAACTGCCAAGGAAGCAGGCTTTGATTTTGAACCAAATAACCAGAATCAATGGATGATTCTTAGGACAACCGGTAATTCAAAACGAGAAAACGTGCTCCATTCTGCCAATGACATCGTGGGAATCATTGTTCAAAGCCCAATTACCGGAGAGCGGAAAACATTGGTATTCGGCAAGTCAGACAGCGGACAATATGAATGTCTCTACACAGAGAATGCTCCAAAAGATGGAGGCTTGGCTTCTATCCATAAAATCTCCAGCTCAAGCTTCGAGATATCTTATGGCGGAAAGATTGCTACAAAATCAACCAGCAAGCGTTCTTCCTCAAAAAAGAAAACAAAGGAAAAGAACAAAAATATAAATAAGGAAAAGCAGCCAGAGAGCAAACCGGCAAAACAAGACGTAAAAGAAGAAAAAGTTGATCCATCGAAGGGTGGTTTCAAGTTTGAAGTACTTCATTAAAGAACGCCACATCCCTGTTTGCTGAAGCCAGGAGATGCTCCATAAAAAGAGGATGTATCATCAATTACGAAAGTAAATGACGATGCATCCTCTTTATTTTCATACCACACTTTCAGATTCCCTGCGGATAAAAATAGGCAGAAGGCGCCAAGCGCTTTCCCAGAACCTCAGTCGCCAATGACTGATACAGCAGGTCCATGCTCTTGGCTAAATCTGCATGCCCATTATCAGCCAACATAGAAATCGTGGCTCGCATTATCTCAGCATTGGCAATTCTCCAATCCTGGCAAGAGAAGATAACCTCTTTCACCAAATCGAATGTCTGCTTAGAATGGCGCTCTATATAATCGCAGTCATCCCGCAACGCAGAAACATAAAGAGCCATAACTTCACCCACCGCCAGTTGCTTATAGGCAAAGGCATCGCCAGGATTTTTATCAATGGCAACATGGCAGAATTTCAGATAAAGGAGTATCTCCATTTGCGGAATCATGCCAGAATAGAATCCGTATCTCACCTGCTTCTCCAAATTGATAACCAAACTGTGGAGTCTCTGCGCGTCATCAGGTTCATTTTCATAATCCCTGGCGAAATATGAATATGCACTCTTGATGGTCTCCAGGGCACGGCCTATATCATGCTTCAAGGCATAAGCCTCAGCCTTGTAATCAAGGGCAATGGCATAGAACCTCACCAATTTCGGATCATCATCTACTCCTTGCAGATATTTCTCTATGATATAGTCACTCTTCTGGATGACTTCATAATATTTATGCTGCATTCTAGACACCACCATACCCCGCTCTAAAGCCATAAACAAATCCTCGATAGCACATTCCTTATCCTTATAAAGTAAATCAAACAACTGGATTGCCTTCTGATTTCTAAACTCCATCAAACTAGGACAGAACATCGTGGTATCATCCAAAGCTATTGCAAGACGACGGGTTATGGAATGACTGAACGGACAAGCATTCCACATACTACGATAGATGCGCTCTATCTTTGCCAGACACGCCTGACTCAGCTCATCATTCTTATATAACATCCTTGCCAGATATTCCTTGGCAGACAAATACAAAGCCTCACCTTCATAACTGACCAGATTTCGAGATGTCAAGCCGCAAATTCTGACGGTAGCGCTTGACAACATATTGACCATATTCTCCAAGACATCCATCTTGTTCTTATCAGCCCCATGCATATCCATATGATGCTTTAAGTATTCCACTTGGCTACACCACAGATAATATCCAACTTCCAGACACATTTTATTATCCCAAGAAGGCTCAGACCTGTAAGCATCAAGCAATTTTACAAATGTTTCCGGGAAATTCTGATTACGATCCAAAGAAAGCCCCGAAAGATGAGGAACAAGTTTCTCATCTCCACCCAGCAACTCTTCCACTTCCTCAAACTTAAAACATGAAATAGCTAGCTGCGCTTCGTGAAAACAAAGCGACGCTGCCTCATCTTCATGATGTCCTTCCAAGATGAGCGATGCCTGCATCAGGCGATTTCCCATATCAAGAATCTGGGCAAACGATTGTTCAAACGGAACTTGCGACAAAGTTATAGGCTCAACCTGTTCTGCAAACAGATAGGGATAATTCATGAGCAACCTGTCAGTAAAGACATCGACATAAAGCAACGGCGAGAATTCCTTGAGAACAGAACGCAAAGTCAATTCACAATAGGCCGACTTTTCGGAAAGTTTCTTTTGCAATTGATGAATATCCATGCCTTCTTCTGCTGCCAGGATTACTTCATGGGCTGCATTATATTGACCCTCTGGAGCAAACTGATAGTCTAACCAATAAACCAATCTCTGCACTTCAGCAGGAATGGCACGTACCCTATCCATAAAGAATCGGGTTATCTTATCGCCCTCATCACAAGCATCCCCATTACGCATCTCCTCATAATCCTCCACGTCAATATTAATTAAATGATGAAGTAACAGAATGCTCCATAGAGGGTTCGTCATGGCAGAATTGCCGTTGATATCAGTTTTTGCAGCAATAGCCTTCATTACTTTACTAGGCAAAGACTTATTGTAATAATTCGTATATTTATCAATCAGTTCCAAAGACTCTTCCTGGTTCAACAGAGGCAAGCCAAAGAGTTTTCCTTTCTCGCAGAAATTTTTCAGGTTGATTTCCCTGTCAGAAGTCATAACCAAGCATACATGCTCAAATATTTCCGGATAGGAAAAAATTTCATCCAAGCCTTTCAGATATTGGACATTATCTATAATCAATACGATCTTTTTCCCTTCAAAAAGATGAAAACTCTGAATAAAGTTACCCAACAAACAGGTCAGGTTAGCCTCCATATTCATGTGACGTTTGCCTTCTGGCACCCCTTCCGTTTTCCACAACCATTTTTTGAGCATAATTTCAGCAAAAGCCATCGGACCTGTATATTCCGTAAGATGGATAAATGGCACATATTCATCCTCATATTGTGACAAGACAGCATATAAGGCAGAAGCTATGGATGTTTTTCCATAACCTTCAGGGGCAACGATGAGAATAGGTTCTCCATCATGGTCTATATGATAAAGAAGTCCTTGCAGATAATCTTGTCTGCCAGCAAAACGTGGAATCAATTCATCAACCTTTCTCATCTCAAGCGAAGCCAACTGATCTAACTCTGTCTCCATCGAATGCTCTTGTTTTTCTGTAAAGAGTATAGAATGAACGATAGTATCTGCAACTTTTTTCATTGCAGTTTCATCCACATGCATGCGCTGTCCATCCCACTTACAATCATACTGCATGATATTCTTCTCATATCCAGTAGATTGAAAAGCTTTGTAGATTTTCTTTTTCAACAATCCTAATTTACTACGCAACACAGGGTCTGAATCACAGAATCTACTGCGATCCGTAAAATCCATAGAGGCATAAGCATCTGTATTTCTTAACAGAAAGAAGCTGTTTGGCAACGACTTCCGATTTTTCAAAGCTCCAAAAAGAATTTCCAATTCAGTTACACTCTTTACTTCGTTGATTTCATCACCTAACATTTCAAGTTCATCGTCAGATAATTCATCCATCACTTTTTGCCATCTGTTCTTTGGAGGAATCCAACCATATCTGTCGCCAATGAATGCAATAAAATAAGGTCTTGAAGAACGGATATTGTCAACACACTGCCTCAAAACCTTGTTCTCACGCTCGTCCTCTGGAAGGTCTTGGGTATTGACCCCCCAACGCAAATCAACAATTTCTATTGACTTAAATATGCTATAACGAGCCAGCTCTTTTTCTATTCTTTGCTTAACGAAATGATTTACCATATCTCGTTCTGCATCCATATCCTTAAAAGTACTACTGATAAATATCTGAATTTTTTCCATATTTCTTTAGCTGTTATTATGATAACTAATAAGTTCTGCAAATATAACAAGAAAAAGATCACATCAAGTAATAATTTCAGAAAATCATCACCGTTTAAAGCTATTTAACTAACAATATCCACTACTATACTTATTAAAATCGTATATTTGCCCCCAAATTACAACAATTATATGATCTTAGAAATATGGCAATAAAAATCAACACCCAAAAAACAGCTGAATTACTAGTAGGAAAAAGTCATTGGTGGGGAGCTCCTGACCTGCCAAAAGGAACCCCATACCCGTATGTTACAATCCAAGACCCAGAAGAAGATTTTGACGAACCGCTCACATTCATTTGTCAGATCAACTGCGAGGACATTGCAGAATTCGATGCCGAAGGCCTTATTCCACATAAAGGAATGCTATATTTTTTTGCACCACTAGATTACTTCCTTGGCGAATATGATAGTCCGCTAGATTACCATATTCCCCCAAAGATAATTTATGCGGAAGACTGCAGCAATTTAGAACCCTATAAAATATGCTGGGAAGGAACCAACGAGAGCATCTTTCGCCCTGCTGAAAGAATAAACTTCTCCCTGGCAGAACATACCCAAGGAGATGGCATCATCATGTTAGGAAAACCATACCAGGATGAAGTGCTGGAATCTCATGACGGTGATATCTGTCTTTTACAGATAGACGAGAGCGATGATTGGGGACTCCGCTTCTACGATTGCGGCATGTACTACATCTTCATGAACCCTGTCTACATTAAAAACGGAGAATGGAATCAGGCTTCGAGTGAATTATTCTATTATTAATCTGTTAACAACAGCCATGACATTGCAGAGTTTGTGTGTGACAACATCGCACGCATTTGGAAGGATTACCTGCAATGGGAATATCCCAAGGCAACCGCCATCTGCATCTTATACGATGGAGGAGGTTCCAACTCTGCCTCACATCATATCTTTAAGCAAGAACTTTTAAAGTTAGCCACATCGCTTGAATTGGATATTATCATTGCACATTATCCACCATATTGTTCAAAGTATAACCCGATAGAACATTAGCAGTTTGCACATATAACAAGATCCTGGAGTGGAGTACCATTGCTGTCTGCAGAATATGCTTGCAGGAAAGCGAATGAAACTACGACATCCAAGGGATTGGTTGTTGTTGCCACCATCAATTCTAAGGAATACCAAACTCAAAGAACGCTTGACGAATCATATGTATCCGAAAGACAAAAGCGAATCATATTTGATAAACAATTGCCTAAGTGGAACAATGTCGTTAGGTGCAAATCTGCTTAGCATTTTTGTACCAAGTTATTTTTTTACTGTTACTAAATAGTAACAATTGAAAAATAGATAAGATTATGAAGAAGTTTATGTTGGCAGCTATCGCAGCTATGGTAATGGTTTCAGTAAGCAACGTTTTTGCATCAAGCAGAATGGTAGGTAACACAGAGGTAGCACCAGTTGATACCGTGGCTCCAGATGCTCCTGCAGATACAACAGAAGTTGGCACTCCTATCAAGCCACAGGCTACCACTGAGGATTCTACCCAGCAGGAGACAACTCAGCAGCAGGAAGCTACAGAGACTGAGCAGCAGACAAATGCAGAATAAGAAATCACAAGAGAGTTCTGTAGAGTTCTATTGAGTTCTATTTGCAGACGACATATTAAGAATAATAGGGAAAGCGTAGAATCCTGCTGGCAGTGATGCCGGCAGGATTCTGTGTTATTATGCTCTAAAACAAACCATTCCGTTTCATTAAATTCAATAATTCCTTATCAGAGATAGATTCCATTTCTGATTTATCATAAATGGT
>ULZA01013765.1_pt1 | contig 14056 bp, 14 predicted proteins | sample 1962681 | NCBI WGS metagenome assembly ULZA01 (sample SAMEA4835877, study PRJEB28245) | human gut metagenome | biome: gut microbiome; material: fecal sample | place: Denmark | collected 2008 | reverse complement strand
ATAAAAAATCAGAGCCGTGACACAGTTCTGTTTACACTACCCACAGTTCTGTTTACACTACCTTTTCACTAACACAAAAAACAAGGGCAATCTTTATAGACTGCCCTTGCCAATTATTATCTATTGCTTTATTGCTCCTTTTCCCTCTGTGTGACGGCTTGGACTCCGTTGGTTTATGGAAAAAGGAGAATAAGCCCCACCTGTACGTATCTCGTTTTTGTATACGAATACACACCAAGCAGAGGCATATTCTCACTACACTCCAATAAACCATTTTGCGAAAGTGTCCAAGTTTCACACGGAGGAGTATGGCGAAATACGCTTCTCTAAATATGTCCGTCAATAAAGCCTATTTCGGCAATATGACACTGCAAAGGAAACTAAAAATGTTGAGACTAAAGAATAAATCGAATTGAAATTGATGTTTTGTGTTTGTATTTAGAATAATTTCACTTTATCCGTAAAATCAGTACTGCATCTGTGTCACAATAACCTTTTAGATTTGATTGATACATTTTTTATATGGTTTTATTTCTATCATTTATTCTCATTTTGTAAACATACTACTTGAGAGACTACTATTGCAAAATTGAATATTAAAAAATCTGAAGACTTGAAAGAAAAGGCATTTTGTATACCGGAAAATTTTCTAAAAGATGCACGGCAACCCCTTGTGGTCGATGCCTCGCTCCCTCTATAGGGGTAGGCAAAGAGAGGATACGGTGGAAGCCATCCCTATAACTCATATATATACAGTACTTTAGAGTGGCTTGAACAGCTTTTGCTGCTACTGAATGCTACACCTTATCAATATGATGGGCAACTATGTTTGCCTTATTTACACCTTATTATATATAGGGGTTGCTCTTGATTGTCTTTTTGAGGCTTGAAATCAATTGATTTTAAGTAGGATAAATCGTGTAAGTGACTGATAGTCATGGTTGTGTATGAAGTTCGTGCTGTCCCCGATAAATATCCCCGATAATAGCTAACTCTCTGAATATCAGATATAGAGTATAATCGAGTGGGAGTAAACACGTTTTTAATGTGATGTGATATCGCATAAGTCGAGGAGCTCATTATATTATGTAACGAATAAATACTAATTTTTTGGTATGGGGCTGAATTCTAAATGTAGAGTTCAGCCCTATATTTATGCTCTTGAAAAGTCAAACAAGCCTTGTGAATTTTCTAACTGATATTTTTGCATAAATATTCATATTGCAAGTCGGTTGAGAAAGGCATCAAATTACGATCTGAAAGCCTTGGTTTTACCTCCTAAAATGCGGCATATTACACCCTGAAATGCGGCATATCAGAGCCTGAAATGGGGCATATCTCAAAACGGAGGTATCAAGAATGAAAAGTGTAAGCAATATTTCGATATTGCTTATAATTTGTTAGAAAATTAAGAAATGTTTAGTAAATAAACCTTAATATTAGTTTTGCATATTTATTCATTATCTTGCATAAATATGCAAAAAACCTCCATATCTAATGTAAGATATGGAGGTTAAATATTTATAACTGATATGTTATCAATTATTTCTTGTTCAGAGCGAGGTCGACAGCAACGGCGATAGCTACAGAAGCACCTACCATTGGGTTGTTACCCATACCGAGGAAGCCCATCATCTCAACGTGTGCAGGAACTGAAGAAGAACCAGCAAACTGAGCGTCAGAGTGCATACGACCCAGTGTATCAGTCATACCGTAAGAAGCGGGACCTGCAGCCATGTTATCGGGGTGCAAGGTACGACCTGTACCACCACCTGAAGCTACTGAGAAGTAGGGCTTGCCAGCGAGCACGCGCTCCTTCTTGTAGGTACCAGCAACGGGGTGCTGGAAGCGGGTGGGGTTGGTAGAGTTACCAGTAATTGATACGTCAACATTCTCGTTCCACAGAATTGCAACACCCTCGCGAACGTCGTTAGCACCGTAGCAGTTTACCTTTGCACGGGGACCGTCAGAGTAAGCGATACGATCAACAATCTTCAACTCGCCTGAATAGTAGTCGAAGTCGGTCTTAACGTATGTAAAGCCATTGATGCGGCTGATAATCTGTGCAGCGTCTTTGCCTAGACCGTTGAGGATAACACGCAGAGGGTTCTTACGAACCTTGTTTGCCATCTCAGCAATCTTGATAGCACCCTCAGCTGCTGCGAACGACTCGTGACCAGCGAGGAAAGCAAAGCACTCAGTCTCCTCACGCAACAGACGGGCAGCGAGGTTACCGTGACCCAAACCTACCTTACGGTCGTCGGCTACTGAACCAGGGATGCAGAAACTCTGCAGACCGATACCGATAGCCTCGGCAGCGTCGGCAGCTGTCTTAACACCCTTCTTGATAGCGATAGCAGCACCACAAACGTATGCCCACTTTGCATTTTCAAAGCAGATGCGCTGTGTGTCTTCACACATCTGATAAGGATCTACGCCTGCGTTTTCGCAAATCTCATTGGCCTCTTCGATAGAGTTGATACCATTCTCTTTAAGAGCGGCCAGCACCTGCTTGATGCGACGCTCCTGGCTTTCGAATTGAACTTTTCTTATCATTTCTGTATCTCCTTATTCTTTACGTGGGTCAATAGATTTAACAATTCCCTGCTCAGCGGTAGTGCGGCCGTAGCTGCCAGTGAACTTCTTCACAGCCTCGTTAGCGTCCATACCGTTCTTGATGGCTTCCATCATCTTGCCCAGGTGTACATACTCGTAACCGCAAACCTGATTGTCTTTGTCAAGGAACATCTTGGTGATGTAACCTTCTGTCAGCTCGAGGTAACGTGTACCCTTAGCTACAGTACCATACAGTGTACCTGTCTGGCTGCGAAGGCCCTTGCCGAGGTCCTCAAGTCCGGCACCGATAACGAGACCGTCCTCAGAGAAAGCGCTCTGTGAACGTCCGTAAACGATCTGAAGGAAGAGCTCGCGCATTGCTGTGTTGATGGCGTCGCATACCAAGTCGGTATTCAAAGCCTCAAGGATAGTCTTGCCAGGAAGAATTTCTGATGCCATGGCAGCAGAGTGAGTCATACCGGTGCAACCGATAGTCTCTACGAGGCACTCCTGGATAACACCCTCTTTGATGTTCAGAGAGAGCTTGCAAGCACCCTGCTGAGGAGCACACCAACCCACACCGTGGGTATAACCAGAGATGTCTTTGATCTCCTTGGCCTGAATCCATTTACCCTCTTCAGGAATGGGGGCGGGTCCGTGGTTAGGACCTTTTGCAACAACGCACATGTTGTTGACTTCGTTAGAATAAGTCATATTCCTTTACTTTTATTAAATAATGAATAATAAAATACTATATTTCTAATTGCAAAGTTACTATTTTCTCTTGAAATATACCTATCTTTAGGTATTCTTTTTCACTCTTTAACCTCATTTTTCATTATTACCGATAAGAATTTATTTTTTTGTTGTACCTTTGCAAAGATTAGTGGCGTATGCTTCATAACGCAAATGGGTGGCCTTGTGACACATCAGTTGCAAAAACGATAAATGAAAGAACTATGGAAAAAGTAATAATTAAGGATATCGAATTGCAGAAAGCGTCAGAAGAAGGTATGGATGCCTTTGTTGATGTCTTTGTGAAACATACACTTGACCTGGTGGGTGGTGAATTGACGGCTGAAACGATGCCTCGATTAAGCGCCGATCAAATAACCCTGTTGGGCTATAATATCTTGCGCGACGAGGTGATGAATGGTGGCTATATTCAGCTCATACACAATGGTTATGGTGGCTTTATCTTTATGAATCCTTTTGCTCGTGCTATGAAGGAATGGGGGCTGGTAGAACTGGCTCGCCATATACGTAAAGTAATACCTTTATATAAAAAATATCGCGATCGTATTGAGATTGACTGTGATGACGACCAGTTTATGGCCCTATTTGAACAGATGCCTGAGTTTGATGATTTTGATGACGATTTTGTGGTCAACGAAGAACAATGGACAGCTCAGATAGCCTACTATCTGGATGAACATATTGATCAGTTCGCCATCATTGAAAAATAATATACCGTTAACCCATACATAAGTTCTTTGCTTAAGCAAGCGCCTAATAAGGTGAGCGGAGATAGAAAAGGAAACGAGAGAATATGAACAACGAAGAAGTGTTGTTACGGAAGAAAAGTCCGGTACAGATAAGAAATAAGAAAGCCTCATTCGAGTTTTTCTTTATAGATACCTATACGGCTGGTATCGTATTGACGGGTACAGAAATCAAGTCGATACGCATGGGTAAAGCCAGCCTTGTAGATGCCTTTTGCTATATAAACAACGGTGAAATATGGGTGAAGGGAATGAACGTTTCACCTTATTTCTATGGTTCGTATAACAACCACGAGGCCAAACGCGACCGTAAGTTGTTGCTAAACAAACGCGAGATATACCGCCTACAAGAAGCTACGAAACAGGTGGGTTACACCATTGTGCCTACACTTATCTTCATAGATAAACATGGACGGGCGAAAATAGATATTGCGTTGGCAAAGGGTAAAAAAGAGTTTGATAAACGTCAAACTTTGAAAGAAAAAGAAGACAGAAGAGAGATGGATAGAGCCATCAAGCGTTATTAATACATCATGATACGTTGTAGCCCCACAGCACGTGTACGATGACAGCCGTGATAATGATGACAGATATTAGGCAAATAATAAAACAAAGAATATTGGTTCTTGATGGTGCTATCGGAACCATGATACAACAATATCAGTTAGAAGAAGACGATTTTAGAGGCTATCGCTTCAGAAATGCGTCGGGCATGTTGAAAGGTAATAACGACATGCTTAACATCACGCGTCCTGACGTGATTGAAGATATTCATTGTAAGTATTTACGGGCTGGAGCCGATTTAATAACAACTAATACTTTTAGTTCGCAACGCATTTCTCAAGCCGATTATCATTTGGAAAATTTTAGTCGAGAGATGGCGTTAGAAGGGGTACGATTAGCTAAAAAGTGTGCCAATGCATATAGCACAGCAGAACATCCACGCTTTGTATGTGGTAGCGTAGGCCCTACAAACAAAACATGTTCAATGTCGCCAGATGTGAATGATCCTGCTGCTCGCGACATGGATTATGACACACTGCTTGAAGCATACATTGAACAAATAGATGCGCTTGTTGAAGGTGGAGTAGATGTGCTGTTGCTTGAAACCGTTTTTGATACATTGAACGTTAAGGCGGCTATCGATGCATCGCTTCAAGTAATGGAAAAACGAGGTGTCGACTTGCCCATAATGGTCTCAGTCACCATTAGCGATTTGGCTGGTCGCACTTTAAGCGGACAAACATTAGGTGCTTTCCTCGCTAGTATTAGCCAGTATCCTATCTTCTCTGTAGGCTTGAACTGTTCGTTTGGTGCCAGCCAAATGACACCCTTCTTGCGCGATTTATCTGCTATGGCTCCTTATTATGTGTCGGCATATCCTAACGCAGGATTACCAAACTCGCTTGGGCAATATGATGAAACGCCCGATAGCATGGCTGTGCAGATTGCCGATATCGTTAATGAGGGATTGGTAAATATCATTGGTGGATGCTGTGGAACCACAGAAGAATTTATTGCAAAATATCCTGATATAGTAAAAGGCGTTGCACCACGTAAGCCTGCCCCTCGACCTATAAATATGTGGCTTAGCGGTCTTGACTTATTAGAAGTAACACCTGAGGTACGTTTTGTAAATGTGGGTGAGCGTTGCAATGTGGCAGGTTCAAGAAAATTTCTACGCCTTATTGGCGAACACAATTATAATGAGGCGTTGAGCATTGCTCGAAAACAAGTAGAGGATGGCGCTCTCGTTATTGACGTAAACATGGACGATGGCTTGCTGGATGCAAAGGCCGAAATGAAAACGTTTCTTAACTTGTTGGCATCAGAGCCTGACATTGCCCGTATTCCCGTAATGATTGACTCGTCTGATTGGGATGTCGTGATGCAAGGTTTGAAATGTGTACAAGGAAAATGTATTGTCAATTCAATATCATTGAAGGCGGGTGAAGAACAGTTTCGTCAACATGCGCGCGATGTAAAACGTTTTGGAGCCGCCGTAGTTGTGATGTGCTTTGACGAAGAAGGACAAGCATGTACCTATGAGCGCAAAATAGCTATTGCCGAAAGAGCTTATCGTATCTTGGTTGATGAAATAGGCTTCAATCCGCTTGACATTATTTTCGACCCTAATGTGCTGGCAGTAGCAACGGGTATGGAGGAGCATGATGCCTATGCATTAGCTTTTATACGCGCAACAGGGTGGATTAAGAAAAATCTTCCAGGAGCACATATCAGTGGCGGCGTAAGTAATTTGTCATTCTCGTTCCGCGGAAACAACTATATTCGTGAGGCAATGCATGCCGTTTTCTTGTTTCATGCCATTCAACAAGGCATGGATTTTGGTATTGTCAATCCTGCCTCTAAAGTTACTTACGACGAGATACCCAAAGAACATCTTTGTATCATAGAAGATGTTGTGTTGAATAAGAGTGATGACGCTTCTGAACGACTGATTGAATTGGCCGATAAGGTGCGTGCAGAGAAAGAAAAAGAAAAAGCTGCAGGAGTGACATCTGTCGCCAGTGCTTCGCATCAACAATGGAGAGATAAAACAGTTGAAGAGCGCTTACAATATGCACTAAAGAAGGGCATAGGCGATTATATTGAGGCTGATATACATGAGGCGTTAGAAAAATATTCTCGCGCAGTAGATATCATAGAAGGCCCCCTTATGGCTGGCATGAATGAGGTGGGCGAACTCTTTGGATGTGGAAAGATGTTCTTGCCACAGGTGGTGAAAACTGCTCGTATCATGAAACAGGCCGTTGCAGTGTTGCAACCGTATATTGAGGCTGATAAAAAAGATAATGCTTCGTCGGCGGGAAAAATATTAATGGCTACCGTGAAAGGTGATGTTCATGATATAGGAAAGAATATTGTTGACGTAGTTCTTTCATGTAATAACTTTGAGGTTCTCGACCTCGGGGTAATGGTGCCTGCAGAACAGATTGTTAAGAAGGCAATAGAAGAAAAGGTTGATATTGTAGGATTGAGCGGACTGATAACGCCTAGTTTACAGGAAATGGTGAATGTGGCTGTTGAAATGAAACGTGCAGGTCTTGACATCCCTATAATGGTGGGTGGCGCTACAACCAGCCAGATGCATGTGGCATTGAAAATTGCTCCTGAGTATGATGGCCCTGTTATATGGACGAAAGATGCTGCCCAAACGCCGTTGGCGGCAACAAAAGTGCTTAAAGAGGGCGGAAAGCAGAGCGTAAAGGCCGAGTTGGATATACTTTATGCACAGCTTCGCGCTGACTATGCGACAAAACAAGAACAACTGATGTCGCTGGAAAAGGCACGTGATAATAAACTGAATTTATGGAATAAATAATGCTGATTGAAAACGTTGTGTAAACTATCGTACTCGTTAGCATTAACAATAAAATTGAATCGTTTTTTAAGATTATTAAAAAATATGGCTTTTAACAAGAAAAGAGTATGGCATTGTTTGCCTGGCCAGCCCATTACTGAACTGGATGAAAGAGTAATGTATTGGGAAAAGAAAGGTAAAGAGGTTCCTTCACGCGATTTGGTGAAGACACCGGAACAAATTGAAGGTATTCGCCGTAGTGGTGTTATCAACACTGGCGTTCTTGATGAAGTGGCAAAACATATTCATGTGGGAATGAGCACGCTCGAAATTGATAAAATATGCTACGACTATTGTGTGGAACACGGGGCCACACCTGCTTGTCTTAACTATGAGGGGTATCCTAAAAGCGTATGCACAAGTATTAATGAAGTGGTATGTCATGGTATTCCGAAAGAAGAAGATGTGCTTGAGGAAGGCGATATTGTAAATGTTGATTTTACAACCATTCTTGATGGTTACTATGCAGATGCTTCGCGTATGTTCATTATGGGTAAAACCTCTCCTGAAAAAGAACAACTGGTACGCGTTGCCAAGGAATGTCTTGAGATAGGTGCCGAGGCGGCCAAGCCTTATTGCTTTGTAGGCGATATAGGACATGCTATTCAAAAACATGCCGAGAAATATCATTATGGTGTGGTAAGAGACCTGTGTGGACATGGTGTAGGTTTGAAATTTCATGAAAAACCTGATGTGATGCATTTTGGCCATAAAGGTCAGGGTATGTTGCTTGTTCCTGGAATGGTCTTTACCATTGAACCAATGATTAATATGGGCACTTGGAAAGTTTTCCTTGATGCCGATGATGAATATGGTTGGGAAATTATTACTGGCGACGAATTGCCAAGCGCTCAATGGGAGCACACCTTTGTTATGACAGAACATGGGGTGGAAATTCTTACCTATTAAATGTTTAAATGATGGAAAAGGATATATACATATTGGGTATTGAAAGCAGTTGTGATGATACATCGGCTGCTGTTTTACGCAATGGGGTGTTGTTAAGCAATGTTACTGCATCGCAAGATGTGCATTTCGAATATGGTGGTGTAGTTCCTGAGTTAGCATCGCGTGCTCATCAGCAGAATATTGTACCTGTTGTGACAGCGGCCTTGAAGCGTGCTGGTATCACGAAAGAACAGCTTACAGCCATTGCTTTCACGAGAGGGCCAGGTTTGATGGGTTCGTTGTTGGTAGGTGTGAGCTTCACTAAAGGTTTTGCTCGTAGTTTGGGCATCCCGATGATTGATGTTAATCACTTGCAAGGACATGTGATGGCCCACTTTATAAAAGAAAGTGATGACGATCAGTCGGCACCACCGTTCCCCTTTATATGTCTGTTGGTTAGTGGTGGCAATTCGCAAATAGTGAAAGTGAATGCTTATAACGATATGGAGGTGTTAGGACAAACAATTGATGATGCCGCTGGCGAAGCCATTGATAAGTGTTCGAAAGTAATGGGGCTGGGCTATCCTGGTGGACCTATTATTGATAAGTTAGCACGTCAAGGCAATCCATTAGCATATCAATTCTCTGAACCACACATTCCTGGGTTTGATTATAGCTTTAGTGGCTTGAAAACCTCTTTCTTATATAGCTTACGTAAATGGGTGGCTGAGGATCCTGATTTTATTGAGCATCATAAAAATGACCTTGCTGCTAGCTTAGAGCATACTATTGTTGATATATTGATGAACAAGTTGCGTAAGGCTGTTAAGCAAACAGGAATTAAACATGTTGCCGTGGCAGGTGGCGTATCAGCAAATAATGGCTTGCGTAACGCTTTCCGTGATCATGCTAAGAAGTATGGTTGGACTATTTATATTCCAAAGTTTAGTTATACCACTGATAATGCTGCAATGATAGGTATAACAGGATATTATAAATATCTTGATCATGATTTCTGCACGATTGATAAACCCGCTTTCAGTAAAGTGACGTTTAAATAGTTTGAGTGTACGGTTGAAAAAATAATGAATATAACAACAAAACAAATCGGAGATGGAATTTGAGAAGAAAGTATTGAGTAGAGAAATACAACAATATTTGTACGAGTCGGGTAAAAAAGTAGGCACTGCTGAAAGTTGTACTGGTGGTAGGGTGGCTGAAGCTATTATCGCTGTACCTGGAGCATCGGCTTATTTTAAAGGTGGCGTTGTAAGTTACACTAATGATATAAAAGAAAGTATCTTAGGTGTTGATCATCAATTGCTTGAAGAGAAAACAGCGGTGTGTGAGGAGGTAGCTATTGCTATGGTGAAGGGCGCAATAAAGGCGCTGAATGTCGACTTCGCTATTGCTACAACAGGTGTTGCTGGACCAGCTGGAGGAACGGCCGAAAATCCTGTTGGCACTATTTGGATTGCCTGTGGCTCGGCTGATGATGTGGAAACAGTGAAATTGACCGAAGATTTTGGTCGAGACATTAATCTTGCTATTGCCACAAGCAAAGCTTTGCAACTGTTCTTAAATTATCTTTCAGAACATCTGTCTAAGCCTGCAGTTGAAGGTGAAGCACCTGTTGTAAATATGGAACTGTAAGCACCTGCTTACCTCTTAACGATTTGCACGTATGATAAACGTGATAGAACGTAAGGTGGAGGGCAAACACAATATGGAAACGTGTGAGGACGCAATTGTTCTCACACCCCATTTTGTGGCTGTTATTGATGGTAGTACCAGCAAAACAACCTTCCGTCATTACCATGGAGCTAGTAATGGACGAATGGCAATGACAATTATTAAAAACTATATTGAGAGAGAAGCAGAACCTAACATGACGGTTGATAGCTTTTGTAGAGGCGTTACGAGTTATATAAATCAGATTTATAGGGTGTCTCAAAACCTTCGTCGTATGGAACAGCACCCAGAGGAACGTCTCACTGCATCTGTGGCAATCTATAGTTGTGAACGTAAAGAGGTTTGGATGATAGGCGATTGTCAAGCTATTGTTGACCAAGTGTATTATAACAATGATAAGCCTGACGAGGCTGTAATAGCGGCAAAACGTTCACAACTGATTAAACAGGGAGTAGCACCAAGTGAAGCCCGAAGATTGATAGAACCGATGCTCGTTCGCTCGGTAATAGGGGGTCAAAATAAAAGCTATGCTGTTGTCGATGGTTTTCCCGTTTTTATGCAAGGTGTAATTGTGATCCCGGCTCATTCAGAGGTGGTATTGGCTACTGATGGATATCCTTTTTTACGTTCAACATTAGCTGAGAGTGAGGAAACATTGTCTCGACAGCTGCGTAAAGATCCGCAAAATATACAAACATTTTTGGCAACTAAAGGAATAAAAGAAGGTAATAGCAGTTTCGACGACCGTGCTTTTATACGCTTCTCTGTCTTGTAATATTATAAAATGTAAAAAGGCTATAACTATATTGACGTTATAGCCCTTCTTTATGGATAGCTTTTTTGTATATTCGATAACATACGTTAAGTTATGCTCTTGTGGAGAGGTTCTATTTCTTGCTTGTATCTTTTAAATACGAAGAAACAAATTGTTCTAACTCTTCACCACGAAGTCCTTTCTTCAAGATAATACCCTTTTTATTTGCTATGATGGTGTATGGGATGGCATTTATAGAAAATTGTTTAGCAACATAACTGTCCCATCCACGTAATTCAGACAACTGAAGCCAAGGCATATTCATCGTTTCAACAGTATTTTTCCATTTGTTGTAGTCTGAATCTAAAGATATACCTATAATTCCGAGGCCTTGTTCATGATAGGTGGTATACATAGCTATAAGATTTGGCATTTCATGCATACAAGGACCACACCAACTTGCCCAAAAGTCGATAATAGTAATTTCGTTTTTCTTAATTTCATTCATTAACGAAACTTCGTTTCGATCGAAATTAGGAACAGAAATTTGATGAAAGAGAGCCGACTCTTCATCAGATGCAAAAACGCTGGTGTCGTTATGTTCAATTGCCTCTTCTTGATGTGAGGCGGTTTGGGGTTTGTTTTGGCAAGCCATGAGCATAAGGCTCATGGCTACCAAAATATATAAAATTGAACAATTTATCTTCTTACTGTTCATAGCAGCGTGATAAATGGTTGTATTAGTCGTTGTTATACCAAATATTGTGAGCTGATGCTCTCATTGCTTACCACACGACGGATGGTCTCGGCAAACATATCGGCTACTGACAACTGTTTTACTTTAGCACAACGTTGTGAGTAGGGGATAGAGTCGGTAAAGACAATTTCTTCAAGGGCAGAATTCTGAACGCGTTCAGAGGCAGGACCACTCATTACACAGTGTGAAGCACATGCACGAACACTTGTGGCTCCAGCGGCCTTCATAATGTCGGCGGCCTTAGTAATAGTGCCAGCGGTATCTACCATATCGTCTACAATAATTACATTCTTGCCCTTTACATCGCCAATAATCTGCATGCTTTCTACCACATTGGCTCTTGCACGTGTTTTGTTACAAAGAACCAGCGGGCAACCAAGATATTTTGCAAATGTATTGGCACGTTTTGAACCGCCAACATCAGGTGATGCAATCACCATATCTTTGATGTGCAAGCTTTGCAGGTAAGGAAGGATTACGCCCGAAGCATACAAGTGGTCAACAGGTACATCGAAGAAACCTTGTATCTGATCGGCGTGCAAGTCCATAGTAATCAGGCGGTCAATGCCAGCTGCACTCAGCAAATCAGCAACCAACTTGGCACCAATGCTTACGCGGGGTTTGTCTTTTCTGTCTTGTCGTGCCCAACCGAAATAGGGAATTACTGCAATAATGTGGCGAGCAGAAGCACGCTTTGCTGCATCAATCATGAGCAGAAGTTCCATAAGGTTGTCAGAGTTAGGGAATGTGCTTTGTACCAAGAATACATCGCGGCCACGAATTGACTCTTCGTACGATACTGCAAATTCTCCATCCGAGAATCTAGTAACCACCAAATTTCCCAGAGGGCACCCTAAACTTGCGCAGATTTTTTCTGCAAGGTATCTCGTGTTAGTACCCGAGAACACCAAAAAAGAGTTTTTTGCACTCATTTCCATTAATGTTGTTTATGTTGAGAAATATATGTTTCAGTTTTTATCCTATTGATTTGCGCAACTTTTCAAAATGGTTGATGACATTTTTAAAGTCTACTTGCTGATGGATATCAAAGCGGTTCCAAATGTCGCCTCTGATGACAACGCCACCAAATCCAAGCTCTTTAGCAATACGAATATTGTCACATGTCATTCCGCCCATAGCATACACCTTTTTATCAATAAGACCTTTGTCGGCAGCATCCTCCAGCTGTTGCATGGTGAATGTCGATTTGTCTTCGCTGTTTGACAAGCTGTTGAAGATGTTATGTAAGAAAACGCAATTCGACGTCTTCTTCATTTCTTTCAGTTGTTCTAAGTTGTTGCACGAACGTCCTACCTTGCCTTTATAACCGACAGGAATTTCTGTCTCAGTAGTGTCAAGATGAATGCCTGCCAAATGATATTCGTCTTTTAAATAAAAATGGCCGTGCACAGTTATCTTGTTATAGTAGTCGTCAGACATCAATGACAGTAGACGTTCTGCATACATCGGCGATGCCCCTGGCTTATATAGATGTAAATTGTCCATTCCCTGTTCAAAGAGGGCTGAAAGGATCTTGTCTTCCTCCACAAAGAATGTGGATTTCGTCATTATTATGAGCTTCATCGTCCTTAGTTTTCTTTTTCATTGCAAATGTATGAATTTTCTGTCAAACGTGCAATAATAGTGTAAGGAATTTTGCTTTTCATCCGTTTTCTATGACCTAAATGCCATCAACGACGCTTTGTTGCGTTAGTCTCTTAATTTTATTTCGCAGTTGTCTAATGATTCGATAATGGCCAACGATTCAACGTGGATGCCTTGTTCACGCAGGTATTTACCGCCGTTTTGAAAAGCTTTTTCAATGATAAATCCCATGCCTACAAGTTCGGCATCGGCTTGCTTCACCAAGTCAATGATTCCTTTGGCCGCATTTCCATAAGCGAGAAAATCGTCAATAAAGAGCACTCTGTCACCCTTTTTCAGATCTTCTTTGCTAATAACGACATTGTATGAGCGTTGCTTTGTAAATGATGTTACTTCAGTGCATAACATTTCGCCCATGGTGTTTGGCTTTTTCTTTTTAGCAAAAACAACGGGCAGATTGAGAAGGAAACCCATCATGATGGCTGGTGCTATACCAGATGCTTCAATCGTGATAATCTTGTTTACTTCAGAAGCTGCAAATCGGCGTATAAACTCTACCGCGATATCTTTCATCAAGTTAGGATCCATTTGATGATTAATAAACTTATCAACCTTTAAGATGCCACCAGGAAAGCACTTTCCATCTTTTTCGATACGTTCTTTGAGTTGTTTCATATAAGTGTTTAATGTACGTGTGTGATAATATGTATTTATATTAATTATTTAAAACATAGTGTGGGGCGTTTTTGTTGGTTATCCGTTATAAATCCATGATAATAATTTATTCGTACTAGTAAATGGAAATCTAAACCATCTGAATTTTGCAGTGGGCTTTCCACCGAAGTTAAGTATAAATTCTCTGTATGGATTGGAACGATAGGGAAGACCTACGTCAAGAAAGTACATATGGTTGTAACCAT
>ULZA01035721.1_pt1 | contig 14154 bp, 9 predicted proteins | sample 1962681 | NCBI WGS metagenome assembly ULZA01 (sample SAMEA4835877, study PRJEB28245) | human gut metagenome | biome: gut microbiome; material: fecal sample | place: Denmark | collected 2008 | reverse complement strand
TGAAGCAGTTGGTGCCATCGGGGCGGGTGTGGGAAGCGGTCTTTGCAACTTCCTGTGCGCGCTTCTCAGCGGCTGCGTTCAGGTTTGCATCGCCCAGAGTCAAAGCGGAGAGGCCGTTCTTGGCGCGCTCGTTGTTCACCAGAGTCAGGAGCTCCTGTGCGAACTGGTTGTTGCTGGTGTTGGGAGCGTAGGTGAAGATCATGCCCCAGTAGTTGCCGTACTCGCCGCCTTCGTAGTAGCCGATGCCAACGTGGGTGGCGTCCTTGCTCATCATGCGGGCACGGAAGAAATCGTAACGGTTCCAAGTTTCGAAGACATCTTCAGCGGAATCGGAAGCTGCCCAGTAGTTCTCGCCAACTTCGATCTCGTTGACGCCGTACTCAGCGAGGACGGTGAACTCGCGGGTGCCATTGGGGCGGTTGTAGGAGTAGTTGGTTGCCAGCTCTTCGGCGCGGGCCTGAGCGGCTGCGTTCAGCTCGGTGCTGCCGATGGTCAGAGGAGCGATGCCATTGGCTGCGCGCTCGTTGTTGATGAGGCTCAGCAGCTCGGCGCCATTGGAAGTTGCAGCGTGTGCGGGCATTGCCATGACCATCATCAGGCAGAACATTGCAGCGCACAGGAGCAGGTTCTTCAGGACGTTTTTCGTAGTGTTACGCATCGTATTACCCTCTTTTGAGTGACCCTACGAAAAAAGGTGCCGATCTACCAAAACACACTCGGCAAATCGACACCTAGTATTCCTAGATGGAGGTCGCTCAAAGGGCGGGCACTGCGTGTCCGTTTTGAGAAGCAACTGGCTGCCATTTTACAGGCCCTATAGCTTTGCGTCACAGCCTTTCGACTGCTTTGCCGAGAATATTCAGTTTTGACGCCCTTCTTCCGTAAGAGAAGAATTACAGTAAAAAAGGTGTTGATCTGCTGATATACTCGGCAAATCAACACCTGAAATTCAGATGAGGGTCACTCGACATTCCACATGGTTGTGTTCTGTCCGAGAAGCAACTGGCTGCCATTTTACAGGCCCTATAGCTTTGCGTCACAGTCTTTCGACTGTTTTGCCGAGGATATTCAATTCAGAAAACCTTTCCTGCAGTCCGTAGGCTTTCTTTCGTCCGTCTCCGTTCTGCGGCTCTATGTTACCACATCCCACCTCCCCTGTCAACACTCTGCGACAGCTTTTTTCAAAATTTTTCCGCTTTCTGTTTTCGACAGCCGTTTTCCGGTTTTTATACCTATTATAATGGCCAAATTCCTTGCCAAGGCCCTGCCGCAGTGGTAAAATGAAAAAGAAGTATCAAGCGTATGATTTTCGACATTTTTCGAAGGAGATTTACATATGGAGTGTACCACTCTGCAGGAGGATGTCCTCTACTCCCAGAACACCTCCAAACTGACCCCCGAAAGCATCGCCGCCATCCAGAACACCGTCCAGCGCAGCCAGCCGGTCGGCGTAGTGGCAGGCCTGTATGATGAAGCGCTCACCATCACGGATGTGAGCGGTTTCTTTTTAAAGAACCTCGGTTACGAATACGAAGATTTCTGCCGTGTCACCGGCTGTTCGCTCCGGGCGCTGTTCTACGGCGAGAACCAGAGCTTTCTGGCGCCGGAGCGCTGGCCCCTCATCACCGCAGACGGCGACGGCCAGCTGCTGACGAAGGACGGCGTGCCCATTTTTGCACGACTGTACAAAATGGACTCCACCAACAGCGACGGTGCCCCCATTTGGATCCTTTCCGCCCAGATGGACTGGGTCCGCCAGAACCTCCACCTCGTCAACAGCGTCATGCGGTCCGGCATATGGTACATCGACTGTGACCCCGCCGGTTCCCCCACCGGCGTGGTCTACAGCCACGAGTTCCGCCGGATGCTGGGCTACCACGACGTTCTGGATTTTCCCAACACGCTGGACGCTTGGTCTGCCCTCATCCACCCGGACGATCGGGGCCCGGTGCTGGCCGCGCTGGATCGCGCCCTCTCTGACCGAACCGGTGCCAGCCCCTACGATGTCGAGTACCGGATGCGTCTGCCCGACGGCCATTATGAGTGGTTCCGGGACAGCGCCGAGGCCAGCCGCCGCCTGAACGGCACCGTCCGCCGCTTCGTGGGCGTTTTCGTCAATGTGGACAAGGAGAAAAAGGCGGAACTTCTCGTCAAAAAGAGCGAGGCCTTCCACCGCGCCTACACGGAATCCAACCTCTGCGAATATTACGTCGATCTCCAGACCGATCACTTCGACCCCCTCAAGGAGGCTCCCTCCTTCCTGAGCGCCTTCGAGCAGCCCTCGTGGGATGCGCTGGTCTGCTCCTACCGCGACCGCTTCATTGCGCCCGAAGACCGGGACGCCGTGGCCATGATCTTTGACCGCAGCTACATCACCGAGCGCTTCCGGCAGAACCGCCCGGAGTTGAGCTTTGAGTGCCGCCTCCGGCTGAACGGCGAGGAACGCTGGGTACGGAATGTCGTCATGCCCGGCGAGACCGCCGGAGACCCCCGCTATGCCATCGTCTTCATCCGCGACATCACCGACTCCAAAAAGGAGGCCGCCCAGATCGCCGCGCTGACCCAGCAGAACAAGGCCATGGACATGCTGCTGCAAAGCACGGTCAAGCTCGTGGATCGGTACTTCCTGTGCAACCTTTCCACGGATGAATACACGTTCTACAACATGCTCTCCGCCGCCAGCCGCCCTTCCAGCGGCAGCTACCACGACCTTGTGGCCTACTTCCTCGCGCAGTTCCAGCCCATCGGCGGCGAACGGACGCTGGAAGAGAGCCTCTCCCCCGCTCACCTGCGCCAGCAGCTCCGCACCCCGGACGACATCTACCGCTTCGAGTACAGCACCAAAGATGAGACCCAGTTCAAGACCATGGCCATTCTGCCCGTCTCGTGGAAGGACGGCGTGGTGGAACAGGCCCTCTTCGTCGCACAGGATGTCACGCAGGAAAAGAAGACGGAGATTGCCTCCCGCAAGGCCCTCAAGGATGCTTACGACGCGGCCAACCGCGCCAATCGCGCCAAGACCGAGTTCCTTTCCAACATGAGCCACGACATCCGCACCCCCATGAACGCCATCGTCGGCATGACAGCCATTGCCGGGGCCAACATCAACAACCCGGAGCGGGTGGCTGATTGTCTGGGGAAGATCACCCAGTCCAGCCACCATCTACTCGGCCTGATCAATGAAGTGCTGGATATGTCCCGCATTGAGAGCGGCAAGGTCGTGCTCAACGAGGAAGCATTCAATCTGGCCGAACTGGTGGACGACCTCATTGGCATCAACAAGGGCAACATCGCCGCCCACGGCCACAGCCTCGATGTCCACCTGCACAAGCTGGAACATGAGGACGTCTACGGCGACAGTCTGCGCATCCAGCAAGTCATAACCAACATCCTCAGCAACGCCATCAAGTACACCCCGGACGGCGGCCACATCGTCTTTTCCATCGCCGAGCAGCCGACCCACTCCCCCGGCGTGGGCTGCTACCAGTTCACCGTGAAAGACAACGGCATCGGCATGACGCCGGAGTTCCAGAAGATCCTGTTCGAGCCTTTCACCCGCGCGGACGACAAGCGCACCACCAAAATTCAGGGCACCGGCCTCGGCATGGCCATCGCCCAGAACACCGTGAACATGATGAACGGCACCATCGACGTAGAAAGCGAGCTGGGCAAGGGCAGCAAGTTCACCGTGACCATCTTCCTGAAACTGCAAAACCGTTCCACCGAGCAGATCGACGAGCTGGTCCATCTGCCGGTCCTCGTGGTGGATGACGATGTGCTGTGCTGCGAGAGCACGGTCGAGATGCTGCAGGAAGTGGGCATCGACGGCGAGTGGACCACCTCCGGCGAGGAAGCCGTCGCCCGCGCCGCGGCCCGCCACGAGGCACACAACGATTACTTCGCCGTCCTCGTGGACTGGAAGATGCCGGGCATGAACGGCGTCGAGTTGACCCGGCGCATCCGGCAGAAACTCGGCAAGGCACTGCCCATCATCGTGCTGACGGCCTATGACTACACGGATATCGAGAACGAAGCCCGCACCGCCGGGGTCAACGACTTCATTACAAAGCCGCTCTTCCGCTCCCGCCTGACCGCCGCGCTGAAAAATCTCGTGGCGGGCAAACCGAACGCCGCCGACCGGAACGAACTGGACGAGCTGGCCCGCTGCGATTACACCGGCAAGCGCATCCTTCTGGTGGAGGACAACGAGCTGAACCGCGAGATCGCCAAGGAGATCATCGGGATGACCGGCGTCTCCATCGAGTGTGCCGAAAACGGCCGGGAAGCCGTAGAAAAGTTCACAGCAGCCCCCGTCGGCTATTACGATCTGATCTTCATGGACATCCAGATGCCGCTGATGAACGGCTACGAGACCACCGCCGCCATCCGGGCCCAGACGCTCCACGGAGGGCAGACCATCCCCATCGTTGCCATGACGGCCAACGCCTTTGCCGAGGATGTCGTCCTCTCCCGCAATGCGGGCATGAACGATCACATCGCAAAACCCCTCGACCTGAACAAGCTGAACGACGTGTTGCAGCAATGGCTGTGATCGCTTGCGTTTTTCTCGTGTGTGTGCTATACTTTCTAGCGAACTGAATAGAAAACAGTCGGTGCGTTTCGTCATTTTGCTGATAAGCGGAGGGCAGAAACGTTAAAAGGGAAGCGGGTGCACAATCCCGCACGATCTCGTCACTGTGATAAGGGAGTCCCCCGTCCGGGTGCTTTGGGCACCGGTCACTGGAGCATCTGCTCTGGGAAGGCGGCGGAGGGCGGTGATCTTTCAGTCAGGAAACCTGCCGGTTGTTGGTACGGGAGCGTATGCTCCAAATCACGAGGAATTGGTTGTACCCAAAAAGCCTGAATCACTGGAAAGGGTCCTTTTTGTTTTGCCATCCCGCAAACAAAAGGGGCCTTTTTGTTTGGTCAGGTTCTCTTTCCTGTACCCTTCTGTCCGGTTCGAACGAATGTATCCAAAACAGGAAAGGAACACAGAACATGAGAAAACGCACGATCCACAAGGCGGCGGCCGCTCTGACCGCCCTCACCCTCTGTGCCGGTGTGCTCACCGGCTGCGGCGGGTCTGCATCCAGCACCGCTGCTTCCAGCGTGGCAGGCTCTGCCGCCGCATCCAGCGAAGTTTCCAGTGAGGAGGCCGATGAATTGGCTGCAAAGAACGTTGCCGATCTGATCGACGCCATCTATGTGCAGGAGCGCAACGACAACACCGACGAGCAGTGCGCTGCCGCCAAGGCCGCTTGGGACGCTCTGACCGACGCACAGAAGGAGCTGGTCGAGGGCGAAGAGGCCGACCCCGATTACTTTGGCCGCGACACCGGCGATGCCTCCAAGGACGACAGCCGCAACGAGGACAACATCGGCGACAATGAGCTGCTGGTGGTCTCCTTCGGCACCTCCTTCAACGACAGCCGCGTGGCCGACATCAAGGGCATCGAGGATGCTCTGCAGGAAGCTTACCCGGATTGGTCGGTCCGCCGTGCCTTCACCGCCCAGATCATCATCAACCATGTGCAGGCCCGTGACGGCGAGAAGATCGACAACATGCAGCAGGCCATGGACCGCGCTGTGGCCAACGGCGTGAAGAACCTCGTGGTCCAGCCCACCCATCTGATGCACGGTGCCGAGTACGACGAGATGATGGAGATGATCGACTCCTACCGCGATAAGTTCGAATCCGTCGCCGTGGCAGAGCCCCTGCTGGGCGAGGTCGGTTCCGACGCTGCCGTCATCAACGCCGACAAGGAAGCCGTTGCCAAGGCTGTGACCGCCGCTGCCGTGAAGGAAGCCGGTTACGACAGCCTCGACGCCGCTGCTGCTGACGGTGTGGCCTTCGTCTTCATGGGCCACGGCACCTCTCACACCGCAAAGGTCAGCTACAGCCAGATGCAGACCACCATGGACACCCTTGGCTACAGCAACGTCTTCATCGGCACCGTCGAAGGCGAGCCGGAGGAGACCGCTTGTGAGAACGTGATCGAAGCCGTCAAGGCTGCCGGTTACACCAAGGTCGTCCTGCGCCCGCTGATGGTCGTTGCCGGTGACCACGCCAACAACGATATGGCCGGTGAGGACGACGATTCTTGGCTGAGCCAGTTCAAGGCCGCCGATGCCTTTGACTCCATCGACTGCCAGATCAATGGTCTGGGTGAGATCGACGACATCCAGCAGCTCTACGTTGCCCACACCAAAGCCGCCATTGATTCCCTGAACGGCTAATATCCCGCATTTCATTGCCCGAAGGGAGAAATCTTTTCGGGCAATTTTTATGGGAGCTGCCCCCGCATGAGGAGGAGGCTCCCACCCATCTGAAATTTTGATTTTTTGAGGTATTTGATCGATGCGCTGCAAACAGTTTCTTACGCTTTCCGCCGCAACCCTGATTTTGGCCGCCGCCCTCACCGGCTGCGGTGCTTCTTCCTCCACCGCAAGCTCCGCCGCGACCTCGGAGGCTGCGTCTTCGGCTGTTTCTTCCGTGGCCGCGACCTCGGAGGCTGCTTCGGAGGCCGCTGCCACCCTGCCGGACGGCGTCTACACCGCCGACTTCGAGACCGACAGCAGCATGGTCCACGCCAACGAAGCCTGTGACGGCAAGGGCACCCTGACCGTGAAGGACGGCCAGATGACCTTCCACGTCAGCCTTGCTTCCAAGAAGATCGTCAACCTGTATCTGGGCAGCGCGGCCGATGCCGACGCCAACAAGGCCGACTGGCTGCTCCCCACCACCGACACCGTGACCTACTCCGACGGCACCACCGAAGAGGTGTACGGCTACGATATCCCCCTGACCGCCGTAGACGAGGACTTTGCCCTCGCCATCCTCGGCACCAAGGGCAAGTGGTACGACCACACCGTCAGCGTCCGCAACGCAGAACCCAAGGCCGAAGAGGCCGCGGAGACCCCTGCGGACGGCGAGTACAGCGTCAATGTCGTGCTGGAGGGCGGTTCCGGCCGCGCCAGCGTGGACAGCCCCGCTGCCCTGACCGTCGCGGACGGCAGGATGACCGCTGCGATCGTCTGGAGCAGCCCCAACTACGATTATATGATCGTGGACGGCGAGAAGTATCTGCCCACCAACACCGAGGGCAACTCCACCTTTGAGATCCCCGTGGCTGCGCTGGGCACTCCCCTCTCCGTCGTGGCGGATACCGTTGCCATGAGCACCCCCCACGAGATCGAGTACACCCTGACCTTTACCCTGAACTGATATGATCTCACGTCGCAATTTTCTGAAAGCCCTTCCCGCCTCTGCCCTTCTGCTCAGCAGCTGCGCAGCGCAGTCCGCCCCCGCCAATACGGACAAGCTGGTGTTCAGCCACAGCTACCCGCTGGACTACGCGGCCCAGTTCACAGCCGACTGCTACGAGGGGGGCTATACCCTGCTCTCCCTCCCCGATTCGGATCAGAAGTTCCTTGTCGTTCCGGAGGATGCCGCCGAAGTGGACGCCCTCCCCGACGGCGTGACCGTCCTGCGCCAGCCGGTGCAGAACATTTACCTCGTCTCTACATCGGTCATGGATCTGTTTATCCACCTCGACGCGCTGGACACGATCACTCTTTCCGGCACCAAAGCCGAGGGCTGGTACCTCGACGAGGCCAAAACCGCCATGGAAGCCGGGCGCATCGCCTACGCGGGCAAGTACAGCGCCCCGGACTACGAGCAGATTTTAGCCGCCAATTGCAGCCTCGCCATTGAGAACACCATGATCCTCCACACCCCGGAGGTCAAGGAGCAGTTGGAACGGTTCGGCATCCCGGCGCTGGTGGAACGCTCCAGCTACGAGAGCGGCCCCCTCGCCCGGATGGAGTGGATCAAATTCTGGGGCATCCTGCTGGGCAAAGAGGAGCTGGCTGAGCAGGTGTTCGCCGCACAGACCGAGCGCATCGCCGCGCTGGCCGATCAAGCGCCCACCGGCAAGACCTGCGCCTTTTTCTCCATCACGGCCAACGACCTCGCCAATGTCCGCAAGGGCGGCGACTATGTGGCCCAGATGATCGAACTGGCGGGCGGCGATTACGTCTTTTCCGACCTGACCGACAGCGGCAACAGCCTTTCCACCATGAACCTCCCACTGGAAGATTTCTACGCCGGGGCCAAGGATGCCGACGTGCTGCTCTACAACAGCACCATTGAGGGCGTCATCTCCACCATCGACGAGCTGGTGGCCAAGTGCCCCCTGCTGGCCGAGTTCAAGGCCGTGCAGAACGGCGATGTCTGGTGCACCACCCAGAGCTTTTTCCAGCAGAGCATGGAGCTGGCCGATTTCGTGGTGGACCTCCACCGCGTCCTGACCGAAGATGCCCCCGCCGACCTGCAATTCCTCACCCACGTGACCTGACGAAAGGAGCCGCTCATGACAAGCCAAAAACGCCTTGCCGCAGCCTATCTGCTTCTGGCGCTCCTGTTGGTGATCCTCTTCGCCGCGAACATCTTCTGGGGCAGCGTGGCGCTGACGCCGGGAGCCGTGGTCTCGGCACTGCTGGGCCGCGGGCAGGACGCCCTGTCCGTCGGCATCATCACCCAGCTCCGCCTTCCCCGCGCGGTCATGGTCGTGCTGCTGGGGGCGGCGCTTTCGGCGGCGGGCTACCTGCTCCAGACCTTTTTCGCCAACCCCATCGCGGGCCCCTTCGTCATGGGCATCTCCAGCGGGGCCAAGCTGGCCGTGGCGCTGGTCATGGTGGTCTTCCTGAACCGGGGGCTGCTGACCAATTCCGTCACCCTCATCCTCGCCGCCTTTGCGGGGGCCATGGCCGCCATGGCCTTTGTGCTGGCCGTGGCACGCCGGGTGCAGCGGATGAGCATCCTCGTCATCTGCGGCATCATGATCGGTTACATCTGTTCCGCCATCACCGAATTCGTGGTGGCCTTTGCGCAGGATTCGAACATCGTCAACCTCCACAACTGGTCGCAGGGCAGCTTTTCCGGTATGACGTGGGGCAACGTCCGGGCCGCCGCCTTGGTGGTGCTGCCCGTGCTGGCGGCGGCGTTCTGCCTTTCGAAGCCCATGTCCGCCTACCAGATGGGGGAAGCCTATGCCCAGAGCGTCGGGGTCAACGTCAAGCGGTTTTCCCGCGCGCTGGTCCTGCTTTCCAGCTTGCTGGCCGCCTGTGTCACCGCCTTTGCCGGGCCCATCTCCTTTGTGGGCATTGCGGTACCCCACCTCGTCAAGCAGCTGCTGGGCAGCGCAAAGCCGCTCTATGTCCTGCCGGGGTGCTGCCTCGGCGGCGCGGCGTTCTGTCTGCTCTGTGACCTCATCGCCCGCAGCCTGTTCGCCCCCACCGAGCTTTCCATCAGCGCGGTGACAGCGGTGTTCGGCGCACCGGTGGTCATCGGGCTGCTCGTCCACCGGAATCAGGAGGGCGCACGATGAACGATTTTTTCTGCGAAACGCAAAATTTAGCCATCGGCTACGGCAAAGCACCGCTGGCCGAGGCCATCGCCCTCGGCGTCCGGCGCGGGCAGATCCTGACCCTCATCGGCCCGAACGGCGCGGGCAAATCCACGCTGCTCAAAACGTTGGCCGGGCAGTTGGCCCCCCTCGGCGGCACCGTGCTGCTGGGCGGCCAAGACCTTGCCGCCTACACCGGCACTGCCCGCGCACAGCGGCTGGCCCTGATGCTCCCCCACACCCGCCGCACCGAGCTGACCACCTGTTTCGAGTTTGCGGCGGCGGGCCGCATCCCCTACACCGGGCGGCTTGGCATCCTTTCCGAAGCGGACAAACAGGCCGTGCGGGACGCCCTTGCGCTGGTGGGGGCTTCCCACCTTGCCGACCGGGACTTCAACTGCATCAGCGACGGCCAGCGCCAGCGCATCCTGCTGGCCCGCGCCATCTGCCAGCAGCCGGAGATCCTCCTGTTGGACGAGCCCACCTCGTTTCTGGACATCAAGGGCAAGATCGAGCTGCTGACCATCCTGCAAAAGCTGGCCCACCAGCAGCACCTTGCCGTCATCGTCAGTCTGCACGAGCTGGACATGGCCCAGAAGATCGCGGATGCAGTGGTCTGCGTCTCACCGCAGGGCGTTTCCGGCGTGCTGACGGCCAAAGAAGCCTTTGCGCCGGAGAACATCCAAGCCCTTTACGACCTGAGCCGGGAGCAGTACGAAGCCCTGTTCGGCCCTCCAAAGCCTCCGAGACCCAAGTTTGAGCACTACGTCCGCAGCGGGCAGAAGCTGCTGCGCTGCGGCTACACCACCGGCACCTGCGCGGCGCTGGGGGCGGCGGGGGCAGCCCGGCTGCTGCTGACCGGGAATACCCCGGAGACCGTCGCCCTCCGCACCCCGAAGGGCATCGTGGTGGAAGTGGCCCCCCTGTTCTGCCGCAAAACGGACGCCGGGGCCGAATGCGCCATCGAAAAGGACGGCGGCGACGATGTGGACGTGACCACCGGGCTGCCGGTGATCGCCTCTGTCGCCCTGCTGCCCGACACCACGGACATCCGCATTTCCGGCGGCAAAGGAGTAGGCCGGGTGACAAAACCCGGCCTCGACCAGCCGGTCGGAGAAGCCGCCATCAACCATGTCCCCCGTCAGATGATCGCCGAGGCGCTGAAACGAGAGGCCGAAAATGCCTGTTACACCGGCGGCTTTGCCGTGGCCCTCTCCATCAAGGGCGGCGAAGAGGTGGCCAAGCGTACCTTCAACCCCCACATCGGGGTCGAGGGCGGGCTGTCTGTGCTGGGCACCAGCGGCATCGTGGAGCCCATGAGCCAACAGGCCATTCTGGACACCATCCAGCTGGAAATGAACCAAGCCGCCCTGCGGGCCAAAGCAACCCCCGGCCCCCGGCGGCTCATCCTTGCGCCCGGCAACTACGGGCTGGACTACCTCCACGGGACTTACCCGGAATTTGCCGTCCTCCCGGTGGTGAAGACCTCAAACTTCATCGGTGACACGCTGGATATGGCCGCTTCCGCCGGATTCGAGGAGGTGCTTTTGGTGGGCCACGTGGGCAAGCTCGTCAAGCTGGCGGGCGGCATCATGAACACCCACTCCCACACCGCCGACTGCCGTACAGAGCTGTTCTGCACCCATGCGGCCCTCTGCGGCGCGCCCCGTGAAGTCTGCGCTTCTTTGATGGACGCCGCCACCACCGACGCCTGTCTGGAGATATTAGACGCTGCCGGGCTGCGGGAACCGGTGCTGAAAAGCTTGCTTTCCGCCATCCAGCTCCACCTTGACCGCCGCGCGGCAGGGGCGTTCCGGGTGGGGGCGATCCTGTTTTCGAACCAGAATGGCCCGCTGGGCCAGACCGAAGCCGCCGCACAGTTATTGCAGCACTGGAAGGAGTAACGCATTATGGTACATTTTGTCGGAGCCGGACCCGGTGCGCCGGACCTTATCACCCAGCGCGGAGCCGCCCTTCTGCAAGGAGCAGACTGCATCATTTATGCAGGGAGCCTTGTGAACCCCGCCCTGCTAGGGCTGGCAAAGCCCGGCTGCGCCCTTTACAACAGCGCCGAGATGACGCTGGAACAGGTGCTCGACATCATGCGGCAGACGGAAGCGGCGGGCAAGACCACCGTGCGGCTCCACACTGGCGACCCCTGTCTCTACGGTGCCATCCGGGAGCAGATGGACGCCCTTGATGCTGCCGGAATTTCCTACGATGATACCCCCGGCGTTTCCAGCTTCTGCGGGGCGGCGGCGGCCCTGAACGCCGAGTACACTCTGCCCACCGTCAGCCAGACCGTCATCATCACCCGGATGGAGGGCCGCACCCCCGTACCGGAAAAGGAAAAGCTGGCAAGCCTTGCTTCCCACGGGGCGACCATGGTGATCTTCCTCTCCATCGGCCTCATCGATAAGGTGCAGGAAGCGCTGCTGCAGGGCGCTTACACCTCCGCCACCCCTGCCGCCGTGGTCTATAAGGCAAGCTGGCCGGAGCAGAAAATCGTGCGCTGCACCGTCGGAACGCTGGCCGAGAGCACCCGCCGGAACGGCATCACCAAAACCGCCCTCATCGTGGTGGGGGATTTTCTCGGCACCCGGTATGAGCGCAGCAAGCTCTACGACCCCGCCTTTACCACCGCGTTCCGCAAAGGAGCCGACCGGTGACCCCCGCCTACGCCGCCTTCACCGAAAGGGGACTGCGGCTGGCTGAAAAACTGGCCGCTTCCCTGCCCGGCAGCGTGACCCGCTGCGGCCATGGCGGGCCGGCCTTAGCCCAGTGGACAGCGGCGGAGTTTGTCCGCTCGGATGCCTTGGTATTTGTGGGGGCCGTCGGCATTGCGGTGCGAGCCATTGCGCCCCATTGCCAAAGCAAAGCCAGCGATCCCGCCGTGGTCGTGCTGGACGAATGCGGACGCTTCGCGGTGCCGATCTTGTCCGGCCATTTGGGCGGGGCCAACGATCTAGCACGCCAGCTTTCTGCACTCTGCGGGGCGGTGCCGGTCATCACCACGGCGACGGATGCCAACGGGATTTTCGCTGTGGACGAGTGGGCGAAGCATCAAAATTGTCAGGTGTTGGAACCGGCGCGGATCAAGGCCGTCAGTGGGAAACTGCTGGCCGGACAGACCGCTTCCGTCTGGTCGGAATTTTCCCTTCCCGGCGCGGCTCCTGCGGGGGTAATTCCGACCCAAACGCAGGGCGCAGCAGACTTCGCCCTGACCCTTTTCCCTGCCGGAAATGCGCTGCACCTTGTCCCCCGCATCGGCGTGCTGGGCGTCGGCTGCAAGCGCGGCACCACCACCGAACAGTTGGAAGCAGCTTTTGCCGCGTTCTGCGAAACCCACGGCCTTGCCCCTGCCTGCATCTGCGCCGCCGCCAGCATCGACCTAAAACAAAACGAAGCCGGGCTGCTGGCGTTCTGCCAAGCGCACCGGTGGAAGGTTTTCTTTTACTCCGCCGCGCAGCTCCAAGCCGCGCCCGGCACCTTTACGCCCTCGCACTTTGTTCAAAGCGTTACCGGCGTGGACAATGTGTGCGAGCGGGCGGCTGTGCTGGCGGCGGTCGGACCCATCCGCATCCCGAAACAGGCGGGCGGCGGCGTGACCTTTGCGCTGGCGCTCCGCCCCTATGCCCCAGATTGGAGGTGGCAGCATGAATAACACCGTGTTCGTGGTCGGCCTTGGCCCCGGCGACCCGCAGTTTCTGACCGCACAGGCGCAGAGCGCCTTGCAAAAAGCCGAGGTGCTGTGCGGCTATACGGTCTATCTGGATCTCGTGCGCCCCTATTACCCGGAAAAGGAATATTACGCCACCGGCATGACCAAGGAGCTGGACCGCTGCCGCTGGGCGCTGGAAACGGCGCAAAGCGGCAAGACCGTCGCCCTCATCTGCTCCGGCGATGCGGGCGTTTACGGGATGGCCAGCCCCCTGCTGGAATTGGCCGAGCGGTTTCCCCATGTCGCCGTGGAAGTGGTGCCGGGCCTGACCGCCGCCCTCAGCGGCGGGGCCGTTCTGGGGGCACCGCTGGCCCATGATTTCTGCGTGCTTTCCCTCTCCGACCGGCTCACCCCGTGGGCGGTCATCCAGCGGCGGCTGGCAGCGGCAGCCATGGGCGATTTCTGCATCGCGCTGTACAACCCCTCCTCCAAGGGGCGGCCGGACTACCTTGAAAAAGCGGTCCGCATTCTGCTGGAACACGGCAAACCGCCCCAGACCGTCTGCGGCTTGGTGCGGAACATCGGGCGGGAGGGCCAGACCCACCGCGTCCTGACGCTGGCCCAGCTGGAACATACCCCGGTGGATATGTTCACCACCGTTTTCATTGGCAACGCGGAGACAAAACAGCTCAGCGGCCGGATGGTTACACCGAGGGGGTATCGCGGATGAAAACAGTCGTCTTCAGCGGCACCACCGAGGGCCGCATTTTTTCCAAAGAGCTGGCCGCGCTGGGGGCTGACGTCCTCGTCAGCGTGGCGACCCCGCTGGGGGCCGAGGAACAGGGCAGTTTGTCCGGCATCACAGTGCACTGCGGGCGGCTGACACCGGAGGAAATGGCCGACCTTTTGAAAGGGGCCGACCTCTGCGTGGACGCCACCCATCCCTACGCAGTGGATGCCACCAAAAACATTGCGGCGGCGTGCAAAACGGCGCAGATCGAATACCACCGGCTGCTGCGGGCCGAAAGCCCCCTCCCGGCAGGAAGCATGGTGTTCCAGTCGGCCATGCACGCGGCGGAGTTTCTC
>ULZA01019389.1_pt1 | contig 14294 bp, 10 predicted proteins | sample 1962681 | NCBI WGS metagenome assembly ULZA01 (sample SAMEA4835877, study PRJEB28245) | human gut metagenome | biome: gut microbiome; material: fecal sample | place: Denmark | collected 2008 | reverse complement strand
TATTCAAACGATTACGTGATTATTAACAGAGTATTGTAATAGATAACTATGCAAATAGTAGGAGGCTACGGCATTAGCTTTTTACTTTTTTACTTTTAAAACACGCAAATATCAGACAAGCGGGTGCGCTATTTCTTGCGAATCAGCGTCAGTCCGTCGCGCATTGGCAGTATGAGCTGCTCCACGCGTTCGTCGGCAGCCACATAGTCGTTGAAGCGACGTATGCCAAGCGTCTGCTGGTCGTGGTCGTAGGCTGGGTCGGTGACGTGTCCGTCCCAGAGCGTGTTGTCGGCGAGTATAAATCCGCCTGGTCGCAGCAGCGCGAGCACCATCTCGTATGTCTCCACATACGTGCGCTTGTCGCCGTCGACGAACGCCATGTCGAACGTCACGCCCAGCTCGGGCGCCTTCTCGTTGGCGTCGCCGATGATGAAGCTTATCTTGTCGGCGTAGGGCGAGCCTTCTATCCACGGTCGGGTGAAGTCTTCCATTTCGTCGTTTATCTCGAACGTGTAGAGATGCGCGCCTTCGGGCAGACCCTCGGCGAGGCAGAGAGCGCTGTAGCCCGAGAACGTACCCACTTCGAGCACGTTCTGCGGCTGCACCATCTCGACGAGCATCTTCAGCAGTCGGCCCTGGAGGTGTCCCGACGCCATGCGTCCGTGTATGGTGTGTATGTTTGTGGCACGATAGAGGCGATAGAGATAGTCGCCCTCGGTAGAGGTGTGTTCGCGTACGTATTTGTCGAGTTCTTCTGTCATTTTTTTCGTTGTTGTCTGCTATGTTGTGTGTCAGAACTAAATATTTAACCGTAGCCTCCTACTCTTCCTTCATCGGGTCGCGCTCTGCGGTCCAGTCGAGCAGCGCTTCGAGAGCCAGTCGGTACGAGTTCATGCCGAAGCCGCTTATCACGCCGAGGCACGCCGCTGCCATCATCGACTTGTGGCGGAACTCCTCGCGCTTATGCACGTTGCTGATGTGCACCTCGATGACCGGTGCGCTTATGGAGCGGATGCAGTCGAGCAGCGCCACTGAGGTGTGGGTGTATGCGCCGGCGTTGAGGATGATGCCGTCCGACTCGAAGCCTGCTTCCTGCAGTTTGTCGATGAGCACGCCCTCGATGTTGCTCTGATAGTAGTCGATATCCACGTCGGGATACTGACGGCAGAGCTGGTTGAGATACTGTTCGAAAGAGGTGTTGCCGTAGATGCTCGGCTCGCGTGTGCCAAGCATGTTGAGGTTCGGTCCGTTGATAATTGTTATTTTCATATAGGAGTTTTGAATTTTGAGTTTTGAGTTTTGAGTTGTTGCCTGCGGCAATTTTGAGTTTTGAATTTTGAGTTTTGAATTGTCGGCTGCGCCGATTAGGAATTATTCAATTATGAGTTTTGAATTCACAACTCACAATTCCTAACTCATAAATTCAAAATGCGCGAAGCGCACAATTCAAAATTCAAAACTCAACATTCAAAACTCATTACCATCCCGACGTTGCGCCGCCGCCTCCCGTCGAGCCGCCACCGAAGTTTCCGCCGAAGCTGCCTCCGCCGTAGCCACCGCCGCGTCGTCCCATGCCGCCGAGCATTGCGCCGGTTATGAAGGCGGCAGCGTTGCCCGAGTCGTCGATGTTCTCGTCGCGAGTGAAGGTATGTCCGCAGTGGGGGCAGATGAATGTAGAGCGGCGCACGCGGCGTCCGTTAGTGAGTCGGAGCGTCTGGCGAGCCACGCACTTCACGCCCTTGTGGCGGCACTTCGGGCAGCGCTGCTTCTCGCCGAGCAGTGCGATGAAGAAGATTGCCAAGCCCACCATCACCGCCACTGCGATAAGCGCCCCAAGCATGCCGTCGTCATCGTCAGCAGGTTCGGGCTTCATCGTGCCGTCGAGCACCTTCGCCGCAGCCCTCACGCCGTCTACCATGCCGCCGTCCCAGTCGCCCGCCTTGAAGCGCGGCACCATGCGCTGCATCTGTATGCGCTTAGACATGGCGTCGGTCATGGTGCCCTCCAAGCCGTAGCCCACGGTGAAGCGCACCTTGCGCTGGTCGGCGACAAAGAGAATGAGCAGTCCGTTGTCGCTCTTCTTCTTGCCTATGCCCCACTGGCGGAACAGCTCGTGACCGAAGTTGAAGATGTCTGCCTCGCCAATGCTGGGCAGCATCACCACAGCCGTCTCGATGCCCGTGCTGGCTTCGAGCCGTCCGAGCACGGCGTTGATAGAGTCGCGCGCCGAGGCAGAAAGAATGTGCGACGGGTCGGAAACGTACTGGCGCACGTCGCTCAGACGCACGTTGGGCACGTCCTGCAGCGTGTATTGCTTCACCTCGCCCGCCGCAAACGTCAGCGTTGCGACGAGAGAGAGAATCAGTAGGCTTATGACTCGTGTTATTTTCATATTATTATTAACCCGTTTACTTGTCTCCTTGTCAACTTAAAAAGATGTAATCTCCTTGTCAACTCGTCAACTATTAAAACCTAAAACTCAACCTTCGGAGCCTTCTCTGCACCAGCCTCAGCCTCGAAGTAGTTGCGCTTCTCGAAGCCGAACATCGAAGCGATGATGTTGCGTGGGAAGCGGCGGAGCGATGTGTTATACTCCTTTGCAGAGTCGTTGAAGTCCTTACGAGCCACGTTGATGCGGTTCTCCGTGCCTTCGAGCTGCGACTGCAGTTCGAGGAAGTTCTGGTTAGCCTTCAGGTCGGGATAGTTCTCGGTGATGGCAAGCAGTTTGCCAAGCGCTGTCGTCACGTCGCCCTGCGCCTTCTGATAAGCCGCGAGCTGCTGCGGAGTGCAGTTAGACGGGTCTATCTTCACCTGCGTAGCCTGCGAGCGTGCCGCCATAACCGCCTCAAGAGTCTGACTCTCGTGCTTAGCGTATCCCTTCACGGTGTTCACGAGGTTAGGGATAAGGTCGCTGCGACGCTGATACTGCGTCTCTACGTTAGCCCACTGGTTGCTTACGTTCTCGTCCATTCCTACAAGTCCGTTATACGATAATATGCCCCAAAGAGCTACTAACACTATCACCACGATGGTGATGATCAATCCTTTGTTCTTCTTCATAAATTATAATGTTGTTAATGGTGTGTGTGGTGTTGAAATGGTGAGGTGGTGAGATGGTGAGATGGTGAGATTTGTAATTCAACATTCAAAAACTCCCCACCAATTAATAATTAAAAATTAAAAATTAATAATTACTCAGATTTGTCCTGCTTCCACTTGTCTTACTATTCGCTCCGTGTATCGGTCTACGCCGTTCGGGTCGTACTTCTTCATGAGCGAAGCGCCGAAGAGCGCCGCGAACGCCTGGTAGAAACCCGCACGTATCGGACCGAGGAACGCCTGCACAAGCTGATACGACGACGAGTCGCACTCGCGGTAGACCAGTTTGATGAGCAGTTTGCCCTGCGAGTAGGTGAGTTTCTTCATTCGCGGCGTGTACTCGGCTCTGATGCCTCGTTCCACACGCTTCAGATGCTCGTCCTTCGCCTTCTTGTTGGGCAGCGTCTGCAGAAAGTCGTACGTCTCGATGATGATGTGGTTCACCTCCTTAGCTATCGGCAGCACCTTCTTCACGTTAGCCACAAGGCGGTTGTAAGCCTGGCGCTGCTTGTCGTTCTTGAAAACCAGTTGTGGGTAGACCGCGAGCGGATTCAGCTCTACATACTGTATGCTGTCGCCCTCGTACAGAGCCTTGCCCACCTTCACCAGTGGCACGAAGGCAGGCAGATCGGTGCCGTCGCCGCCGTCGGTCTCGCCGGAAACATCCAAACCTGCCTGCGCCATCAGCGCAAGATGGCAGAAGATGAATATAATAAGTAGTGATATCCTCTGTTTCATATACGACAAAAGTACACAGAAAAATCCAAATAAATAAAATTATGACTCACTTTTAAGCTATTTTTCAGTACCTTTGCATCTTATAGGCATATAAATTAATGTGTAAATTTTAATCTCTTATGATACACAACACAACTCTTTCGAGATTTTTCTACCTCTTATTGGTCTGCTTCGCTATACTCACTCCGTCTGCTGCGCAGGCGCAAGACGTGGTTATAGAATGCGATTCTGCCGCTATTCTGCCGCCCGACACAGAGGCTGTGGCATCGGGTTGCGACGCCGACACTATGTTCAGCGTGGGCACAGTCCCCACAACGGCTGAGATAATGCCGCGCCGCGAGTATGTCACCATTACCGAATACAACGACTCTACCCACCGTGTGCGCCCTGCCGAATGGATTGTGCCCGGCGTGGCTGCCGTTGGCGGCGCCCTCTGCGTGAAGACAGCGTGGGGCAAGCAGTTCCGCAAGTGGTCGCAGGAGAAGCTCTCTGACGAGAAAAGCAAGAAGGTGAGCGTAGACGACTATCTGCGGTTTGCGCCCGCAGCAGCGGTCTACGCCTTGGATGTCTGCGGCGTGAAGGCGCAGCACAGCTTTCTCGACCGCACCATAATGCTCGGCATGTCGGCTGTTACGATGGTTGCCGTCACGAAGGCGGCGAAGCTGGCGTTCAAGGAGCATCGTCCTGACGGCACCGACGACGACGCCTTCCCGTCTGGTCACAGCGCCATCTCGTTCATGTGCGCCGAGTTTCTCTGGCAGGAGTATCGCGCTTCGAAGCCGTGGATAGGCTATACGGGCTATGCGCTCGCTGCTGGCGTGGCTTATCTGCGCATCCACAACAACCGCCACTGGGTGAACGACGTAGTGGCTGGTGCGGCTGTGGGCATGCTCTCCACGAAGTTCGCCTACTGGCTCTATCCGAAGCTCTTCAAGGAGCACAAGCGCGGCGTGAAGAAAGCCGTGGCTTTCGGCGCTCCGTTCTATAGCGGCAAAGAGGCGGGCGTGAACTTCGCGCTCGTTTTTTAGTTGAGGTTTTCTTGCTAAATGTTTGGATATAACAGAAAATAATGGTAGCTTTGCGTTAGATACTTTAATAAAAACGGATTATGAGTAATACAATTAAACTTGACGAACCGCAATTGTCTAATAGTTTAAAAATGGCTCGCAAGGATGCTAAACAAGGCAAGGTTACACATTGGAACTCTGTTGATGAATTATTCGATACTGTATTATCACAATCTAATCAATAATATATAAAAACTCAGAATAAATGGCTCAGAAAAAGAACGACGACGGACTTACGCCGATGATGCGACAGTTCTATACGTTTAAGAAAGAACACCCAGACGCATTGTTGCTGTTCCGCTGCGGCGACTTCTACGAGACATACGCCGACGACGCTGTAGAGGCGTCGAAGATACTCGGCATAACGCTGACGCGACGCTCCAACGGCAAGAACCAGAGCGCTGCGGCGTGCGAGATGGCAGGCTTTCCGTACCACGCTCTCGACACTTATCTGCCCAAGCTGATACGTGCCGGAAAGCGTGTGGCGATATGCGACCAGCTCGAAGACCCGAAGCTCACGAAGACGCTCGTGAAGCGTGGCATAACCGAGCTGGTTACGCCGGGCGTGGCGATGGACGACACCGTGCTCAACTACAAGGAGAACAACTTCCTGGCGGCGGTGTGCATGGCTAAGACGGCGTGCGGCGTGGCGTTTCTCGACATCTCTACGGGCGAGTTCCTCACGGGTGAGGGCACGTTCGACTACGTTGAGAAACTTCTGAGCAGCATTCAGCCTAAAGAGGTGCTCTACGACCGACAGCTGAAGCGCGAGTTTGAGGAGCGCTTCGGCTCGAAGTGGTGCGTGTTCGAGCTCGACGACTGGATGCTTACCGAGCAGAGTTCAAGACAGAAGCTGCTCTCCCACTTCGGCACCACAACGCTGAAGGGCTTCGGCGTAGACCATCTGCACCTGGGCGTGACAGCGGCTGGAGCCATCCTGCAGTATCTTGAGATGACGCAGCACACGCAGATCGGTCATATCACGTCGCTCGCTCGCATCGACGCCGACCGCTATGTGCGCCTCGACCGCTTCACCATCCACTCGCTGGAGCTGCTGCAGTCGATGCAGGACGACGGCGTGTCGTTGCTCTCCGTCATCGACCGCACCTGCACGCCGATGGGCGGACGTCTGCTGCGCCGCTGGACGATATTCCCGCTGCGCGACGTGGCTTCTATCAACAAGCGCCTCGACGTGGTGGACACGTTCTTCCGCAAACCCGACTTTCGACAGACCGTCGACGAGCATCTGCACCGCATCGGCGACATAGAGCGTATCATATCGAAGGTGGCTGTGGGCAGAGTGTCGCCCAGAGAGGTGGTGCAACTGAAGTACGCTCTCGGCGCGCTGAAGCCTATAAAGGCGGCGTGCCTCACCAACGACAACGCCGAGATACATTCCATCGGCGACCAGATTAACCTCTGCGAGGCGCTGTACGAGCGCATCGACCGCGAACTGCAGCAGGATCCGCCGCAGCTTGTGGCTAAGGGCGGCGTGATAGCTGCGGGCTTCTCGCCCGAGCTTGACGAACTGCGCTCCATCTCGCGCGGCGGTCGCGACTATCTGCTGAAGATTCAGGAGGAGGAGGCGCAGAAGACCGGCATACAGTCGCTGAAGGTGGGCTACAACAACGTGTTCGGCTACTATCTTGAGGTGCGCAACACGTATAAGGACCAGGTGCCGCAGGAGTGGATACGCAAGCAGACGCTTGCCAACGCCGAGCGCTACATCACCGAGGAACTGAAGCAGTACGAGCAGAAGATTATGGGTGCCGACGAGCAGATTCTGGTGCTCGAGACCCGTCTCTTCACCGAGCTTGTCACCGATATGCAGGCATACATACCGCAGATTCAGGCCGACGCCAACATCGTGGCGCGTCTCGACTGTCTGCTCTCGTTCGCAAAGACTGCCGAGGAGCACCGCTACGTGCGCCCGGTGGTTGAGGACGACAACGTGCTCGAGATAAGAGCCGGACGCCACCCCGTCATCGAGACGCAGCTGCCGCTTGGCGAGGAGTACGTGCCCAACGACATCGAGCTCGACACCGAGCAGCAGCAGATAATGATAATCACCGGTCCGAACATGGCTGGTAAGTCGGCGCTGCTGCGCCAGACGGCGCTCATCACGCTCATGGCGCAGATGGGCTGCTTCGTGCCTGCCGACTCGGCTCATGTGGGTGTCGTCGACAAGATATTCACCCGCGTCGGAGCGTCTGACAACATATCGCTCGGCGAGTCGACCTTCATGGTCGAGATGACCGAAGCGTCTAACATCCTGAACAACGTGACGCCACGTTCGCTCGTGCTCTTCGACGAGCTAGGCCGCGGCACGTCTACCTACGACGGCATCTCCATCGCCTGGGCTATCGTGGAGTATCTTCACCAGAACCCGAAGGCGCAGGCGCGCACGCTCTTCGCCACCCACTATCACGAGCTGAACGAGATGGAGAAGAACTTCCAACGCATAAAGAACTACAACGTGTCGGTGAAGGAGCTTGACGGCAAGGTTATCTTCCTGCGCAAGCTGATGCGTGGCGGATCGGAGCACTCGTTCGGTATTCATGTGGCTGAAATAGCGGGTATGCCGCGCTCGGTCGTGAAGCGTGCCGAGCACATCCTGAAGCAGCTCGAAGCCGACAACGCCAGTGTAGGCGTAGAGTCTCACAAGATTGTCGGTCAGCAGAGCAGCAACGGCATGCAGCTCTCGCTCTTCCAGCTCGACGACCCCGTGCTCTGCCAGATTCGCGACGAGATTATCGGTCTCGACATCAACAACCTCACGCCGGTAGAAGCGCTCAACAAACTGTTCGAGATAAAGAAGATAGTGACGGGGCGCAGCTGAGTATAGCTTTGTTTTCTTTAGGGTGCACTTCTTAGGGGGTGCACTTGTCTCAAGTGCACCAACCAAGCTAAAACTGCACCAACCAAGCTAAAACAGCACCAACCAAGATAAAACTGAACCAACCGAGATAAAACAGAATAGCTACGACGGAAACTGAAAGTCAGCAGTGCATAGCGGAAAGATAAGACCTGTAGCTTGGTCGGTGCACTTGAGACAAGTGCACCCCCTAAATAAAGCCTTTCTACATAAACCTCACGAAAAGTCATCGTCACCCGGACGCAATCCAATCAGACGGCGAACGGAATCCAATCAGACGGCGGACGGAATCCGATCGGATTGCGTTCGGGTAACGGTGATAAAAGCTTAGGTAGTGTAAACAGATCCGTGACACATAGTTCTGTTTACACTGCCGCAGAGGGTGCGACATTGTTAATATACTGCGCACAACCGCAGCAGATTTTCCTCAAAGCTATCCTTGTCTATGGCGCCGTTCTTCAGCGCCGAACGATAGTTGTATATGGTCTGCGGCGAGTAGGACAGTATGCCGGCTATCATCGAACTCTCCGTGATGCCGAGCCTTATCAGCGCAGCCACACGCAGACTGGGTGTCAACTCGTTGTTCTCCTTCAGCTCTACCTGCGCCTCGGGCGTGAGCAGCGTGTTCAGCTCCTCGACGAACGTGGGATAGAGCGAGAGAAAGATGCTGTCGAACTGCGAGAAGAAGGTCTGGTTCTCCTCGGCGGTGCGCTTCGACGAGGAGAGAATGCTCAGCAACTCCTTCTGCTGGTTGGCCTTTATCTTGCGTATCACCATCTTGCGCTGATTCTCCAGCTTCTCTATATACAGATAGCACAAACTGATGTAGGCTTTCGCCATATACTCGCGCTTGGCGTTAGTCTGCTCAAGCTCGTCGTTCAATTTCTCAAGCTCGTCGTTTGCCTCCTTCTGCTTCTTATTGGTAGCGCTCAGCTGTTCGGTCTGAGCCGTCAGGTTTTTCTCGTTCTGCTGCATCAAGTTGTTTTTACGTTTGATGCGCATCGTCTCTACAACTATCACCACCAACAGCACTATAATGGATAACATAAGTACGATGTGCCACTTGCCTGCGTTTTCCAGCTCCTGGTTATAAGCAGAGAGTATGGTGTGCAGGTTGGAGTAAAGTTCTATACTTCGTAGTCGGTTGCTGAACACGTTAGCGTCGTTCAGCGAGACGTTGATATACCATTGTGCTTTGCGCACATCGTGCTTGTATAGCCTCAGAGCCACCTCCTGCAACGCCATGTTCTCGTTGGTTGCCGACATCACGTCGCTGATGGCTGCCAGGAGCAGGTAGCGCTCCTGCAGCTCCGGCTGATGGTGTCTGCCGTAGACCTTCGCCAGAATGAATGCCGACTTGCCGTACAGCCAACTGTCGGGCTTCAACTGCGACATGGCTTTGCTCAGACACGCCTCTATATCCTTGACGCTGCCGTTGGAATGGGCGAGCTGCACACCCTTCATATAGTAATACTGCGCGTCTTTCTGCGGACTATACAGCAGAGCGTTGTCCATATACTTATGGAAGAGCCGGTCGTAGCGCGGACCGTACTCGGTGTCGTAGGTCGAGAGTTTCAGATTGAAGTAGAGCGCACATTGTGCACAGTTGTAAAGGTAGTTGAGTCGGCGGTCGGTTGGCGGCACCTCAATATTATCGAGTATCTCCTTCGCCTCTATGTAGAAGCTGCGTGAGACGAGCAGACGCGCCTTTATAATCTGAAACTTCTTGTAACAATTCGAATCGTTGGCGTGCCTTGTCAGGTTGATACCCTTCTGCGTGTACACCATAGCCGAATCGTAGATGTACGGAGAGTATTCGTTCACCAGTCGCTCGTACATCTGCAACTTGGCTTCCTTGTCGGTGACGTATGCAGAGCCAAGTTTTATCTGCTCTATCTTCTTATTCTTCTGGACATAATAATCCGTACGATGAGCTATTACAGAATCCAAACGTTCGTACAGCTCATCGTTGTCAGCGTGCAAACAGAGAGTTTGTTTTAGTACGGGGGGGGGAAAAATTAACTACTCCAAAGGCTTGCGCGCAAAAAGTTATTACTAAAAATAATAGTTTCATAGCTTTTTTTTTCAGTATTGGGGAATTAACTGCTACAAAGTTATGTAATTTCTTCTTATTTTAAATAATAATATAGAGAATTTTTTTAGTCCTATTGTATTTAATGTCTACTATTGGTCTTTTTACGAACAGCACAAACTGCTGATTGTTCGACAGATACGCTTCTTGCCATTATAAAAATCTACCTAAAGACTACCATACGGCTACCAAGCGCGCAGTTGCTCGGAAAAGCTTGATAATTTTGCACCCAGAAAAAGATTTTACCCAGATTAAAAGATTTTAGGACAACGATTTCTGTAGAATTTGATTTTCAGGATAAGTGCAATAATATTAGTAACTATAACATAATTATGAAGTATCTTAAGTCATTGACATTAAAAATGTGTGTCATTGCAGCTGCCCTATTGTTGGCATCGCCTGCAGTGGCTGTAAACTCGAATGGGAGGGGTACTAAAGTAAAGACTGTATATCAGGATACAGACCCTTCAGCTCCTAATTATCTTAAAAATCGTAGAGCCCTCGTAGGTCCGGGCTGCACCGTAAACAGCGTCGGCGCTGGTGTGGATGTTCTTTCAGGTTTGGAAGATCTTCAGAACTTGTGCAACGACAACCTTGACGACTATGCTTCATTCCCGGCTCTTGTTGACGCAACTGTCGCTGCATCGCCGGTTGTCAGCATCAAGGACAACAAACACTATTATGCAAAGGGCACAGAGGCAGGCTTCACAATCTGCACAAACTCTAACGCTGGCATCCTTAAAGTTGATGTTTCTACGCTGTATGGTATCAGGTTCTTCAAAGACGGCAAAGCTGTTAGCGATGTGCAAGCCGTTAAGACCGGACAGAACATCACCGGTTTGGGTCTCTCGCTGCTCACCATACCTGGCAGCAGCATGGTTACAAAGTCGTTTGTGGCAGAGGCTCCTGCAGATTTCGACGAGGTGCAGCTCTATCGCATGGGCGTTGAGGCAAACGTAGGTGAAGTGCTTAACATAAAGTACGCTTTCGTGGGCAAGGCTCGCCAGTATACCATCACAAACAACAAAGATAACGGTATCGCTAAGTATGCGCAAGAGCAAGGCAGAGGAGCCTTCACGCTGGAGGCAAAAGCAAATGGACCAACAGACAAAATAGGAATTTCACGTAAAAACCTCATCGACGAAGACCTCAAAAACTCTTTTACGGTAAGTGCTGTACTGAAGATTGGCAGCTCGCTGCCGGTCACAGTTGTAGCAATACCTTCGGACGGCAAGGAAGCCTTCCCTGCTGGAACAGAAGTGGGATTCAAATATAACAGCTCTACAGTTCTCAACCTCGGTGTAGGCAACGGAGCTACTATCACACTCTACGATAAGGATAACAAGAAAATCAAGGAATATCCTATAGAAGCTACCGTGCTCGGACTCAACGTCATTAAAGCAAGCAAGGACGGCGAGTTGGTATTGAAAGCGCCTCAAGGCTTCTCTGCAGTCAAGTTGCAGTTCCCTGGTGTGCTTGAACTTAATTTAGGTAAGGACGACGTTAACTACGCCTTTGTGCGCATGGCTCCCGATTTGGCTACCCACCACTGCCCTATCGAGGCTACAGCAAGCCACAACGTCTGCGGATGCGAGAACGAGTATCAGCTGCAGCACAGCGATAAGGTGAGCAACATCACATGGAGCATCGTTTCGCAGCCTGCCGACTCTAAAATCTCGCTCGACACACAGACCGGCATGGTGACAAACATCTACGTTCCGGGCGACTATACGTTCATGGCTACAGCAGCAGACGGTTGCACCGAGACCACAACAATACACTACGCACCATACTATAACTCTGCCGAGCACGGCGTAACGCTGCTCGTAAACAACAAGAACGAAGCGGAGAAGTACGTCCTGAGCGACAATAAGGGCGGTTCGCTGATTCAGATATTCGGTGACACACAGAATGCTAACGCAATTCTCACATCTGACCTGACAGACTTCGCCTATACAAATCCAGGCGTTGAAATAGCAACCAATATGGGCATCGTCGGCGTAAAATCGGTAGACGGCTCTAATCTTGCAAAGAACGTCGCTACAGACCACGCAATGAAGGTGGGCTTCGTAGTTTCTTCTAAAGCTACCGGACTCTCTGCTGATGCTCTTAAGTTGTACAACATACAGCTTCTGAAGAATGGCAAAAAGGTATATGGCGACGCAACAACCCATTGGAACGGTATCTCGGCTGGTCTCATCGGTTCTGAAAAGACAGAGAAGGGACGCTTGAGCATCGACGTGCCGGCTGGCACCGACTTCGACGAAATCGTACTCTACAGCAGCGGAGTGCTCGGTGTAGACCTCGATAAGCTCAACGTCTACTATGCTTATGTGAGCGACGAGACAATGGAGAACGCTGCAAACAACGCTCTCTACGGCGCAGAGATTGTGTCTGTCGATAATACAGACGCTTCTATCGACCTCGCAAATACAAAGATTGTAAGTGTGGCTACAATAGGTAGCGGTTTGACTAACATGAGCAACCTCATCGACAACGACATGAACACATACATGACGTTCCCGCTCGGAGTGGAATTGAATGGTGCTGCCGTTATGGTGAACGTCGGCAAGATAGTAAACCAGCAACAGAACGCTGGCAAGGCTACAGAGGAGGAACAGAGCAAGCAGGGACAGAAGATTGTATTGGCAACCAACCAGCTCACACTCGGACTGGGCGTAGACCTTATAAAGGTACTCAAGGTTACAACATATCTCGACGATAAACAGCAGGAGGAACTGACTGACTGGAAGGTGCTCGGCGCTGATGTGATCGGAACTGGAGGCAAGGGCTACGTTTCGCTCGTAACAAAAGAGCCTTTCAACAAGCTGAAGATTGAGCAGATAAATCCGGTAAAGGCAGCAAACACCTTGCAGATTGGCGGCATCGCTCTCACAAGCAACATCAACGAGGACGGCACATCAACCGACTGCCCTGAGGAGTTCCTCGTACTCGATGAGGATGAAACACTCGATGACTCACGCAACCTCACCAAGGCAACAATGGTGTTCCACCGCACATTCACCACTGGCAAGTGGAACTCGCTCATTCTGCCGGTTGATATGACTGCAGACCAGGTGAAGGCGGCATTCGGCAAGGACACCAAGCTGGCAAAGTTCGATAAGTACGACGAAAACTGGATATACTTCTCACCGGTAGTACCTGATGCTAACGGAAACATGCTCGAGGCAAACATTCCGTACATCATCAATCCGACAAGGCAGCCGGATTATGTAAACCGCAACTACAACGTTGGCAGCGACAAAGAGAAGCATATCGACGGCCCAGTATATACCGTAACTGGCATAAACTATGGAGGACAGCCTACAAAAATGATGTGTGAGGACACGGGCTCGTATACAAATACCGGAATGACTCACTACGGATCGTACGTGTACAGACAGAAGGTTCCTGCCAAGTCGTACATGCTGAGCAAAGGCGATATGGTACACACATCAAAGGTACACAACGTAAAGAGCTACCGCAGCTGGTTGGAGGAAACCACTCCGTCTGAAAATACACTGCAACTCATAGTGAGCGACTCTGACAACTCTACAACCGGTATCAAGGTTATCGAGGAGGCTCCTCAGAACGCAAACGCCGTATACAACGTGAACGGCATGCGCATGAACAGCAGCAATACCGACAACCTGCCGAAGGGTGTCTACATCATTAACAACAAGAAAGTGGTTATCAAGTAAAAAAAATATGAAAAAGAAATATATAACTCCAGCAATCAACATCATAGAGATACAACCAATATCTATGCTGGCTGCAAGTCCCAACAGTGGTTGGACTCCTTCAGGAGACACGGAGAACGATGGTTACGGTTTCGTTGAGGAGGACGACAAAGACCATAAATATAACGATGACGATTTCTAAACAAGGCAATATACTAATATAATATTGCATATAAATCATTTTGGTAAAATCTAAGAAAATCAAGTTAGAAAGGGAGGCCTGGGAAGGTCTCCCTTTTTTATTGTCATTAGAGAGCTTGTTTGGTTAGCTCTGCCGCATTAAAAATGACAAGATGGGAGGATGATTGGTGTGAAGGCTTACAGACGACTGCAGAGGCTGAGAGATAATTGTGAAGGCTGGGAGATGACTGCTATTGCTGGTAGATGGCTGGTAGATAAAACTGCTATCTGCCAGCCGTCAACCCACTACCCCACAACGTGTTACACGCCTGCTGGGAGATATGGTAGATTTTTTTGCTACAAAACAAAAACGGAGGCTCTTTCGAGTCTCCGTTTAAGTTGTCCTAGGCGGATTCGAACCACCACAAACAGAACCAAAACCTGTTGTGCTACCATTACACCATAGGACAATGCGACTGCAAAGATACGCATTTTTGTAAAAACAGCCAAACGAATCGGCTGTTTTTTTTATTGCTGTCCGCTAAAACTCCAAAGAGAATAAA
>ULZA01005720.1_pt1 | contig 14792 bp, 8 predicted proteins | sample 1962681 | NCBI WGS metagenome assembly ULZA01 (sample SAMEA4835877, study PRJEB28245) | human gut metagenome | biome: gut microbiome; material: fecal sample | place: Denmark | collected 2008 | reverse complement strand
TCCCATTTTACTTCGGCATCTGCACCATATAGCAAAGCTTCGCCTAAATTCTGATATTTATAATATCCGGCTTGCGCAAGCATATACATCATGTTTTTTACTTTTGTCGTATAAACATTTGCTTCAAATTGCAACCGTGATTCATTATTGTAGTAGTGGTCATATATTACCCCTAAATTATAATTGTTCGCCATTTCAGGGTCCAATGCCGTATTGACCTGGGTTGTGATACGATCCCCAAGGATTTCCTCATATCGCGGCAAACGATAATTATGTTCCAATGCTGCTTTCAGATACCAATGTCGGGGTAAATCATATTTCAAGGCAATGCTATAGCCCAAATTGTCTCCTGTGCGGTTGGTCTTGACCGGTTCACTTTCCGACCCATATGTCAAATCTACCGTCTCACCGTTCACTCTAAAATGATAATATCGCCCGGTAATAACGGAAGAAAGTTTGTCATTGAACCACCTGTTCTCGAAAGACAGAGAAGAAATAAGACCTGTCACATCTGATTGGAGTCCACAAAGTCTTTTTTTCAAGAATTTTTCCGCTTCCGGATCATTAGCCTCCTGAGTAACATATCGAAAATCATTGTTCAAATTGACTGACATTTTATTAGGAATCAAATGGTATTTTAAATTCAGATTGAAACGAATGTCATGAGTATGGTCATCTGAAAGGTTTGGTACACTTCCCTTTTCTCCTTTGTAGCTATTGAGACGTTTGTTGCCATAGAAGTCATATACATATGAAGATGTATCGTTCAGGCATGAATTAGTGTACAGATAGCCTCCATTAAATTTCATATCCATTTTTTTAGTAAGGAAAGATTTTCTTTCTAAATGTAAAGTTCCACCAGTAGTGAAAGCTTTATTGAAGGTATGACGGATGTTGGTTTCGATACCTTGCATCTCTTTTCTATTAGCATATCCTAAAATTTCTAATTCAGCTTCATCGAAATAGCCATTCATAAAATTGAAACTTACAGCGTAGTCTATCATTTTCAAATGATCATGGTCTCGTTTTATTTTTAATCCTTCTACATAGGGTGATTCTATGGTATAATCATTTGCCGCTAAAGTTCCTCCTGCATATAGAGTCATGGCCGTGTTTATTTTATTGAAAAAATGGCGAACAGTCGCACTGCCCTCATGCGTTCCGTAACTTTGCATTTTATATGCCAAGTCGTAAAAATTTTTATCGGTATCAATTGTCACTACATTGACAGCACTTCCCAATCCATCTCCCCCAAACTCCGGTGGGACAATACCTTTGTATATTTCTATGCGGTCTATGAACTGAAGTGGAATATCATTTATGGAAAAGTTTCCATCTGGTGTATTTAATGGATAACCATCCATATATATTTGAACTCTATTGCCTTCCAAGCCGCGAACATTTATTTTAGTCTGACTTCCAACTCCGCCGGTTTGTCTGAGTTTTACGCCGGTTTGATGGTTGAGCACCTCACTTATAGAGGTACCCCGCCCTGCCAACGTTTTGCCATCTATTACCGTAACAGGAACACCCTGTTGCTTAACTTCTCGTATCTCATACCTTTCGCCGATGCCTACAACCTCCACACCGTCCAGTTGCATATTTGCATCTTCCATAAGGACATCTAAAGTTTTGCTCTCTGATTCTGAAAAGAATACAGTCTTGGTTGTTCTTTTCAAACCAACGCACGAAAATACTATAGTTGACTTACCTATAGGAATATTCTTTAATACATAATTTCCCTGTTCATCTGTAGTTGTCCCGATTGAAGTATGCTCTATTTGTATAGTTACACCTATTAAGGGAGATTTATCCTGAATGCTTCTGATACTCCCAGACAAAACCCGTTGAGCCATAGCAGATAGACTGAACAAGGAATAAAGAAAGATTAGTAAAAGAACACAGTCTGTTCTTCTTTTTTTATAATTTATAAAATCGAATTTCATAAGGTTGTCTTTTTTGGGTGCAAAGTTATCTCTTTTCCAAAGAATGCACAATCCCTAAATTTAGGTATTTTAACATCACTGCGTGAATTCGTAACTACCCAGTACCCCTCTAAAAAGTGATTTTAGGGTACGAGGCTTTGCTTGCCATTACATAATGGCAAGTATGGCTTCGAATTTTGAAATTCCGTTTTTCTTGGCAGTTTCGGCTATGGAATGAATCTTTGCAAAGATGTCTGCTCCATCATCTGTTCTGAAGCAACCGCTTACTTTTTGCTTGACCTTTATTTTTCGAATGCCTCTCTCGCTCGCATTGTTGTCGTAAGGGACAGAGAAATCGGAAAGAAATGCAAACTAGTAGTCCTTTACCTTATATATGCCTTTCTTGAAAGTCTCGAAATCATCATGAAACTGGGCGCAGGGGGGGATTCTCCGTGGATTGCCCCAGCGCCCATAAAGTGCATTGCGGTTGTAAAAATACTACTTTTTCACGACTCCCCTGTGTACTGCAAATCAAAAACAAAGGATACGGTTGTTGAAAATCAACTTGTTAGCAACGGAGGACACCCTAACAACTGATGAAAAAATGTATTGGGTGTCAAACTTGGGATAAGTAAAGACGATAGAAAGGGCTGGATTTCTCGTAATGGGAGGTCAGCCTTGTTTGTTGTGTATATTTACCGTTGTAAATCATCCGAAATTACGGATTATGGCTGCAAACTGCAGTGGGTAGTAGCGACTTGAATGGGGTTAAAATACCGGTAAGAGTATGGGGAAGTGTAGTGATAAGGGCTTTTGGTACTGCTACTGACTTTGTTAAATGGATACGGAGAATTAGTTAATAGTCCGTTAATTCATGCTAATCGACTTGGTTTCGGCTGAGCGGAAGGTTATCTTTGTATAGTAGCTTCGCCATGACTATTGAGGTCTCAGTCATCTTTGGATGAGAAGCGGAGCGGAGTAAAATGTTAAAATGTAAAATATAATTCTAGTAATTGTCGATGAAAAACTTAAACTTTTTATCAACCTCCCCAATTGGCGGTCGGATAATGTCGGTCTCGTATCGGTCTCGTATCGATCCCGTATCAATCCCGTATCAATCCCGTATCATCCTCCTATCGTTCTCCTATCGTTCTCGCTTCCAGAAGCGGAAACAATACGGAAACTATACGGAAACGATATGTAACCGATCCTTGGAGGAAGGGAGGAAGAAGCGAGGACGATATTTGGTGGAAGCGTGGAGGAAGGATGCCCAAGATAGAAGCCGCTGTTTCTACCTGGAGCTGACTTGCTGTCGAAGAAAGGATGGTACGTTCCTAAGGGTGAGGGCAAGATGAAGGGTGGAGTATGCTGCTCAATGGAAAACGAAGGTCCGCCAGTGGGCCTCCTTGATGGGAAACCGACTGGCGGATCTTGGATGTGGAAGTCTTGGTGTGAAGCTCAAACGGGTCTAAGCCATTGGTGATCTTATCTCACCACGACCTTCTTGCCACCGACGACATAGATGCCGGCGGGAAGTCCCTTGAGGGTATGGGCATTCTTGCGCACCAGTTGACCTGTGACGGAGAAAATATCGGAGGGCTTTCCAGTGAAGAGGGTCTCGGCGGAGACGCCCTCGATGGCCGTGGAGGGCGTGATGGTCAGTTTTCCGTTGGTGTAGGAGAACTCGTAGTTGTCGGCGTCGCCACCTTCCACCACGATCTCATAGACACCCTCGGGTGAGGAGAGGTCGGCGGAGCAGGTGGCCTGCGGCTTCTCGCTGATCGCGCTCTCGTTGTCATCGTTTCTGAAACCCTCGTAGCGGATGGTAAAGACGGGGTTGGCCTCACCCTCACAGCGCGTGGCGTCCTCAGCAATGACCTCCAGGGGAGCAGGCTTGATGATGAGGTAGCCATCCTCAAACTCCGTGTCCTCGTCGGTGATGGTGCCGCGGCTGATCTTGATCTTGTAGCGGCCCACGCCGGAGGTGTGGTCGGCCTCGCAGGTCAGCTGAGGTGTACCCTCCACCTTCGTGCCGTTGATGGTGAAAGTCAATTCGGGATTCTCCTCACCATAGAGGCGGGAAAGGTTGCGGGCTTTGACGGTGGTGCCAAACTCCACGATGCTGGAGAAGTCCTTCCACTGTGCCAGCGAGCTGTAGCGCGTCTTGCTGCCTGCTCGCACGGCGAGGCGACAGGTCTCGGTGTTGGCGCCAGCGAAGACATCCATGCCCAACTGCGGAATCTCCTTGGGGCGGACCTTGAGCTCCTCCATTGACCAGCAATAGCCGAAGGCTTCCTTGCCGATCTGCTTCACGTCGTGGCCGAGGGCGATCTTGCGCACCATGCTGCAGCCAGCAAAAGCGTAGTCGGCGATGGTGGTCACGCCGTCGGAGACCTGGAGGTCCTCGCGCGTCAGCGGGATAACGGCCAAAAGTGTGGTCTTGTCCTTGTCATAGACCATGCTGCCCTCGACAGTGAAGTCGGCATCGGCGGTAGGGGTGAGGTGGACAGTGGAAAGCTTGTTGCAATAGGCCCAGACGCCCTTGCCGAAGTGGCGGATGCCCGTGGCGGGGAAGTGGATCTCCTCCATGGAGCAACCGTAGAACAGCTTGTCGGGCAGGCTATTGTCCTGAGTGATGGTGAGCTTCTGTCCCTTGTCGATGAGATAGTAGTCGTCGCCGGCCACAATCTGGGCGTCGCTCAGGTCGAGCATACGCATCTGTCCGTGGGTGCGGTTGCCATTTTCGTCAATGCCCGCCATCTCGCGGAGTGTGCGGAGGTCGGTGGCATTGATACGGCCCTGTACCCGTAGCGTGTCGTAGCTGAAGAATGACTCCTCGCTGACCAAGGATCGGAGCTGGCCCGGAGTGGAGACGTTCACCTCGCCGGAGACGCGGCTAATGGCGGGCTCGGGTGTGATATTGATGACGGCCTCCTGCATCTCGGAGAACTTATAGCCCACCGGGTCGAGGATAGCTATCTCGTAGTAGCCGTCCTGGTCGCCACACCATCCCCAGTTGACGTGGACGAGCCCCTCGGCGTCGTAGCCATCGATGACGAAGGAGTGGCCTTCGCGCTGACGGGTGAAGCCGCCATAGACGATGGGCTGGTCTTTGCTCAGTTGCTCGTAGATGATATTCATCCAGCCCTGCGTGGTATAGTCCTCACGTTCCAGGTACTGCACGTCGGTCAGGCCGTAGTAGCGCTGGAGACCGCGGGCGAGGTTCTTGTGGAGCGCACCACTTCCTCCCTGGGCCGTAGAACCATAATCCATGTCGGCAGCCACACCGAGGTCTCTCATCAGCATGGCCACGGCATCGCCCTCCTCGGGAGTGTAGCCTGCGTCGTAAACGTCGATCATGTTGCTCCAATCATAGATACTCTTTTCAAAATCTACGCTGATGGCTACACCCGAGGTCATCCCGTAGGGATAGTAGATGGTGTTGCTGCCCATGCCATGCTTGGGGCCCTTGTGATGGTAGAGCACCTGGGCGGTGGAGGTGGCTGCACAACCCGTGAGACATCGGCCTGTGCCGTTGGTGGCAATGGGGCAGAGATTGTTGAACGGCGCCTCCTGTCCCCACTTGGTGGTGAGCAGCATGGGCACGGCATCGGGGAAGTTGGCAGCGCTGGGGCGGACCACGCGGGTGGCGCTCTTGCCTGCCTTCACCTTGGCCTGGGCGACCTCACTGATGGCGGAGAGCCACCAGCGGAAATTCTCGTTCTGCGTCTTCTCGTCGTAGCAGGTGTCGGAATAGCCGAGTACGGCGGGCAGCAGATCGTCGTTGGCGATCACGGCAAATCCGCCATGGTCGTAGCCGTAGATGGTGTACTCCTCGTTGGCCACGAGCTGCTTCATGGGAGCGCCTGGGGCTTTCATTTTGCCCGGGAGGGCGCCTTTCTCCAGGGCGGTGGCGGCAGCTTGCATCTTTTGCTGCGTGCTGCGGGGTTTGGCGAGAATCGTGCTTGGCAGAATCGAGGCCAAGCACAAGAGGGAACAAGTCCAAAGGATTCTCTTGTTGCGCATAATCGATTTTTCTTTAAGTTTTGAGGTGGGGTCCTGCAAACGTCTGTCGCTTGCTGGGCAGCAGTTCGCAGGACCCCTCTCGTGATGAAATGAATGATAGAAAACTTGAGTCTTACTTCACGACGACCTTTTGGCCGTTGACGATATAGACACCCTTCTTCAGCGACTTGAGGTTCTTCACGCCCTTGGCCACGCGGATGCCGTCAGGAGAATAGACATCAAAGGCAGATCCGCTGAGTGTGAGGCCGTTGATACCGGTCACTGTATGGGTAAGGGTGGCCTCCGATTCCTCAGCGGCATAGACGGCGGTCACACCGTAGAGGTGCTTGTCGGCATCCTGCAGGATCTGCTTGTCGATGAAGCTGCGCACGTTGGCCTCAACGTTGCCGATCAACTGGCCATCGCGATAGATATTGTAGCCCTTCACCTCGCCTGCGCCACAGCTGTAGGTGATGTCGTCAATCATGAAGAAGAACGGGTTGTTCCACGTCGGCGTGTTGTGATTGATGGCAAAATACTTGGTGCCTGCTGGCAACTCAACCTTGATCTGCTCCCATGCGCCACTGGTGATGCTATAGGTCTCGCCCAACTTGACGAACGACTCGCGCTTGTTGTCGGTGGTGGAGTAAAGCACACTGAAGTTCTCCTCATGAATGGTTTGACCATCATTATAGTTCTTCACCCAGAACGTGATTTCCTGCTCGTCGCCGGAGAGTGCGGGGCTGTAGAGCCAGTTGTTCTGTGATACGTCATAGCCTTCCCCGTTCACACGGTAGAGAGCGGCCAGGTACTTATCGCCGTTGTGGGCCTTGAAGTCGGGCACCTGCTCGAGTTGTGTCTCCGTGAGCCAGCCGTTGGCTGGGTCGAAGAGCATGAAGCCGTAGTTGGAACCCTGGTTCGGGAACTTATACTTCTCGAAGACGCCACCCGTCGTGCCGGCATTGACAGCCTCAGAGGTGAAGTCGCCAAAGTTGTCCTGACTCCATGACGTAGCGTTCTCGAAGCTCTCAGTCTTGGTCTCGGTGTCCGTGCTGACAGGCGTCCATGTGAGGCTCACGCCCTCCTCGGTGAGGACGGCCTCGGCGCTCTCGGGCTTCGGTTTCTCGCTCGTGAGGTACTTGACGTTGGTGGAGACGACATTGTCGTCCTCATTGAGGTCGTAGGCGTATTCCACCTCGGCCTTCAGTTCCACGGCCTCGTTTTGGTCGAGTTTATTGCTCTGGAAATCGAAGACCACGTCGGTGAATTCGTAGGCACCCAGCGTCTCTGTCATCTTCTTGGTCTCGACGAGCTCATCGTTGGCATAGAGTTTCACCTTGTAGTTATTGGCAGCGTTCTCGCCAAAGTTGTTCACGCGTACGCTCACCTTGGCCTTGCCACCCTTGAGCACTGTCTCGGGAGCCTCGATCTCAGCATTGAGGTCGTCGGTCTGCGTGTCGCGGATGAAGAGGCGGTCGATGTAGAGGTCCTTGTAGGCTTCGGCCTGGACGGCGAAGTCGAAGGTGATGAAGGGCTCATTGGCCCACGGGCTGAGATCGATGCCAGAGGCGTGCCATTGGTCTGCCTCGAGGTTGGCATAGTCGATCACGCCAGCCACATGGCTCACGCCGTCGGGAGTCTCCACCTCGACGGTGATCTTGGCGTTGCTGCCCTCGGCGGCCTTGTGATGGAACATCAGTTTGGGAGCATCAACGCCACCCAAACGGATCTTGCCCGAGCCGAGGTAGGCGATGTCCTCCTTGTTTTTTGACACGATGTAGAAACTACCGCCGTCGTTATCGACAGAATTGGTAGAAAGCTCGAAGTCGGACTTGCCGGTGCCCCAAGAGGACCACAAGATGCCATAAAACTTATAGTTCTTGACGCTGGCAAAGAACGGAATCTCGTAAGGTTTGCCCTGGATGTAAGAAGGCAATGGGACGTAGGAACTTTCGCCATACGAATTCTTTGCTTTGACAAAGAGTGTCTTCACGGTCTGTTCTGCTCCGTCGTTGGGATTGACAGCGTAGTCAAAGAAGGTCTTGCCTGTGGTCTCGCCGACTGGGGTGTAAGTGGGCTTGAAGTCGGCTCCATCCGACTCGGCGAGGGTGTAAGTGATCTTCTCGGGGTTGAGATAGCCACCCAAGCGACCTCTTGCGGGTGCTTCCCAATTGAAGCGGATGGAGTTGTCTCGTGTTTCCGTGTTCTTTTTGACGGGAGTGACGGGAGCGTCCTCTCCCACATAGATAGCGACGGGGGTACAATAGAAACTGGCGCCCTTGTCGTTGACAGCAGCCACACTATAGACATTGATGCCATTGACGGCGGTGTTGTCTGTGAAGGTCACCTTGCTGCCCGGAGCAGCAGCAGGAATCTCGGCAACCACCTGACCCGTGCGGCGGAGCTGGAAGCCCGTGATTTTGTCTAAGGTTTCGCCGTTGAGACGCTTCGTAGGAGCGGTGAACGTGATTTGGGTGGAGAGTGCGCCCTGTGGGTCGGCCTCGGCTTCAAGACCTGTCACCTGGTCGGGAGCAAAGAAATCTACGCCTGCAGTCATTACAACATCGTCAATCTTGACACCCATGGCCTCGGGCTTCACGGAAAGGGCATGGAAGCCGAGATAGATGGTCTCGTCCTTGTCGGCGTCCAAAGTGAGGGTGACGGCCTCGAAGTCGGAACGCTTGATCATAGTTTGGGGCATCAGGGTCTTGGTCATTGCCTCTGGGGTAGGTGCAGTGCCATACTTCACCTCAAATTGCTCCTCATAGTACTTATATCTTCCTGAAAGACGGAAGGAAATCTTATACTGATGGTTGGCTTTGACGTGGAGGGCTGGAGAGACTAACCAGTCGTTGAAGGAATGTTTCTCCTCTCCGCGCAGTATTCTGGCGTAGCCGTCATTGTCGTTGAACATTCCAGGTTCCTCTATGCCCCAAGTGATACCGTCATTGTCGGCGTCGATCACTTTGAAGTAGGCCAAATCGGCCTCCGACTCAAAACCATTGGCGAAGGGCGGTGTGATAGGAGCACCGTAGGAAACGTAGTTGCTGACCATCTCCTCACCCATCGTGCCGTGGTTGTTTGGCGTGATACCGTAGCCATAGACGGCAGTCTCACCCTCGGGGAGTGTATCCTCAAACATAGTGCCCACATGGCCGGTCTTGATGACCTTGCCCTCGGGGTAGCGCTTGATGTTGTAGGTGAGTTCACCGACGTAGCCCTCGTTCTGGCCGCCTGCCGGAGCTTCCCATGTGACGGTAGCCTTGCCCGTATTGGTATCTACCGAGGTGTGGGCGTTGACGACGGGTTTCGGGGTGTCGAAGCCAGCATAGTAGCGGCTTGCAAACTTAGGACTGGGGCCTTCGCCGTTGCTGACAATGATGGTGATGGTGTTGTAGCCCTTGTTGAGCGTGACAGGTTGGGAGACAGCAGCACCCGGCTTGGTCCCGCCCTTGGCTATCTCTTCCTTGTCGTTGAGAATGGTGTAGGTGAGTTTGGAGTCGGTCAGGTTGCCACCAGCGAAGTTCTTGCTGGGTGCGGTAAACTGGATGTGGCCTGAAAGCGATCCGTCCACAAAGTCGAAATGCATCTGGTCGATGGCGGCAGGTGCGCCGTCGGCAGCCTTTGCCTTGGGAATAGTAAGAAGGGATATGATATTGTTGTTGGCAAAGTCGCCGATCTCCGTCAGCTGACCTGTTGCGAGATCGACAGTGTAGAGAGTGGATTTCTGATTGCTATCCACGCAATCCCAATAGAACGTGTTGGTAGTTTGGTCGATCTCACCACTTTGGTAGTAGAAACTGTCATCAGCCTTCTTCAGTTGTTTGCCCGTGGGGCCTACCAGAATTTCTTCGGCGGTGGAGGTGTCGATCTTATAGAGGTTGCCGTCCTCGGCAATACCATAGAGAATGTTGTCGCTGGTAATACCCATGGCTACATAGCTATGGCGCAGGCGGCCAATGGTGGAGCGGGTGATGTTCTCGTAGTCGGCTATACCCAACTCGTTGTTCGAACCATTGCCATCGAGGAAGCAGCCATAGACCGTGCCGTCGGCAGCGACGGCTGTCTCACAAGCGATGAGGGAGTAGTCCTCGATTCGTTTTTCGACCTTCTTCTCCCAGGTGTTGGTATCATAATGGTAGAAGTAGATCATATCGGTGCCCCAGAAGTTTTGGTACATGACGAAGTAGAGGTTGTCCTCAATCCATGCGCCCGCACCCGTGGCACGGAAGAATTCATCCTGGAACTGCTTCTTGACGGAGATGGGAGCTTCGGTGCCGAAGGTGTATATACCATACTCGGGAGTCTCGGCACCCCAAGTGGCATCATAGAGCACATTCCCCCAAAAAGTTATGGGCTTTGCGTCTTTGGCTCTTAATATAGGAACTTGGGGAGTCTGCTTTGTCTTGATGCCGGCCTCGATGTTGCGGTTGAGACGCACGAGGCTGTCTCTCTTCGCCATCTGAGGCACGAGTCTCTTGTGCAATAACGGGTGCTTGGCGATGTGTTCGTTCATCTTTGCCTGGCGCTCCGCGGGCGTCATCTTCTTAGAGACCCGGAGCTCGGTAGGAGGATTACTATCTTTAAGCCCTGATGGAGTTTTCTGGGCTTTGGCGTTGAGTGGCAGCAATAATACCGATGCTGCTACTCCAATGGCCATGAATGGGTTTTTGTTTTGCATAAGTTTTTTTAAAAACCCACCAGTGGAACTACTTGCATGCTAAATGAATCCCACCGGCAGGCGATGTATTGGTTGATGAATTGACGCTGCAAAAGTACGCAATAGGCCAATAGGGCGCAAATCGCCCTTCTCCACTTTCACGAAAATGGAGAGGAACGACCTAAAATGACACGATTTTAAAGCGTAAAAAAGATCAGTTTTTTGTACAAAATAAACCGATCTTTCGATGGAATCGGCAAAAATGGTAGATTTAGGTGACTAAAACGAAGAAGCGGGAGAAAGTTATGCTCCCGTTTCTTTGTTGCGTCGGTCCTCGGCGACAAACTTCTGATAGACGGAGGGGGTGAGCCCCGTACGCTTACGAAACTGCTTGACGAAAGTGGTCTGCGACTTGTAGCCGACGCTCTGTCCGATGGCGGCAATGGTGAGCTGCGCATACTTTGCATTATTGGTTGTCAGACGCTCGCAGGCCTTCTTGATACGGTAGTCGTTGAGCACCTCGGTGAACGACTTGCCGAAGTGGTCGTTCACGACCATGGAGACGTAGCGCTCGTTGGAATCGATGAGTTTGGCGAGGGTAGCGACGGTGAACTCTGGCTGGCAGTATTCGTCGGTCTCCTCCATCACTCTCCGTATGCCGTCGAGCAGCAGCTGTTTTTGGTCTTCCTTGAGAAGGTTGGTGGCGCGTGGGGCTTTCTTCTCTCCCGTCTCCACGTGACTGCGGTTGATGTCGTAGAGTTTGCGGTAGCTGGCCTCCAAATCACGTTTTTGGCGCACCACATAGAAGAGGAGCATGGAGACAAGGACTATGGCGAGGATGCTCACGAGGAAGAGCAACTGGTAGAGGCGGGCGTTTTGGCGGTGTATCTCCTCCTCTTGGTGGAGGCGCGTGATCTCCTTGTCGGTCTTATCGACTTCGTACATGAACTGCTGGTTCTTCACGACGTTGAACCGCTGCGAGTTGTAGATGGAGTCCATGAGACTGAGGTATTGCCTCTCATACTGCTGAGCGAGCGTGGCATTGCCCGTCTTGCGCTGTATCTGGGCCATGTCGCGCAGGGTCTCGGGGATGTAGTGGAGCATCTTCTCTCGCTCCGCATGATCGATGCAGAGGCTGATATAGTGCTTGGCCTGATCTATGTCGCCTAAGTTTTGGTAGTTGGAGTAGAGTTCGGCGTAGGCTGAGCAAATATAGGTAGGGGGCAGTTTGTTTCGGGTGCAGAAATCGGCGAGGTTGATCAGAATCTTGTTAGACTCGGCGTAGCGTGCCTCTTGTGAGGCCATCAAGGCGGTGGAGAACGAGAGAAAGAACTGGTCGATGGGGAGGTTGGGGCGAGGGGTGGCAAACAAGAGCTGGCGGTATTTCTTTGCGCCTTCGAGGTCTTTGCGGTTGATGCATACGCCAAAGAGGTTGGCCAGGATCCTGAACGTGAGTTCGTTGTCGTTCTTTGGACGGATCTGATAGGCTTTCTTGTAATAATCGAAGCCTTTGCCATAGTCCTTGAACATGCAATAGACGTTGCCGATGTTCTTGTAGATCAAGGGCAGATGGGCCTTGGAGGCAGAAGTCTCGCTGAGTTTCAGACCCTCTTGGTAGTTTTCCAGGGCGTTGATATAGTTGCCGCGGGCGTAAAAGATGTCGCCCACCTTGAGGTTGGCGAGCGAACAGTCGGTCAGTTCCTCGTCGGTCATGCGGTCGTTGGTGCGAGAGCAGACAAGCATGTACATCACCAGGGCCTTGTCCTCCTCCTTGTTTTGCAAGAACTGGTCGCCCTTGGAGAGGATCTTTTCCGACGCCCATCCTCTCACTTGGCGGATGAGGGGTGTGTACTTACTTTGGCTGGAGGCCAGCGATGTAAGCGAATGGATAAGTAGTATGAGGACCAGCAGCGTCCTGCCAATATGATTTTTCATTTTGTATCGTCTTATGAAGTGGGGCCTTGGGGCGGATGAAGCTGCCTGGCCTTCGCTGTGTAAGTGTTCTGATTTCGCCACATCGGGCAGGAGTGGCGCAACCTGTGTACAAAGTTAGCATTTTTTAGTCAAAAAAGAGCCCTTGCGGAAATAAAATCCCCATTATTTAGTATAGGAATCAATTATTTTTTATACCTTTGTACGCGAATATGGACACGGCATTGCGTTGGTCCTTTCGCAGGGTAACATCAACAAGATAACAGCCTGTCTTTTGATAAGTGAACGGTACAAATATTATCAATACAAAACATTAATAATTCTATTATGATTTATTCATCGGAAGTAAAGAACATGTGCGTTGTGGCCAAAGGCCCCAACCATGGACCTGCTCCCATTCCTGAGGAGGGAAAGTGGGTTTATGCCAAGGAAATTGCTGATATTTCGGGTTACACCCACGGTGTGGGATGGTGCGCTCCCCAGCAGGGAGCCTGCAAGCTGTCTCTCAACGTGAAGGACGGTATCATCCAGGAGGCGCTCGTGGAGACCATCGGTTGCACGGGTATGACCCACTCTGCCGCCATGGCATCCGAGATTCTTCCGGGTAAGACGATTCTTGAGGCACTGAACACTGACCTCGTCTGCGACGCCATCAACACGGCTATGCGCGAGCTCTTCCTCCAGATTGTCTATGGACGCACGCAGAGCGCTTTCTCTGAGGGCGGTCTGACCATCGGCGCCGGTCTTGAGGACCTGGGTAAGGGTCTCCGTTCACAGACGGGTACGCTCTATGGCACGGTGGCTAAGGGTACGCGCTACTTGGAGCTGACCGAGGGCTACATCACACGCCAGTTCCTCGACAAGGACAATCAGGTCTGCGGTTACGAGTATGTTCATCTCGGCAAGATGATGGAGGCTATCAAGAACGGTATGGACGCTAACGAGGCTGTGAAGAAGTTCACGGGCAGCTACGGTCGTACCACTGCCGAGCAGGGTGTTGTTAAAGCGATTGATCCACGTAAAGAATAATAAGGAGAAACATAACTATGATTAGAAAGGTAAGTTACGAAAGTCAGGAGCGTCGTGAGGCGCAGGTTCTTGCAGCTCTCAACGCCGAGGGCATCAAGAGCGTAGAGGAGGCTAATCAGATCTGCGACGAGGCAGGTGTTGATCCTTATCTGATGTGTGAGGAGACGCAGCGTATCTGCTTCGAGAACGCCAAGTGGGCCTATGTCTGCGGTGCTGCTATTGCCATCAAGCGTGGATGCAAGACTGCTGCCGACTGCGCAGAGGCTATCGGTGTGGGTCTGCAGGCATTCTGCATCCCTGGTTCTGTGGCCGACGACCGCAAGGTGGGTCTGGGTCACGGCAACTTGGCTGCCCGTCTGCTCCGCGAGGAGACGAAGTGCTTCGCCTTCTTGGCTGGTCACGAGTCGTTTGCTGCTGCCGAGGGTGCCATCAAGATTGCTGAGATGGCCAACAAGGTGCGCAAGAATCCGCTCCGCGTTATCCTCAACGGTTTGGGCAAGGACGCTGCCATGATCATCAGCCGCATCAACGGCTTCACCTATGTGAAGACGGAGTTCGACTACTACACGGGCGAGCTGAAGGTCGTGGATCGCACGGCTTACTCTGATGGTCCTCGTGCCAAGGTCAACTGCTACGGTGCTAACGACGTACGCGAGGGTGTGGCTATCAACTGGAGCGAGGATGTCGATGTGTCTATCACTGGCAACTCCACCAACCCGACCCGCTTCCAGCACCCGGTAGCTGGTACGTACAAGAAGGAGCGCACGCTCGCCGGTAAGCCCTACTTCTCAGTGGCTTCTGGTGGTGGTACGGGCCGCACGCTCCACCCGGACAACATGGCTGCTGGTCCTGCTTCCTACGGTATGACCGATACCATGGGTCGTATGCACTCCGACGCTCAGTTTGCAGGTTCTTCTTCAGTGCCTGCTCACGTCGAGATGATGGGCTTCCTGGGTATGGGCAACAACCCGATGGTAGGTGCTACGGTGGCTATCGCCGTCGCCCTCGACCTCGCACTGAACAAGAAGTAATTCTTCGCTCTTAGCGAGATTTACATAATATGACGACTCCCATATTCCGCAAGGATTATGGGAGTCGTTTTTTTTTTTTAACTTGAAAAGCGCATGGGGTTTCAAATAAAAAGTATATATTTGCATTTGAATACTATAATTTGCAATGGAGACAATGAATAGAACAAAGGAGTTCGACCGCCTCGCCTTTACGGTGTTGGCTATCGAGGC
>ULZA01045519.1_pt1 | contig 15090 bp, 7 predicted proteins | sample 1962681 | NCBI WGS metagenome assembly ULZA01 (sample SAMEA4835877, study PRJEB28245) | human gut metagenome | biome: gut microbiome; material: fecal sample | place: Denmark | collected 2008 | reverse complement strand
TTACTTTTGTTAAGTTAAAATTAGATATTCATCCGTTTTGCATATTTATGCAATTTTGGGGGAAGCGAGGATGTCAAGACAATATCTGATAAACTACAATATTGAACAATAACCCGACAACGGAGAACAATAATTCGACAACGTTGAACAACCACTCGACAATATTGAACGACAACATAAACAACAACGGAGCAATATCGAACAACGTTGTTCCCTTTACAGATTGTATTAGTAATGTTGTTTCTTTGTTGTTTGGTTGCTGGAGGACGGGGCACGGAGACCACCGTCCTACTTTAAGATACCTTGGCTACTCTTTATACTTGGCGTTGTTATTATAAAACAGAAGTGATTTGGGATAAAAAAACGTCCTCTGTTCTTGGCAATAGCCGAACAAAGGACGTTTGTTAAATGTATATTTCTACTTCTTAATTAGAAGAAGAGGTAGCGGTTATCAACAACGTTTGCGTTGAGATAGAGCTCGTTCATGAAGTTGCCAGCATCCTGCATAGCCTTCTGACGCAACTTCTGCTCTTCAGCTTTCTCGTCGAACTTAGCAGGACGGTTGGTCTTGTTTGTTACAGCAAACACGTAAACGCCAGCGTTACCCTTAACAGGGTGTGCTACAAACTTGCCCTTAGCGGTAGCTGCTACAGCACCGCTGAGTGCGGGCTCGCTAGCACCCGTTGCGGGGATGAAGGCGGGAGCAGCAAAGGTTACCTGTTTTACAGGTGCCACGATAGCGCCCTTGGCTTTAGCAGCCTCAACAGTTTTCACACCATTGAGTTTTGCCATCAGCATTTCGGCCTTCTTATCTTTCATCACCTCAGCCTTAACTATTTCCTTTACCTGAGCATCTTCAAGGGGAGCAAAGCCCTTCTTGCGGATGTTGTCAAGCACTACAACCAAGAGGTGGTTGTTGTCGCCACACTCGTACATGGGCGATACAGCACCCTGCTTAGCCTCGAACAACCACTTCATAGCCTCGCGGGTAGAATGGATGCCAGCAAGATAGTGCTCGCTGGTGGTAATGTTGTTGCGCTCTTGAACAGTATAACCTGAAGCCTTGGCGTTCTTTACAATAGCGTCGGCAGTTTGGTTAGCGCTAACAAAGGCGCTGAACTTGTTGTAAGCAGCCGAATAGGTCTCGCGTGAGAACTCGATGTTCTTCTTCACGACAGCAGCCACATACTTGTTGATCATGTTCTTGCGGTCGAGCACCTGAACAACGAGCTGACCCTGTGTGAGGTTGATAACGCGCACCTCGTTTACAGCCATTGTGTTGAGTGCAGTGATATAGCTCTTGGTGTTTGTATCGAGCGAGGGAGCGCTCTGATACTGACGTGTGGTCATCCATGACTTCTCGCCACCCTGTCCGTACTTCTTAGCAACAACCTCAAAGTCGGCACCACCCTTGATGGCAGTGTAGATAGAGTCGGCAGTTTTCTTTGAAGCAGCGGCATCGGCATTAACTACCTGGATGGCGCGGAACTGAATTGAGTCGGGCAACTGCTGCTTAGAGATGAGCTTGATCACGTTCAAGCTGTTGTCAAACTTGCTCTCGATAACGCCTGTAGTGCTGCCTACAGCCATTGAGTCGAGACGACCAGCGATGTCGTATGTGAAAGCATCTTTGCCTACGGGCACACCCAGATAAGACACGAGCGATGCACTCTTTGATACAACGGTAGAGGGGTCGGTAGCGGTAGCCAGCTCAGTAGCGTAGCCCTTCATCTGAGCGTTCAGGGCAGCTACGTCTTTAGCAGAAGCCTTTACCTCGATGTCGACATACTTGATGTCGCGGCCCTCAACAAACTGACGGAAGCGGGGCTTCATCTCAGCATACTTAGCCTTGAGGTCGGCATCGGTGATGGTAACCTTGTTGTCGGCAATGCTTGAGTAAGGCATAGCGGCGAGCTGAATTTCGCTTTCCTGATTCTGATCGTTGAAAGCCATCTTAGCCTCTACCTTGTTTGACAGGAAGCAGTGAGCGAAGAGCGACTGATACTTCTGTGCGAGGAGCTGCTGACGGATGGTCTTCTCCATGAAGGTCCAGTATTTGTAAACCGACTCGTACTGCTTTGCCATCTGCGGGTTGGTGTTCTGCTGTGCCTTATAGTCGGCGATGAACTTCTGCAGTGCGCTGGCATCGAAGCGACCTGTCTGACGGTTTACGAAGGGTGTGCTAAGAAGCATGGGGTTTGTGCCCTCGGAGAGCATGTTCTTCATTTCCTGATCAGTAACGGTGATACCCACCTTTTCAGCCTGATCGGCAATAATCTTGCTCTGTACATACTGGCCCCAAACCATATCTCTTACGCGGTTGAGCTCTTCTTCGTTAAGGTTTTCTTGACCTTGCTGCATCTTGAGCACTTCGGTGTACTCTTCAACAAGATTTTGGAAGTCTTGATAATTGACTTTTTCTCCTAACACTTCGCCGATTTGCTGACGCTGATCGTTGTGCATATACTCGCACGAGCGGACGCCTTCTTCGGCAATGAAAGCAAAGAGACCCAAACCGATGATACCGATAAGGATGGCGCCTTTGCTTCTGATTTTTCCTAATGCTGCCATTACTTTTTTATTATTTTTGTTTTTAATTTTTTATTTCTCTTTTCGCAATAGATGTTGCGCCAGCTGCTTAGCGAGCCTCGTAGTAGAGGCGTTGCTATGTAACACGCGCATAAAATGCGTACAAAAATACTAATTTATTACCAAACAAGGGCATGTTTCTTCTGAAAAGTGATGTTATTCGCCCACTTTTAGTTTCACAAGCTCAATTTTGGTCATTGTATTCTTGATTATTCGGAACTGGAAGTGCCCTATCTTCACTACCTCGTTCAGTTTGGGGAAGCTTTGATATTCGTGCAAGATCAGTCCGCCAATGGTCATATACTCATCGCTTTCAGGCAAGTCGAGGTCAAACATATCGTTCACCTTGTCGATCTCGAGGCGAGCAGAGAGCACATACTCGTTATCGGCTACCTGTTTGGCTATATAGTTTGAACTGTCGTGCTCGTCTTCAATATCGCCAAATATCTCTTCAACGATATCTTCGAGCGAGACGATGCCACTGGTACCACCAAACTCGTCGACCACTACGCCCAGGCTTTTCTTTTGCTGCAAGAAGATGTGCATAAGCTTTTGCGCCATCATGGTTTCGGGCACAAAGGGCATGGTGTTGATGTGGTCTTTCCAGGTGTCGGGGTTGCGGAACATCTCTGAACTATGTATATAGCCTATGATATGGTCGATGTCTTCACGATAAACAATAATTTTTGAGTTGCCACTTTCAACAAACTTCTGCATCAGCTGTGCAGTGGTGCAATCGTCAACATCAACGGCATGTATCTCGGTGCGGGGCACCATACAGTCGCGCACCTTGGTTTCAGAAAAGTCGAGGGCGTTTTGAAATATCTTTACCTCGTCTTCAATGTCGTCGTCGTTCTCGGCATTATCAATGCTCGACTGCACAAGGTAGTCGAGGTCGACCTTTGAGAAGCCCTCGTCGTCGTTCTCCTTATTCATGTGTATGCCTACAACGCGCAACAAACATTTTGACAAGAAGGTAGAGAAGCGGCTGATGGGCCATAGCACAACATAAAAGAAATAGGCTATAGGTGAGAACACCGACAACAGCCGGTTAGCATTGTTTTTGAACAACGACTTGGGCAAAAACTCGCCCGTAAACAAGATAATGAGCGTTGAGAGCAAGGTGTCGGCCGTTACGGTAAAGCCCGCATCCATGCCACTGAAAATGGTGCTATCGAAAAATTTAGCGATAAGGATGCCATAGATGACCAACACAATATTGTTGCCCACCAGCATGGTGCTAACGAAGCCGTTAGGATGTTTGTAGAATACAGTTATCAAGCGCTGGGTGAGACCATTACGGTCTTTATCCATCTCGGCCAGCATACGATTGCTCGACACAAAGGCTATCTCCATTCCTGAAAAGAATGCAGACAACACCATGGTAACTAAAATGCCTATTATAAGCGGTATATCTGTTTCCAAAGTATAGAATTTAAAATAATATCATCTTGTGTTTTTGGGGAACGGAGCTACCTGCGGACGAAGTTTTGCCTTTACCGTGTCGGGGGCTGTGGTGATTGTGTCGCCACTGCCAGAGAGGTCGCTCTTTTCAAATGATCCTTTGCTGTTTGACACATAGTAGCGTGTCATGCGCTCGTCGCTACGAAAATAGGCGCCTTCGAGGGTACGTTCGGGGGTGACGAGACGTGAGAACACGTTTGAATAAAGTTCGTGGGCGTTTTCGTCCCAAAACAGTTGCTCGCTGCTGAAACGCAAGCCGTCTTTGGTGAGCACACGCACACGGCTACGCAGTTCCCACAGCTTCTTTTGGTCGTAATAGTAGGCGGTGTCGCACTGTATGTACGACTGCACATGAAACTTTTCGTCGAACTGTTCGAGGAACAAGCCCTTATCAAAAATCCAGCGCGAGGGGTTGCGCTTTTCGTTCACCTCCCAGCGCTCGGTAATGATACGATATTTCATCACACCCGAGTCGGAAATCAAGGTGTTTACCCCAAAACTGGTCATCATGGCCACCGAGTCGCGGTCATGGATAGCAGAAGCAGTATGCTCTTTCTGCTCCTGGCACGACACTGCGAGCAAGAAGCAGAAAGAGCATAACAACCCAACAGCAGCGTGCTGGAGCGAAGAATGTATGTATGTGTTACGTTTCGTTTTCACAATCATTATTCAACCTTCCACTTAGCAAACCATCTCTCGTTGAAAGTGAGGCCGATATTAATTCGGAATGAATTTTCTTTAATAAACATTTTCGTATCCTGACATACCCACTGACCAGAGATATTGAGGATAGAGCGATTGTTGTACGAGTTCATGATGGGGATGCCGAAACCAGCACTCACACTGTACTCTTTGGGGCCATCGGCGCCATTAATCTTCAGATACGACGAGGCGTAAGAGGCGCCCATGCGATAATGGATGCGCTTGAAGAAGTTGCGACTGTTTTCAAGCGGACAAAACTCGCCACCGAAGGTAACCTTGTGGCGGTCGTTAAACTGGTTCTTCAGGGCTACATACTGAGGTGTGGCACCTGAGGTATCGTAAACGGGCGACACTACTGAGGCCCACTTCTGCAAAGAATAGTCGACACCCAACTTCAGTTTGTTGCGGTGGTTCCACATCAAGCCTGCACCATACATAGTGGGCAGCTCCATGGCGTTGCGCACTGAATAGGTGGCGGTATCAGAAATGGCGGTCTGCGAGTTGGTAGATATCACCTCACACTTGGGGTTGCCATGCAACTTATGACCCAGGGTGTATGACAAGCCCAGGGTGAGCTCGTCGTTCTTCGATATACGAGCGGTGTACTGTGCGCCAAGGTCAAGCTTATAGTTGTTTACCGTGGCGGTGTAATATTTTGAAAGGGTGTTGATGTAGGCGTCGGTATAGCTGTTTATCACTGAACGGGTGTAGCTACCCCAGAGATAAGAGATGTTGGCACCAAAAGAAAAACCTTTAATGGGCTGCCAGCCAGCGCCAATAAACACCTGATGCAAACCACCTTCGCCTGAATAGGTATTTACATAGCTGGTGGTTTCGGTATCAGAAGAGGCGCCTATTTTAACCGTATTAGAATAGTCGTAACCAATATTTGTGAAAGGTAATATACCAAAGGCCACACCCAGATGACGGGCAGCACGGAAGCCGGCCACCACATACTCGAAGTTGGCATTATTAGCGTTCATCTTCACGCCATTTTCAGAAAAATTGGTTATCTGTCCAGAGATGCCAGCGTCGAAGATAAAGCTCAACGAGTCGATGGCTGAATAAGAAGCGGGGTTTTGAAAGTTCACTTGGTTATGTTCGTGAAAGCCCAAGCCGAGGCCATTCATACCCCTATTAAAGCCGCTTGTCTGGTCGCTGAGCAAGCCTAAGCCATACTGACTGTAGGGCGAGTTGGTTCCGCTCTGCGCATAAGTTGTTATTGTCATTGCCGACAACACTGCGGCTGCTATGATTTTTCTCATTGTTATAATACGTTTCTTTCAAATAATCTTACCTCCTAAAACGCCTTTTATATTAACCGCAAGGAGTATCAAAAAAAGATTTGCTTGCAAAATTATTGAAATTTTTCGAAATAATAGCACGATAAATGGGAAATTAAAGTTATTTTTGCATCGTGAAACGTTTTAGAAGTATTTTACGACATATCGTCCTCGTATTTTTTCTGTTGTTAACACATCAGATACAAGCCCAAACCGACAGTGCTGCGTTGGCACGGATGGATGCAGTGGATATCAGTCTGCTGTCGTGCCAACCGAGACAATACATCTATAGTCTGTATGGGCATACCGCCATTCGCATTACCGACCATTCAACAGGCACCGACTATGCCGTAAACTATGGGCTCTTCTCGTTTGAGAAGCCATTTTTTGTGCTTCGGTTCGTATTCGGACTGACCGATTATGAAATGGGCATCTGCAGCTACGAACACTTTAAGATAGAATATGAACGTGCACAATGTGGTGTGGTGCAACAAGTGTTAGACCTGTCACGCGAAGACAAGCTGGCCATCTTACAAGCCATCGACCGCAATGCGCAACCCGAGAATGTGGTTTATCGCTACAACTTCTTCTACGACAACTGCACCACACGCGCACGCGATATTATTATAAATAATGTGGAAGAGGCGGTAACCTTTCCATCGAGCACACGCGCAATCACCTATCGACAAATGGTGCACCAATATACCGCGCAGCACCCGTGGGCACGCTTTGGCAACGACCTATTGCTGGGCGTAGGCGCCGACCGCCCTACCGATGCTCGACAGCAGCAGTTCTTACCCTTTAACCTGAAGAGCGACTTTGACCACACCACCCTTAAAGGTAAAGATGGTGCGGTGCGCCCATTGGTGAAAGACAAGTTTTGGGCTATCAGTGCGTCGGTTGCTAAACCAGAGTCTATGCTCATCACGCCCACATGGTGTGCTATCGCACTGGCTATCATTATCTTAACGACTTGCCTGTACGATGCTAAGCACAAACGTGTATCGTGGGCACTCGATGGCATTTTGTGGCTACTGACAGGATTGGCAGGCCTCATCTTGTTTGCTATGGTGTTCTCACAACATCCCACCGTAAGGGTAAACTTTCAGATACTTATGCTGAACCCATTGGCGCTCGGCTTCTTCTACCCCACCCTTAAGGCGTTGCGCCATAAGAAACATAGCCGTTGGCTGACAATTTGGCCGATTTGCCTCGTTTTATTCTTTATCGGCGCATTTTGGCAGACCTATGCCGATGGTATGTGCATATTGGCATCGTCTTTGCTTGTAAGAGCCATATTTATCAACTATATAGTGAGAAAGGAACAATGAAACAATACATTCCCTCTATACTACTGGCCGCTTTAGCTGCTGCCGAGGTTCAGGCACAAACCATTCAGCCTGCACCCCGACTGGTGGTAAACATTGCTATCGACCAGCTTCGCACCGACTATATTGAGCATTTCTCGCCACTATATTCAGAAAACGGATTTAAGAAGTTGCTGAATAAAGGGCGTGTGTATGAGTCGGCAAGTTATCCTTTCTCACCCGTCGATCGTGCGTCGGCCATCGCTTCGATAGCCACAGGCACCACCCCACACTATAACAACATTGTAAGTAGCCAGTGGTTAGATAGAAACACATTGCGCCCCATCTTCTGTACGGATGATGGCAATGGTGGCGACTCGCCTAAGATGATGGCTACGTCGACCATTGGCGACGAGCTAAAAGTGGCCTCTCGTGGCAACGCACTGGTTTACAGCGTAGCTGCTGATAAAGATGCTGCCATACTGGCTGGCGGACATGCTGCCGATGGTGCTTTCTGGATTAGTGAGAAGAGTGGTCGTTGGTCTACTTGCTCCTATTATTCAACGGCTTCGCAAAACCTTTTGCGAGCCTATAATAACACCCAATCTTATAACGCTGATAACGACGCCGTTGAGAAACTGGCCGAAGCCTGTATCAACGATATGGGCATGGGCCGAGATCATATTACCGACTTGCTCTCTATCACGCTGTCGGCCAAGGTGAAAGACATCACCAACTGGCAGACCGACATGGAGATAGCCTACATAAAGCTGGACAAGACTCTTGCCCAACTTATTAGCACCATAGAAAATAAGGTGGGCGAAGGCAATGTGCTGTTTGTTGTAACCAGCACGGGCTATACTGCCGACCAACCTGTTGACTATGGTAAATATAAAATTCCGACAGGTACTTTCTATATCAACCGCACTGCCAACTTGCTCAACATGTATCTTAGCGCCATCTACGGACAGGCAAGATATATTGAAACGTGCTATCGTAACCAGATTTATCTCGACCATAAGCTCATTGAACAGAAACGATTGAGCCTCAACGAGATGATGTCGCGCTCGAAAGAACTGTTGCTACAGGCGGCTGGCGTAAGAAACGTCAGCTACAGCCCCTATAGTTCTGAAGTGAGTGGCGACCTGCTGATTGAGGTTGCCCCTGGCTGGCAACTTGTAAACGAAGATAATCACGAAAACTATACCTCACGCGCTGCCTTTGTTCCGTTCCCCATCATTTTTTATGGCGCAGCGACAAAGGCCGAACGCGTTATCACGCCTGCTACTGTAGACCGCATTGCGCCCACAATAGCAAAAGCGATACGCATACGTGCCCCGAACGCTTGTTCGGCAGCTCCGTTACATTAAAAGAGCTTTAAAATAGAGGGCTATGGGATAGTTATGTCTTAAAATAGCCCTCTAAATGGAAAAATATTCGTACCTTTACACCCTTGAAAAGGTAACATGGCGGTATAAGTTTTATGAACCTTATGCCGATTGCCCATAAACAGAAAAAATAAAAACAAATATAACAATGAATTTCAACAAGATTTTACAATCGTTGTTCGGGAATAAGTCGACTCGCGACATGAAGCTTATACAGCCGCTCGTAGAGAAGGTAAAAGAGGCTTATCCCGCCATCAAGGCGCTGTCGAATGATGAACTGCGCGCTAAAACCAAGGAGATACAACAGTATGTTCAAAACTCGGCAAAAGAGCAAAAAGACAAAATTGCCGAGCTGAAGGCTAAGATTGAAGAAACGCCCATCGACGAGCGCGAAAGCATCTTCAACGCCATCGACAAGCTGGAGAAAGAAGCGCTGGAGATTTATGAGAAAGCACTGAACGAGGTGATGCCTGTAGCTTTCAGCATTGTGAAAGATACGGCTCGACGTTTTGCTGAAAACGAGGAAACCATCGTTACCGCAAACGATTTTGACCGCGAACTGGCTGCCGACCCCAAGAAAGACTTTATCACGATTGATGGCGATAAGGCTATCTATCATAACCACTGGACAGCGGGTGGCAACGACCTGAAATGGGAAATGGTGCACTACGATGTTCAGATATTTGGTGGTGTAACCTTGCACCAAGGCAAGATTGCCGAGATGGCTACGGGTGAGGGTAAAACCCTTGTGGCTACCCTGCCTGTATTCTTGAACGCCCTTACTGGCAACGGTGTGCATGTGGTAACCGTGAACGACTATTTGGCTAAACGTGACTCGGAATGGATGGGCCCGCTTTATATGTTCAACGGTCTGTCAGTAGACTGCATCGACAAGCATCAGCCTAACTCACCACAGCGTCGTAAGGCTTACATGGCCGATATCACCTTCGGTACAAACAACGAGTTTGGTTTCGACTACCTGCGTGACAACATGGCACACTCGCCTGCCGACCTGGTACAGCGTGCACACAACTATGCCATCGTGGATGAGGTTGACTCGGTTTTGATTGACGATGCCCGTACACCGCTTATCATCTCTGGTCCTGTGCCCAAGGGCGAAGACCAAATGTTTGAAGAATATCAGCCACTGGTTGAGCGCCTGGTAGCTGTACAGCGCAAGCTGGCGACACAGTATCTGGCCGATGCTAAGCAGATGATTACTGAAGGCAATGAAAAGAACGATAAGCAACTGCTGGAACAAGGTTTCTTGGCACTCTATCGTTCGCACAAGGCGCTGCCTAAGAACAAGCCTCTGATTAAGTATCTCTCGGAAGACGGCATCAAAGCTGGTATGCTCAAGACCGAGGAATACTATATGGAGAACAACAACCGCCGTATGCCCGAGTGTGTTGAGCCGCTCTACTTCGTGGTTGACGAGAAGCAGAACAGCTGCGACCTCACTGATAAGGGTACCGAGTGGTTGGCACAACAGGTAAACGACAAAGACCTCTTCGTATTGCCCGACATTGCTTCACAGCTGTCGGCACTGGAGAACGAGACGGATCTTGACGAGCAGCAGAAGCTTGACAAGAAAGACGACCTGATGAACCATTATGCTGTACAGAGCGACCGCGTACACACCCTTCAGCAGTTGCTTAAGGCATACACCATGTTCAACAAGGACGACGAATATGTTGTAATGAACGGTGAGGTAAAGATTGTTGACGAGCAGACAGGACGTATCATGGAAGGCCGCCGCTGGAGCGATGGCCTGCATCAGGCAGTAGAGGCTAAGGAGCATGTACGCATTGAGGCTGCCACACAGACCTTCGCTACCATCACCTTGCAGAACTACTTCCGTATGTACCACAAACTGTCGGGTATGACGGGTACCGCTTCTACTGAGGCTGGCGAGTTCTGGGATATCTACAAGCTGGACGTAGTAGAAATTCCTACCAACAAGCCCATTCTGCGTAAAGACCTCGACGACCGCGTTTACAAGACAGCACGCGAGAAGTATGCTGCCGTGATTGACGAGATTGTAGAGATGCGCAACAGTGGCCGACCTGTGTTGGTGGGTACCACATCGGTTGAAATATCTGAGTTGCTCTCTCGTATGTTGAAGTTGCGCGACATTCCGCACCAGGTACTGAACGCCAAGTATCACCAGAAAGAGGCAGATATCGTGGCTGAAGCTGGTCGTAGCAACATGGGCAAGGTAACCATTACTGACGCTGATGGCAACAAGCACGTTGAAGAGCGTATGCTGGGTGCTGTAACCATTGCCACCAATATGGCAGGTCGTGGTACCGATATTAAGCTGACGCCCGAGGTAAAGGCTGCTGGTGGTTTGGCCATCATCGGTACCGAGCGTCATGAGAGCCGCCGTGTAGACCGCCAGTTGCGTGGTCGTGCAGGGCGTCAGGGCGACCCCGGTAGCTCAGTGTTCTACGTATCGCTTGAAGATAAGCTGATGCGTTTGTTCGCCAGCGAGCGCATTGCCAGCGTGATGGACCGCCTCGGCTTTAAAGAGGGCGAACGTATCGAAAGCCCCATGATTTCGAAGAGCATCGAGCGTGCTCAGAAGAAGGTTGAGGAAAACAACTTCGGTATTCGTAAGCACTTGCTCGAATATGACGATGTGATGAACAAGCAGCGTACCGTTATCTACGAGAAGCGTCGCCACGCACTGATGGGTGAGCGTCTTGGTATGGATATCACCAATATTATCTGGGATCGCGTTGTAAACATCATCGAGACCAACGACTATGCTGGATACCGCGAGCAGTTCTTGAAAGTGTTGGCCATGGAATGTCCGTTCTCAGAAGACCAGTTTATAAACACAAAGCGCGAAGAACTTGAAGAGCGCGCTTTCCAGGAGGCTATGGCAGCCCTCAAGCGCAAGATTGACCGCATACAGAGCGTGGCATGGCCCGTTATCAAAGACGTTGAAGAGCAGCAAGGTAGCCGCTTTGAGCGCATCATGGTGCCCATCGTTGATGGTAAGCATGTATACCAGATTGCTTGCAACCTGAAAGAAGCTTATCGCACCGAGGGTAAAGACGTAGTGAAGCAGTTTGAGCGCACCATCATGTTGCACATCATAGACGACTGCTGGAAAGAAAACCTGCGCCAGCTGGACGAATTGCGCCACAGCGTGCAGAACGCTTCATACGAGCAGAAAGACCCGTTGCTGATCTTCAAGCTTGAGAGCGCTAAGCTGTTCGACGCTATGGTTAACGATATGAACAACCGTATCTCGGCCATCCTCACTCGTGCACAAATTCCTGGACAGGAGATGCAAGAGGATGTTCAAGAGGCTCCCGCAGAGGCTCCCGCTCCACGTCAGAACTACGTTGAGCACAAAGAAGACCTGTCGAACCCCGAACAGCGAGCTGCAGCACAGCAAGATACACGCGAGCAACAGCCTCGCACACCGTATGTTGCCGATAAGATGCCTGGCCGCAACGATCCTTGTCCTTGCGGTAGCGGTAAGAAATTTAAGAACTGTCATGGTCGTGGACTGGTATAATCGACCCACCCTTTGACAATATATCGCACAAAGAGAAACGCGGTAAAGGAGCTAACCAACAGCTCTTTTACCGCGTTTTTCATTTATAAAGCGGGCGTATTTACCCCATATCGGTCATTAGGCCGTTTCATGTATTATTTTATAGCTGCTTGCAGTCTTTGGGTTTTTATGAGTCATCTTTTGCTTGTTTTTAATTCGCAATAGCTCGCTATTACTCATTAAAAGCCAAACAAAATCCGTTCTTCTAAAAATCAAAAATACAAGCAAGCCCTAACGACCGATTTGGGTTTAACCCATATCGGTCATTAGGGCGTTTCATGTATTATTTTTATTTTACAATCACTTTCTCGGTCTTTCTTTTGCGGTCGGCCACAACCGTAACCATATACACGCCTTTCTTCAGCATCGTAGACGACACCTTCGTATTTCCACTAAAATGGCCAACGGCAACCGTCTCGCCACCCACCGCTACAATGCTATACGAAGCGTTATGGCCAGCAGCGCCGAGATGTATATCGGTGCCTTGCTCTACAACCTTAGGATAGACAACGATGTTGGACTCGGCCGAAACATTATCAATGCCCGATGCCACCTGCCCGTAGACCTCAAACTGCCCAATAAGCGCCGAGTCGGTAACGCAGCTATAGGGTATTTCTAATTTCACATAGCGACCGCTAACCGTAACATCAGGCACATAGGTTTTAGTGTTTTCAGAAGAAGCATCTGTAACATTGGCCACACGTTTCCAGCCTACGCCACCTGCACTTCTTGCATAATTTTTCATCTGTGTATCTGTGGGACGTGTATTTGACACATAAATGCGATAGCCACTAATGTTATGGGTTCCACCAAAGTTTTTCGAGTCGTACAACTTAAATTGGTTCATGTTACACGTTGCACCTAAGTCGACAACAGCCCAAGCATACACGTCGGTCGAATTGGTCTTCTTTACCTTCCATGTAAAAGGTTTTAGGGTGCGCGTCTTCAGGCCATCAAATAAGTTGAGTGCCGACTCATTGAAATGAACTGGACTGTTAGAACCTATCACCGAGCGATGTAACGATAAGAGGCCCGTTGTTGCCGTAGGCTCTGTTTCGGCCGTAGGTGTGCCCCACATATCAAACTGATACACGCGCACGGCACCATCACCTTTTGCCATAGTGAGTTTTACATACTTAGCTTTTACAGGCTCAGTAAGTGTAGACGAGTGAACATCTTCGGCCGACACTCCCTTCTCGCTCACCGCTGTTGTGTAAGTATTGCCATCCATACTATAAGCAATTTCATACTCGTCTGAATTGCGAAAGACTTCATGTGTCTTCGAGTCGTAGATATCAAAGCCTGTGAGCAGGTGCGGTTCGCTCAGTTCAAACACAACCGAAGGCTTTTCAATAGAGCCATTATAACACCACTTGGTGCCGCGCTGACTGTCAAGCATAAAGTAAGGATCTTCCTTTTCATTTACACGTCCGCTCGATTTTACCACTGTAGCCACCTGTCGGCCAAAGCCATAGGTAGGAATACGACTGATGATTTGAGGTTGATCAGCCTCGCCCTCCTTAGGTTCATGGCCATAAACACTAAACTCATATACACGGGCAATGGTGCCATCTTGCTCACCCTTTACCACGCGCAAACGCACGCCCTCACTAACAAAAGGATGCTCAAGCACAAAGTCGGTAGTGTTAACTGAATTATCTACCACGGTTTGCACGTCAACCCATCCATCATTTACATAACGTTGCAACACATATTCGGCAGCAATCTTGCCATCACCTTCGCACCCAGCGTTTAGCACCTTCCAGCCTGTTATTGTCATGGGCTTTTCAAACTTATACTCCAGCCATTTCACAGCCGACGAGTTGTCGCACCATTTAGTATCGGCATTGCCATCGCAAGCCTTCTGCGCACTCTCATTACTATTTGTTTGTCCTGAAGCTTGCACCGTTGCAGGCGTAATGATGTCGTCGTCGTGTTCTACGGCTTGATAAGGGTCTTTCGTGTCTTTGTGTTTCAGCACATTTACCACCTCAGATAGCGGTTTTGTATCATCGTTAGCATTGTCTGACACACTGATAGCATAGACCAAAAGATCAGGATCGTTAGGTAGCGTAATCGTATTATCGCCCTCATTCAGCGTAAATGCATACTTATACATATACAGATAGTCGTATACATTATCGGCCGTTTTGCTGTGCGAATGAGTAGCCGTAAAGGCAGTGTTCTCAAGGCGATAATGTTTCTGCACATCAATGCTATTGCTCCATACGCCTACCATGCCACCATAGTAGTCGACAAACTGTTCTACGGTTCTGGCACCGATACCAAACGTTGCCGTGCTGCCCTTTGTATTGAGCGACGAAGCCAGTATGTATACCTTACGGGTACCCTTCAGTGCAGGCAATGTGATGGTTTGCCCCATGCAGCGCACAGCATTTTTCTTGCCTATGCTGCTATTTCCCATGGTAAACGATATGCCATCGGCTTTCAGTTCGCTGCCCAACAGTTCTGCAGGAAAAGCCTTATCAATGTCAGCATCGGTACGACGCTCATTGGTGCTCATCACATCCACATTATAATCGAGGCTCACAGGCACCGACTGCGGTGCTTGTTCACTAACTGTAGATGCCGATGACGCTGTAGAAGAAGCTAATTCAAACTGGAACGTTTTAGGATGGAAACGATCAATATGGAATGACAGTTTGCGGCCACTAAACTGTGCGGGACCTAACAATTCTTCAACACCGTTCACCTCGTCGGCAGAAACAATGTCGGCGGGGAATTCGACTATAACATCCTGTCCTTTGCCCGTCAACTCATAAAAG
>ULZA01029420.1_pt1 | contig 15150 bp, 3 predicted proteins | sample 1962681 | NCBI WGS metagenome assembly ULZA01 (sample SAMEA4835877, study PRJEB28245) | human gut metagenome | biome: gut microbiome; material: fecal sample | place: Denmark | collected 2008 | reverse complement strand
ACAAGGGTGTAGAAATTATCGAAGGTCATATGATGCCTGATTTACGCGCCTAGCATGGGCACATCTCTGAACAACCGAACCGTCGCTTGCAGAATCGCATAAGCGGTAGTGTGATAGTAGGGAGGGTACCCACCTACTACTAGATTACTTAATTTGTTAAGATTTCTACTTTCTTGCCGCTGAAGGCAATACCGTATTTGTAAATAGTTTTGATGTTTTGCTTACGCAGCTCGGTATCATATTTTTTATCTTCAATTTGTGTTAAGGCTTCTGCTGCTAATTTTTTTAAACCTGCATCCGAAGAGTCAGCTGTTGCTTTTATTTCAATGATTATACCTGGCATATCTATATTTTTAGGTAGGAGCTGAATATCATATCTGCCCTCACCACTTTCACGGTTAGAGCTGATGTAATAGGTGTTAGTGAATAATCCTGTCATACCTAAAAGTAGGCCCTGGTAATAGTTTTCTTTAAGCGTGTCATAGTAGCTGACAGTTTCTAAAAGAAATTTTTTCAGCACGTTTTGCAATGCTGGCCCATTTTTAGTTATGAGATATTGCTGGAGTAAATTAATCGCTGTACTGTCAATCTTGTCTGCTAACAGAGCGACAATCTCCTGACTGTAAACGCTTTTAATTTCTTTATTGGGAATACTGAGTTCACATAGACAGATGCCGTTGGCTCTTGTGGTTTTTATAGATTTCAAATAGCCTGTCATTAACAGAAAGCCAAAAATATTAGTTTGTTGCTCTTTTAGCTTTGGATAAATGATGTTTGTATCAACTATAGATTCTACGGCAGAGCCATTTAACAAAGCCCGAAGATTTTCGCAGGTGCTGTTATCAAGACCGCTGATAATCTCACGGATAGTAGAGTTTTCAGATGTTTGTACCCAATATGGTTCTGCTTCACAATAATTGTTGAAATATTTAAGAACAGACCAGGGATTGTAAATCTCCGTATTACCGAACCTGTAACCATCATACCATTCTTTGATTTCTGGTATTTTATCAGTTGCTTGATAGTATGCAGCCATAGTATTTACTTCAGTATCGGTGAAGCCAAAAAAATCACTATAGCGCTTATCTAAGAGCGAGTTAACATTTACATTGTTAAGACCGCTAAAAATACTTTCCTTAGCAACGCGTAGAATACCTGTCAAGAAGCCGAAGGAAATGTGCTGATTGTCTTTCAGAACAGAGGAGAGCAGGTCGCGTGTGAATTGTATTGTTGCATCATAAAAACCGTGAATATAACCTGCCTGGATAGGCGTGTCATACTCATCAATAATGATTATAGGTGCTTTGGCATAATGCTCATGCAGCATTTGCGAAAGGCGGAGCAGACTGGTGGCATAATCTGTTTCCGTACCCAGGCCGCTGGTAATTTTTTCATAGAAAGCAGGATTAGATAAATTTTTGCTGTATTTTAGTTCCGAATGACGCATAAATTCATCTTTTATCGTTTCTTTCAGCCGCGCATATAAGTCTGGCCATTTATTTTTATTGGCATCCTTAAAGCTTAAGAAGATAACAGGATACTGTCCTTGGTGTTGTGTATATTTTTCGCCTTTCTGCCAAATGTTTTTGTTAATAAAAAATTTGCTTGTATCGTCCTTGGCTTTTTCAAAAAAGGTACGCAGCATATCCATGTTCAGAGTTTTACCGAAGCGGCGCGGACGGGTGAAAAGTGTAACTTTCGCTTGCTCGTCAAGAATATCCTTTATAAGCAGGGTTTTGTCAACATAATAGTAATCTTGGCTGACTTTTTTATAATCTGATGCGCCGATAGGCAAGGGTAATTTATTTTGCATGGAGTACAACCTCCTCTCATTGTCATTTTCCTTTATTATAACATTTTTAGATATAATGGTATAGAGAATCTGTTTTAGAAACGCTGCTCGCCAGACGGATTGTTTTTTTGTTGCGGTGCTTATTGCCTGCTGCTATTGTGTGTTGTTTGCTATGAAGCGAAGCGTTCTCTGCGGATGGGGAGGGTGCTATGTAATTTTTACCAAAGAGCTATTCTTTTGTTTATACCCATCTGAACCTTAACTGTTAAAATCTCTTCAACTAAATGTAACGTATTTAAGAGTTAATGAAAATTTTTACGCCAAATGTAGTGTGCTCATGGATAAGAGTTTGACCGGGGGGGACATAGTGCTATAATTGCTATTAATAAGATAGGTAATTTATAAAAGTAAGTGTATTCCTAATCGCATATATTTTAGAAAAAATATTTATGGATAAAACTTATCTGGGAATAAAAAGTCTTATGAAGCGATTATTTATGAATTATAATATAAATTGATGCAGATTTTTGTTGAAGTTAAAATATTTGCAAAAACATCAAGAAAAATATTTTCTGAAGCTTAAAAAAGGCAGTTGACGATAATATTAATAAATAGTAAAATAATCGAGTGAGAAAAAAGATACTCGTTGTTCACACTTTCTGTGATGTAAGTGTATAGCAGTTGCGATAATATTAAATATTTCAGTCGATAGTGTTTATATTGACTGATTTTAATCGGTAGTGTTGTGCGAAAAATTACCTGCTGTTTCAGTTTACTGTCTGCAGGTACTGCTACTTCCTTTATTAAGAATATTTCATACCATAGATAAATGCTGTACGTGAACAATTGAGAATTTATATATTATTAATTCAAGTGGTGTGCTTTTTGGAGAAAATTAAGAGAATGGAGCTGAATATAATGAACAAAAAGCTGATGGCAGCAGCTGTTATGTGCTCACTGATGAGCACAACGGCATTAGCTGCAAACCCCATACCTACCTTTGATAAGGAGGCTGTAACGACACATCCTTAAAACAGAACAGGTCAACAGGAGCAACAGGTGGAAGGCATGCAGGGAGCCGGCGAGCTTTATAAGCCTGGCAATACAGGCACAGAAGCTAATCCGGCGTTTTTTGTCGCCAAGGTTAAGCTGACGGGCTTCACGCTGCCTGATAAGGCTGGTAAGCTGGAAGCTATCTGCAAAGAGTATGAAGGGCGCAGCCTGCAGATGGCAGAGCTGCAGCAGCTCATCAGCAGAATTAATAAATATGCGCGCACCTGCGGCTATACTGTAGCGCAGGCTATTGTGCCGCCGCAGGAGGTAAAGCAGGGCGAGCTGGAAATTGCAGTTTACGTTGCCAAATACGATGATATTGAGATTATCAGCAACGAATCGGACGTAGCTGACAGAGTGCTGGCCGGTTATATTCATAAGAATCTGCAAAGCGGTGCTTATATCATGGATAAGCCGCTGGAAATGACAATGAACAATATCAACGATTTGCCGGGTGTTATTGCCAGAGCAATTTTAGCACCGGGCAGCAAGCCTGGCACCACGAAGGTGCAGGTGCAGGTGCTGCGTCGTCCCGTCTGGAACAATTACGTATTTACTGATAACGCCGGCGGCTACTACAGCGGCCGTTATCGCTACGGCTTTAATACTGAAATCAATAACCCCGGTCATCAGGGTGACAAAATCATTTTGAACGGCATGCTCACCAACCATGATACAAAAAACTATGGTGCACGCTATGAAGCGCCTGTCGGACGCGACGGCACACGCTGGGGCATTGGCTGGAGCCAGAGCAGCTACGACCTCAATACCAACAGCTTTTATAATTCTCTCGGTCAGTCGCGTGGCTTCAGCTTCTATGGTCTGACGCCTGTATACCGCGACCGCATGAACCGTGTAACAGCGATTTATGGCTATGACCACCGCAAAATTAAGGATAGACTGCAGTTGAAGGCTGCAGGATTGGCAGGAAGAGAGCTGACCACTGAGAAAATGGCCAATGTTTACCATGCAGGCATCAGCGGCAGCAAGTATCTGCCGAACCGCTTCAGCCAGTATAGCCTGATTTACTGGTATGGTAATTTGAGTGGCGGTGGCAAATCCCTGGATGGTGACTACCATAAGCTGACAAGTGACCTGCTGCACGTTATTTATGATGGTAAAACAAACTACCGCGTACAGCTCAGCGGCCAAATTGCCAACCGCAACCTGGACGGCAGCGAAATGTTCTACCTGGGCGGTATGAACGGCGTGCGTGCTTATGGTGCCAGCGAGGGCAGCGGCGATATTGGCTTTACTGCTACTGCCGAGGTTCGCCGTCAGACGGGCATCAAGGGATTGGAGGCTGCAGCCTTTATTGATACAGGCGCAGTAAAATCGCATAATGCTGCTCTTATCCAGCATCTTTCTGGTTGGGGCGTGGGCCTGCGCTATAATTTGGATAATTCCTGGCATGCCCAATTGGATTATGCCCGCAAAATCAATGCGCAAAGAGACAAGGTTGAACCGCGTGACCATAGCGGCCATATGTGGTTCCAGCTTTACAAAATGTTTTAAGTGATTTTGCATGGTGCTTTTCTGCGCCTTAAAGTAGAAGGCACAGAAAAGCAAGCTCATAAAATAAATTGATAATTGAATATGCAGCTTAAATGAAGGGAGAAAAAAATGAAACTAAAGGATAGTCTAAATAAACGTTTAAATACGCGTCTGGCCAGTCTTGTAATGCTTTCTGTGCTTTCAGTGCCATGGGTTGCCAGCGCCGCAGGCAACAGCGTTGTTGCCAACAACATGCTTCCCGGTAATGGAAACGTAATTGCCGGTACTATTGAAGGTGGTTTTAACGGCAGCTGGACGCAGGGAAACCAGATGAATTTGCACCAGACTACGCAAAATGCCATTGTCACCTGGGACAGCTTTTCTATCGGTGCCAATGCCAGCGTAACTATCCGTGGTGACCACAATAACTTTAATATGCTGAACTATGTTACCGGCAGCGAAAGCTCGCAGATTTACGGCAAGCTGAATTCCTATGTCGGTGATAAGCAGGGCGGCAATATCTATCTTGTAAACCCCAATGGCGTGCAGATTGGCAACAGTGCGGAAATTAATGTCGGCAGCCTGCATATTGCCAACAAAAAAATAGATAATATCAACAGGTGGAACGAAAATACTGATATCGCCAACGCGCTGAAGCAGAATAAGGCGATGACCAACGCCGAGCTGATGAGCTTGGGCTATATTAACGCCAATAAGCTGGTCTTTGAGGGCGAGCGTGTAGTTATTGATATGGACCGCCTCAGCGGACTTGATACGACTAAGGCAGATGCCTTGACTATTGTTAGCAAGCCTTATGATGACAAGAGTTTTGGTGATAACCGCAAGTATGATGTTGTACTTGGTAGCAGTACGCCGGAAAATGCCAAAAAATGGGGCGAATATATTGAGTTTGCTGATAATGGTACCGGAGATAGATGGCAAGGCACGGTTCAAGCCGGCAATCCTGATGCACCGAACCAGTCCGTTACGGAATTTTTTACCTACCGTTGGATTAAGGACGGCAAGGAATTAGAAAATATCGGCAAAAAGCAAGATTGGGGCATGGGAGACCATTATGCCCTGCGCTATTCTATTGACCTGACGGGCAGTAACCAGACTCCTATCGGCAATACGAAGGATAATGCCTTCAAGGGCAAGTTTGATGGTCTTGACAATTCTATCTTTGGCCTGAGCATTGATAACAGTGATAATAAATACGCTGCCACAGGCCTTTTTGGCTTTACTGACGGCGCCATCATGGGCAATGTAACGCTGATTGCCGGTAATGACGGCGTATCTATACAGGGCGGAGATAATGATACCGGTGCCTTTATCGGTCATGCGGTTAATACCACGGTCAAGGGCGTCAACAGTACGCTGAAGGTCAGCGGTACAAATAATGTCGGTGGTATCATCGGTTATGCTGAGGGTGATCGTAAGCTTACCTATAATTTTGCTGATGCTGCTGGTTCTGTTCAACCGGACAGCCGCAGCAGTGAGCTGTCAAACCTGACCAATACCGGTAATGTCAGCGGTGTTAGCAACGTTGGCGGCCTGGTTGGCTATATGAACGGCGGCAAGCTGTCCAATGATGAGGAAAACCGTGTCCAGTACAAGGGCTCCTATAACCTTGGTAAAATTACCGGTAGAGATAATGGCTCCAACTATTCGTATAATATCGGCGGCATGATTGGTAAAGCAGAAAATGCGACAGTTGGTGGCACGAAGAATACGCTGATTAACTATAATACTGTTGAGGGTGGCTATAATGTTGGCGGTATCGTCGGCAGTATTTCCAATAATACTACCGTTGCTAATGCTTCCAACGAAGGCGTTGTCAAAGCCAACGGCTTTACTATTGACAGCTATATTTATCATACTGATTATACTGGCAGTAATTGGCAGAATAATAATGAAGCCCTTCCCGGCACTCATAAGGCTGAGGTACGTGCAGCCAACGTCGGCGGCATTGTGGGCAGCATTGCTGGCAGCGAGCTGAAGGATGTAACCAACAAAGCGGATGTAAGCTCCGCGTTGGTAAAGAAAACTGCTAATAACAATAATGATCCTCGCGGCTTCGACCATTATGCAGCAGGCAACGTCGGCGGTATTGTCGGCCGTGCTGAGGACAGCAATATCACCAATGCCAATAACGTAGAAAGCAATATCCGCGGTGCTATGAACGTAGGCGGTATTGCCGGCTATTTTGGTTCCACAGATGCAACCAATAAAAATAAAAAGGATTACCGCATTCTGAACGCTATTAACAACGGCGGCGATATTATGGCTACCGGCGGCATCAAAAAGGATGGTAGCTTTACGCAAGAAATCACCCATAAGGAAACTTATATTACTGGTAATATTGGCGGCATAGCAGGCTATCTGTACGGTGTGCCGGTGCGTATTGAAGCCGGCGGCAACCGTGGCGATGTGCACACTGCGGCAGATACGTCGAAGCGGACGTCACAGGCTGTCAATGTTGGCGGCATCGTCGGTAAAATTGACATGCCGAAGAAAACGGATAGCGATGGGAACCGTCTGACTGATGATAAGCGACTGGAAATAATCAAGGGTAAAGCTACTGATGCTGCCGGTAAAAGCGGTTATGCCAGCGCGGCAGTTTCCAGCAGCTATAATACAGGTAATGTTACTGGTTATACTAATATTGGCGGTATTGGCGGCTTTGCCTACAATGGCAGTATTGCTGCCTCCTATAATGTAGGCGATATTAAGACAACACGCCATGATGCGGCATCAACCGGTGTTACACCAATTAATATGGGCGGCATCCTGGGTGAAAGTACTGAAATGGCTATTGGACGTGTTATCATTTACGATACCTATAACAAGGGTACGATTGGCGACAGCAGCTACACCACGTATGGTCGCCATGTCGGCGGCATAGTCGGCCGTTTGAGCGGTATTGTTGAAAAAAGCTATAACAACGGCGATATTTACAATGGCTTCAATGTTGTCGGCGGCATTGCCGGTTATTGGTACAGTGGTTATCTGAAAAATGTCTTCAACACAGGTAATATTACGGTATATAACAAGAATAATGCGCCTAGCCAGGTAGGTGGTATTGTTGGCTCTGTAGACCTGAGCGGCAACAATCTGAGCAGCGGTACTAATGCTGCTTTCAGTATTAGCAATGCATATAACCTTGGCTCTTTACGTTCCTTTAAGGGTGATGTGAAGTACAACGAAGTTGGCGGTATTTTGGGTGGTACTTTTAAGCACGGTGGCACTATCAACAGGTTGAAGATAAGTAACGCCTACACCATGGGTAATATTTATGTCGACGACGGTGGGTTCGTAGGGGATATAGTAGGTGCGTTTGATCGTGGCACGAATAGGTCTTTTGTTGATTTTGAAAATGTTTATTACATCCGTCCGCAGGCTGACAATGGTTATTTTGATTTAGCATCAGCGCCTAATTCTGGGTACCTGCAAAAAAATGCCACGGTCATTGACTACGATAAGTTAAATGATCCGAACGCGTGGAGCAAATTTAGCTTTTCCACACAGACGGATGGCAAAATAGAAGGAGCAACGGATGATAACTGGCGCATGAGCGATGGCAGCCTGCCGATACTGAACGCCTTCCTGTCAGGCTCGCATAAATACTTCAGCGATGGCAGCAACTGGCAGGAGTTCATTAAGGATAATGAAGGTGCGAATGTGCAGTATGGCACGGTCTATGATCCGCTGCTGACGATTATCAACACCAAAAAGGATTTAAGCTTCAACTGGAGCGATATGGACCTGAAGAACAATGGCTCTCTGGCAGTTTTTGGCTTGCATGATAATGGAACAAATCTTAACTATACACCTGGCCTGACGCTGAACAATGTAGAAATTACCAACAGCACGCATATTTTTGGCGGCACAATTTACAGCGATGGCTTGCTGAAGCTCAACGCCAAGGATAACCTGCAGGGTGGCCTGCGCTTTGGTATGGACAGCATGCTTTACGGCAGTGATGTTGTGTTAAATACCAACAGCTCCTTGGAGCTGAGCGGCAGCGTTATATCTACCGGCAACCATAATGCGCTTTCCCATTTTAATCCGGATAAATCGCTTCAGCATGGCATTAACATCAACGCCGCTGATTTAACTGTCTATGGCAAGCTGATTACCTTGGGCAAAGAGGGAGAAAAAACCGATGTTATTGTTCCTGGTATTAACTATGGCTATGGTGATTCCCAGGCGCCTGATAAGAAGAATGTGTCAGACAAAACTAAGGCAATGACCTCTCAGGGCATGGCGCATGCTTATCGGCTGCAGACTGCAACTGCCAAAACCGGTAACATCACCATCAGCACCATGGAAAACACCCTGGCTGATGGCACGCACATGAGCGGTAGCGCCAACCTGCTTTATGGTAACTATAAAAAGGGCAAGATTGAGACCAAGGGCAACCTGACTGTCAGCAGCAGCGGCGATATTTTTGTTGACAGCGACCTTGATATCGCAGGTCGCATTAACCTGAGTGGTAATGGCTCCGGCAGCAATATTACTTTGGACCTTTCCAATATTGGCAGCGAGCTGAAGGGAAATGACAAGGTGAAGGCTTTACATGATTTTATTGGCGCACATAGTACAGCAGAAACTGGCATTTATGGCAACAACAGTGAGCTGACAGATGGCAGGAGACCAATGAAAATCACCTTCGATATTTGGGATGATGATTACGAGATTGGCGGCGTTACAGGAAATCTGAACTATGCAAAGTATGACCTGAAAAACGAAGATGGTACTACTACCACGTTGATAGATAAGCTGAAAAATCTGTATGTGGAATCAGCCGGTAATACTTATAAAGGAGACAATATCCGCAATGTTATTTATGCCTGGATAAGCAATGCCGAGGAGCTGAATTCCCTGCAGCGTGTGGCTGAAAAGCTAAAGGATAGAAATGCTTTAAGCTATAATTTTGTCCTGAAAAATGATATCGATGCCAGCGGTCTGGTGGATGCAAAAGGCAATAGCACCTATAACACTATCGGCGGTGGCACTACAGCTTTTACAGGCACGTTTGATGGTGATGGTCACACAATTGTCGGCTTGCAGGCTAAAGGCGGTATTTTTGGCAAGCTGGGCAGTGGCGCGGTAGTTAAAAACATCAACATCGCTTCTTCCGTATTCACCGGTAATAATATTGGTGACAGTGTTGGCGCTGTAGCAGCAGAAAATAACGGCGGCAGCATCAGCGGCATTTCCGGCTATGGTAATACCGTAAAAGGCAGCAGCGGTTATATCGGTGGCCTTGTAGGCAAAAACTACGGCGACATCAGCAACAGCAATGACCAGAGCACCGTTATCGCCGGTGCAGGTACTGTAGCAGGCGGTATTGCGGGCGTTAATGGTACAAATGCAGGTATAGGGGGCACGATCGACAACGTCCAAAGCAACAGTGCTGTGACTACTGGAGTCCTAGATGAAAATCAATATGCATCTAATCTGGGCGGTATCGTGGGCAAGAATGAGATGTTGTTGAATAAATACAATATTAACAATGTTTCTGCTCATGGTATTACCGGTAAAACTGGCAACACCCAAACATCCGGTGGTATTGTTGGTACAAATGAAGGCAGAATCAGTAATGCTTATAATGAAAGTATTATCCATGGTTCAGAAAATATCGGCGGTGTTGCGGGCAAAAATGTAACGCAGGCGTCAAATTCCAATATGGCGGAGCTGAACGATGTTGCCAACGCTGTAGAGATTATTGGTGACGCAGGCAGCCAAAATGTCGGTGGTCTGGTAGGTATGTAGGACCATGCTACTACAAACCAGGGACGCAATACCGGCGCAATCATCGGCTGCACCAATGTCGGCGGCATGGTAGGCTATAATACAGCAGACTCCTACCTCAAAAACCTGGAAAATTCTCCGCAGGCTACAATTACCGGTATTACTAATGTCGGCGGTATTGCCGGTGTCAACGAGGGCGAAATTTCCGCTGATAACCAGCTGAACCTGGTGAATAGCGGTAAAATCTACGGCTGGAAAAACGTCGGCGGCATTGCCGGCAAAAACAGCGGTAAAATTGATAATGTCAACTCCAATATCAACCTGTATGTGATTGATGAAACGACCAGAAATGCGTTAAATGGCAATGCGGTAATTACACCTAATGCGCAGTTCTTCGGCGGCGTTACCGGTGAGAACGTGGGCATCATCACCAATGCGACCAACAGAGCCAGAGTGGATGCTGCGCAGGCTTCCTATGTCGGCGGTATTGTCGGCAGAAACACAAGCGAAGGCGACAAGGTAGGCCAGCTTCTGGGCATGGGCAACAGCAATGAAGGCTTTGTTATCGGCAAGAACTATGTCGGTGGTGTTATCGGCAAAAATGAAGTGGCCATTACCGGTACTGCCGAACAAAGCGTAGGTATTGTCAACTCCGGTACCGTTATTGCTTTGGCTGGTGGTGCTGGCGGCATCATCGGTGAAAACAGTGCGGATATTACCCATGTCATCATGAAAAATGAGGGCGAAGTGCATGGCAATGCTTCTATTGAAGGAAGTACGGAAGAAAACGGCACTGGCGGTATTATCGGTGTAAATGGCTATAATGCAGATGGCACTGGCGCGAATATCAGCAATTCCTCCCTGATGAACAGAGTAAATGGTAATGTCAGCGGTGTAGCAAATGTAGGCGGTATTATTGGCATCAACCATGGTATTATCACCGGTGGTCGCGATGCCAACAACAATTATTACAAATACCAGATTTATAACAATGGTACGATTCAGGCAGGCTCTTACGATGCAGAGCGCGGTACTATTAAAGCGGTTCCAGGAGAAAACATCGGCGGTCTGCTTGGCAATAACAGCGGCACGCTGACGGCAGGCTATAACACCGGTGTGGTCGATGCAGGACAAAGCAGCAACGTCGGCGGTATCGCCGGTACTAACAGCGGCACGCTGGACCAGGTGTTCAACAGCGTAGTAACAGTAACCAAGACCGAAACAGGCGCAACTGATGCTAATGGCAGAAAGCTTTATAATTATACTTATACCGATGGCGGTGCAATCAGCGGCGCTAGCAATGTCGGCGGTATCATTGGCAGTAATACGGCTGAAGGCCAACTGAGCAACGCTTATAGCACTACTGCGGTAGCAGGCAATAGCAATGTAGCGAACATTGTGGGCAGCAATGCAGGCGATGTAAGCAATGTTTATGGCTATGAAGTAAATAGCAACACCAACGTTAATGACGGTACTGTCACTAACAGCTATATCATCAAGGAAGACGGTACGCTGGCAGAAAACGGCAAGGATGCCAAGAAGCTGGACAGCTATGCTTTTGATAATAAGGAAACAACCTGGAAGCTTTACGATAAACGCACTAACCCGCTGCTGAAGGTGTTCCTGACCAAGGTTACGGTAGATGGCGACCTGCAGAAAGGTTGGGTTTATGATGCGACAAATCATCTTGATATCCACGGCTGGATTGAAAACGGCAAGCTTAAAACAAATGATGCGGCCAACGATGCTTTTGCGGCTTATAAGAACAACAACAGCCTGCTGCAGGGCGAAGCTCTGAAGAACGTCGGCACCTACAGCAGCTGGCTGTGGTCCGGACAGATTGCCAGCGGCGGCGACGTAGGTCCCAACAACCTGGGCTATGACTTTACCGTGGGTGATATTACGGTTACCAAAAAGGTGCTGAATGTTACCGGTAATACTGTTAACAGAACGTATGGCGATTTGCTGAAAAACCATGACTATGCATTGAGCATTAATGGATTTGACGGCTTCAACGACGCTATGAAGGCAGAGCTGGATGGCAAGGTAACTATCACTGATTCACAGGATACAATCCAAAACAGCCAGGATACAGGTATTATTACTGCTGGGGATGAAAAGCGTACTAATAATAAGGGAACCTACAATTGGCAGGCAGGCGTTAAACTTGATGATAGCCTTACAGGCAATTATGAATTCATAAATAATGGCGAAAGCAGCACAACAACGACAGTTCATGGCGTATCTAAGGTTTTGGCGCGCAAGGTTTACCTGAATAATATTAATGCTAATCTGACATACGGTAGCAGTGATGCTATTAATAACCATATCAATGGCGTGGTAAGCATTAAGGATTTGGCAAATGCTATTGTTTATGGTGATGATGTCAAGCTGGCTGATGGTGCCGTCGTTAATGTGAAGGATGGCAGCAGCTATGCGACTAATAAGGGCGGGCGCAATACTGCGGACGCTGATACATATGCTGACAGCCTGAAAATTGATCATGCAGCACTTACCGGCGATGCAAATAAGTTGGGTAACTATGAGCTTGTAAATAACGCTACTGGCAGCATTACCGTTAATCAGGCAGAAATGCACGTTAAGCTGAACGGTGTTGAGCGCACCTATGGTAATACAGCGTTGATTAATAGTACAAGCTACGGCGTTAACGGATTGACTGGTAATGTCAATGGCGATAATTATGCTGCCGGCGATGTAACTTTGGGTGCTGTTAATCGCGATGGCGCGGTTGATGGCGTAAGCGGCAGCAAGGTAACCAATGATGCTGGTGATACTTATAAGTGGAATGCTAATGTAGTTGCAGCGAACGATAAGCTTAAGCAAAACTACAAGCTGGTTGTTGATGATGGTGCTTCTGTGGTTAAACAGGCAACCTTGCAGGTAAGCTTGAACGATGTAGTACGCACCTATGGTAATGCAACGATTACTAGCGGCGGTTACAGCGCAAGCAATATCACTGGTCTGGTAAACGGCGACAGCTATGACGCAAGCGCAATCACAGTAAACAAAACTAGTGACGGCGCAATTGACGGCGTAAGCGGCAGCAAGGTAACGAACGATGTAGACGATTATACTTGGAGCGGTACTTTAACAACAGACAATGCAGCACTGAAGAACAACTACAAGCTGGAATTGAAAGAAGATGGCGTTTCTAAAGTAGGCAAGGCAAAGCTGAATGTTGGCCTGAGTGACGTATACCGCACCTATGGCAATGCAAAGATTACCAGTGGAAGTTACAGCGCAGGCAACATCACCGGTCTGGTAAACGGCGATAACTATGATGCCAGTGACTTTAAGGTAACAGTTAATAGTGATGGCGCAATTGCTGGCGTAACAGGCGACAGGGTAACGAATGACCATGGCGACTATACCTGGAGTGGTAATGTAGAAGTTGCAAATGCAGGCTTGAATAAGAACTACGATTTGGTAGTGAATGGCAATGGTAAGTCGTATGTAGACAAGGCAACATTGAACGTAAGCCTGAACGACGTAGTACGTACCTATGGTAATGCAACGATTACTAGCGGCGGTTATGGCGTAAGCGGTATTACCGGTCTGGTAAATGGTGATAGCTATGACGCAAGCGCAATCACAGTAAACAAAACTAGTGACGGCGCAATTGATGGCGTAAGCAGCAGCAGGGTAACGAACGATGCAGGTAACTATGAGTGGACAGGCAGCGCAAGCACTACAAATGCAGGCTTGGACAAGAACTATAATTTGGTAGTAACTGCAAATGGCAAGTCTACGGTTGAAAAGGCAACGCTGAATGTTGTCCTGAGTGACGTAGTACGCACCTATGGTAATACCAGCTTCACTGAGGGCACGGGCTATGGCATCAAGGATCATGACGCACTTGTCAACGGTGATAAAGGTACTGTAAGCCTTAACAAAGATGCAATTACTGATGGTGGTCTTGTAGACAACAATAGCAAGACCAACAACAGAGGCGATTACAAGTGGAAAGTAGGAGAAACCGGCATTGTTGCTGATGGTGTAACAAACTTCGCCAAGAACTACGATATCCAAGTAACCGCAGGCAATTCGAAGGTAAATGCGAAGAAGATTTACCTGAACAACATCAACGCCAGCACGACCTACGGCAGCAAGGATGGCCTGCGAGTAGACGGCAATGTAAGCCTGCAGGATAACAGCATCGTCTACGGCGATAAAGTAAGCCTGAAGGATGGCGCAAGCGTAAGCTACAAAGCTGACGGAGAGTATGCAGCCAACAAGGGCGACCGCGACACTGCGGATGCCGGCACATATGATAACAGCTTGAAGATTGATAATGCAGCGCTTACCGGCGATGTAGATAAGTTGGGCAACTATGAGCTTGTTAATGACGCTACAGGCGATATTACGGTCAAGAAGGCTACACTGAATGTAGGCTTGAACGACGTAGTACGTACCTATGGTAATACCAGCTTTACTGAGGGCACGGGCTATGGCATCAAGAATCATGACGCACTTGTCAACGGTGATAAAGGTACTGTAAGCCTTAACAAAGATGCAATCACCGATGTAGGTCTTGTAGACAACAATAGCAAGACCAACAATAAAGACGATTACAAGTGGACCGTAGGGGAAAACGGTATCGTTGCAGAGAATGTAGCAAACTTCGCCAAGAACTACGATATCAAAGTAACCGCAGGCAACTCGAAAGTAAATCCGAAGAAGATTTACCTGAACAACATCAACGCCAGCACGACCTACGGTAGCAAGGAAGGCCTGAAAGCAGACGGCAATGTAAGTCTGAAGGAGAACAGCATCGTCTACGGCGATCAAGTAAGCCTGAAGGATGGCGCAAGCGTAAGCTATAAAGCTGACGGAGAGTATGCGGATAACAAGGGCGGGCGCGACACTGCGGACGTAGGCGAGTACAGGGGGAATGTGGCTGTAACAGGAGCAGAGCTGGCAGGCAATGAGCTTGGCAACTACGAGCTGGTAAACGAAGCAACAGGCGATATTACGGTCAAGAAGGCTACACTTAATGTAGGCTTGAACGACGTAGTACGCACCTATGGTAATGC
>ULZA01053017.1_pt1 | contig 15407 bp, 10 predicted proteins | sample 1962681 | NCBI WGS metagenome assembly ULZA01 (sample SAMEA4835877, study PRJEB28245) | human gut metagenome | biome: gut microbiome; material: fecal sample | place: Denmark | collected 2008 | reverse complement strand
GAAACAGCATTTACAACTGTAAACCACATTCGCATCAGAACCCTGATTGACGAGGGGAACAAGAGGGCGGTCATTGTGTCAGACATTATTGCACATTCACAGAAGATGTTAAGTGCGATTCTGATTGGAAATAACATTGTCAATATTTCAGCATCGGCGCTGGCAACATCGCTGACAATTAAAATCTGGGGCAATTATGCCACGGGTATTACAACAGGTGTGTTAACGATTGTTGTATTAATTTTCGGTGAAATTACACCTAAAACGACAGCAACCGTTTATTCAGAAAAGTTTGCGCTGGTATATGCACCGGTTATTAAAGTACTGATGACCGTGCTGACACCGGTTATTTATGTGGTAGATGTTCTGGCAGGATTCTTTTTACGATTGTTCCATATTGATACGAAGAATCATAAAAAGACAATTACAGAAACAGAACTGAGAACATTTGTTAATGTCAGCCATGAAGAAGGTGTCATTGAATCAGATGAAAGACAGATTATTAACAATCTGTTCGATTTTGGTGATGCAGAAGCTAAAGATGTTATGATACCGAGAATTGATATGGTTGCCGCGGATATTACAACGGGATACGATGAGATTCTGGCACTGTTTAGGGAAACGATGTATTCGAGGATTCCGGTGTATGAGGAAGAACAGGATAATGTTGTCGGCATTTTAAATATAAAAGATTTAATTGTTGCGCCGCATGGCACACAGTTTGAAATCAGAAAAATCATGCGCAAGCCTTATTATGTTTATGAACATAAAAATATTTCCGAACTGTTTAAGGAAATGCAGAAACAGTCACAGGGGATTGCAATCGTATTAGACGAATATGGTTCTACGGCAGGCATGATTACAACAGAGGATTTATTGGAAGAAATCGTCGGGGAAATCCGTGATGAGTATGATAATGATGAAACAGAACCATTTGTTAAAATCGATGATTATACATATCATATTGACGGAACGTATAAATTAGATGATGTCAATGAAAAATTGTCAACAGCCCTGACATCTGAAGATAATGATTCAATCGGTGGTTATATTATTGAAAAGCTGGACAGGATTCCGGCGGCAGGAGAAAAACTGCGCGTGGATAATCTGGAATTTACAGTAGAAAAAGTAGAATCCAACAGAGTTGTATCTGTGATTTTAAAAGTTTTTTAGTATAACCGGGCTTTTCCTTTCATAGGATAGATTAAGAAAAATGAATCTTAAATCTGGAGGGAAAATGGCAGTAAAAGGATTTCAACTTGTAAAAACATTGATTATAGCATATGTAATAACGGCAGTTTTGCTTCTGTTAACGGCCTTCGGGCTGTATCGTCTGCATTTGTCAGACTGGCAGGTAATGGCAGCTGTCGTTATTATTTATGCTCTTTCATGCTTTGCCGGCGGCTATATTTTAGCAAAAGCACAGAAAAGCAGAAGAATGTTGTGGGGCATGGGCTTTGGTATTTTATATTTTACCGTGCTGACGGCTGCCGCCTTTATTCTTACAAAAGGGGCAGATATGGATATGACAGCACTTGTAAAGGCACTGATTGTCTGCCTTTTGGCAGGTGGAGCCGGAGCATTTGCGACGCCTGAATAAAATAACAGAAATGTCAGGATTAAAGCTGTACTGTAAGATGTCCGGATTGCATCAGTGCTGAAATTTTATTAAGAAAAATTAAAGGAAAATCAGATTCTTTGCAGAATATATAAAGTATAGGCGCTTTTAACAGGATGGACTGTTTACCGGATAGGAGGCTTTGAATGAATATCAGGGAAGAACAGGAAAAATACGAGCATGAGCATTTAAGCAGATTTGCCAGCTTCAGTGATGAATCGCAGGGGCGGGACAGACCGGAAGAACCCTGTACGGTGCGCCCTGCATATCAGCGGGACAGGGACAGAATTTTACACTGTAAGTCGTTTCGGCGTTTAAAGCATAAGACGCAGGTGTTTCTGTCACCGCAGGGGGATCATTACAGAACGCGGCTTACGCACACACTGGAGGTGTCCCAGATTGCAAGAACAATCAGCAGGGCGCTGCGGTTAAATGAAGATTTGACAGAGGCAGCTGCACTGGGACATGATTTAGGACATACGCCGTTTGGACATGCCGGAGAACGGACATTAAACAGAATCTGTCCGATGGGGTTTGTCCATTCAGAACAGAGTATCCGCATTGTGGAAAAACTGGAAAAAGACGGACAGGGGTTAAATCTTACAAAAGAAGTGCGTGATGGCATTTTAAACCATCAGACATCGTCCATGCCGTCCACACTGGAAGGAAAAGTCGTCCGGCTTTCCGATAAAATAGCTTATATTAACCATGATATTGACGATGCAATCCGGGCAAAAATATTCAGTGAAACGGATATTCCGAAAGCTTTTACAGAAGTGCTTGGAGACACTACAAAATCAAGGCTGAATACGATGATACAGGATATTATTCATAACAGTATCGGGAAGAATGAAATCTGTATGTCTGATGAAGTGCATCAGGCAATGATGGAGCTGCGCAAATTTATGTTTGGCAGTCTTTATCAGAATCCACTTGCAAAAAGTGAAGAAGCAAAGGCAGACAAGCTGATTACGGAACTGTATGGATATTATATGGATAATATAGAAGCGCTGCCGGACAATTACAGAAGATTTATTACAGAGTGTGGCGAAACACCGGAACGTGTCGTGTGCGATTATATAGCAGGCATGAGCGACCAGTATTCGGTTGCCAAATTTGAAGAAATATTTGTTCCGACATCGTGGAAAGTATAAGAGGAAGGATGAATCAGGTTGGTGAAAACAGATGTACGCAAGTGAAGTAATTGATGAAGTTGTATCGCGAAGCGACATAGTGGATATTATTTCCGGATATATCAAACTGAAGAAAAACGGCAGTTCGTATGTCGGGCTGTGTCCGTTCCATAATGAAAAATCTCCGTCTTTTTCCGTATCACCGGGAAAGCAGCTGTATCACTGTTTCGGCTGCGGGGTGGGCGGCAATGTCATTACATTTGTTATGGAATACGAAAATTATACGTTTCTTGAAGCCGTAAAATACTTAGCAGACAAAGCAGGCATGCAGCTTCCCGAAACGAGTTATTCGGAAGAAGAAAAGAAAAACAGGGACTTAAAGGCAAAGCTTTTAGAGATTAATAAAATAGCGGCAACGTATTATTACCATCAGCTTAAAGCTGAAAACGGTAAAATCGGACTGTCCTATCTGCAAAAAAGAGGGTTAAGCGATACTACGATAAACCGCTTCGGATTAGGATATGCCGGACAGACCGGCAATGCGCTGTATCAGTATTTAAAAAGCAAAGGTTATGATGATGCGTTGTTAAAAGAAACAGGACTGTTTACATATGAGCGGGGAATCCATGACAAGTTCTGGAACCGCGTGATGTTTCCGATTATGGATATTAACAACAAGGTTATCGGTTTCGGGGGGCGTGTCATGGGTGATGCAAAACCGAAATATCTCAATTCACCGGAAACCAAATTATTTGATAAAAGCAGGAATTTATATGGGCTGAATGCGGCGCGCATATCCAGAAAGTCCAATATGATTATCTGTGAAGGATATATGGATGTGATTTCACTGCATCAGGCTGGCTTTACGCAGGCAGTGGCGTCCCTCGGAACAGCGCTGACGCCGGGACAGGCGGCACTTATGAAGCGGTATACGGATAATGTCCTGATTACTTATGACAGTGATGCGGCGGGTGTAAAGGCAGCACTTAGGGCAATTCCGATATTAAAAGAAGCCGGGCTTACCACGAAGGTTATTAATATGCAGCCGTATAAAGACCCCGATGAATTTATCAAGGCACTGGGGTCGGAAGCGTTTCAGGAGCGGATAGACAAGGCGGAAAACAGTTTCATGTATGAAATCGGTGTTCTTGAGAAAGAATATGACAGAACTGACCCGGCAGAGTCTACGAAGTTTGAGCGGGAAGCGGCGGCAAAGCTGGTGACGTTCCGGGAAAAGCTGGAGCGGGAAAACTATATGCGTGCGGTCTGCGACCGTTTCCACATTGAATTGCAGGGCATGCGGGAGCTGGTCGCATCTCTTGGCAGTAAGGAAGGCATTTTAAGAAGAAATGATTATCCGGCGGCACCGGGACAGCAGCGTGCTGCGGCACCCAAGAAGAAAAAAGAAGACGGTGTTCGTCAGGCAGAGAAAATTCTGCTGACATGGATGATTGAAGATGCCGGAATTTTTGAAAAGGTGAAAGAATACATTTCACCGCAGGATTTTGTAAACCCGCTGTTTAAGGATGTGGCGGACAAGCTGTATGCACAGTATGAAAGCGGCAGTTTAAATCCCGCGGCAATTATCAGTACATACGATGCCGAGGAAACGCACAGTGAAGTTGCGGCGATGTTTAGCATGGAACTGGATAACCGGCTGAATCACAATGAACGCGAAAAAGCACTTAATGATACCGTACTTAAGGTAAAAAACAACAGCATACAGTATCAGATTGACCAGGCGGCAGACCCTGCACAAATCCAGCAGCTTTATACAATGAAAAACAAATTATCAGCAATTCATATTACATTATAAGAGAATAGAAAGGTGACAATCATGGCTAAGAAAAATGAGAATATCGCAGAAGAAACAGTAAAAAAGACAACCAAAAAGGCAAAGACCGAAGGAGAAGCAGTAGAAAAAACAGAAGAAGAAATTGCTGCTGAAATCGCTGCGAAGTTTGATGAAAAATGTAAGGGACTGCTTCAGATTGCCAAAAAGAAGAAAAATGTACTCGATTATCAGGAAATTATGAATTATTTCCTCGATACCGATTTTGAAGCCGATAAGATGGAAAAAGTCTTTGAATTCCTTGAAAATAATAATGTCGATGTTAAGATGGCGGATGATGATACAGACGATGATGAAATTATTTTAGATGATGAAGATGATATTGATATTGAAAAAATTGATTTATCCGTACCGGATGGTGTAGGGCTTGAAGACCCTGTCAGAATGTATTTAAAGGAAATCGGTAAAGTGCCGCTGTTAAGCGCAGAAGAAGAAATCGAATATGCAAAGCGCATGGAACAGGGCGATGAAGAAGCAAAGAAGCGTCTTGCCGAGGCAAACCTTCGTCTGGTAGTCAGCATTGCCAAAAGATATGTAGGTCGTGGCATGCTGTTTTTGGATTTAATTCAGGAAGGTAATTTAGGTTTAATTAAAGCGGTAGAAAAATTTGATTACCGCAAAGGTTATAAATTCAGTACGTATGCGACATGGTGGATTCGTCAGGCGATTACAAGAGCCATTGCAGACCAGGCAAGAACAATCCGTATCCCGGTGCATATGGTAGAAACGATTAACAAGCTGGTGCGTGTGTCCAGACAGTTATTACAGGAATTAGGCAGAGAGCCGTCCCCGGAAGAAATTGCAGAGGTAATGGATATTCCGGTAGAAAGAGTACGCGAAATCCAGAAGATTTCACAGGAACCGGTTTCACTTGAAACACCAATCGGTGAAGAAGAAGACAGTCATTTAGGAGATTTCATTCAGGATGATAACGTACCGGTTCCTGCAGAGGCAGCGGCTTCAACACTGTTAAAGGAACAGCTGGTAGAAGTCCTCGGAACGCTGACAGAAAGAGAACAGAAGGTGTTAAGGCTGCGTTTCGGCATGGATGACGGCAGAGCAAGAACCCTTGAAGAAGTCGGCAGAGAGTTTAATGTTACCAGAGAACGTATCCGTCAGATTGAGGCAAAGGCACTTAGAAAGTTAAGACATCCAAGCAGAAGCCGCAAATTGAAAGATTACTTAGACTAATATTAATATAGGAACAATTATGGAAGAACTGAATTTATCAGATAGACTGCGTCTGATTGCCGGTTTGATAAAAAAAGGAAGTAAAGTGGCAGATATCGGTACCGATCACGGATATCTGCCAATCTTTCTTGTAAAGAGTGGAATTACAGACCGTGTGATAGCAATGGACGTCAGGAAAGGACCTCTAAAAAAAGCAGAAGACAATACACGGGCATTTTGTGTGTCCGATCAGATTGAATTAAGACTTTCGGACGGACTGGCAGCACTTGAAAAGGGTGAGGCAGATACCGTTACCATTTCCGGCATGGGTGGAAGACTGATACAGTCGATTCTTACAAACGGTATGGAAAAGCTGGACAAATCAACACGGCTGATTGTATCGCCGCAGTCTGAACTGCGGGAATTCCGGATATTTTTAAAGGAAAAGGGATTTCTTGTTTTAGAAGAACATATGATGACAGAAGATGGTCAGTTTTATGTCATTATGGAATGTGTATACATGGGTGCGGATTATGCACCGCAGACGATCGAGGAAGCAAAGCTTCGGTACGGAGAATCGCTTTTGCGTGAAAAAAACGAGAGCCTGAAAGCATATTTATATAAAGAAAAGCGGATAGCAGAAGGAATTTACACACAGTTATCAGCACGAAACGGACAGGAAGCGGCAGTACAGGAGCGGTTAGGGCAGTTACGGAAGGATTTGGATTGCATTGATTTTGCATTAGAATATTATAATTTTGCGTAAAATACGCAGGATGGGAGAAAAAATATGGGTAAGACATTATTTGAACTGGCAAAGCAGGCACAGCCGGATTATCCGCATCAGATTATTCTGGCAAAGGTTGATGGAAAACTTCATGAATTAAAAGATATGGAAATTGAAAATGAAAAGGTAGAATATATTACAACGGCAGCTGCCGTTGGCAACGAAACCTATCGGAGAAGTGTAGTGCTTTTAATGCTGCATGCAATTTATCAGACGGCACCGGAACATTCAATTGATCGTGTGACAATTGAATATTCTATCAGCAAAGGCTTATATTGCAGTTTAAAGGCAGATTTTCAGGTTACAGAAGAGTTCCTTGCAAGGGTAAAGACAAAGATGCAGGAAATTGTTGCGGCAGATATTCCGATTACAAAGCGCATGATTCAGACGAGCGAAGCAGTAAAGCTGTTTGAAAAATACGGCATGGAGGATAAGACCAAGCTGTTTAAATACCGCAGAAGCTCTTATGTAAACATTTATAACCTGGACGGCTTTGAAGATTATTTTTACGGATATATGGCACCGTCTACCGGAATGTTAGGTGTTTTTGATTTGTTTTTGTATGATGAAGGCTTTGTATTACAGCTGCCGGTTAAGGAAGCACCGGAAATTGTACCGGAATTTGCACCGCAGCAAAAACTGTTTCAGGTATTAAAAGAATCAACCCAGTGGGCAAATATGCTGGGAATTGATACTGTGGGCGCATTAAATGAGCATATTACAAATAATGATATGAACTCATTAATTCTTGTACAGGAAGCTCTTCAGGAACAGAAAATTGTTGAAATTGTCAACTCTATTAAAAAAAGAAAAAGTGCAAAATTTGTAATGATTGCAGGACCGTCATCTTCCGGAAAGACGACCTTTGCAAACCGCCTGTCCATTCAGCTTCGTGCAAACGGATACAAGCCGCATCCAATCAGTGTGGATAACTATTTTGTAGAGCGTGAGCAGACACCGCTTGACGAAGACGGCAATTATAACTTTGAAGACCTGCATGCGATTGACATCGAGTTGTTTAACCGGCACATGGAGCAGCTTCTGGAAGGAAAGCGTGTCTGTATGCCGACCTTTAACTTTAAGACGGGTAAAAAAGAATACGGAAATGATTATTTACAGCTTGGAGCGGAAGACATTCTTGTTATCGAAGGAATTCACTGCTTAAACGATGAAATGTCCTATATGCTTCCGAAAGAAAGTAAATATAAAATTTACATCAGTGCGCTGACACAGTTAAATGTGGATGAACATAACCGTGTGGCAACAACCGACGGCAGATTAATCCGCCGTCTGGTGCGTGACAGCAGAACCCGTGGTGCGAGTGCTGCACGTACTCTCGGCATGTGGGAATCTGTGCGCAAGGGCGAAGAAAAAAATATTTTCCCGTTTCAGGAGCATGCAGATGCGATGTTTAATTCGGCAATGCCGTATGAACTGTCCGTATTAAAGCCGTATGTAGAACCGCTGTTATTCTCAGTCGGAGAGGACGAACCGGAATATCAGGAAGCAAAGCGCCTGTTAAAGTTCCTTGCGTACTTCCTGCCGTATACCAGTGAAAACATACCGATTAATTCGATTGTAAGGGAATTTGTTGGCGGGGGATGTTTTAAGGTTTGAGTTTTATCAGGCCGCACCCTCACCGTCCGGTACTCCAGGTGAGGGTGTCGGGGGTGCTGTAAGCTGTGATTGTTCCGCTTAAATCGGTACGCAGGATTTGAATATCCTGTGCTTCCAAGCGGGAAAGTGTTTTTTGTGCGGGGTGTCCGTAATCGTTGTCTGCGCCGACACTGATAACGGCAAAAGCAGGGTGTACGGCACGTAGAAATTTTTCGGTGGAAGAAGATGCACTTCCGTGGTGGCTTACCATATAGACGTCCGCAGAAAGATCTAAATTCTCATTTAACATGGCGGATTCGCTTTTTGACTGGGCATCGCCAAGGATTAAAAAGCTGTGTGAAGAATCCGTCAGCCGGATACCGAGAGAGCGGTTGTTTTCTTCTTCATAGTCATAGCGGTCGGGGCAGACCACGGTAAAAGAGGCATTTCCTAAAATATAGGTGTCACCGACCTGTGGGTGTACCGGAGTGATATTCTGCTTTTTAAGACAATTTACATAGGACTGGTAAATTTTTGTATCAGCACTGTAATCCGGTGAAAGAACATTGCCAACGTCAAATTGATATAAAGCACCGATAATGCCGCTTACATGGTCGGCATCATAGTGTGAAATCAGTACATAGTCAAGTGCAGTAATACCCGCCTGCTGTAAGTAGCTGACTACAAAAGAGGAGTGGGAACGGTCACCGCCGTCAATCAGCATATAATGTCCGTCCGATTCCGCAAGCACACAGTTTCCCTGCCCGACATCTAAAAAGGTGACAGAAAGCGTTGTATTTTCGGGACGGCTTTCTGAATAGAAAAGTGCGGTGTCCTGTTTAGAAGAATTTGTAAATAAACCTTTCAGTGTATCCTGAAAAGAAGTCTTTACGGAAGCTGTCAGGTCAGGATTTAAAAGTCCGATATGACAGATAAAAACAATAATAAAAACGAAAAGCATCATAAAAGCAGAGAATTTTGTACGGATTCTCTGCTTGTTTTTACGTTGTCTGTGATACATATGAATCTCCATTCTCAAGCAGATTTACTGCAAATACGGTGGCTGCCGTCAGGAACGGTCCGGTCCGAAAAATGTATTCCGGTAAATGCCTGCTTCTTCAAATAACTTGTAAATGTAGTGACTGTCGCCGGAATCAATATGTTCTTTGACTGCAGTAAGAGAGTTGATATATTCCCCTAAAAGCTGCGAAATAGCCGTCGGATTTGCAGCACAAATCTGTTCCCACATTTCCGGAGAAGAAGCAGCGATCCGGGTGGTGTCCTTAAAACCGCCTGCGGCAAGCAGGTGCATGTAATCTTTATAGTCACCGGTGTCGGCATCTTTAACCAGCTTTGCCAGTGCGGCAGAGACAAGGTGCGGCACATGGCTGATGGCAGCAGCACAGTAATCATGTGTTGCCGGGTCCATGACAATTGGCACGGCCTTGATATCTTTTACAAGTTCGACATAAGCATCTAAATGTTCTTTTGAAGTGTGTGCAGACGGTGTGATAACGTATTTTGCACCACACAGCAAATCGGCATGGGCGCTTGTATAACCGGACTGTTCAGAGCCTGCCATCGGATGTCCGCCGATAAAATTATTTTCCAGACCGGCATTTTTAGCTGCAGTGTAAATGCTTTCTTTTACACTGCCTACATCGGTTAAAATGCAGGAAGACTTGATAAGTGGCTTTAACAGTTCAAAATATTTTGTAATCGTTACGACCGGCGTGCAGATAAAAATGATATCGCAGCCGGAAAACTGTTCATTTACGCAGTCCGTTACTTCATCCAATACACCGTCTTTTTGTGCCTGATAAAGGGGAGAAAGAGAACGGCTGGTAGCAATCATGTGGCACTGCGGGCGGTACGCACGGAGTGCCTTTGCAATCGAACCGCCAATTAATCCAAAACCTATAAAACCAATCTGTAAAATCTCCATACTAATCTCCATTTCTGAGCGACTATGTCGCAAAGATGCGATGAGAAATTCGCGCAGGCGATTTCTCATCTGTATTTTAATGTATAATAACACAAGTAACCTGTTAAAACAAAGTATCACAAAATTAAAAGTATAACTGTATACACTTTAACACTTCAACGTAAAAAATAAAATGCTTATTGACAATGTACTTGAAAAAATACAAAAAATGTAGTAAAATAAATCATAACATTTAGAACGTAAACAAATTAACAGGGGTGAGATACAAGGCGTGGTATTTTATACGCATTTGTGAATATTTCATGCCGGAATGGAGTGCATTATGAATAATTACAGAACAGGTGACATCAGAAATATTGCAGTCTTAGGAGGCAGTGGAAGCGGTAAGACAACACTGGTTGAGGCAGCAGCGTTTGCAGGGGAGAATAAGAACTATTTAGGAAGCATTGCGCAGGGCAATACGGTCAGTGATTACGACAGCGAGGAACGCAGCCGTGGATTTTCAATTCATTTATCGGTTGTTCCGGTGGAATGGAACGGTTATAAGATTAATTTCTTAGATGCACCGGGGGCATTGGATTTTGAAGGAGAACGCGAGTCTGCTACAAGTGCTGCAGATGCAGCGGTCATCGTGATTAATGCCCGCAAAGGCATTGATGCCGGAACATGTGCCGCATGGAAATTATGTGACCGTTATAAACTGCCGAGAGTGATTTTTGTAACAGGCATGGATGATGATACTGCCAGCTACAGAGAGATTGTGGAAGAACTCACAAAGCTGTACGGCGGAAAGATTGCGCCGTTTCATATGCCAATCCGCCAGGATCAGCGTCTGATTGGTTATGCGGATATTACCAAGATGAGAGCCAGAAAATTTACCGGTATCGGAAAATATGAAGATTTCGAGATTCCGGACTACTGTATGGAAAACCTCAATAAATTTAAAGGGATTTTAGATGAGGCAGTGGCTTCGGTTGACGAAGATAATATGGAAAAATATTTTTCGGGTGAAGAATTTACACAGCAGGAAAAGGACAGCGCCCTGCGTGCCGACTGTACGGACGGAAGCATTGTTCCGGTAACGATGGGTTCGGGACTGCATGTACATGGTGTCTATATGCTTTTAGATGTCATTACAAAATATTTTCCGTCACCGTTTTTTACAAAGACCGGTATTAATGTTTATGACAATGAGCTGTTTGACTGCATTTATGATGAAAAAGATTTTCTGGCGGCGCGGGTATTTAAGACGGTATCCGACCCATATCTTGGCAAGTATTCCTTTGTAAAGGTTTATTCCGGTACATTAAAAGCGGACAGCATGATTTTTAATCCGTCTTACGATATGGAAACAAAGATTGGCAGAATTTATAAGGTATGCGGAAAAGAATATACACCGGTGGACAGCATTGTGGCAGGCGATATCGGAGCCATTCCGAAGCTGAACGGATTTTCAACCGGAGATACCATTTCCACAAAGGTGAAGCCGATTAAGCTCGATACGATTGAATTTGCAGTGCCGTATACGGTAAAGCGTATTGTTGTTGATAACAAGCAGAATGAAGAAAAGCTTTCACAGGCACTGGTAAAGATTATGGAAGAAGACAGAACTGTGCATTGTGAAAATGATACAGAAAACGGTCAGCGTCTGATAAAAGGAATCGGCGAACAGCAATTGGAGATTATTGTGGCAAGACTTGAAAATCAGTATAAGATTCCGCAGGTTCAGCTGACAGCGCCAAAGGTCGGTTATAAAGAAACGATTTGTGCGGAAGCGACAGCAAGATGCCGTTACAAAAAGCAGAGCGGTGGTCACGGACAGTTTGCGGAAGTGCAGATTACATTTTCACCGTCCGGCAACCGTGAAAAAGATTACGTATTTGAAACAGCCGTAGTCGGCGGCGCAGTTTCTAAAAATTATTTCCCGGCAGTGGAAAAGGGAATTGCAGAAAGTGTCAAGACAGGACTGCTTGCAGGGTATCCGGTGGTCGGCTTAAAGGCAGTGCTGACAGACGGCGCGGAGCATCCGGTGGATTCGAGTGAAAATGCATTTAAAATGGCAGCTGTCATGGCATATAAGGAAGCTTATTTAAAGGCATCACCGATTATCTTAGAGCCGATTGCACAGGTAAAAATCTTTGCACCGTCCGTTTATGCGGGAGACATTTCAAATGATTTAAAGACCCGCAGGGCAAGAGTACTTGGCATGATGCCGGCAGAAGATGGAACTTCTTATATAGAAGCCGATGTTCCGATTGCCGAGCTGGAAGGCTATATGGCAAAGCTTCGATCCATTACGGAAGGCTATGGTACATTTGCCTACGAATTTGCAAGATACGGACATGCGCCGCAGAATGTAGTGGAGAAGCTGTCCGCAGCATATCAGAAAAACAACGGATAAAAGTAGAATCGGTACTTGACAAAGCGGTTGAATATGATAAAATAATCCTGTTTCGTAGTAAATATTTGAATATATAAAGACTGTGAAAAGGAATAGTAGATTATCGCCGGAATTTTACAGAGAGCTGCCGGAAGGTGCAAGACAGCAGATTCGGATAATTGAACTCGCCTTGGAGTTTCTTTTCTGAAAGGATAAACAGATAGGAAAAGACGATTCATTTCCGTTACCAAATGACTGAGTGCATATGTAGGGCAGCTTACATATGAATTAGAGTGGTACCGCGATTGTAGCCCTTTCGTCTCTAAGTGAGATGAAAGGGCTTTTTATGTGTTTGAAAAAAGGAAGCAAAACAAGGAGGATTAATTTTATGGCAACAACGTATAACCATAAGGCTGTTGAAAAGAAATGGCGTGGAAACTGGGAAGCACACCCAATTAATGTCAATGATGGCAAAAAACCGAAATATTACTGTCTGGATATGTTCCCGTATCCGTCAGGAAGCGGTCTTCATGTCGGTCACTGGAGAGGTTATGTAATCAGTGATGTATGGAGCAGATATAAGATGTTACACGGATACTATGTTATCCATCCAATGGGCTGGGATGCATTCGGTCTTCCGGCAGAAAACTATGCAATTAAGATGGGTGTTCACCCGAAAAAGTCTACGGCACAGAATGTAGCCAATATTAAAAGACAGATTCAGGAAATCGCCGCTGTTTATGACTGGGATATGGAAGTCAACACAACAGACCCGAATTTCTATAAGTGGACACAGTGGATTTTTGTAAAAATGTTTAAAGCAGGTCTTGCTTACGAAAAGGAAATGCCGATTAACTGGTGTCCGTCCTGCAAGACAGGTCTTTCAAATGAAGAAGTTGTAAACGGCTGCTGCGAACGCTGCGGTACAGAAGTAACCAAGAAGAACTTAAAGCAGTGGATGTTAAAGATTACAGCCTATGCGGACAGATTACTCGAAGACCTTGATAAGCTTGACTGGCCGGAAAAGGTTAAGAAGATGCAGTCTGACTGGATTGGACGTTCTTACGGTGCAGAGGTAGATTTTAAGGTAGACGGAACGGATAAGTCTATTACTGTTTATACTACAAGACCGGATACATTACACGGTGCAACCTTTATGGTACTGGCTCCGGAACATGCAATGGCAAGAGAACTGGCAACGGAAGAAACAAAGCAGGCAGTGGAAGATTACATTTACAGAGCTTCTACCCGTTCTAACATTGATAGAATGGCAGATAAGGAAAAGACCGGTGTATTTACAGGTTCTTATGCAATCAATCCTTTAAATGGAAAGAAAGTGCCAATCTGGCTGTCTGATTATGTACTGGCTGATTACGGTACAGGTGCGATTATGTGTGTACCGGCACATGATGACCGTGACTTTGAATTTGCAAAGAAATTTGATATTCCGATTATTCAGGTTATTGCAAAAGACGGAAAAGAAATTGAAAATATGACAGAGGCTTATACAGATGCTGTCGGAACAATGATTAATTCCGGTGACTGGAACGGTATGGAATCTTCTGTATTAAAGAAAGAAGCACCGGAAATGATTGAAAAAATGGGCTTCGGACGTAAAAAGAAGAACTACAAGTTACGTGACTGGGTATTCTCACGCCAGAGATACTGGGGCGAACCAATTCCGATTGTTCACTGCCCGGACTGCGGCTGTGTACCGGTTCCGGAAGACCAGCTTCCGTTACTGCTTCCAGAAGTAGAAAAGTATGAGCCGACCGGAACAGGTGAATCACCGCTTGCAGGAATTGAAGAATGGGTCAACACAACCTGCCCATGCTGCGGAAAGCCTGCTAAGAGAGAAACCAATACTATGCCACAGTGGGCTGGTTCTTCATGGTACTTCTTAAGATATGTGGATAATAAGAATGACAAAGAACTTGTAAGCAAGGAAAAGGCAGATAAGTATCTTCCGGTTGATATGTATATCGGCGGTGTGGAACATGCGGTACTGCACTTACTGTATTCAAGATTTTATACAAAATTCTTACATGATATCGGTGTGGTTGATTTTGATGAACCGTTCAAGAAGCTGTTCAATCAGGGTATGATTGGCAAAAACGGCGCAAAGATGAGTAAGTCCAAAGGAAACGTTGTATCACCGGATGATTTAGTAAGAGATTACGGCTGTGATTCATTAAGAATGTACGAACTGTTTGTCGGACCACCGGAACTGGATGCAGAATGGGATGACAGAGGAATTGACGGTGTACACAGATTCCTGTCAAGATTCTGGACACTTGTAGAAGATAACGCAGATAAGAATTTCAATGAAACAGATGAAATGGTGAAGTTAAGACATAAGATGATTTATGACATTACAAACCGTCTGGAAAACTTCAGTCTGAACACAGTTGTCAGCGGTTTCATGGAATACACCAACAAGCTGGTTGACCTGACAAAGAAGCAGGGCGGCATTGATAAAGAAACAATGGAAACGATTGTTACGCTCTTATCTCCGTTTGCACCGCATGTTGCAGAAGAACTTTGGGAAGTATTAGGACATAACCAGAGCATTTTTGAAAGCACACAGTGGCCTTCATTTGATGAAGAAAAGATGAAGGATAACGAGATTGAAATGGCAGTTCAGGTAAATGGTAAAGTAAAGGCAAAGGTAACACTTTCTGTTGACGAAACCAAAGAATCTGCACTGGCTAAGGCAAAAGAAGCACTTGGTGATAAGCTTCCTGCAAATGTTGTAAAGGAAATTTACGTACCGGGTAAGATTATTAACATTGTCGGTAAGTAATTAAAAAGAAAATATTTTAAAATATAAGCTGCCCCACGGAATTCAGACCGTGGGACAGCTTATATTAAATGTGTTATATTGCGTTGGAAATGCTGAAAGGAAAACGGTTATTTACGGTTTTCC
>ULZA01013795.1_pt1 | contig 15754 bp, 11 predicted proteins | sample 1962681 | NCBI WGS metagenome assembly ULZA01 (sample SAMEA4835877, study PRJEB28245) | human gut metagenome | biome: gut microbiome; material: fecal sample | place: Denmark | collected 2008 | reverse complement strand
ATGGGACTGATGCTCGTCACGGGCCTTTTATTCTCCATCCTGACGTATTTCGCAGCGGACTGGCTCATCGAGTGGCATTTCATCCGCGATGCGCGCGCGTACCTCTCGATGGTCGTGCTCGCGCCGACGGTATTCTTCGTGACCTTCCTCGCGGCTTCGCGCGGCTATCTGCAGGGCTGGCAGCGCATGACGCCGACGGCCGTCTCGCAGATTGTGGAGCAGATCTTCCGCGTCATCACGATGATCCTCCTCGCGCAGCTCTTCCTGCCCTGGGGACTCGAGTACGCTTCGGCCGGCGCTTCGCTCGGCGCACTCGTCGGCGCGGTCACGGGCCTCATCGTGCTCGTCTACTACCACTGGAAGCTCGACCGCGATATCGAGCGCGACTACGGCCACGACATAAAGCCCTTGCCGGGCACGGAGCACGAGTCCATCCTCAAGATCATGCGCCGCATCTTCATGTTGTCGCTGCCAGTCTCGGCGGCGAGCATCATGCTGCCGGTCGTCTCGAACCTCGACCTCATGATTGTGCCGCAGCGTCTCGAGGTCGCGGGCTACAGCGTCAATGAGGCGACGGAGCTCTTCGGTTACCTGACTGGCATGGCGGTGCCTCTCGTCAATCTCTCGTGCATCATCACGGCTTCGATGGCCATGAGCATCGTGCCGGCCATCTCGGAGGCGCGGGCCCTGCGCGACATGAAGCGCGTCTACAATCAGACAGCGGCTTCGGTGCGCATCTCGAACTTTGTCTGCTTCCCGGCCTTTGTCATCGTCTTCGTGCTCGCGACGCCAATCTCGTCGCTCATCTACAATGCGCCGGGCGCCGGCCCGGCCGTCATGATTTCGGCCTTCAGCATCGTGCTGCTCGGTCTGCATCAGGTCTCGACAGGCATCCTGCAGGGCCTCGGCCATCCGACCATCCCGATGGTCAACATGATTCTCGCGGCGGCGGCCAAAGTCATCCTCAACTGGGAACTCACGGCGCTGCCATGGCTCGGTATCATGGGTGCGGCCTGGGCGACGGCGGCGGACATGGGCGTCGCGGCCATCATCAACCTGTTCTTCATCTACAAGTTCATCGGCTACCGTATGGAGATTCCGCAGCTCTTGAAAACGCTGTTTGCCGCGGCAGTCATGGCGGTCGCCGTCTATTTCTTCTATGACTGGACGATGGCCTGGTGGAATATCGGTGCCATTTCGACGTTCGGCGCGGTGTTCTTCGGCTGCTTTGTCTACATCGCGGTCATGCTGCTCGTCGGCGGCCTGCTCGAGGATGACCTCGCACGCATGCCGATGATCGGCCGCATCGGCATCCGCATCCTGCGCCGCATCGGCGTATTCAAATCGTGAGAATATCATTTCGGAATAGATAGGGGGAACGCATCTTGAAGAAGCTCGTGCTCTTCTACAATCCTGTTTCAGGGCATGCGGCGTTCAAGAACAAGCTCGACTGGATGGTCGAGGCTTTTCAGCGCCGCGGCATCCTCGTCGTCTTTTACCGCACGCGCAAGGAGGGCAATGAGGCCTTCATCCCGTTTGTGCGCGAGGTAAATCCTGACGGCCTGCTCGTCGCGGGCGGCGACGGCACGGTCCATGAGATCGTCAACCTCATGATGAGGGGCCATCTCGACTTGCCGCTCGGCATCATCGGCAGCGGCACGTCGAATGACTTTGCGACGTATCTCGGCGTCAATGCGGACCTTGAGGCGTACCTCGATACCATCGTCTCGGGCCGTTCGCGCCGCGTGGACCTCGGTCTCGTGGACGGCACGTACTTCATCAATGTCGCGAGCGGCGGCGCGATGGCCTGCATCGCGCACGAGGTCAATGTGCGCATCAAGAATTCGCTCGGCAAGATGGCGTACTACCTCAAGGGCATCGGGGACCTGCCGAAGTTCCGCTACTTCCCGCTCAAGATCGAGGCGGATGGGGCGCATTATGAGCTCGAGACGTTCCTCTTCGTCATCATCAACAGTCCGGTTGTCGGCAGCATGAAGAATGTGGCGCGCGGTGTGGCGGTCGATGACGGCAAGCTGGACCTGCTGTCAATCGGCAAGTGCAGCATCCCGAAGCTCATGAGCATCACGGCAGATCTCATCGCGGGGAAGCCGGTGTCGGAGCGGGAGAACGTGCTGCATGTGCGGGCGAAGTCGTTCTGCATCGAGTCGGGGATTCCCGTCGAGAGCGATATCGACGGCGAGTGCGGGCCGATGCTGCCGCTGACGATCGAGACCGTGCCGCGTGCCGTAGCGATTTACTGCTGAAACACACATACAACTGCATATAAAAAGGCTGCGCATCATAGTTACGATCGATGCGCAGTCTTTTTCAGTATGGAATGGATGGGATATGCGTTCCGGCTTCATCGTTCAGTCGAATGCTACCCCGGTATTATGCATCGTGATCATCGAGCTGGCCGAGGTAGTGGGCGACGAACTGCTGGGCGGTGCGGCCGCTGCGTCCGCTGTGGGTTATTTCCCAGCGGACGCCTGCGATGCGCAGTTCTTCTGGCGTCAGCTTGATGCCCTCTTTGCGCAGCATGTGGTCGATGATGGCGAGGTACTCTTTCTGGTCGGGAGCGTAGTACTGGATGATCAGGCCGAAGCGGTCGGAGAGGGAGATCGTCTCGTTCATGCTGTCGTCGCGGTAAACGTCGTCCTGGCTCTCGCTGCGGTCGCGCCAGCTCTCGCGGATAAGGTGGCGGCGGTTGGAGGTAGCGTAAATGAGGACGTTCTCGGGGCGCGATTCGACGCCGCCCTCGATGGCGGATTTGAGGTACTTGTACTCGGCATCGGATTCCTCGAAAGAGAGATCGTCGAGGAAGATGATGAAGCGCTTGCTGGCGAAGTAGCGCAGGGCGTCCATGATGTCGGGCAGGTGGCTGAGCTGGGGCTTGGTGAGCTGCAGGATGCGCAGGCCGCGGCTGTAGTAGATGTTGGCGAGGGCCTTGACGGCGGAAGACTTGCCGGTGCCGCGTGCGCCGACGAGCAGGACGTTGTTGGCGGGCTTGCGCTGGACGAAGGCTTCGGTGTTGTCAATCAGCTGCTCTTTCTGGTGCGCGTAGCCGATGATGTCTTCCATCTGCATGGCCTCGAAGTGGCGGATGCCGATGAGGCGCTGGAGCTTCGCATCCCAGCGGAAGGCTTTGAAGGAGGCGATGTCGCCGTAGCCGAAGCTCTGGTAGTAGCGCAGCAGGGCCTCGGCGAAATTTTCGGCAGTACGGGCGTTCTTGAGCAGCTCTTCGAGTGCGGTCGAGGCCTCTGTGTGGAGCGGCACGGTCGGCTTGTAGGCGTCGAGCAGCGTCAGGTCGAGGTAGAGGCTCGCTGGCTCAGTCAGGAAGGGCAGGAGCAGCGTGAGGTCGTGCAGGAAGGCCTGCTTGAGGCTCGTCCCGACGGGGCTGTCGTGCATCTCGATGGTCTGGGCAGCGAGGTTGGGGTCGTGCACGAGCAGGTAGATGATGTAGCTGCGCAGCAGGTTGTCGTGCAGGCCGACATCTTCAGCCGTCTCGATGATTTTCGCGGCGCACGGCCCTGTCTGGCGCTTGTCGCCGTCGAGCACGGCCATCAACGATTGGATGGCCGTGTCATCGAGCAGGCTGCGGCAGATCAGCAGCTTGTGCAGATTCGGGTATTCAGACATGGTAATTCCTCCTGATAAAATGCATGTGTTAGTGAGATAGTCTCCTCATTATACTCTGTATCGGCATGATTGTAAACATGTAAACTGAGATTCAGGCATGTGAGGCGTTCGTGAGGAAGTGCGGCGAGCTGGTGAAATCGCTCTGCTTGAGGCTCGCGAGCGGCGCTTCTGCGGGCAAGGCCAGGGCGCGCAGTTCGGTGGCCTTGGTGTCGAGGGCGAGCATTGCCTGCAGCGGTGTCAGGTAGCCTTCGAGGCGCTGGCGGGAGTTGAGTGCGGCGCTGACCTTGGTGATGAGGGGGAGCGTGCTGCGCTTTTTGATCTCGTGCAGGAGCTCGCGGCCTGTCTCGTCAAAGGCGAGCACGCGCGCGTAGAGAGGGCCTGTCTCATCGGCGGTACGGGCAGCATGCTCCGTCGAACCGAGCAGCAGATGCGGGATGATGCGGCTGATACGGCTCGCGGGATAGCGGCTGGTGACCATCTTGGCGAGGAGTCCTGCAAGTGAACGGCTCTGTGCGCTCTTGGCGAGCAGCCGGTTCGCAAGCCCTTCCTGCAGGCCGAAGACCGCCTTGAGTTCGCCTTCCTGCATCGTCAGCAGCCGCGCGAGCAGGGGGGCAAAGAGACGCTCCGTCGAGGCGATCTCCGCGGGGCATGATTGATGGAGGGCCGCATACGTCGCTTCGGGCAGGGACTCCCTGAGCGCCGCAAAGTCGGGGACCTTCTTGGCAAGTTCCCTGCGGATGGCTGAGGCGCTGGCAAAGTGGCCGAGTGACGGCGCATGGTAGCCCGCGCCGCGCCGCGCGACTAGCAGCGGCTCGATGCCCGGTGCATAGCGCTGCAGTGCGCGCAGGTATTCGATGGCGAGGATGTTGTTGGGCTGCCGCAGAAGATCCGCCGCAAGGCCGCTCTCCTGCGCTAAGATCGCAGTCAGGGCCTTTGCGTATGAAGCGCCTGCGCGCAGGGCTTCATGGAGCTTTGCCTGCGTCTCTGGTGCGTCGATGGCGCGGGCTGCTGTCATGAGCGGCGTGAGTTCGGGGCATTCCGCGCCAAAGGAAAGCGTCTCGACACAGCCGAGCCCCTGCAGCAGACGCACGCTGCCGCGCGCGAAGTCCTGGGCACTGCGGCAGGCGAAGAGGAAGGGCAGTTCGAGGACGAGCTGGCAGCCGCCGCGCACGGCGAGGGCCGCACGCTGCCACTTGTCCAAGACCGTTGCTTCGCCGCGCTGTGTGAAGCTGCCGCTCATGACCGCGACGATGGCCGCTTCATCGTGGAAGCGGGAGCGGATGGCCTCGCGGATGACACGGAGCTGATAGGCGTGGCCCTGATGGAAGGGATTGTATTCGGCGATGATGCCAATGACATGCATGAAGGAAGAGCTCCTTTCGTGTGATAACTAGATACGAATGTATGGCATGTACCACGATCGATTCGATGTATGAGGTACTTGTGACAAGGGCCGGGAAAATATGTTTCGGCTTCGTCGCTCTGCTAAATGACCTCCATGTCAAAGAATAGGGCTAAGTCACCTCGCCGCCTGCCGCGGCGTTCGTACATGCTTCTCTTTAGCTGGCGTTTCGCGGAGGTCAGCCCTGCGGGCAATCGCGCCGCTCCTGCAGGCGAAACACATTTCCCCGACCTGAGTTCATGCGGCGCACGTACTGAGCTTGCAGACACACCCGCCTTACGCTGCGGTCAATCTGCCGCAAGAAAACTTGAGGGCCCTCCGGTGCTGGAATTTCCTAGGAGTGGGGGGATATGTTCCGCCTGCAGGAGCGCAGTGGCCGCCCGCAAGGATGGAACCCAAAAGAAGACTTTCCGGGATAGATCTGTGCGAGGCCGCCGCGGCAGGCGGCGAACCGGCTTATTCCTGCAAACGTTACATGGGGTCCATTTCAACGGAGCGACGAAGCCGGAACATATCCCCCCGCTCCCTTGCTGATGCACCGAGCCTCCAAGAATCAGCAGTGGGGATCATTTATTATACAGACGTTTGCTGGATTCTTTATCTAGTCTAGCAGAAGCCCCCTTCCGCGTCCAATCTGTTTGGGCTTTTCCTGCGGATATGGTATACTAGGATATACGGGCAGTCATCGGGCTGTCTTTTTCATAGAAGGGAATCGGCTTGACCGATGTGTATAGATACGAAAGAAGAGAAGAAAGGATATGATAACAGAATGACGAAAAAGAAGGTAGTCGTCGCGATGAGCGGCGGCGTGGACAGCTCGCTTACGGCGGCGCTGCTCAAGGAGCAGGGCTATGAGGCCATCGGTGTGACGATGCGCCTGTCGGAGGAGAGCCGTGATTTTGATGAGAATGACCGCGGCTGCTGCAGTCTCAGCAGTGTCGACGACGCGCGCCGCGTGGCGGAGATCATCGGCATCCCGCACTATGTCATGAATTTCAAGGAGATGTTCCAGGAGAAGGTTATCGACTACTTCCTGGCGGATTACGCGAAGGGATGGACGCCGAATCCTTGCATCGCCTGCAACCGCTATGTCAAATTCGAGGGTCTCCTGCAGAAGGCGATGGAGCTCGGCGCGGAATACGTTGCGACGGGCCACTATGCGCGCATCGGGCAGGATGAGACGGGCCGCTATGTGCTCAAGAAGGGCATCGACACACACAAGGACCAGTCGTACGCGCTCTACCACCTCAACCAGCAGTCGCTTGCGCACTTCCTGATGCCGCTCGGCGACTACACGAAGGTGGAGACGCGCGAGCTGGCGGAGCGCTACAAGCTGCCCGTCGCCCACAAGCCGGACAGCCAGGAGATCTGCTTTGTGCCGCATGATGACTACAAGGCATACCTGCGCGCGAAGAACCCCGCTTGCCTGCATCCGGGCGACATCGTCGACACGGAAGGCCATGTGCTCGGCCATCACGAGGGCGTGCCGCTCTACACGATCGGCCAGCGCAAGGGACTCGGCATCGCGCATCCGGAGCCGCTCTACGTCGTGGACCTCGACATGGCGCACGACCGCGTCATCGTCGGCGGAGCAAAGGATGTCTATGCGGACGGCCTCATAGCGGGCGACCTCAACTGGATTGCCATCGATGCACTCGAGGCGCCCATCGCGGTCACGGCCAAGGTACGCTACGGCCGTCGCGAAGGCCGCGCGCATGTCGAGCCGCTTGCGGGTGGCAAAGTGAAGGTTCGCTTTGAAGAGCCGCAGCGCGCGGTGACGCCGGGGCAGTCGGTCGTCTTCTACGACGGCGATACGGTCGTTGGCGGCGGCATCATCGAGAAGGCACTGCGGAAGGGGGAAGAGGTATGACACTGGAATCCAGCAATACGACGGTCGGCATCCTCTACGACATTGAGAATGCGCCGTTTGAGATGCTCAACTACACACTCGGCAAGGCGCGCCGATTCCAGCCGTGCCGCACGATCGTGATCTCGGATTGGGAGGAGCGCCCCGAACAGAAGCGCTGGGAGAAGCTCCTGCGCCGTCCGGGCTTCACGTTCCGCCAGATCAGCAGGACCTTCCTCGGCAAGAACTCGCTGGACTCGGCCCTCTACGATTCGGCAAAACTGCTCTACGAAGAGGGCGTGCGCCGCTACTTCATCATCACGACGGACTCGGATTTCGTGCGCATCGCGCAGATGCTCAACTCGAAGGAGAAGTCCTATATCATCGGTGTTGGCACGAAGCAGGCCAGTGAGACATTGCGCAATGCCTACGATGAATTCATCGTGTATCCAGCGGAGGAGAAAGAGACTGTGAGAAAGAAACACGCGCGCAAGGGCGCAGAGGCGGGCGAGAAGGCTGAAGTGGCTCTCGAGCAGACTGAGACCAAGAAAACCGAGCCGAAGAAGGATGCCAAGTCCAAGAAGGCCAAGGCAAATAAAGCCGAGAAGAACGAGAAGGAAAAAGCGGTGAAAGCCGAGAAGCAGGAAAAAGCGGCCAAGGCCGCAAAAGCTGCAAAAGAGACGAAGAATGCAAAAGAGGTAAAAGAAGCAAAGGAGGCAAAGCCTGCCAAACAGGTGAAAGCCGCAAAACCGGCTAAGAATGCGAAGCCGGGCAAAGCGGTGAAAGCCGAGAGCGCCGAGAAAGCAGAGCAGGCCAATCATCAGGAAGCTGCGACTGCACCGGTGCCATCTCCTGCGGTCCAGCATGAGCACAAGAGCAAGGCGGCCGCACTGCCAGAAGGCACGTTTGCCGTGCGTCTGCCGAAGACGCTTCGCAAACAGCTCGAAGCGCGCATGCAGGAAGAGGAAGTCACGATGGATGAACTCATCACGTATCTTTTGATGCGCGGTCTCTCCCGATGATAGCGATGACAGATGGACAATGGATGGACAATGATTGATGGAAAGGATATATACAAATGAAACGAGAAGAACTGGTCCTGTTCTACCAATTCCGTGATGACGAGAAGCTCGCGCTCGCACAGAAGACGCTGCACCGCCTCGGCATACACACAAAAGTGCTGCCGGAAGAGGCGTGGCGCGAGAAGATCGGCTATTTGCTGGGCCTCAAGGGCTTCCGCGCGGCCAATCCAGAGGATTACGAAGGCGACCCGTTCGTCTTCCCGCATGAGGTCATGGTCCTGCAGCACATCCGCAACAAGCGCCTCGACGCCGTTCTCAAGGCACTCAAGGACGCCGGTGTGCCGCAGGTCCACTACAAGTCGGTCGTCACGCCGTTCAACACGCTCTGGACACTGCGCCGCCTTTGCGAGACGATGCAGAAGGAGCATGCGGCGATGATCGAGATGGAAGAAGTGAAGGAAAAGAAGAAGCAGGAGGCTGCAGGCGACGGCGATGAATGACACGGAACGCGATCTGAGCAAGGGCGCAGGCGGGAAGTCGGAGAGACCCGGTGCGGCGGGAAAAGCTGAACCAGTGGATCGGACAGCAAGCCGTGGCCGCACGGCCTCGCTCGACAAGACAGCGCGCCTCGACGATACGCAGGAGCTGCCACCTGACCTTGCAGCTTCGGCAGCGACTGAGGAAGAGCCCATCCAACAGCCCTTCCCGCAGGCGGGCGGATCTGCAGCTGGCGGCGATGTGCGCGAGCTCGCACCCGACAAGGATCTGCAGGAACAGGCAAAGAAGCAGGCAGAGGCCAGGAAAAAAAAGCAGAGCTGGCCCGTGCGCCACAAGAAGGCGCTGCTGCTCGGCGTCGGCTTCCTCATCGCTGTCTTCATCGGTTTTGCGCTCGCTGGCTACCGCCAGGACCAGGCCAACCTCCAGAACAACGAGCGCCAGCATCAGGAACAGCAGATGCAGGAGCGCGCACAGAAGCTCGATGCACAGGAAAGCGACCTGCAGAAACAGCGCCAGGCTCTCGAGGCCAAGAAGAAGGCGCTTGAAGAGAAACAGCGCAGTCTCGAGCGTGAGCAGGGCCGCATTGAAGGGCGCGGTCAGGCCCTGCAGGACAGCGCCGATGGTGAATCGGGTGTCCAGAAGTTCCTCGACAAGGTGACAGGGCAGGCAGAGAAGAAGCAGAAGGCCGCAGAGGAGAACCGGCGGCAGGGTGCTGATGCCGCCGCATCAGCTGCCAGTGTGCAGCAATCCCTCGACGATGCCCAGTCGATGCTCGACGACGTCCAGCAGAAGCTCGACGATGTGCAGTCCATGAAGAATGAGGCTGGCAGGGTCAAGGACAAGGCGGCGAGTGCGTATGCGGAAAACAAGGACACGATCGACACCGTGCTCTCCTATGCCAAGGAGGGCGCCGCGATGCTCGGCAACCTGCTGCTCCCGTGAGCCTGTGACAATGCGCTACAGGTGTTGTGCAGGCATACTGGATAGAAAGGAAATGTGAAAGTGAAGATGAAGATTTGGAAACGAGTAGGCTGCCTCGCACTTGCAGCCGCGGCGATGCTCGCAGTCGCTGGCTGCGGCACGGGCAGCCAGTCGGCCGGCTCGGGCAAGATGCAGGAGCTTTCCATCGGCCTGATGCCGGATACGGACTCCCTGCCATTCCTGATTGCCGAAGAGAAGGGTTACTTTGCAGACGAAGGCGTCAAGGTCGATCTCAAGCCGTTCAAGAGCGCGATGGATCGTGATTCTGCCATGCAGAGCGGCCATCTCGACGGCGCTGTCTCCGACATGCTCGCCGCTGCCTTTGCCAAGGACGGCGGTTTCGATGTCAAGGTCACATCCTCGACGGACGGCAGCTACAAGCTCATCGCCGGCAAGGCAGAGCCCGCCGCAGATGTCAAGGGCCTGCGCGGCAAGGATGTCAGCGTCTCGCGCAATACGATCATCGAGTACGTGACGGACGAGATCCTCGCGAAGGATGGCCTGAAGGGCGATGACATCAACAAGGTCATCATCCCGCAGATCCCGACGCGCCTCGAGATGCTGCAGAACGGCAAACTCGCTGCCGCAACGCTGCCTGAGCCGATGGCCAGTATCGCCATCTATAACGGCGGCCGCCTCCTCAAGAGCTCCGATGATCTCGGCATCAGCCCGGGCGTCATCCTCTTCACGGATAAGGCCACCAAGGACAAGCAGAAAGAGATCCAGGCGATGTACCGCGCCTACAACCGTGCCGTCGATTACCTCAACAGTGCGCCGCGTGAGGAATACATTGACTTCGTCATCGAGAAGGCCGGTTTCCCGCCTGCCGCCAAAGAGGCACTGAAACTGCCGACGTACCACAAGGCAGCCCTGCCGAAGGAGCAGGACGTGACGGACTGCATCAAGTGGCTCAACGACAAAGATTTGGTAAAGGAGACGTACGGGTATGATGACCTCGTCATCAATCTGCTCGGCGAATGAAATGGCATATGAATCCAACTGACATGATTGCATTCGACCACATGACGGTGCGCTACCGGAGTGCGGAGCGTGCTGTAGCTGCTGCGATTGCCGATGTCAGCCTGACCGTTCCGCAAGGAACGGTTTGTGCTATCATCGGCCCTTCAGGCTGTGGCAAGTCGACGCTCCTGCGGGCAGTGGCGGGGCTCGTGCAGCCTGAGGGCGGCTGCGTGAAGATTGCAGGCGGCAAGGCGGACCCGAAGAAGTACCGCATCGGCTTCATGCCGCAGAACTACGGCCTGCTGCCGTGGCAGACAGTGCGCGAGAACATCGTGCTGGGCTGCCGCATCCGCCACGACTGGCACGCGGGCCGCGAGGAGGATGAAGCGAGGCTGGCGCGGCTCATGGCAGCACTCCACATCGAAGGGCTCGCCACGCGCTACCCGCATGAGCTCAGCGGCGGCCAGCAGCAGCGCGTGAGCCTCGCACGCTCTTTCCTGCTGCAGCCGGACATCCTGCTGATGGACGAGCCCTTCTCGGCGCTCGACGCCATCACGCGCGAGGAGATGCAGGACGTTTTCCTAGCGCTCTGGCAGGAGCAGCATGTCACGACGCTGCTCGTTACGCATTACGTCGAGGAGGCGCTCTACCTCGGGCAGAAGATCGCGCTGATGGCGGCAGATCCAGGCCGCATCGCGCGCGTCTTCGACAATCCGCTCGGCGGTCATCCGGAACAGCGCGGCAGCCGGGAATTCTTTGAGATGAGCCGTGCCCTGCGCGAAGAGATACGGGGCATCAGCGCACAGAATGCAGGAGAGGGGGCGGCGTCATGAAGGGCATCTCGCACACCCTGCTCTCATACCTTGCTGCAGCTGTCTTCCTGCTCGCAATCTGGTGGGGGCTCGCGCTGCTGCTCGAGCTGCCCATCGTGCCGACGCCCAATAAGGTGTTCGTGCGCCTGACAGATGTCTTCGCGCGCGACATCCTCGAGCACGCGGCCTACAGCCTCTGGCGCATTGCAGCAGGCCTCGGCCTGGCTGTCTGTATCGGCTATCCACTCGGCGTCATCATGGGCTACTTCCGCCGGGCCGACCGCTTCCTGTCGCCCGTCGTCTACCTGACGTACCCCATCCCGAAGATTGCCCTGCTGCCAATCCTCATGCTGCTCGCCGGTGTCGGCGAGCTCTCGAAAATCCTCATGATCTTCCTGATCATCGTCTTCCAGGTCGTCGTGGCGGTGCGCGACGCCATTCGCACGCTGCCGGAGGAGCGCTATTATCCACTCTACTCGCTCGGCGCCTCGCTTGGCCAGATCTTCCGTTTCGTTATCCTGCCGGCCTCCCTGCCGAAGTTCATCACGGCCATCCGCGTCGCGATGGCGACGGCCGTCTCTGTGCTGTTCTTCACGGAGACGTTCGGCACGCAGTATGGCATGGGCTACTACATCATGGATGCCTGGCTGCGCGTCAACTACTTGGAGATGTACGCGGGCATCCTCGTCCTCAGCGTCATGGGCCTCCTGCTCTTCGGCATCATCGATTGCTTTGAGCATGTGGCTTGCCGCTGGCAGCGGAAGTGAGGCGCTTGGCTTGAAGAAATTTGTTTTTGTGGTGCTCATGCTGCTCGTCGGCGCGGGCTGGGCCGGCTTCCATGCGCCCGAGCTCTTGCCGCAGGCGCAGCGGTTGGCAGATGATGCGTTGAGTCACTTCGAGCGCGATGACGGGGCCATCCACGTCGAGGGCAGCGGCGCGGCCCTGCCGGATGTCAAGAAGGCGGCTTCTGCCTTTGACGGACTGACACAGGAAAAACTCGGCGCCGTGCGCCATCATTCTGTCCGCGTATTCGTGGCCGCTTCCGATGCGGATTACCGCCGCATCCTCAAGGAAGAGTTCTCGCTCTCCGACGAGGAGGCGCAGGAGGTCGCCGCCATCTCGGGCGGCTGGTCGGGCGGGCGCCTGCATGTCACGGCGGTCAACGCGAAGGCCGGCGTCATGGACAGCCATAGCGACCGCTATGCGACGACGGCGCACGAGCTCTTCCACCAGCTCCAGTACGAGCTGAGCCGCGGGCGCGACACGGACAAGGAAGCCTTGTTCTGGCTTGAAGAGGGCTCTGCTGACTATGTCGGCGCCATGATGGCCGAGCATCTCGGCGGCCGCAAGCTCGCGCGTTGGCAGAATGATGTGCTCGACAATCTCTTGGGCGCGCCGCACGCCGCGCGCCCCGACCAGCTCATCCACCTGGAATTTGCCGAGCGCAAGGCCATCATGGCAAAGGAATACCACGCCTACGAGATGGCCGACATGATGACTGTGCAGCTGCTTGCGCGCTTCCCCGAAGAGCAGCGCGGCCAGAGACTCGCTGCCTACTTCACCGCTCTCGGTGAGGGAAAGTCAGGGGAGGAGGCGTTTGCGCAGATTTTCGGCCTGACGCTTGACGATTTCCTCCAGGAGTTTGCCGCCTGGTGGCAGGCGCAGAAGAGCGAACCTGCCAAGATACAGATCGAGACAGGTGAAGGCGTGACCAACGCCCAGGCAGACGCCTACGCCGCCGAGGCCGAGGCCGTGCAGTCGCTCTTGCAGCGTCGCTTCGGCCAGACGCTGCGCGGCAGCTACACGCTTGTGCTCGCCAGTGGCAAAGAAGAGCTCGCACAGGCCGTCAGCGCGCGTTCTGATATGACGTTCGATGAAGCGCGGAAGAATGTCGGCGAGAGCCTCTGGCTCGAGAACGGCAGCACGGTCTTCCTCGATGCGGCAGCACTAGACTCGCGCCGCCAGCAGATCTTCAGTATGGGCGTCATGCTCACGCGCGTCATGGAGGCACAGGCCATGGGCGGCACCGAGCAGGAAGTCGCCTGGCTTGCGCGCGGCACGGCCTATCTCATCGGCACGCTGCGCCTCAGCGAGGAAGGGCTCGGCAGCTTCGAGGATTACCGCTGCAGCTGGCTCAGTGTGCTCCAGGAGAAGGGACGTTTCCCCGATGGCGCAGACTTGACCGCGCCGAAATCGTATGAGCAGTCCGTCGCTTCATTTGGCGACGAGTCGTGCTCGCTCGTCGCGGAGCTCACCGCGCATGACCTGCTGGCGCGCCGCGGCTGGGGCAGCTTTGCCAAGTGGATGCGCGCCACAAGTCTAACGGGCGGCGACGGCGAGAAGGCCTTCCGCAGCACTTACGGGGAAGGCGCATCCGCCTACGCGTCAGCAGCGTCCACGAGGCTGCTCCGCGAGGTGCAGGACATGTATACACGCTAGCCCTCTTTACAAATGGATGAGGCTGTGCTAACATAGGGGTTGTTCAAGCGGGTGCGCTCGAACGAGACGAATAGTCATATGGCAATGGCGCCATGCAGAGGTGATACTTCCGATTCGTATGATTTGGATGTTTTTCTGCATGGCTTTTTTTGTTGCTTAATTTTAAAAAGGGTGGTATAAACATGGACGAGTTACTTTATGTGATTCCTGCAAACTCCGAAAAAGAAGAAATACTGAACACGCTCAAAGCACATCCCGAGATCAAGTTCGTATCGCTGGTCGGCATCGATATGGCCGGCAACGATACGGATGAGAAGATCCCGATGCGCATCTTCCTCAAGGATATCGATGAGTTCTATGCTGGCACGGCTGTCCAGACGGATGGTTCCTCCGTCGTACTGACGGGCATCGCCACCCTGAACAATGCGAAAGTCGATATGCCGGTCGATCCTTCCGTCAACTGGTTCGTCGACTACAACATGGAGAACTACGACGAGGAGACGGGCAAGCCAATCGGCACGCTGCGCATCCCGTCCTTCCTGATCCACGAGGGCAAGCGCGTCGACTCGCGTGCCGTCCTCGCTGACACGCTCGCCTATGTCAAGAAAGAGCTGATGGCCCTCTTCAAGGAGCACCCGCAGATTTCCGGCATCGAGAGCGTCAACGGCACGGATGTGACGGACATCCAGTTCACCTCCGCTACGGAGCTCGAGTTCTGGGTCAAGACGCCGCTCGAGGATGCTGCCATCGAAGAGATGTCCGCTTCGCAGGTCCTGCAGGAGCAGTACTGGGAGCGCACGCACGGCATCGTCCGCACAGCTATGGAGCAGTGCCTGCTCGTTCTCGATAAATACGGCTTCAAGGTCGAGATGGGCCACAAAGAAGTCGGCGGCCTCAAGGCACAGATCGATGAGAGCGGCCGTATGACGCATGTCTGCGAGCAGCTCGAGATTGACTGGCGCTTTGCAGATGCCCTGCAGGTTGCCGATAATGAGCTTTTCGTCCGCACGATCGTAAGAGAGGTCTTCCGCGGCATGGGCCTCGAAGTCAACTTCAAGGCAAAACCGATGATCGGCCTGGCTGGCAACGGCGAGCACACGCACATCGGCATGGCTGCCATCACGAAAGACGGCAAGCTTCACAACCTCTTCACGGCAGATGACCAGAAGAAAGATTTCATGAGCGCCATCGGCTACGGCTCCCTCATGGGCCTGCTCAAGAACTACGAGGTCATCAACCCGTTCGTCTCCGCTACGAACGACTCGCTCAACCGCCTCAAACCGGGCTTCGAGGCTCCGGTCTGCGTCGTCACGTCCCTCGGCCATACGCCGGAGATCCCGTCGCGTAACCGCACGATCCTCGCCGGCCTGATCCGCGACCTCAGCAACCCGTATGCAACGCGCTTCGAGCTGCGCGCCTGCAACCCGTACACGAACACGTACCTCGTCCTCGCAGCTATCTACTCGGCTTGCCTCGACGGTGTCAAGGCCTGCGTCACACACACGACGGCAGAATGCCTCGCCGAGATTTCCAAGGATGCCGGTGAAGAGGGCTTCTACCTCGAGAAAGACCGTGCATATCGCAGTGAAGACGATGTCTTCGAAGACTACACGGAAGAAGAGCGCACGCGCCTCTTCGGTGCTCCGCCAGCTACGGTCTGGGAGAACATGCAGAACTTCGAGAACTACCCGGCAAAGCTCGCCGTCATCACGGCTGGCGGCGCACTGCGTGACCAGATCATCGAAGCCTTCCGCGCTGGTGCTCTGACGCGCTGGAAGACCGAGCTCATCGCCCGCATCATCCCGGAGAACCGCGACATCGTCCGCGCAGCCAAGGAAGCCAAGACGGACTTCGTTACCGACCTCGATTCCTACAACTGGAACAAGATCAACGGCATCCGCAGCTACCTCGCCAAGGACAGCATCGATGAGAAGTCCCTCTTCACGCTCCTCATCAACGCCCTCAACGATGGCGATTACGCAACGGCATCCGGCCTGCAGGTCGAGATGTACGACAAAGTCGAAGAGCTCAAGAGCCTCTACGACTCCTACGTCAAGAATATGATCTGATTGCCTAAGGCAGTCTGGCAATAAAAAGGCATCGCTTCGGCGGTGCCTTTTTTGTATATAGAAAACCCCTGGTTAGACCAGGGGTT
>ULZA01022176.1_pt1 | contig 15900 bp, 18 predicted proteins | sample 1962681 | NCBI WGS metagenome assembly ULZA01 (sample SAMEA4835877, study PRJEB28245) | human gut metagenome | biome: gut microbiome; material: fecal sample | place: Denmark | collected 2008 | reverse complement strand
TAGATATAACCCCATATTACCTAATATTCTTCTTTTCTCTTTTTATAAACTTTATATATAATAGAGCTTACATTACTAACAATGGTTAGAAAATCAAATAATGCCATTGTATATCCTTTTATTGCAAAGTCATATCCGAACCACATTACCATAGTAGAACATATTAATAATTTAAACTTTATTACATCTTTTACATCCATTAGCCATATATATGTTAATGTACTAATCACTGGCAAATATCCAACAATTCCCAAATTATTAAATTTGATTGATATTATTGTTGCTAAACTAGATATTATAATTTTAGCTATAATATTTAATTTATCTTTATAGCAAAGAATATTCCTAATTACACTTAACAAATTTACAATAATACCTGTTATACCACCTAATATAATATTGCTTATTACTGTTATTCCTATTTGAATTGTTTGCCAAATTAATATATTTTTTTACTTTTTATTACGCCTGATAACATCATTATTATTGCTGCTATAAGTCCAATTATATTTCCAATTATAATATTCATTTTTAAACTCCAAAACTCACAATTCTATTTTTTGTTTTTTCATCAAAAAGTTTTATTTCATTAGTTTTTTAATAAATTAATACAAAAATCCACTGTTTTTCTCAAATCTTCTTCTAAAGCTTTTTTAGAATTATCAAATGTATGATCTCCATTTTCTATTAGTTTCATTACCGAATTGCTACACTCTTTTGAAACTTTTTCAGATAATGTATATAGTATATCTGAAAAATATGCACCGAATTTTATATTTTCTTCCATAGTGTCTTCTTATAAAAAAACTGATATTTATAATATTTTTTTACTTTGCATATTCTTCTAAGATTGTATTTAATTCATGAATTTCAGAAATACCATCTTCAGATGTAAAATGTCCTGCTCCCTTAACAAATACTTTATTAGCATTTAATTTATCAGCATACTTCTCACACTTTTCAATAGGACTGTTGTTGTCATTATCGCTATATAAAGCATATCTTTTTTTTATAAGACTTTGAGCGATATCAAATTCTTCATCTGATATTCTAAAAATTTCACTTACATCTTTTAAATAATCTGTTCTACCTACATAATCAACAAATCCTGCTACAGATACAAAAGTATCAATTCTTAAATTGTTCATTACTAAAAATTTTGGAATAAATTTTGTTCCTATACTATGTGTAATTACCATACTTTCTTGATTTAAAGTTCCATTCTCAACATATTCATTTAATATTTTCCCCCAAGATTCTGGAGAAGCTTCTGCTCTTATTGGAAATATTGGATAATAATAATCTAAATTATTTTCTTTGCAAAATTTCTCTACACTAGGAGCAAAAGAATCTATGGTGTTACCATTAACACTATGAATTAAAAACACATTTTTCATATAAATTTCATTCCTTTCTCGTATAAATCCTATTTATTTAACTTATCATACATTTCTTCATCTACAACAAATATTTCTAGATTTTTTGGCTCTTCAACTTTACTTTTATCGATAAAAATTCGTTTTAAAGTCCTCATAAAAGCATTATGTGTTACTATTAATAATTTATCGTCATCTCCATATTTACTAAACATATCTTGTAGAAAATCTCTAGCTCTTTTTTCAACATCCTTCAAGCTTTCTCCATTTGGCGGATCCATTTGTCCTTTTTTATACAAAGAATATTCTGGCTCTGGTAATTCCTTTTTATAAAGTCCTTGCCAATCTCCTGATGAAACTTCTATAATTCTTTTATCGATTATAAAATCAACATCACCTTTTATTGCTTTTAAAGTTTGATGTGTTCTTGTTAATGGTGAACAATAATAGTAATCAAAATTTTCTGTAAGATTACTAGCTAATGCTTTAGCATCATCTATTCCCTTTTGTGTTAAATTTGTTTCAAGGGTTCCTGTTAAAACACCTTCAACATTAGCTTCTGTTTGTCCATGTCTTATAAAATATAATGTTGGCATAATTTTTTCTCCCCTCAAATTTTTTATAATCTTATATGTTTTTCTATGACATCTATCTTTTTGCCATCAAATTCAACAACAAAATATACTCCATCTGGAATACCATTGTTACTTATATTTTCTGTCATAGAGCCTAATACATAATAGTTAATTCCTTCTTCAACAATATTTTTAGTCCAATGCTGATGTCCTGAAAATACAGCCAATAAATTTTTATCTTGTTTTAATATGTTCTTTAATTCTTCTCTATTTCCAAGTAAAGCAGTTTCTGGACAATTTTCAAACCACCAATTTCCCTTCATTTTATCTTCTGCTACACCAAAATGTACACACACAATACTAGGCAAACTATTGATACTTAAATCTTTTTTTAACCATTCTAAATCTTCATCTGATAAAAATTGTGTTTTGAAAATCCCTCCTTCTTCTGTTCCCATTTCATTATTTACAAAAGTTCCTAATATGACTATATGCATTCCGTCTATATTAAAAGAAAATGTTGAATGTTTATATTCCATTATTTTTTCAACTTCTTCTCTTGATGTCATTGAACGTAAATCATGATTTCCAATACAAGAATAAAAAGGAACACTTATTTTTTTAAATTTATTCCATATATAATTTAGATTCTCAATATCTTTATCGTGGTCATTAAAATCTTCAACCAAATCACCCAAATTTAAAACTAAATCTGGTTTAATATTGTTGTTTATTTCATCTGTTATCTTTTCTAGTAATGGCTCTGCAAACCACATTAATTTTCTCTCTATTTTTGAGCCATTATTTACTGGTATTTCTGGTGCATAGTGCAAATCCGAAAAAATGACTATTTTTCTTTTTTTCATTTTCTAATCCTCCAAAATTATAATCAAACTTTAAAATCTTAATAAAGTTATCTATATCATAACTTATAATCTTATATGTATATGAAATATCTTTTTGATTATCTGCTACGACATTCCACAAGTCCATAAATCAAAATTTTTACAGGGTTAATCTATTGGATTTTCGTAATATTTTACATCATGAGATAATGTTTCAAGTGTTCTTTTCCAATCTAATTCTTTCCAAGACTCCATGAAATATTTTGTTCACTTGTCATATTTGTTCAATAAATCATTCATTGTAATTCTCCCTCCAATTTACCGTATAGTAATATTGTGTGCATTATATCATACATTTTATTATTTGCAATCCCTCTAAATAACGATTTTATATACCTTTACCTAAAATATTTTTTATTTTCAATACTCAAATACAAACTTCACAACATTTCATTTTCTTATATACACTAATTATAAAAACTAGCAATGCATATTCACACATTGCTAGTATCACTTATTAATACATTATGTTTAAAGCACTAAACATAATATCTTTAATTTAATCCTTAACTATACTCTTTTCTGCAAAACTATTATTTACAAGCTTGCTATATGGAGCCTTCTTATCTAATTCACCTGCCATAGTCATAACATCTTGAAGTAATTCAAAAGACTCTTCTTTTAGTATTGGCGTATCATTCCATGCATCAATATCTTTGTAGTTTTGTATTACATTTGCAAGTAAGCTTAAATCTGTATCTGGGAAAAAGCTTTGAACTGCTTTTGCGATTTCTTCTGATGAATGCTCATTTACCCATTTTTCGCCTTTATAAATTGCATTTGTAAATCCTTGTATTACATCTTCATTATTTTGAATATAGCTTTTTTTGGCAAAATATGCTGTATATGGTATTTCTCCTGCTGCCTCTCCAACAGATGCTACAACATAACCTTTTCCTTCATTTTGTATAAGTGATGCTGTTGGCTCAAATAGTGTTACAAATTGTGCTGTTCCACTTGAAAATGCACCTGCCATTAAATCAAATTTTATACTATCATCTAATGTTAAGTCAGTTTCAGGATTTATTCCGTTTTTCTTTAAAACATATTCTAAAGTCATATATGGAACTCCACCTTTTCTTCCAGGTATTACTGTTTTTCCTTTTAAATCTTGCCAGCTAAAGTTATCTGTTTTTTCTTTTGCAACTAAAAATGAACCATCTTTTTTAGTCATTTGTGCAAATACTTGACAAAAATCTTCTTTTCCCTCATTATATACATAAATTGATGCTTCTGGTCCTGCAAATCCTATATCTACTTGATTTGCTAAAACTGATGTCATTACTGCATCTGCTCCTTGACCTGTTGTAAGTTCTATTTCTATTCCATTTTCTTTAAAATATCCATTATTTATTGCTACATATTGTGGAGCATAAAAAACAGAACGAGTAACTTCACTTACCTTAATATTTTTAATATTGCTTACATTATTTTGATTTTTGAAAATTGATATTCCAAGAGTAAAACCAATAACAATAACTATAATAAAAATTCCAATTATAATATTTTTTCTCATAAATTTCCTCCTTATTTTCTATTTAAACTTTTTACTTCTTAGGATAAACTTTTCTAATAGAATAACACATTCATACATTACTCCTGCAACTATTCCAAGTATTATTACACTTGCCATTACTAAATCTAGTTTAAATACCTGACCACCATATACTATTAAATAACCAAGCCCAGCCTTTGATACTAAAAACTCACCTGATATTACACCAACTAAAGAAAGACCTATATTTACCTTTAATGAATTTATAAATGTTGATATATTAGCTGGTATTACAATTTTAGTTAATATCTGCCATTTACTTGCATTAAATGTTTTTGCCATTTTTATTACTTCTTTATCTGTTTTTAAAAATCCATTTAAATTTTCAAGTATAGTTACAACAAGTGAAATTGCAATTGCCATAACTATAATTGCAGGAGTCCCTGCACCTACCCAAATTATAATTACTGGACCGGAGTGCAACTTTTGGCAAACTATTTAAAACAACTAAAAATGGTTCTGATACCTTTGCTAAAAAATTGGACCACCATAATAAAATAGCTATAAATATCCCAATTAAAGTTCCAAGTAAAAAACCAACTACTGTTTCATATGTTGTTACTAAAATGTGTGTTAATAAATCATTTTGTGACAAGTTCATAAAAGTGTTTAATATTCTGCTTGGTTTACTTGTTATAAAACTATCTATTATTCCTTTATCTGCCAGAAATTGCCAAAGAGCTAGAAAACCTAATAATATTAAAACTTGCGCCAAAAAAATTTGTATCTTCTGTTTTCTTAAATTTCCTAGATATATTTTTCTTTCTTTTGATATAATCTTATTTTTCATCTACACCCAGCTCCTTCCATAATGTATTAAAATATTCGCTAAATTTTGGGCTTTCTCTACAATTTAGAGGAGTTCTTCCGCTTTATATCAAATTCTATTTTATGCACATCTTTTATTGTTCCTGGTCTTTTGCTTAATACTAAAACTCTATCAGACATACTTATAGCTTCTGAAATATCATGTGTTACTATAAGTGCTGTAATATTTTCTTTTCTTAATATTTTATAAATATCATTTGTTACCATTATTCTTGTTTGATAATCTAATGCAGAAAAAGCCTCATCTAACAATAAAATTTTTGGTTTTACAGCAAGAGTCCTAATTAATGCTACTCTTTGTCTCATTCCCCCAGAAATCTCTGATGGATACTTATCTTTAAATTCATATAGATTATATTTTTTTAGTAGCTCTTCTACATATTTTATATTTTCTGCACTTTTCTTGCCTTTAATTTCTAAGCCAAATAAAGCATTGTTCAAAATAGTTTTCCATTCAAGTAGACAATCTCTTTGAAGCATATAACCAATTTTTGGAGAAATACCATCTATTCTTTCATTTTCTATGTATATTTCTCCTTCACTTTTGCTTTCTAATCCTGCTATGATTGAAAGTAATGTTGATTTTCCGCATCCGACTTGGTCCTATAATACTTACAAATTCTCCCTCACTTACTCTAAAAATAACATTTTTCAAAGCTAGCACTTCTCCATCTTTGTTTTGATATTTTTTTCCTATACTTTTCACTTCTAAAATATTTGCCATAATTTTCCTCCTATTAATTTATCCTGATATATTTTATGTAAAACTCTTTAAAAGTGAGACAAAAAAAATAGACAATAAGATATGTTTTTTGTAAATAGTTTTTTAGGTTTTATGCAATTTATAAAACTATTTGCAAAACTTCATATCATATTATCTATGCTTTCTATTTAGTAAAATATTTACTTTTATTTTCTAGTTACTCGTTAACGGTTTGATCCTATAGTATAGTCTTGAAATTGTGATATATTATAATAAAAACTTCATTTTCCTTGCTAATTATTTTAACCTGTTATATTTTTACATATTTCATATAACCATTCATCACATTCAGTTATAGACTTAATTTCAACTCTTTCTTCCACAGTATGAGCACCTATTATTTTAGGTGATATTATAGCAACTTCTAATCCTTTAATTTTTTCTTTAAAGAATCCACATTCTACAGTAATATGAACTGGCTTTAATATTAAATCTTCTTTATCAGTTACTTTTTTATATGATTTTACCAGATTTTGAACCAATTTCGAATCTTCATTAGTCTCAAATCCAGGTTGATTACCTTGTATAACTAATTTAAAATTGTGATTATTAGAATAGTTAGATAAATAGTCTAATATATTCTCTTCTTCTTCTTTTCTTGAACTTCTTACACCTATTTTTATTATATTATTTCTTAAATCAACTACTCCTAAATTAGCAGAAGTAGTAACTTGATTATTTTTATTTTTTGAAAACACACCATGTTTAAATTGTATTATAGCATTTATAAATTGTTTGCTTTCTTCTTCTGAAAGAGAATCATCTGATTTAATAACATTTTCTAGGCTAATATTCAAGTTACTATATTGAGTTATTTTTTCATTTTGATAATTTTCTACTATTTTTTTTATTTCATCAAATTTTGATTTACAAGAAAATATACAAACAGCTTTTGATGGGATTACATTAAATTTAGTTCCACCCGCAAAATCTATAATTCTTATATTTGATAACAATTTTAATAAGTTTGCAAGTTCAATTATACTATTACCTCTTTTTTTATCTATATCAAATCCTGAATGACCACCTCCCATTCCAGTTAATGATATTTTATACAAATTATTAGAATCTTTATCAAACTTCTTGTAATTCATCTTTAATATAATATCAAAAAAACTAGCACTTTCTGTTATAATTGTATGTTCTTCAAAACCGTCCAAATTTATCATTTGTTTTCCTTTTAACATAGAAACATCGATTTTTTCTGCGCCTATCATAGTTGTTTCTTCACAAGCTGTAAAGATTGCTTCTACATTTATCTTTAAATCACTATCCAAAATATTTAAAATTTGAGCAACACCAATTCCATTGTCTGCTCCAAGGGTTGTTCCTCTTGCTTTTAAATATCCATCTTCTTCATATATTCTAATTTTATCTTTCTTAAAATCAAATTCTAAATTATCTTCCTTCTCGCAAACCATATCAATATGAGCTTGAAGAATAATAGGATTATTATCTCCATCTGTTTTTCTAATTATTACATTATTAAATTCATCCTGAATGTATTCTAGATGTCTCTCTTCTGCAAATTTACAAATATAATCAGAAATTTGCTTTTCATTACCAGATTCTCTTGGTATATTTGTAATATCTTTAAAAAATCGTATTGTCTTAGTATTCATCATATTCTGATTCCTCCTTAATAGCAATACTTCTAATAGGTCCTATAAAACTATGCATCTTTTCGTCATATATAGGCTGTCTATTATTTCCTGCTTCTGTTCCATTAGGTACAATTTGTGTTCCTATTAATTCAAAATCTTTTTGTAAAGAATAATAATAAACCATTCCCGATTCTGTATCTTCCTTTACAACAGGAGGTTTTAATCCATATATTTTAAACTTTTGATTCAGTTCATCTCTTAAAGAATCAAATAAACATTTAGTATTTTCTCTTTTATATTCTAATACTTCACCATCTTTTTCTCTATCTTCCTTTTCTTTACTATCCAGTCCTACCTCTAACACTAATGTTGGAGCTTCTTGTAATTTATCATGTTCTGTGTCTCTTAATTCATAATATCCAATAATGTTTGCTGGTAATTCTCTATTTTTTCCTACGCTTTCATTCCTATTAATATTCTCAACTGCTGTAGCTAAAGCTCTTAAACTATGTTTATTTCTACAATCTATAACACACATGATTCTAGTTCCAGGATACTTTTTATTATATTCATATGCACTTTTTAATGCTATTTCATATATTTTCTTTCCCATTCCTCTATAATTTGTATCTTTATTTACTAAAATTCCTGTTATAGAAAAATATCTTGCATCTTCTTCTGGAAAATAAGGATCTGTAAATTCGTCTGTATTTTCATCATATTTTATTGCTGATATTGCTAATATATCCTCTTTACCTTCTTCTCTTGCTATTATAATTGGATAATTTAAGCAATTGTTTAGAACCTGTTCGAAATCTGGAATATGCATAAAGTCTTTATTACCTAGCCAATTATTATTATAAAAATCGGCAATTTTATAAACACTATCCCATTTTTTGGCTAAATCTGAAAACTGTAGCACTTCATATCTTAACTTACTTTCTGGTTCTTGCTCTTTTATACGCCTATTTTCTCTTTCGCACTCATAATACATCCTTTTTAATATTGTAAGAAACTTTTCTCTTTCCATTATGAAAACCCCTTTACTATTTATTTTGCGAGAAGCCTAATATTTAATTTACACTAACCTTATTACATTTAAGAAAATGAATTGATTTTATATAATTTCGTTTCCAATTTCGTAAACATCAAAAGTGGTTTTGCAGACATGCAAAACCACTAATTACAAAGCATAAATTATCTTTAATAATTTTTGACAGCACTCCACAAGTTTTTCTTGTGACAGACTAATACATATTTTGCATTAATCCAACTAAAAAGGATATCAGACTATCTTTTTTAATTTCGGCAGTTTTTCCTTTCATAAATTAGCATTATTCTGAATTATCTAATTTTTACTCTTAAAAACTGCGCCTCTCTCAATGTTATTTAATTTACCACCATTTTACTATTTTGTCAACTATATATAATATCTTTCACAATTTCACCAGCTATAATAAGACCTGCCACAGAAGGAACAAATGAAACGCTTCCTGGTACTAATTTACCTTTTTTCATATCTTCTATATTGTGATTGCATTCCATCCCAGAAATATTTTCTAATATACTAGAAGATTTAATTGGTTCTTCTTTTGAATAAACAACTTTTAATTTTTTTATTCCTCTTGCTCTTAATTCTTTTCTCATAACTTTTGCAAGTGGACAACTTTGCGTTTTATATATATCTGTTACTTCAAACTTAGTTGGATCTAGTTTGTTTCCTGTTCCCATACTAGATATAATAGGAATATTTAATTTTTCTGCCCTTAGAACTAATTCAATTTTTGCTGTTACTGTATCTACACTATCTACTATATAAGAAACAGTATTATCTATAATATCCTTACTTTCTGGCATAAAGAATTCCTGATATATTTCTACTTTTGCATTTGGATTTATTTCCAAAATTCTATTTTTAGAAACTTCTACTTTTGGTTTACCTATTGTTTCAAAAGTTGCAATAATCTGTCTATTTAAATTTGTTAATGAAACTTCGTCATTATCCACTAATATAAAGTTTTTAATACCTGCTCTTACTAAACCTTCTACTACATAAGAACCTACCCCACCTATTCCAAATACTGCAACTTTCGCATTCTGAAGCTTTTCTATTCCCTCTTTTCCTATTAATAACTCTGTTCGTGAAAATTGATTTAACATTTTTATTTCCTTTCTATCTATTTATGCGTTACAATTCACAATTTATTAAAAATCTCATACTAGCCTAGTTAATAGTTTAATATATATTTTTTAAAACCAATCGCCGATGGTACTAAAGTATAACCTGCCTCTGCAAAAACTGCGTGGTATAAAACTAATTCCTACTACTCGCTTACCACGCTTCAAGATTGGTTTTAAAAAATATATATTAAACTATTAACTAGGCGGTAACATTTTCTCTTAAATAAAATATCTACGAATTTTAACATTTACGATACTATTTTTCCCCCACCTAAAACAATATCATCTACATAAAAAACAGCAGATTGTCCAGGAGTCATTGCTCTTTGTTCTTCATTAAATATTACCTTTATATTATTTCCTTCTTTATGTATTTTTGCTTTTGCCTCACTACTTGAATATCTTGTTTTTACACTTACTTCTATCTCTTCTTCTATGTCATCTACCAACAATAAATTAATATTTGTAACTGTAATTTCTTTTTTATAAAGTTCCTTTTCCTCTCCAACAATAACCTCATTTTTTTCTTTATTAAATCCTAAAACAAATAATGGAACTTCATTTGATATTCCAAGACCTTTTCGCTGTCCTATTGTATAATTATATAATCCTGTATGTTGTCCTAATACTTGACCTTTTAAATTTACTATATTTCCTACTTTTGGCTTTATCTTAGAATTATCCTCTAAAAACTTTTTATAATTTCCATCTGGAATAAAGCATATATCTTCACTATCCGGTTTATTTGCAACATTTAAATTATTTTGTCTTGCAATTTCTCTTATTTCATCTTTTGTTTCAAAATCAGATAAAGGAAACAATATATGTTCTATCAAATCTTTTGGAATATTCCATAAAACATAACTCTGATCTTTTTTTCCTGCATTTGACTTTTTTAATACCCATCTTCCATATTTTTCACTATATTCTGTTTTTGCATAATGACCTGTAGCAATATAGTTACATCCTAATTCTTTTGCTTTTTCATACATCACACCAAACTTCATATATTTATTACATTCTATACATGGATTTGGTGTCTTACATGCCATATAACACTCTATAAAATCATCTATTACATGTTCTTTAAACTCTTTTTTATAATCATATACAAAATAGGGTATTCCAATAAAATTACATATATTTTTCGCATCTAAAAATGTATTTGCACTAGATTCAGTATCTTGTAATAATTGAAGACTAGCTCCTATTACTTCATATCCTTGTTGTTTTAATATAAGAGCTGATACACTACTATCAACCCCTCCACTCATACCTAATAAAACTTTTTTATTTTCCATTTGTTATTCCTCTACTTAAAATATCTTTCTCACTTTTTATTATCTTTTTTGTCACTTTCCAGTTCTTCTTATACAACATCTACATTTTTCTTTATTAACATCATAATTGCAATCTAAACTGCTAAGTCCCAGAACCTTATGAACATATTTAGCAAGCTTATTTATTGTTTCATCTGATAAACTTGATTTAATATTCTCTGCCTCTTTTTCAGCTTCTACTGAATCTAAACTTAGAACATCTTTAAAAAATAAATAAACAATATCATAAGCTTCTAATATTTTTTTTGCTAAATTTTCTCCATTTTCTGTAAGCTTAATTTCTCCATATGTTTCATAACTTACAAGTCCATTATCTTTTAAATTACATATAGCCTTATTTACACTTGGTTTAGTACAATTCATTTTTTTAGCTATATCTGTAACACGTATGTTTCCTTTTTGTTTTTCTAAAATATACATTGTCTTCAAATATTCTTCTAATGCTTTTGATATCATAGTTTTCTCCTTTTTTGTTAGCTCTGGTTAATATATTATTTTATATTTGTATTTGCATTTCTTGTGTCCATACATCTGCTAATGTTATATCTCTTAGTCCATCTCTACTTTTCCCTAAAAATATAGATTTTAGACTTACATTTCCTTTTTGTAATCCCTTTTGTATAAGATTAAAAAATTGTGAATCACTTTCTTCATTTGATTTCATATTAATTCCTTTTAATATAAAGTCACCAATCTCTGAACTATTTATATCTCTTTCTAATAATCTAATACTTCTTGCCATTGTACCTTCTTTATCTCTTGAAGAAAAACTTCTGCAAATTTGTCTTGCTTGTTTAAATTCACCTCTTTGTATAAGATTTTTTATAACAACTCTCATGCCATCTGTTATATTACCTCCACATAACTCATGGATCTTTAATATTGTATTTTCTGGATCTACAATATTATATTTATTTTCTATTAGAATATTCTTTATCCTCATTAGCACTTGTTCTTTCTCTTGTTCTCGTGTAAGACTAAATCTATTTTTAGTTCCAGATTCCATTTTCTTTTTTGTTTCTATTTCAATAAGTTTTCTAGCAGCATCAATATCTATTGTACCACTTGCTAAATCTTCTACAATTGTTATTAAATATTTAGGTACTTTTCTCCTATATAACTCCATTGCTTTTTCTTGTTGCATTTTTGTTATCTTTCTATCTATTTGGATTTTTGCAGATTCAACAGTTACTTCATATTCTTGTGTAGTCAATTCTGATAATGTGCGATATAAAACCCTTAAATCTTCTAATTGTGTAACCTGTGTAATAGTATTTTGAACAGATTGTGCATATTTTCTTAACATAGTTCTTCTCAAATTTCTTGCATATGAGTCGATTCTGTCTTTTGAACTTATTCTTAGAGTTTGTAATTCATTTGAATCTAATAAACGAATTATTCTTTCCGACTGTTCTGTAGTCATTTTTCTTCCTTTAAGTTCTCTTATACTTACCAATATCTCGTCTGCTATTTTTCTCTTTTTTCTTAATATATCATACTGGTTCTGTTGACTGTTTGGAATCTTTTCTAGTAACTCCTTAATTTGATTTTTTTTATCCTCAAAACCTTGTATCTCTGAATTTACAAATTCAATTTCTTCTTTAGATATTCCACTTGGAATTGTGACCTTACCAGCATTACTAGATAAATATAGTTGCCTATATCTATTTCTTAACTGTTGCATATTAAATGCAGACTGACTTTTGTCTTTTGATTTTTTATCTTGGGTAATTCCTGATTTCATTGTTTTAATTGGTTCTTTTTGTGTTTTACATTCACTTATTAGTTCCATTGGTATTTCTAACTCAAAAGATATTAAATCTAAATCATATCCACTTTCAATTAATTGCTTAACTTCATCTTTAATATCTTTTATAATTTCCTCTATTTCTTCTCTTGGTATATCTAATTCCAAAGATATTAATTCCAAATCGTATCCTTTTTTTATTAATTGTTTTAATTCTTCTCTCTTATCATTCATAATATATCAATTCCTTATCATTTATTTTTTCCTTTTATATTCTTTAGGATTACTCTTTGGTTTATATTTATCATTAATAAATCATCGAAATTATATCACATTACATTATGCCTTTCAAGGAAAAATCCCCAAAGATATAATCTAAGGGGATTATGGTAATACCAAAATAAAATAAAATTATTATAGATAGAATTACACAAGTGCACCCTGTAAATCCTTTAAAAAGTCTCTTGCTATTACTTTACTTGTTGAATATTCTCCTGCAAAGTCATTTAGAAAAGTAGCAAAGTCCATTCTTAACTTCCAGGGCTTCTGCTTAATCATATCTTCAATATGTTCTGTCTTCATAGCTTCAATAGCCAAATTAAGAATTTCTTCTTTTACATCAGTATTCTTAGAATTATTCAAATTCATTTTGAATAAAACCTGTTTTACTTTTTCTTCAATGGTCTTTGTTTTATCGATTGATTTAAGGAAGTCAACAAACCATGGAATTTCTGAAAAACATGGCATGGTTACTTCAGTTTCTGCATCAGTGTCAGTTTTTTCTACAATCTCAGCGTCAGTATCAACTTTTTCTACAGTTTCAGTACCAGTGTCAGTATCAGCTTTTCCTATAACTTCGGCATCATTGTTAGTACTTTCATTAGTATCAGCTTTGGTTACTGAAGTTTTAGTTTCCTCAGTATTAAGATGATTGGAAGTCATATCTGTTCCATTATCATTTGCTACACTTTCAGTTACAGTTGCATTTTCGAATTCATATTTTTTATATGATACCAGAATTCTAAAAAATTTTAATATCTTAATCTTCTGATAACCACATTCCTGCATCTTTTTAGAGACAGTGTCTCCCAGAACCAATCTATCTGTGCTATTGTAGGTTGCATGACTCTCTATTTGATTCCAGCTATCGTATCCATTAGAAACAACAGCTTCTATTGATAAAAACGCTGACCTTCTTTGCTCACACATTCTTTTAGTTTCTCTTACTCCTAACTTCAGCCAATCCATAACAGCATTAAGAAACATCTCATAACTTGAAACTTCTTTTGCAATGCTTGTAAGTTCTGGTATAGTATTATATTCTGGTTTTGCTGCTACATTGCCAGTTGGTTGTACTTTACTGTCTAACTGTGGTTCGTTGCTTTCTTCTACTTCGTTGTTCGAATTGGTCTCGTTGCATTTTTCTACTCTGCTGTTTGACTGTGTCTCATTGTTTGCTTTTACTTTCAAAAAGTTTATTGGAGGTGGTGGTATACAATGTTTACCTGACTCTGATTCATTGTTCGATTCCACTTCACTGTCTGACTCTGTCTCGTTGCTTGTTTCTACTCCGCTGTCTGACTCTGTGCTGTTGCCTGTTTCTCCTTCGCTATCTGCCTCTGTCTCGTTGTTTACTTCTACTCCGCCGTCTGACTTTTCTGTTTCCTTTGCTCCTACTTCGTCATCCATATATCTTTCTTCCGATTCCTCATAATCAAAAGAAAGAATATTACAACGACTAATTGCATTCACAATCTTCATTGGAGGATTCTCTTCAAAAAAGATTTCTGCATTCGCAGTATATCCATTTATATGAAGAGTACTTTTTGGATTGAATTCTTCGAAAAATGCCCGTATTAAATCTTCCGCATTTTTTCCATCAAGCTTGAATTCTCCTGCAGATTTCATAAAAGCTTATCACCTTTCTATAATAAATTTCAGTTTGGTATTTCCATCTTTTTGATATTTAGTATAATTTACTCATAAAAAATAATTTCTGAATAAGTACTAAATTCAAATTGCTTTGGAAATATTCCAATACTTATCGTATTATAATATGGATTTACATAATTTTCAATAGTTGTAAAAAAAAAGTAACTATAAATATTTATAGTTATCTTTCAAAAGCAATTGCCTTTTTTAATTTCTCTTGATTTTTATCATTTCCTGGATTTAATTCTATAATTTCTTTTAATAATCTTATAACTTCTTTATTATTATTTTCTTTTTTTGCAATTGATATTAATTGTTCTCTAATCCCAATATTATCTGGAAATCTATCTAAACAATCATATGCCCATAGTTTTGCATCCTCTAAATCCCCTTCATTTTTTTCCAAATGAACTATCTGTCTATATGCATAATAACTACTATGTTCTTCAATTAAACTAATTAATTCATTTCGTGCTTCATCTATCATTCCTGCTCTAAAATACGCAAAAGCTAGTAGGTTTCTTTTATTTACAGATTTATTTGGTTGTGCTGCTATTTGTGCCTTATATTTTTTTATTGTTTGTTCGTAGTCAGGCCTTTCCGCTTCTTCATTTTCGTCTAGCTCTTCATCAACACTTACATAGGTATCTTTTTCTTCTCTGGAATCTTTCTTTTCTTTTTTTCTTATATTACTACTTTTCCTTTTAGGAATTTGAATTCCTAGCTCTTCTAATATATCATCTATACTTTTATCAAAACCTAATCCTTTTCTTTCATCTTCTATTATCTGTAGTTCTTGTTCATCTATATTTGTTTTATTAATATAAGAATTTAATTTAAGTAACATAAATCTCTCTACAATATTATTATTTGATTTCTTAATGAAACTACTCAATTTTTCTACTGCTATTGCTATCTGTCCTTTTTTTATAGAATCTTTTACAAACTTTCTAAGCTGTAATTGTATTCTATATTTTTCTAACTCTTCTAAATCAAGCTCTAACTCAAGAGCTAGTAATTCTAAATCATATCCTTTATTAATTAAATCTATTATTTCTTCTATTTCTTTTGGATTTAGCATAAAATCATCACTC
>ULZA01030508.1_pt1 | contig 16617 bp, 8 predicted proteins | sample 1962681 | NCBI WGS metagenome assembly ULZA01 (sample SAMEA4835877, study PRJEB28245) | human gut metagenome | biome: gut microbiome; material: fecal sample | place: Denmark | collected 2008 | reverse complement strand
ATAATAATCTCTTAAATCCCATACCAATCCCTCCTTTTATTTTATATACAAAACATTTTATCACTCATTATTTAAAATGTAAATAAATTATCTGGATTGAATATTTTAAAATGACCGTTGATTGAATATTTGCGTGTATTCCCGATATATTTTTACAATTTCACTGTCCTATGTCTGACAATTCCACCACCATGTGACTGGCAATTCTGCTGTCAGATAGCTGACAATTTCACCTTCCTGTAACCGTCATTGACTTAACACACTTTCAAATATATAATTTTATAACACATATGAATTCGTTGATTGCTTTGCAATCCACACAATTATCATCGTATATAAGGAGGATTTATTATATGAATTCACCTCAGAAGGACACTGTAAAAGATGGCGGAATTAAAACTTTAACCAGCCTGCCACATATCTATGCTATTGTTTTAATGGGATTATTTACATTTGTTTTTTTAAGTGTTGAATATATGTTTGTAAATGAGCTTTCTCTTCTTGTATCAGAACAAAAAGCCACTCTTTCCCAGAATTATGTACTTGGTGTCAGTACAGCAGGTTTTTTATTATATCCTCTGCTTAAACATTTCTTAAGCAGGAGACTTCAACACATTCTGATGATTTTAGCAGGCTTACTCTCTGTTTTTTTAACAATATTCATTACATTCAGTAAGTCATTTGAATATATATTTCACGGAGGGATCATTCTTTTTATACTTCTTGGTCTTGTTGGAAGTAATGTATACTATGTGTCTGCATGTATGATTGAAAAAAGGCATTTGGCAAAAACAGTCGGCATCTCATATTTTTTTGGCATTCTGCTTCAGTTTATAAACCATAATGCTATTCATATAAAGACAATACAGCTTATTATATTGTCAGCATCTATGCTGATGCTTTTTATCTTGTTAATATGGAATGAACATATTTTTAACCGGTATAGCTGGTATAACACCAGCAAAGATACTACTGACAATATGATTAAAAAATATACAGATAATAATGTAGATAAAAATAGAGATAAAAAAACAGATAAAAATATAATAAAGGAAAATAAACATTACATTCCTTTATTTATTAGTATTGTAGCTCTTGTAATGCTGATGGCATGTTTATTCAGCACTCTTGATAGTGCAGTAACTCTTATCCATTCCAATGGCAGCACAGATATTGGGCAGGGTGCCAGAATTCTGCTGCCTCTCAGTGGCCTTGCTGCCGGCTTTATATTCGACATTAACAATAGAAAATATACCGGAATCATAATGTACTGCATAATGATTCTTTCTACCTTATGTATTGTGCTGCTTGAATTTTCCAAGCCCTTTGTTGCTGTACTTATTGTTTTCTATCTGTCTGCTGGATTTTTTGCTGTTTTCTTTACATCAGAATTCATGGAGCTTTCCTGGTATGTCCGAATTCCTGAGCTTTGGGCAGGAATGGGACGTGCTGTTAACAATATTACAGCTGCTGTTATTGCCGGCTTTGTTTTACAGCTGCTTTCATCTGATAATAATCTTTTAAAGATTATTCTTATACTTGTTTTATTTGTTCTGGTAAGTATTATTTCAGTTGTATATACATTTGAAAAATATTATTTTATACAACAGTTTACAATGTATACAGATGAAGCTGCAAATGAACATGACAAGCTTCACATATTAGCAGAAAAATACTCTTTTACTGAAAGAGAAAATGAGGTATTTAACTACCTGGTTACTACCGAGGATAACATCCAGACTATTGCAGAACATATGCACGTATCAAGGCGTACCCTTGAACGATATATTTCAGCTATTTATGAAAAGACCGGTATTAAATCACGCGTTGGACTTGTTAACCTTTATAACAAATAATTCTTTTAATATTTATATGTCTTTATATCATCTATTTTTCAGCTTTAAGCAGCGTGGCGGAACTCCGCCACGCTGTTTTAGCATATTGGCGGACTTCCCTTATATACTTTTTTAATAATGTTATATATAGTATTAACAACATATACAGCTGATATGTACGTAATATTATACGCTCCATTTGATTCTGGGAGATTTGTGTGAAACTCACACTTTCGCACAGATTTTGCACAGAAATAACCAAATGAATAAATGATAATTATTATCAAGAAACAGGAGGAATGATTTATGGTGAAAAATAAAAAATGGCATATTAAAAAATAGCCGCATTAGCAGGAGCAGCCGTACTCGCATTATCATCCGCAGTTTTATATGCTGCACCACAGGTAAAAGCCGCTAATGGTCCATGCGATACTGGTGATTGGGCTTATGCTTATATTAATGTTAGAACGGGAGAAGATAGTAGTACTACTATATTTTCTTCACAAGGAACTAATTCCATCGATGGAATATCTTATGACAGAGAAACCAATACACTTACATTAAATAATTATAAAAACAAGATTGCAGGAATAGCTACTAATATGATGGGTGATGATTTCAAGATTAACCTTATTGGTGATAACGAAATCGGAGGTATAGGTTCATATGGTGATGCCTGGGGCGGTTCCATCAATATATGTGGTAATGGTTCCTTAGTTATTAATGCTGACAGGGCAGGTGATTATGGTGTAGCCTTCTTTGCTGAGGGAACTAATTCCGTACTTTCAGTTGCAGACACTTGTAATGTTACAATATATTCTGGTTCAAAAGCTGTAGTGTATACAAGTAGTAATCTCACTAACAGACCAATCAAGGATAATGGAACTTTAAAGGAAAATGTAACATATAATGTTTCACATCCACTGGAAATATCAAGATTATATGCCAGGTATTATGAGTACGACCCATATACAACTAATACAGTATATAAGAACGAGTCAGATAATACTTCATTATATTATATTAAGGAACTGACATATGTTGAATCTGGAAAAGTAACTTATACAATAACAAGCTTACCACAAAGAAAGCTCTTGGTGACGTATATTATGCTGACAAGATAGGTGAATATGATAATATCCCTGCTGGATATACAAAAACCACATTAGACAATCCTATTTCATATTATGAATCAGATGGCGGAAGTGGTGGAACAAGCCAGGTTATAATAAATGCAGCTACCGGTGAAAAATATGTAGATGCATATGCGTATGAAAACGGAGAATCATTTTATAAAATATGTAAGCTTCTTGAAAAGCTTGGTGTAGATGAACGAAGCAATGATGAAATATGGCTTGTTGATTATAGCAATCCTGTGGCAACATATAATCCTGTATGGGGAAATGATAATCTTCCAGACGGATACAAATATGACGGAACAGAGATAGAAAGTCTTTATAATGTAGAATGTATAGCAGACAAGCTTACATTTACAGCTAAATCAGCTGGTGACAGTACAACAGACAACCCATCTGAGAAGCCAACTGAAAAGCCAACTGAAAAACCAACCGAGAAACCAACTGAGAAACCATCAGTTCCAGACAAGGATTCCGATAATATAATAGTAGATGTATCCGACGGCAGCACAACTATTAAGGTTGATGAAATCAGAAAGATTATAGAAGATAATAAAACAAATGATGTTGTTATCAAGTCTAACAATGATGTTACATTTACATTTGCCAAAGGAACTATGTCTGAAGTATCACAGGTTGCAATCTATGACTTTTCAACAGCAATTACTTCTGATATAAAAGATGCTGGAAATATGCCGGCAGCTGTAACAGATGATATATTTGTATCTAAGATAGTATACAACTATTCTGGTACACTTCCTGCAAAAGCAAGCATTAAGTTAAATGTTGGAAAAGCGTATGCTGGCCAGACACTTTATTACAGCCAGCTCTTAGATGATGGCACCATAATCAGCATGATGTCAGCAGTAGTCGATAATGATGGCTATATGACAGTAGAACAGGATCACTGCTCAACATATCTTATAACAAAGCAGCAGCTTACAGGCAATTCAACAGGCTCATCTGAAGATTCATCAGCAGATGCATCAACAGATACATCAATATCACCTTCAACCTCTGCTTCAACAGAAAATGTAGCTGAAGCTGCTGACAATAAGGTTGAAACACCACAGACAGGTGATAACAGCAATATTGTACTCTGGCTTACACTACTTATAATTCTTTGCAGCTGCACAACACTTTATATATTTGCTGTAAAGACAAAAAAAATGAATAGATAATTGAAAGAATAATTAATTGATAGCTTAAGCTGTTATGTCATAATTCATGCCAAAATACTGCACCTTATTTTATAACCGGTAGAAACTAAAAGTAGTTTAAAGTGGTTTAAAGAGGTGTAGTATTTTGTTGCATTAACCCCTGTTGTAATATATAATGTAATTAGTTTTTTACGTTAATTTTATATGAAGGTGAGTGCTTTTATGGACATTTACGAATCATTAAACTCTATACTTGTGACATTGTTTAACGATATTATGAATATAGAAGAAAAGGCTTTAATTACAGACAAATTCAAGGATATTTCTGTTACAGATATGCATATTATAGAGGCTGTCGGCATAGGTGAACCTAGAACCATGAGCATTATATCCAAGGCTCTTGGTGTTACTATGGGTACTCTTACTGTTGGCATCAACGGACTTGTCAAGAAGGGCTATGTCATAAGAACGCGTGGCGAAAAAGACCGCCGTATTGTATACGCCTCACTTACAGATAAGGGTGTGGCTGCATATAACCACCACAAGAAGTTCCATGCGGATATGATTAACTACATAACCGATGGCTTAAGTGAAGCTGAAGCCGTTGCACTTACTAAGACCTTTACAAGACTGGAAGAATATTTTAAGAGCTTTTAAAAAAACTTAATATTAATTTGCATAAACAGCCACTCTGGTAGCACTTATTCAGCTTAGCTGAATGATGTTAAAGGAGTGGCTTCTTGTATACACTTTCTGCCACTTAATATACATATATAAAAAAGTCCCCACAGCCTATACACTGTGGGGGCTTTTTTGAAAGACTATTAATCTTTCCGCCAGCCGGGCTGGCATATATATGAGAGTTTTGGAAAAGTAAGCTTGATTATTTAGTTAATTCAGCCATCTTGTATACAAATGTTACTGAACTATCCTTTCCATCTGTCTTACCAAGGAATGTGTTGTAATTCTTACCAAGATTAATTACTTCCTTGATTGTATCTACTGCTATGTCAGCATCATCACCAACAAGACTTGTGATAGCCTTGATACCAGATGCATTAAATTCAGCCATACCATCTTTAAGTGTTATAGCACCTTCATTAAGCTGTGTAACGCCGTCTGCTAAAGTTGTAGATGATGACCTGAGTGTTGATGTACCATCTGCAAGCTGTGATGAACCATCTCTTAATGCTGGATTGTTAGCATTAAGTGTTGCAAAGCCATTGTATAACTGACCGATACCACCATTAAGTGTATCATTCTTACTGTTAAGAGTTCCAAGACCTGCATTTATTTTTTGAATACCTTCATTAAGTAAATTATTTTTAGAATTAAGTGTAGCAACACCTGCATTTAAAGCTGCTGCTCCTGTATTTAACTTCTTACTATTTGAGTCTAACTTATCTGCTCCTGTATCTAACTTTGCAACTCCCTCATTAAGGTCATCATTTTTAGAATTAAGCTTTACTAAACCATCATTAATATCGCTTACCCCACTGTTAAGCTCAGTACTCTTTTCATTAAGAGTATCAAGACCTGTGCTTAAGCTGCTTGCACCCTGTGCAAGTGTATCTATAGATGAAGCGCTTCCTGCAATCTGTGCAGCAACCTGTGCAAGTGCTCCTGCTGCACCCTGATTGCTTGCAGCCTTAACTAAAAGACCTAACTGGTTAGCATATAAACTTGTTATCTGGCTTGTTGCACCATTAGCAACAACGCTCTGTGTATAAGCTGTAAGATACTTTGTATACAGCTCTGTAATCTTCTCTGCTACAGCATCATCACCATTAACTGCTGCAAGTGCTGTAAGGTCGTCTGCTATAGTAATACCGCTAAGACCAGCTCCTGTAGCTGCTGCTGTAAGCTGTGATACACTTTCCTGTATATTCTTGTTAGTCTTATAATAACTAAGATTTTCTGCAAGCTGATTAGCCATAGTTTCTGTAAGCATAGTCTTTAACTGTGATACACCATCACTTACCTGCTTAGCGCCTGCTGCTGCGCTTGCTACACCTGCTGTATAAGTTTCTACACCTGTCTTTAACTGGGCAGCTCCTGCTCCTAACTGTTTGGCACCTGTTGTATATGCATTTATTCCACTCTTTAAGTCTGTAGAACCTGCGCTAATCTGTGCCACGCCGTCTGTATAATCCTTAATTCCTGTTTCTAACTCTGTTGCTCCTGCTCCAAGCTTAACAACACCATCTGTATAATCTTTAATTCCTGTTTCTAACTCTGTTGCTCCTGCTCCAAGCTGGTTAGCACCGTCTGTATAAGCTGCAATACCATCCTTAAGCTGTCCTGCGCCTGCTGCAAGTGCTGTTGCACCATCTGTATAAGCATATATACCATCCTTAAGTGATGAAGCACCATCATCTAACTGACCTACACCATCTGTAAGTGCTGGAATACTGTCTGCAAGTGTCTGTGTACCATCCTGAAGAGTTACTGTTCCGTCTGTAAGCTGGTCTGCTGCTGACTGGAGTTCATTCATCTTATCTTCAAGCTTTGCAACTGAGAAATCATCTGTATCTATATCATCAAGCACACTTGTTGTTGCTACTGACATAGACATATCAAGCTCAAAGTCTTCTACATCTGCTGATATTTCAAAGTATTCAGGAATATCCATATCAAGACTTTCATCGTCAAACTTAAGATTTAAAGTATCCTTTAAACCAGGCATAGTCATACCAAGTGCGATGATGTTGTCGCCAACCTTGCTTACCTTGCCATTAGTAACTTCTACATTACTGAACTTATCTGTTGGAAGAAGAGTTCCTGTTATCATAGTAAATGGAACATAAGCTGTCTGTGACTTTCCATTAACTGTTATAGTCTTCTTCTCATTATTAGTATAGTCATATCTGATAGTAACCTTACCGCTCTTTCCTATCATATCTTCTGGCTTTGTTTCAGTACCATTTAACTTGTAAGTAACCTTTATTGAAACAGGTGCGCTCTTTGTTGAGCTGCTCTGGTTAGTTGTTGTTTTACCATTAGTATCTGTCACCTTTTCAGTTACAGTGATATGGTCCTGTGTTCCGTCTGCCTTACCAAACACATATACCATCTCGTCACGCGTATTTGTCTTCAATGTACTTGTGTTTGATACAGATAATTCGTTCTTGATTGCATTTGAAATAATGCTCTCTGTATTAGAAGCTGCCTCGCTGCTTATGGCAACCTCACTCTGTGTCTGATTATATGCTGTGTTAGTTCCACATGCTGTAAGTGTTGAAGCTATAAGAACAACACTCATTAACACTGAACAATACTTGAATAAAGTCTTCTTAACCATAACTATTCCTCCATTTTCTTACTTCCTGATATATTCTTATATCTGTTACGACATATACATCTTTGCCCGTTCATTCATCCATCTGGCTACATATCCTGATTTTTCTTAGGCTTAAATCCCAAGCTTGTATTAATAATTAACTTATCACATAACACAAACAGTGATGGAAGTATAAATATAACTACAATCATACTTATAATCGCGCCTCGTGCCATCAGTGTACACAGTGAACCAATCATGTCAACTGAAGCTATGCATCCAACACCGAATGTCGCTGCGAAGAAACCAAGAGCACTAACAATAATTGAAGGTATTGAAGTTGAAAGTGCTATCTGGATAGCTTCCTTCTTGGCAGCTCCCTGGCTTCTTTCCTTCTTATATCTTGTTGTCATAAGAATAGCATAATCGACTGTTGCACCAAGCTGGATAGTACCAATAACTACTGATGCGATAAATGGTATCTGTGTATGTGTGAAATAAGGAATACCCATATTTACAAATATAGCGAACTCAATAGCTGCAACAAGGATTATAGGAAGTGATATTGACTTAAGTACAAACAGAATAATAACAAATATAGCTACTATCGATACTGCACTTACTGTCTTAAAGTCCTTATCTGTTATAGTGATAAGGTCCTTTGTACAAGGTGCCTCACCAACTACCATTGACTTAGAGTCGTAAGACTTTACAATATCATTTACCTGATTAATCTGGTTGTTAATCTCATCTGATGCTATCTTGTAATCAGTAGCAATCATCATTATCTGATAATCCTCACCCTTAAGCTCTGACACTGTCTTTGCTGGAAGAAATTCCTGTGGAATACCAGACTTAAGCGCTGTGTCAAGTCCAAGTGCAAACTGTACACCGTCTACATCACTTAACTTATCAAGCATTTCGTTAGCTGTGTCTGTAGACATATTAGTGTCAGCAAGTATCATATAGATAGAGTTCATATCAAAGTTTTCTTCCAACTTCTTGTTAGCCTGTGAGCACGCAAGGTCATCTGGAAGTGTATCAGACAGGTCATAATATACTGATGTATGATTCTGTCCGTATATAGCAGGTCCTAATAACACAAGGAAGATAATTACAAATATCCATGAGTGGTTTACTATAAATGTAGCAAGCTTATCAAAGCTTGGCATAATCTCGCGGTGCATTGTCTTCTCTAATGCCCTGTCAAATGTAAGTATCAGTGATGGAAGTATAGTTACGCATCCGATAACACCAAATATAACACCCTTTGCCATAACGATACCAAGGTCAAGACCAAGAGTGAAGCTCATAAAGCAAAGTGCGATGAAACCTGCAACTGTTGTTATAGAAGAACCAACTACAGATGTAAGTGTATTACCGATAGCCACTCCCATAGCTTCCTTGTGGTCATCCGGATACTGCTCCTTCATTTCCTTGTAGCTGTGCCATAAGAATATTGAGTAGTCCAGTGTAACACCTAACTGAAGTACGGCTGCAAGTGCCTTGGTTATGTATGAAACCTCGCCTAAGAAAATGTTAGAACCAAGGTTGTATACAATCGCCATTCCTATACTTATCATAAAGAATACTGGTACAAGGAATGAATCCATAAATATAGCAAGTACGATACAAACAAGTACAACCGCAATAAGTACATAGAGTGGAGTTTCCTTCTCTGAAAGGTTCTTAGTATCTGTAACTACTGCTGACATACCGCTTATGAATGCCTGCCCTTCTGTCTGCTCCCTAATCTGTGTTATGGCATTCATAGTATCATCACTTGAAGTTGTATTATCGAAGAATATTGCAAATAATGTAGTATTTGTGCTGTCATTCTCGAAATACTTCCTGAACTTTGAAGGTACTATTTCTGAAGGAACATCCTCACCAACTATTCCTGTGTAAGAAATAACCTGAGCAACATGCTCTACACCTTCAACCTTTTTAATAAGCTTATCGGTAGACTTTGTATCCATATTCTGGACGACTACCATCGCATAGGCACCCTTATTAAAATCATCCATAAGAATGTCCTGCCCCTGCATAGTTTCTATCTCGCTCGGAAGGTAATACAGAATATCATAGTTAACTCTTGTATTAAAGTATCCGATTGCAGATGGAATGAGAAGCAGGAAACTCAGAATAAGAATTGGAATTCTGAGTTTTACAATTACTTTTCCAAACTTTTCCATAATTCGCCTCATTTCTACGTCTGTGACGTCTTTTTTCATATTCATCAGCTTTACATTTTCCTTAATCATCACTGATAAATATGATGACATAAATGTCAAAATACATTTTTAACTTTTGACCTTTATATCATATGATAAAAACTCTCAAATATGACCCTTGGTCATTTTCTTTACAAACGATATTCTATCACAAAATGACCAGTAGTCAATATATAAAATGACCTAAAGTCATTTTTTTTATAGATTTTTTATTTTCAGCGTGATAGAATAATTAAAAATTATAGAAATGGGGTTTTCATATGGGAAAACTAGAAAACAATAAACAACAGAAGAGGACTTCTATCCTGGATACAGCATTTAAGCTCTTTACAACACAGGGCGTATCTAAGACCTCAATCGCTGAAATATCACAGAAGGCAGGCATAGCCAAAGGCACATTTTACCTGTATTTTAAGGACAAGTACGATATAAGGAACAAACTTATATCCCACGAGGCAAGCAAGCTGTTTAAGAATTCCGTAACTGCGCTTAACAGCTACGCTGATGAAGAAAAGACCAAGAACCCGGACTTTACTATCACATTTACAGAGCAGATTGTATTCATAGCAGACCACATCATAAATGCGCTCAACAACAACCAGACTCTTCTAACATTTATATCAAAAAATCTTTCATGGGGTATATTCAAGGAGGCACTCACAACTAACGTTGCGGAGGATGATATTAATTTCCGTGATATATACTATGAAATGTTATCAGAGTCAGGACTTAATCTTAAAGAACCAGAGATTATGCTGTTTATGATAGTCGAGCTTATAAGTTCAACCTGCTACAGTGCTATACTGTATAAAGAGCCGGCTGATATCGACACACTTAAGCCTTATCTGTACAGCACTATAAAGGCTATTATTAATGAACATACGATTACTGACTGACGACACGCTACAGTTGACCAGAAAAAGACAAACCGCTGCATATAAGACTTCGGACTCCGGAAAACGACCGACACCGGAAAACAACTTACACTAAAAGAGGCGCAGCTAACATCCCCCCAGATGTTAACCGCGCCTCTTTTTTACGTTTATCTTTAGTTCTTTGCTACTTCCCTGTTATATTATATTCTCTTCTTCTTGTTGTCATATACAACTACTGCTAAGGCAAGTCCTGCTGCCACCATAGCTAATACTGCATATACTGCTGTATGAGCCATATCGCCAGTTGCTGTACTTTCACCTGACTCTGTTGCTGCAGCTGTTGTGCTATCTGTATTAGAAGCTGCGCCGTTGTCAGTTGCAGCATCTGTATTGCCTGTTACATCGCCTGTAGATGGTTCTGCTGGCTTAGTTGGTTCTGTTGGTGTAACTGGCTCTGTAGGATTAGTTGGCTTAACTGGTTTTTCTGGCTTAGTTGGCTCTGTTGGTTTATCAGGTGTTGAAGGTGTGTTATCATCACCCTTATTATCACCCTTATTGCCATCATCTGAACCAGGATTTCCGTTTACTGTATCCTTGTATACAATTACATATGTAGAGAACTTATCTGTACTGAATGAGATAACGAGCTTACCATCAACTGTTTCTGTCTTAGCACCCTCAAGTACCTCAGCAACTCCATTATGAAGTCTTACAATACTGTACTCTCTAGTCTTTGTTGAATCTGTATTAATAAGCTTTTCTGGTACAGTTACGCTTACTGCTATAGGATGATTTGTTTCTGTTACTTCTGTTGTAGTTTCACCAACAGTCTTGTTGATTGAGATATCAACATACTGTCCAACTACGCCATCCTTAACAGCTTCCGCAACCTTATCTTCAACTAACTTCTTATCTGTATCGCTTACTGTTTCATCTGCGTTGTTTACATCAAGTGTTACCTTAACGTCTGCACCGCCCTTGTAAGCTTCCCACTCAGCAGGAGTAAGTACATCTGTTACTTCTAATTCTGTCTTAACTGCTGGTGTATCTGCCTTTTCTACTGTATCAGCTATTTCAATCTTACCAGGTGCTACTGTACTTGGCTGAACTGATATAGCATCAGCACTTGTTACATCAAGTCTTGCACCAGAATTAGCTGGAGCTGACTCATTTAATTCAAGAACACCGTGCATATTGATTGTTCCGTCTTCATTTCTTGTAGGAAGAACTGAAGTATCAACACTTACGAACCAGTCATCTGTTGCTTCTACACCATTGCTGTTGTATGAAGCACTACCATTGTAAATGTAGTTATTTTCGCTATGAAGAGCAAAAGGAATTAAGTCTTCAAGCTTTGTATTCTTCTCGTTATTAATAGAAATTAATCCGTTAACAACCCATTCCTTCTTGTTAGAGTCCTTAGTATTAAGACCTACGTTGTAAGCACTGTTGTTGATTGAGTTATTATAAGATGTACAATCATATATCTTAATATCAGGACAACTGTTACTTGTAATTCCCTTAGCATGGTTGTCAAATGTGATGCTGTTCTTAAGAACGTGACCACCCTTTAAGTAACCACCACCAAGCTTGAAGCCGTTACCTTCACCATACTCATAGTTAGCATCTGTAATATCATCTGTTGTAAGCCATCCGTTGTTGTAAGCTACACAGTTTTCGATAGTTACAAGACCGATTTCGCCTGATACTGACTTAGCATAAAGGTCCCATCCATCATCGATGTTGTGATGTGAGATACAACCATAGAACTTGTTACCATTACCGCAAGTAAGCTTTGCTGCGAAACCATCGGCATCGTTACGTCCTGCATCACAGTTATCAAATGACTCACAGTTCTTTACAAGGTTGTCTGTTGGCCATAACTTATACTTGATACCTGTCTTGTTGTCAGAGCTGCCTGAACGGCTTATCTGAATACCTGTGTTAGCTGAATGTTCAACTGTACACATTTCAATTATGTTGTTGTTACCATTAATCTGGATACCTACGCCTGTTGAATCCTTTACATAGATACCATATACATGCCAGTAGCTTCCGATGATTGATAAACCAACACCTTCAAATACTGCCTTACCTGTATTCTCTGCTACAAGTGTAATCATCTTATCTGCTGTACCGCTTACGCTTCTCTGGATTGATATCCAATCCTTATAAATACCGTCCTTAAGAACGATTGTCTGTCCTGGCTGTGCATACTGTACTGCTGTTGCAAGATTTAATGGCTTTGCTTCTGTACCATCACCGTCTGACATTCCTTCTGGTGAAACTACAAGTATACCATTTTCTTCGCCATAAACAGCACGCTTAACTGTTACATCACCTGTAAGTTCATCTGTAGATGTAATCTTATCGCTTGCTGCTGGAGCAAATGTGTAGCTTATCTTATTGTCACCAATATTAACTGCTACATTTACTCTTGCTGCATCGCCTGCTGATAATACTTCTTCATAAGCCTGTCCGTCTGGACCTGTTACCTTAAGTGTACCATCACAGTTAGGAACATAGATGAATTCGTATTCTGCTGCACCTACTGTATTAGAAGAATATACTCTTCCGCTTGGCTTTACCTTTTCATCAGCGCTGTCATTAGCTGTAATACCCTTGCTCTCTGACTTAGTGAACTTGATATTGCTAATCTTAACACCGATTTTTCTACTTACCATTACACCAACAACAACTGTTCCGTCTTCCTGAACTGAAGTGAATGAGTTATCATCACTCTTAAGCTCTTCGCCGTTGCATACTGCTGTGTAACCATTATCTGTCTTCTCAAGTGAGAATTCATATGTTGCATCTGCTTCAAATGATGTCTTTGTATTCTTGAAGTCTGACTTTGTAACAACTCTGTCAACACCATCATTATTTGATGAATCTGCTGATGTATAACCTGTTACATTTCTCATACATGGATATGTTGACTTGCTGCTATATACCATAGATGATGCATAGTTGAAGTACTTATGTACATAGTCAACACTGCCCCAGTTGTTAATACCAAGTGTATCTGCTGCAACTACACCAAAGCCTGTCTGGTTATCAGGAGTCTTTGAAGTATCTGTTACTGTAAATGTAGCTGATAACTTGAAGTTTTCTGTATCTGGGTCAATCTTTGTATAGTAGTAAGAGAAACCATCTTCATCATCTGATATCTTACCACTTGTCTGTGAAGCAAGTTCAATAGTTCCGTTTGTGTTAGAAATGTCTACTGCTTCTACATTGTTTTCCTTATTAACTGTTGATTCCTGTGAATCAAGGTCGTACTTTGTTACAGTACCATCTTCCTGTGTGATAACTGCATTAGTTGTCTGTGCAGAACCTACTGTAGCAACATACCACTTCTGGTCTGCTTCGCTCTTTACTTCTACTGTTGAAGTAGCATTTACAACGAAACCGTCACTGTTTCTTGTTGCTTCAACCTTGAACTCGTAGCTCTTTCCAGCCTCAAGACCTGTTACTGTATAATCTGCCTGATTAGCTGCAAGGTCTTTAACTGCATATGTGTAATCGCCTGTGCTTCCAGCTTCTCTGTAGCTTACTGCATAGCTGTCTGCATCTTCGATATTAACCCAGTCAAGGTATACACTTCCGTTACCCTTGTTCTGAGCCCATGTTATAACTGGCTTTCTTACTGCAAGTGTATAAGAACCATAATTGTATACTTCACTTGCCTTATCTGCTGAACCAACTCTCTGCGCAACTGCTGTAAATGTGTAATCACCTGACCAGAGTGGTGTAAATGTTACTGAATCAGCCTGAGCCTTAACATTAATTGTAGATACTTCACATCCACCTTCAAGCATTGTAATCTTTACATTTTCAGCACCATTAAGTTCATCAATATTAGCTGTGAACTTAACTACGAAATTGCCATCTGCATCTGTTGTAACTGACTCGATAACAGGAGCTGTTATTGTATCCCATCCAACTGCCTGCTTATTTTCTTCTGGGTCATATTCTACCTTGATATCATATATATCAGCACCCTTTTCGCTACCGATATAGTATGTACCTGGCTTAACATTTTCTACTGTATATGTTCCTATTTCATCTGTAGCGCCTAACTGACCTATTGCTATACCTTCAGCAGCACCTGGCTTAGCATAGATAAGGTTAGTACCTTCACCAGATGCACCCTTAGCTGCTGCTACAAGAGTAATCTTAGCTGTCTTTTCAACATTAACCTTAATTGTTGCTGTTCCATCTGATAACTTAGTAGCTCCACTAAGCTGAAGCTTATTGTTATATGTAACACCCTTATATTCTGCTGGTGTTGCTAACTTGATAAATACATTCTTTGAACTCTTGCCGGCTACTGTGAAGTAACCATCTGTTCCAACTGCTGTATCTGCTGTTACCTTGAACTTGCCATCTTCACCTGCATTAGAAACATCAAGGTCATTAGCGTTCATTTCATACTTTTCGATATACTTAACGCTCATATCAAATATATCAAGACCATTCTGAGCACCAAACTTATATGTACCTGCTGGAAGCTCTACTGTGTACTTAGCTGCTGTACCCTTTTCAAATACTGCATCTGCAAGTGTAACTGCAGCACCGCCATCCTTAACATACTTTAATTCTGGAACTGCTGAACCCTTCTGGGCTGCTACTAATGTAAGTCTGAAGTCATTATCAGCTGTAAATGTAATTACTGACTTTTCTTTTCCATCTGTAAATGTTGGACTTCCATCAAGTCTTAATGATGTTGTAAGTGTTTCCTTACCGTAAGCTACTGACTGGTCAGCAACTAACTTTGTCTTATCACCATTCTTGTATACATTGAAGAAACCTGATAATGTAGAGTCTGCTATAAGCTTACCATCACTGAATAATGATGTATCTACTGTTGTTCCTTCGATTGAATATTCTGGTAAAAGGCTCTGAACTTCTACATATAAGAAGTCGCCACCATTATTACCACCTAACCAGTACTGACCTGCTTCATCAAGTGTGAATTCAATCTTATTTACAGTACTTGGGTCATTTTCCATATCAATAGATACTGCCTTGCCATTAGCTGCAGCATACTGGAATGAATGTTTATCATTAACTGCCTTTACAGCAACATAAGCTATAACCTTAACTGGCTCTGTTGTTGTAAAACCAAGTCCTGCCTGTCCATTATTAGTCTTTAATCCACCACCGAGATTAAGTGCCTGTGTATAATCACCCATTTCGCAACTGCGTCCACCATCTGTGAACTGCTTTAATGAGTTCTTACTTCCTGTAGCACCGACAGTGAAGTAATCATCTGTTCCTACTTTAATATCACCTGTAGCTGCTGCAAGCTTGCCATCTTCGCCAAACTGCTCAGCCTTGAGGTCTGCGGCATCCATAACGTATGCCTTTTTTGCGACTGTTGTTCCTTCACTTCCAGTAGTTTCTGCCGCAATGACAGTTGCTGGAACAGAAGGGAACATTCCTACTAACATAAGTACTGCACTAAACATGGCAAATACTCTGTTAAATGTCTTCTTCTTCATAATTTCCTCCTATAAAAAGCTTAGTGATAATATTTCTAAGTAATTAACCGCCTTCGTGATTTTCAACAATTCCCGGATATACGTCAATCAACAATTAAACATATTTTATACAAGTACGATTACATGAATTCATCTACTTTGTATAATTTTTATAATTCACAAAGTTTCTGTTAATATTTTTTAGAAACATTTCACAATGAGTTGAATTATATAGTATTTCATAAGATAAAGCAAGCATTTTGGCATAAGTTTTTAACATTTTTGTAACATTTTTGACAGAATATGTCTTTTAACCTCTCTCGTTATCTCTTATATCTCCCCTGTCCTCTGCTTTGAATACCTTTTTATCCAGCCATCCTCTGTATACAATTCTCCCGCCAGACCGTCACTTTCTTCAACAAGATTTTCTTCATTTAATAGTAATTTGAGCTCTTCATGGTCTTCAAACATACATAACATATTGTGAATACTTAAATCTGTAACCTGCTCAATTATCCTATACATAATCTCACGCTGTGATTCATTTAATGTCTGGACATCCTTATATAATTGCTGCGAAGACTCACCCTTCATATTACCTTTTACTCTGT
>ULZA01005321.1_pt1 | contig 16680 bp, 17 predicted proteins | sample 1962681 | NCBI WGS metagenome assembly ULZA01 (sample SAMEA4835877, study PRJEB28245) | human gut metagenome | biome: gut microbiome; material: fecal sample | place: Denmark | collected 2008 | reverse complement strand
CTTTTACGAGATGATAATAACTAATTGTGTAGCTTATTCCATATCCACAACACGCTTACTGAGCCTATGACGCAGAAAATGAAGTTTAGAAGGTAGCCACGACCGAAGAGTTGTATATCAAGTAGGCTACTGATCCATGCTCCAACATAGCTACCAACAATACCTATGAAGAGGTTCATACAGCAGCCTTTGCCTTGACCGCTCATGATACGGTTTGCAACGTAGCCTATAAGGATGCCTGTGAGGATGGGCCATGCTGTGAAGTGGGCAATATGTTCTAACATAATTTAATTGATATTCCTGAGTTTGTTTTTGCAAAGATAATGCAAACCGAGAGCAGAGATGCAAGTTCACTTGCAAGCTATGCCGAGGTGCAGCTTATCTTATGCAAATTTAGATAAAATATCCGAATTATAAGCCAGTTGGGATAAAAAACAGAAATGAATATCGCCGAGTGTTCGCTGCTTGGGTTGAAAGATACTGTTTATTCAGTTATTTTGACATAAGAATTTGCTATTGCGACAAAAAAACATTATTTTTGTCGCAAAATTTGCGACGTTATTTCACGCATAATGTCGCATTTAATAAAAAGTATGCTCTATTATGTATATACACGAAAGAGAAAATTGGACGACATTCAGATGGAACGCTTCTGCACTTACTACATTATTAGAAGAAGTGAGCCGTAAACAGGGGTTGTTGTATGGCAGACTTGCTACGCTCGGCTTCGATAGTAAATTAAAGGCAATGGCAGAGAATTTGACGTATGATATTGTTTTTTCATCGGAGATAGAAGGTGTACGGCTGAATGTCGATGAGGTTCGTTCATCTATCGCCCGAAAACTTGGCCTTGAGAATGTTAAGTATACAGCACCATCGCATTACGTTGACACTGTCGTAGCAGTTATGCTAGATGCCATCAACAACTATGACCAGCCATTGACCAAAGAAAAACTTTGTGCATGGCAAGCATCGTTCTTTCCCACAGGTTTTAGTGAGGGTTCTCAAATTGAGGTAGGTAGGTATCGTACACATGAGGAACATATTGTTTCGGGTATGTTTGGCAGAGAGAGGGTACACTACATAGCTCCGTCACCAGATTGTTTGGAGAAAGAAATGGCAGCATTTATAGAATGGTTCAATAAAAATGAGGATATAAGTTCTGTAATACGTTCTGCAATAGCTCATTTTTGGTTCGTTAGCATTCATCCTTTTGAGGATGGTAACGGACGACTTGCCCGAATACTCTCTGACATGTTATTGGCTCGTGGAGACAGGAGTGAGTTCCGTTTCTACAATATATCATCACAGATAAATAAGGACAAGAACCATTACTACGACATGTTGGAGAGAACGCAACATGGTGATGGTGACATTACTGAATGGATTTCGTGGTATGCAAAAACTCTATCCATTGCACTTGATGAAGCAGAAACCATCGTTACTACTATCCTGAACAAAAGTTTCTTTTGGCAAAAGGTATCATCTGTTGCATTAAGTCAAAGGCAAACAGACATACTCAACTTATTCCTTGATGGCTATGAAGCTAGAATAACTTCTAAAACGTGGGCATCATTGGCGAAATGTTCAAAGGATACCGCAATACGCGACATTCAAGACCTTGTTGAAAAAAGCATTTTATGTGAAGATATACCAGGCGCCAAACGTCCGAGTTATTCCATCATATTCGATCCTAACGATATAACAGCATTTTTCTCTGATATTGACATAAAAGAAAGTAATAATGCTCTATATTTGACTGCGTTGTATAAAGGTAAACAACAGGTTCGTGAACGGATTTTGCCGTTAGATGCAGAACGCTTCAAAAAAGGTGATTTACCATTGAAAAATCTGCTTGCCAAGTATTGCTCATATATAAAAATGAGTTAGCGATGAATTTATGGCATATTCCTTCTCTCCCTACCATGTTCGCCCTCCATCTCAAGCAACCTTCTTTTAGCCTCTAATCCACCGGCATAGCCTGTTAAGGCATGGCTGCTGCCTATAACGCGATGACAGGGGATAAGGATGCTGATGCCGTTTGCGCCAATGGCTCCTGCCACGGCTCTCACGGCTTTTGTGTTGCCAATGCTCTGAGCAACATCTTTATAGCTTCTTGTCTCGCCGTATGGTATGTTGAGCAATGCGTTCCATACTTGTTGTTGGAAGTCGGTGCCCACGATAAGCAACGGGATGTTGAAGGTTTTTCGTTTGCCAGCAAAATATTCGTCAAGTTGCATCTTCGTTTGTTCTAAGACAGATGATGAGGCTACAATGCAGTCGGCATTGAAGCATCTTCTCAGTCTACGTTTGTTGCGCTCAGCACAGGGCTTTTTGTTCCAATCGCAAAGACACAGTTTCTCTTCAATAGAGGCCAAAATAATCTCACCGCAAGGCGAATCGTAGTATTGAATGTTTACTTGTTTCTTTGTGCTATTTATTATCATAAGTAGGTGGCAAACAATCTGTTGAATAAGCTATACCTCAATAATTAAGCAATGCCTAAAAAGTGATGGGCCTCACTGAAGTGGTCTATGGCTTATTCAATATACTTAATCATGTCATCACGTCGGGGCTTAGCATCTGGCGTTTGGTCGGGATAGCCCAGAGCAATGCAGTAGAGCAGTTTGTAGCCTTTAGCAAACGCCATTCGGTCGAGATAAGGCTTGGCTGAAGGCGAATCGAGAATCCAGCGTGCCGAACTGCCTAAGCAACAAGAGCCTATACCTCTTGCCCACGCAGCAAGAATGATGTTTTCGCCCAGCAGTCCACAGTCAATCTGCGACATATCATACTGTGTGTCGTGGGCAATGCAGATAACGCAAGGTGCGTTTACAAAGATGTTCTTAAAGCCTTCGCGCTCAGCTATCTTTGGGTTATCTTTTACCACGGCCTGAGTAATTGAGTCGATGAGGGCGGGCGAGTCAATCACTCTAATTTCATACGACTGTAGGTTCTGACCATTGGGCGCATTGATGCCGCACTTCAGTATTTCGTTCAATGTTTCGCGGCTGATAACCGAGTCTTTGTAAGCACGTATGCTTCGGCGGCTCATCATCAGTTCGGTTACAACACTTGCCTTATCCACTGTTTGCGTTGTTTCTTGCTGTTTGCTTTCGTGGCAAGCCGTCAGTATCAGTGCTGCTGCAATGCCTAATACAGTTTTTCTCATCATAATATTGTTGTTGTTATTGGTGTGTAGATGTGATGAATTAAATTGTGTAGTTTAAATATGTTATGCACGCATTATGCGCGACTTTTCTTTAGCAAAAGCTTGCATGTCTACCGCCACGTCGTCTTCGTCTACTATTTCCACGCCAGTCATAGTTTCTATAACGTCTTCCATCGAAACCACACCTCGAAGGCATCCGTATTCGTCAACAATAATAGAAATATGTTCGCGCTTTTCTAGCATTTTTTCCCATATTTGATATACAGAGTCATCCTCGTTGAAAGAGAGTATCGGACGCATCAAGTCGGCCAGTTTGGTCTCAAATTTGTCGTCTGATAATTGTTTCAACACCATGTCTTTCAGTACATAGCCAATGATGTATTCTTTGCTCTTTTCATATACAGGTATGCGTGAGAAATTCCATGTCTGCTGCTCATAGAACTCTTTGATAGTCATATTTACATTGGTCATTTCAACCACGATGGATGGGGTCATCACTTCTCTTGCCTTTACTCCAGCCAAACGGATGCAACTTTTTATAATCTTGCTTTCCGATTCGCGGAATATACCCTCCGTCGTACCTACATCTACCATTGCCGACACCTCTTCGCGACTTACTGAAGTTTGATGTCCCTTTGGCGTAAATATCTTTGTAATGAGTTCGGAAAAAAGAACCAGTGGGTAGGTAATGAAGATAAGCACTCTGATAATCTTGGTAGATGGCATAGCGAGCGAACGCCAATATGATGCACCCATGGTCTTAGGTATGATTTCTGAAAGCACAAGAATCAATAGCGTAAGAATAGCAGATATTACTCCGAAGTATTCTTCACCAAAGATCTTGATTGATTCAGCACCTACACCTGCCGAACCGATGGTGTGTGCAATAGTGTTGAGTGATAGAATAGCGCCTACCGGACGGTCAACGTTGTTCTTATACTGTTTCATCAAAGAGGCCGTTTTGTTACCTTGGCTTTCTTTCATCGAGATGAACGACATAGGGGTAGATAGAAGTACCGCCTCAAGGATTGAACATAAGAAAGATAGTGCAAGAGCACCTAATAAATATAAAATGATTAAGCCCATTAAATATATGTTTCGTTTATAATAAGTTGTTTGCAAAAGGGGTGTTTAAACAGCTTACTATAATCGAAGAGCCTTATGGTGTATGTATAATTGTTGTGTCATTTTACAACACAAAGATATTGGTTTTAATATAATTATCACTTTTATGAGCTTAAATATTGCAATTCTTTAACTAAACGTCTTTAAATATTATAAAGAATTTACTATCCCCATTATGATTCCAGTTATTGCTATGCCGAAAAATACAGTGTGAAATAATGGCATATCTGCTGCTCACATCATTTGCTATGGTTATAAAAATTAAGTAGGTGTTCAAAATTAATTTAAATGATTCTATGCCATATTTTGGTCTGTATGTTCAGCTCCGAAGAGGGAGTGTAGCGGGCTACACGACCGATGAGAGCTGGGCATACGGGCCAAAAGATGGCGTAGAGGCATTTGAAAGCATAACCTTTTTTATTAGATTCATATATGCGATTAATTATGAACACCTACTTAGTATAAATATTAACGAAAACAATTGTTGTTTCAATAATAATAACTATCTTTACAGCCAAATGCTGCTATGGTTGCAAGTATAAATATAGGTACACGAATATTTATCAATAGAAATAAACGATATGGATACAAGACTGATTGTTGGCGTTTGTAGCGCTATCCCTTTCTTCATTTTGGGCATTGTGATGTTGCTGGGTAAAGGCGACAAACTTATTGCAGGCTATAACACAGCCAGCGAAGAAGAGCGTGAGAAGGTAAATATAGTGCGTTTACGTATTGTTATGATGATTGTTTGTTTATTCTCCTCAGTGCTTCTTCTAGCGCTGTCATATTTTGGTGATAGTTATATACCTGTCCTTACAGCCGTATTCTTCGTGGCCTTGGCAATATGTGGTGTTATAGCAAACACTTGGGCAAAAAAGAAATAGAGCGTTTTTCTTTTTTGATACAAGGTAGAAAATGTACATAACCGTAGGCTCCTGTTCTTCGTTTCATCGCCCACGGTTATGTACATTCGCAATTTATGATGGTTTATTTCTTTTCTAATTCTTGCAGACTTTCCATCTTCTTCTCCTCCAAGAATTCGTATATGCCGCACAGGTGTTCGCGCACGCGGCCATGACCAAATTCATATACCTTGCTAACGAGGCCATCAAGAAAGTCGCGGTCGTGGCTTACCACGATAAGGGTGCCATCAAAGTGTTGCAAGGCTTGCTTCAGCACATCTTTCGTTTTGAGGTCGAGGTGGTTGGTAGGCTCATCGAGGATAAGCAGGTTGACGGGCTCTAACAGTAGCTTTAGTATGGCCAGACGTGTGCGCTCGCCACCCGACAGCACCTTCACCTTCTTGGTCGACTCTTCTCCGCCAAACATAAAGGCCCCCAGCAGGTCGCGTATCTTGTTGCGCACCTCGCCTTTAGCCACATCGTCGATGGTTTGAAACACGGTCAGTTCGCCATCAAGCAGCGATGCCTGGTTTTGGGCAAAGTAGCCTATCTGCACGTTGTGCCCCAGCTCAAGTTTGCCCTCGTTCTGCAGCTGGCCCATGATACATTTTACCAGTGTCGACTTTCCTTCGCCATTTTTACCCACAAAGGCTATCTTGTCGCCTCGCTCAACGGTGAGGTTCACACCGCTGAAAATGGTCTTGTCGTCAAACCTCATCGCTACATCGCTCATCTGCACAGGGTAGGCTCCGCTACGTGGGCTGGGTGGAAACCTGAGGCGCAGGTGGCTGGTGTCTTCTTCGTCTACCTCAATCAGCTCAAGCTTCTCAAGCATCTTTACGCGGCTTTGCACCTGAAAGGTTTTCGAGTAGGTGCCTTTGAAACGCTCGATAAAATCTTTGGTCTCGGCTATCATCTTTTGCTGTTCCTCATATTGCTTCATCTGCTGTTCGCGACGCTCTTTGCGTAGCTCCAGATAGTGGCTATATGTGGCTTTATAGTCGTATATGCGCCCCATGGTAACCTCGATGGTGCGCGTGGTGATGTTGTCAACAAATTTGCGGTCGTGGCTGATAACGACAACGGCCTTCGAGCTATTGCATATAAAATCTTCCAACCAACCTATCGACTCGATATCGAGGTGGTTGGTGGGCTCGTCAAGCAGCAGCACGTCGGGCGACTTTAGCAACAGTTTGGCCAGCTCGATGCGCATGCGCCAGCCACCCGAAAACTCGCTCGTAGGGCGGTTAAAGTCGGAGCGCTCAAAGCCAAGACCCAGAAGTGTTTTTTCAACATCTTCTTCAAAGTGGGTCATATCTATGGCATAAAATTTCTCTGAAAGGGTCGACACCTTTTCAATGAGCTGCATATATTCGTCGCTCTCATAGTCGGTGCGAATGGTGAGCTCGTTGTTTATGCGTTCTATTTCAGCCTGTATCTCGTGCAGATGGGCAAAGGCCTGACAGGTTTCTTCAAAAACGGTGCGCCCGTCTTCGGTCATCAGGTGCTGTGGAAGGTAGGCCACGACGTAATCTTTCGGGGCCGACACGGTGCCGCGTGTGGCTGTGCGTACGCCTGCAATAATCTTTAGCAAGGTGCTCTTGCCAGCGCCATTTTTGCCCATCAGGGCTATACGGTCCTTCTCGTTTATCTGAAAGGAAATGTCTTTGAATAAGGTGGTGCCGCCAAACTCGACGGTCAGTCCATCAACTGTTATCATATCTGTTTCTTGGGCTTATTGTGAAATAACCCTACAAAATTAACGAAAATAATTCAATTCTCCATGCAAAACACAACGTAAGGCGCGTATATTTTTATACATACCAAATTTGGTCGTGGCATAAAAATAAAACATTTAAAGCCATAATTTCTTTAAAAATCATTTATTTTTTGTAAGTTTGCACATTAACATCCCACAGCGTGATAGAACAATAAGATAAAGACATAAACAGCCTATGAAGCGTTTCTTCCTCGGTGCAATATTTCTTTTAAACGGCATGGCCCTCAGCGCCACCGTTTCGGTGCCCCTCATACCACAGCCCCAACAGGTAGAGTGGGGACAGGGCGAGGTAACGTTGCCTCGTCATTTTACCATCCGCGTAACTCATCCCTCACTGAAACCTCTGGGCCATTATCTTTCTTCTATCTTGGCACAGTATGGCATCGATGCTCGGGTGGCTACCTTTGGTCAAGGCTTCATACGCCTCGCCCTTGAAGACGAAAGCACTTTTAAAAAACTTGCTGCACAGTCCGACACCATTGGCCTGTCAGAACGCTATCTGTTGAAAACAGAAGACAAAGGCATCAAGATATCGGCCCCACGTGTGGCTGGCTTGGTAAACGGTGTAGCCACACTGCGCCAATTGCTGCCCACCAGCACCCAGACGCCCGCTGTTGTGCCCCTAGTAACGGTGGCCGACGCGCCACATTATGGCTGGCGTGGCTTGATGATAGACAGTTCGCGACACTTCTTTACTCCCAATGAGCTGAAGCAAACCCTCGACCTCATGGCGCTGTATAAACTGAACAAGATGCACTGGCACCTGACCGACGACCAAGGGTGGCGTATAGAGATAAAAGCCTACCCACTGCTCACCGAGCAAGGGGCATGGCGCACGCTGAACAACCAAGACCGCTGGTGCCAAAAAAACGCCACCATGACGCATAATGACGACCTGCAACTTGAGGCCCATAGCTTACGCATCACCCAGAAGGGCGACACACTGTATGGTGGCTTTTATACGCAAGACGAGGTGAAAGACATTGTGGCTTATGCCCAGGCGCGAGGCATTGAGGTGATACCCGAAATAGATATGCCGGGCCACTCGCTTAGCGCCATTGCTTGCTATCCGTGGTTGGGCTGTGGTGCCAATAACCAGTGGGCCGACTTCTCGTCGCCACTATGTTTGGGTAACGACCGCGTGTTGCAGTTTTGTCGCGATGTGTGGACCGAACTGTTCAACCTCTTTCCTTCGCCATACGTACACATTGGTGGCGATGAGGTAGACATGGTGTTCTGGAAAAATTGTCCTCGTTGTCAGGCTCGCATGAAAAGTAACCGCTTGGCCGATGGCCATGCACTGCAGGCCTGGTTCACCAACAATATGCAGGCGTTTTTCACGGCTCATGGCAAACGTATGATAGGATGGGACGAGATGCTGGATGGCGGACATATGCCCTCGGCCACGGTTATGTGGTGGCGTGGTGGCAATGCCGATGCTGCTGTAAGAGCCACGCGCGCTGGCAACGATGTGGTGTGCTGCCCCACTACTCATTTCTATTACGATTATGTTGAAAACGATATCGATGTAGAGAAAATTCTCTGCTTTGATGTGCCCGCCGCGATGACCTCTGTCGATCGGCAGCATGTGTTAGGACTGCAAGGCAACCTGTGGACTGAACATATACCGTCATTCAATCGCCTTACCTATATGGCTCTACCGCGCATGATAGCGCAGGCCGAGGCTGCATGGGTGCCTGTTGAGAAACGACAGTATGCCGACTTCAGTGCGCGCCTTACAGCTCATTATCAGCGCCTTGAGGCTATGGGTGTGCGCTACCGGCTGCCTGGCCTGACGGGGCTGTTTCAGCAAAACATTTATTTTGGTAAGGGGCAAGCCCGTGTAACCTGTGCCGACCCCTCGGCAGAGATACGCTATACCACTGATGGCACGGTGCCCGACAGCAATGCACAGCTCTATACACAGCCCATCATGGTGAGCCAGCCCACCACCTTCTGCTTCCGGGCTTTTGGTAAGGATGGTAACAAGGGCGATGCAATACATGCCTCTTTTGCTCCCGCTGTTTACCGCGAAGCTGTGGCGCACCCCGATAAGCTTGTTCAAGGCCTAACGGCTACGTGGTACGACTATACGGGCCCCTCGTGCGCTGGCATCACCACGGCTCCGCTTAAGGGCACTTATCATATTAACCAAGTGACCATACCTAATGAGGTGAAAGGCAATATTGGCCTCGTTATCACAGGCTTTATCTATGTGCCTGCCGATGGCGCTTACGGCTTTATGCTCACCTCTGACGATGGTAGCTTGCTTAGCATTGACGGACAGGTGGTCGTTGATAACGATGGCGAACATTCAACCCTACAACGGTCGGCACAGGTGGCGCTGCGCAAGGGCTATCACACCATCAACGTGCAATATTTTGATCATAACGGTGGCGACCTCTCGCTCGACGTGTATGATGCAGAAGGAAAACTGCTGGATGCCAAACAGTTGTTCTTCAAATAAAAACAGAAAACAATAGCAATGTTAGAAATAAGAAATGCTATATGGGTGAAGAACGCCCATACCACGGTGCCTAACTTCTCGATGGCGGCGCCCGACAGCACCCTCACGGCCATCTGTGGGCGTCAGGGTTGCGGAAAGACGGCCCTTATCGAAACGCTGATGGGGCTACGCCCACTGGCGAAAGGGTATGTGTCGGTTGATGGTGAACTGCTGCAACCTGCTACGGCCGTCTTCTTTCGCTCGCGCATGGCCTATGTGCCGCAAACACTGCAAGCGCCAGGACAGCTAACGGCCAACGAACTGCTGCAGTTGTATGCCGACTGCAGCAAACGGTCGCACCAAACGTTGCGCAAAGACGATGTGCAACAGCTATGGCCAGCACTGCAACTCGACGATGCGCTTTGGACAGCGTCGCTCTATCGCCTCTCTGCATCTGAGCAGCGTCGCATCATGCTCAGCTTTGCCTTGGGGGCTCACCGCTCCATATTGGTGGCCGACGACCCTACGGGCAGTCTCGACGATGCATTGTCGCATGTAGTAACGCGTCTGCTCAGCCAGTATGCCGCCTTGGGGCATACGGTGCTGGTGGCTACGTCCGACCCTGTCTTGGTGGGTGTGGCCCATCATCTGGTATCACTTACATAAGCAATGATACCCTTTACATAAACAAGAAAACGAAATCGTTAAAAAAGAGATATGGCAAATATACAATTGTCTTTCGTGCAAATGGTGCTGGCCTTGCTGCCCGCCTTGGTGCCCTTCTTCTTCATACAACTGTATGGCTTACGCCTCATGAAAAAGGCTACGGCCGCCTTCATTGGCATGCTGTTAAAATATGCTGTGGTGTGCCTCTTGCTGGTGGGCACGGCTATGGCTGGTGCTGTGTGGGCCGATGTGTTGGCATCGTTGCTGTTTATCATCATGTCGGCCATTGTGGTAACACGTCGCGCCAAGCTTGCCATGGGCGTTCATCTCATGCCCATGCTGGTAGGCACGGCAGTGTCGGTGGCACTGTTCACGCTCTACGAGGTGTTTATCGTGATGGGATCGGCAGCGGCCGATGTCAGCACACGCCTGTTGCCCTTGGTGGCCCTGCTGTGTGGCGGCATCATGGAGATAAACGCACGGGCGCTTACCTTTTATAATATGGGGTTGCAACATCATGCACACCTATACCACTATCTGTTGGCCAATGGTGCCACACCGTCTGATGCGCTGTTCTATTTTCGCAAGCGTGCTATGGAACGCACCGTGCTGCATGGCGTGTCGCGCATGTCGTTGTCGGTTATCGCATCTACACCCTGGGTGCTATGGACATTGTTGCTGTGTAAACAGTCGTGGGTAACGGCTGTGGTGCTGCAAATAGCCCTTATGGTGGCTGCCATTGCTGCTGCCTTGGTGTCGATGGCTGTATCGCTGTATATGGCAGGACGCTATATGCCCGATGGCTACACCCTGTTACAGGCCACCGAGGCAGGACGTGCAACATCAACGGCGACGCCTGCTGCCGATGCAAAGAAAAATGAAGATGCTGATGCCGAAGAGAACGATATCGAAGATGCTGATGCCGAAGAACAAGAGGTAAAAACAACTGAAACCCTGATTGATGATGAAAACAACAATTAAGCATTATATATGGGTGCTGAGCGCCCTACTGTGTGTGGCCTGTAATGGCGTGAACCGACAACAGGCTTATGCCGTAGCCAAAACGCTTGTTGAGGCTGGCGCTGAAAGTAAGGTTGAAGCAGAAAATGAAGCCGACCCTGAAGCGGCTGTAAAAACAAATGTTGAAACGCTGGCAGCTAAGGCGGTAAAAGATATTGAAATGCCTGCTGCACGCCCACAAAGTGGCGAACTGCTGCTCTACCGCGATGGTTACACTGTATCTTATAATACCACGACGCTGCAACCCAACTGGGTGGCATGGCATCTTACCCCTAACCGCTTGAAGGGTAACGTAAAGCGTAACGATTATCCGTTTATCTCTGATGATGAGGTGCCAGAACCTCGTGTTGAAACGGCCGACTATCGACAGTCGGGCTACGACCGCGGACATATGTGTCCTGCTGGCGATAACAAATGGAGCGCCGAAGCTATGCGCCAGTCATTTCTTTTGTCAAATATCTGTCCGCAGGCACCCAATCTTAATCGTGGCGACTGGAACGAACTGGAACAGGCGTGTCGTAAATGGGCTAAACAGTATGATGGCGTGTATGTGGTGTGCGGCCCCATCTTTTATAAAAGCAAACGACAACGCACCATAGGTAAGCATCGCATACCTGTGCCCGACGCCTTCTTTAAAGTGGTGCTACGTATGGGCGATGCGCCTCGTGCCATAGGCTTCTTATATAAAAATATGGACGGAAACCGACCCAAAGGCGACTATGCCAACACGGTAGATGAGGTGGAACGCATCACGGGGCTCGACTTCTTTCCTGCCTTGCCGGATGATATTGAACGCAAGGTAGAGGCCGAATGTAACCTTGCCGACTGGGATATCAAAGATACTTTTTAAGGGCCACAGCCACACCGTCGGCATCGTTTGATAAGGTAACGGCGTCGGCATCGGCACGCGCCTCGGGGGCCGCATTGGCCATAGCCACGCCCATGCCTGCAAGGTGTAGCATTGATAGGTCGTTATAGCCATCGCCAAAGGCAATCATGTCGGCAGGGGTTAGGTTGATGTGCCCTAACAGTCGGCGCAACGATTGGGCCTTGTCAATGCCCTTCGGCACCAACTCGATAAAGAACGGAGCCGAACGGTAAACATCCATGCGGTCGGCTAACAGTTGCGACAGCTCTTGTTCGGCCCTCTCCATGTCGGCTGGGTGCCCCGTCATCAACAGTTTGGTAGGATGAGGCTCAAGATGTTCCAGCAGGTTGTCAACCTTTCGTATCGCCATTTTGTTGATACGGCTTTCTTCACCCACATATTCATCGTGGGGTTTCTCTGTTATTATTTTGTTGCCCACATAGCCTAAAAGGGCATGACCTGTGCGTACAGCATACTGGTAGATAAGGGGTATAACCTCGTTGGGCAAGTGGCGCTCATATAGCACCTCCTGCGTTCGGCAGTCTACTATCTTTCCGCCATTATAGGCCAGTATGTAGCCTCCTGTGTGCTCAAGGTCAAGACATTGGGCCACAGGCATAATGCCATAGGTGGGACGGCCTGAAGCCAAAATAATAGTAGCACCACGGCGTTGTGCATCAGCCAGCGCTTGGCGGGTGCGTGGCGTAACCTCTTTATCGCGGTTGGTCAGCGTGCCGTCAAGGTCGAGGGCAATGACACGAAACGATAGGGGGCGCTGCGCATCGGCCGAGGGCGTTGTGGGGGTGCAATATTCGTTGTTCATCACGTTTTTATAGTATATCTGTATTGTTGCTTTTTTGAAATCGGTTGCAATATTCGGAAAAAATATTGAATTATGCAAGCCAACTTGACCTATTCATGTTTTTTATTGAAAAAGAAGAATTAAATCAAATAAATTGATGGCGAATGAAAGAAAAACACTATCTTTGCACAAACAGTGGGTATAGACGCTAATAACCAGCTATGAGCCCAAACCCATAGAACAAGACCCATTTCTACGGCTACCTGACGCCAACCATCAGTAGCACGTTTCTACTTGTTTGTTGTACCATCAGTATGTCCTGAGATGAAGGCTTGGCTATATATTTTACTCTTATGAAAAAGGTCGTTGCGAGTGTGGCACTATCTTCCAAGGTGACGGTAGTCCATCAAGGTCGTGCTCATCATGCGCATCGCTCTACGCTGAACGATAATGCAAAGATGCTGCGCGCCTTTTCAATCGACATAGAGTAGCAGAGAATTTATGACACTGGATAGTACGAATTCTTCTTCTACGGCCAATGAAAACAGACACTTTCATACATACTGAAAGTGGGCTGCTTCGTAATGGCACACCTGTTTCTGGGGCAGAAAAACAGTCTGGCTCAGAAATAAAACTGTGTCCGTACATCTCGTGGTGTTACCTCTTCGTGCATAACCGAAAGGTAAAGACCATTGAAGACCGACTGAAGGCCGACCATATGCCCCATTTTGTGCATAAAAGCATACGCTATATGCCGCGTAGCCGAAAGGGTAGGGGCGTAAAGCAAACGATGGTGCCTTCGGTAAGCGGACTTATTTTTCTTCAAGGCGAGGCAAAATCTCTTCAATCTTATTTAGATGACAGGTTTCCTAACTACCGCCTGTGCAAAAATTGTAGCACAGGTCAGGTGGCGGTGATACCTGATAGTCAGATGCAACCCTTCATGCGCGTGGCTGAGGTCGATCCTGACCGCGTGCGCTTCTTGCTGCGCCCCTTCCTCTATTACGCTAAAAATCATACCCTTATTCGTATCACATCGGGCGATATGGCCGGACTTGAAGGCTATGTCGTGCGCATTGCTCGCGACCGCCGACTGGTGATGGAGGTGGGTGGCATGAGCATCGCCGTGTCGGGCATGCATGCTGAACAGTATGTCGAGGTAAACAAAAACCAGGCCTCAAGAAAAGAGTGTGAACGTTATTATAAACGCCAACTAAACGAACGCAACGCCTTCATCGACCGCTATTTTCATCAGGTAGGCTCGTTACAAGAGGCGCAAGAACAGGCCGCCAACATCGACCTTTTGCGCACGCAGACGCTCAGCGATATGCAACAAGGAACGTTGAACATTGTCGAAGCCTTTGCCACCTACCACTTCATCATCGAAGAAATAGCCTATTATTACGCCCCCATCTTCGATACCCTCACCCATCAATTGGCCCCCGTGCTTGAGGCGGGTCGCAAGGTGTTGCAAGGCATAAACTACCTCCTCACCCTGTTGCCCGAAGGCAACGACGTGCGCCTAAACCACGAAAGCGCCTACGAGGAGTTAAACACCCATTATGGATATTTGTTTGAGTAGGGCAATCTTCAACCAGCAATAGCACACATGGTTAATGCAGAAATTCTTCAAGCCTTTCTGTGGCACATCAGCCTCTATTCACATTCGCTGGAAGATATTGATACAGAAGCCGATTTAATAACGCAGGCTCGCTATTTCATAGGCATCGACCTTGGTCTGTTACGAGAAGGCATACGTTTCGACGATGTATTGCTCTTACTCTTGCTTGATATTGAAAGGCAAACCAATAAATGCGACTGGAGCGGTGCCGAACGCAATTGCCAACTCTTCGACCGCTTGGCCCAAAACAAAAAAGTACCGATAACATTATTGTTTGAAAAATGGTATCATGAAGCAGTGGTCCTTCGTCGCCGAGGCCTCTACGATAAAGCCCTTTCGTGCACCTATCAGGCCGAGACCTTTGCCGATAACCCTTTGCATAAATTCAGAACGTTGCTTTTGCGTGGCGATATTGAGAGCGCTAATAATAATAGGTATGAGTTTGGCATCAATTCATTGTCTTTGGCACTTCACGAGGCTGAACAGTTAGGCCAACATTACGTGGCGCAAGTGTATAACAAAATGGCTCACATGTGCTCTATGCGCTATGTAGGTTTAGGCATTTCTTTCTTGCGCAAGGCACAAGTAATAGGTGATAAGTTGGGTGATGCGAAGTTAATTCTCGACAATAAGTTTGCGAGGGCTAATTCGTACATCGTTTTAGCCATGCGTTACCCCAATGAAGAGCAGCTGTTCTTAGACGAAGCAAAGCGTGTGCTTGCCAGCATAGAGTATGATAGGTTGCCCCTTCCCCAAAACAAGATATATTATAAAGAAATGTGGGCCCGCGTCAACCACGATGTTGAGCCACTGAAAGAAGCCTACACCTTTTATGCAAAAATCAATGCGCTTGATGACATCTGTAGGATATGTGATGCCATCATCGAGATAGGCATCAACAATCATCAACCCGCACAGGCCCTTCCTTACATCGCTATCTATCGTGAGGCACTGATAAAGCGAAACCGAAAAGATGTGCAAGCTAATTTGGGCTACTTACAACAAGCCGAAGATATAATCAATGGGATACTGGGAAGAGAAACGAAATAAGTTGATAAGCCAGTTGCCTACGCTACTCGACATCCTTGATCAGATATCGTTGCGTGAAGAACTGTTTTACCTGAAGCCGAGTCATTTTAAGGGCGTATTTCCCACTCATTATCAAGAGGGCATGTTCTCTACCATGTTAGATGCCGATGGTAGAACACAACTATGGCCAATGGGCTTGTTGCCCTTCACTTATTACAGGGGGCAGTCGCAATATTTCCCACTGTGCAAGCCGTCGCTCTATCGTAAAGGCACAAGAAAGAACCCCATGTTAACCATGACACCCTCAAAAGTGTTTTTAGAGCGCTTGCGGGCATGCGAACTGGAACTGGTGATGCAGAAACACCCGATGAACGATATCTTTCATCATGGTACAAGGTTAACATACCCCGACGGCACAGAAGAAGACATATCATTGTCTATCGACTATTTAGCATTGGCACAGCATTATGGCATCTGTACCGAACTGTTAGACCTCACGGTAGACAAATGGGTGGCAGCGTTTTTTGCTTGCACCAAGTATGTGAACGGCGAATACAAACCCGTAACCGATATAAATAGTTATGGCGTGTTTTATGAGATATATGAGCAAACGCACGACATGATGCCAGGCGTTACCGCTGCTACCAGAAAAATAAGAGCCATAGGGCTTCAACCATTTTCGCGCCCTGGAGAACAAGCTGGCTTTGTCTATACCATGACAAAAGATCAAAACTTCAATCGTCTGTGTAACAAGAAGATAAAGTTTAGACACGATCCCAAAGTGTCAGAACTAATCTTCAATTATGCCAACCGCTCAAAAAAGCTGTTTCCCTATGAACTGCTGCAAGAAAAGGCCGAAGTGATAAAATCTCACACCACCTTTTCGCGCTCAGCCTACAACATGGCCATAGCACGCTATTTTTCTGATACACCATCCGAACAAATAGACGCGTGGTGTAAAGATCAAAATATACACCTACAAGACCAGCCCCTAACCTCTTTTACTGACGAAGAACGAGCCACCTTCATGAAAGCTTGGCCTCAAAATGCCCCCTCCTTTTACAGCCGTATATATGTAAGATATAGCTATACGGGGCCGATGAAAGAAGTGTCGAAGGAAGAGTTTTATACATAGCCTCTCCGAAACGCAAGGTGTATGATATAATCAGTATATAAACTAAGTGTCAATAACATAAATAAATATCATAATATGCGTGATTTTAAAGACATCAAAGTCGCAGTAGCC
>ULZA01021441.1_pt1 | contig 16830 bp, 14 predicted proteins | sample 1962681 | NCBI WGS metagenome assembly ULZA01 (sample SAMEA4835877, study PRJEB28245) | human gut metagenome | biome: gut microbiome; material: fecal sample | place: Denmark | collected 2008 | reverse complement strand
TGAGGTGATGGCGTGCTTGTATTGATTACATATGATGTGAATACTGAAACTGCTGAAGGAAAAACCAGGTTGAGAAAAGTAGCTAAACAATGTGTAAATTATGGGCGAAGAGTTCAGAATTCTGTGTTTGAATGTATACTAGATAATGCTCAATGTGTGATGCTAAAGGCCATATTAACGGATCTTATTGATAAAGATGTGGATAGTCTCAGATTCTATTATTTAGGAAATCGTTATCAGACGAAGATAGAACATGTTGGTGTTGACCGTGGGATTCCTGCTGATCAGACATTGATATTATAAAATGTGGTGCGAAAGATAAGTAAACATGAATGTACCGGTTGTCTCGCACCTGAAATTACTTGTAAATTTGTACAATAAAATGAATAATAGGTTTTTGGTTTTACTTGTTATTTATCTTATTATATATTTATTGTCGGTATTGTATAAAAATAAACAAATTTTTTGTGCAATATTGCTGTCGCTCCTCTCGTGGGAGCGTGGATTGAAATATGCCAAACTCATTATTGCCAACGAACATAGCACGTCGCTCCTCTCGTGGGAGCGTGGATTGAAATCTTATCGTAGTATTTGCGATATTTGGGGGCTGGGTCGCTCCTCTCGTGGGAGCGTGGATTGAAATAAGTAATCATCTAAATACATGACTGTAAAATAATGTCGCTCCTCTCGTGGGAGCGTGGATTGAAATATATTATTTTGTTTGGTGCTCATCGTGTAACTTTGTCGCTCCTCTCGTGGGAGCGTGGATTGAAATCAAGTGGCACAGGCTAACCGGCATCTGCTTATTGTCGCTCCTCTCGTGGGAGCGTGGATTGAAATAGCTCTCAACCATCAAGCATTTTAAATTGTATCTAGTCGCTCCTCTCGTGGGAGCGTGGATTGAAATAATACTAAATTCGTCTTTTAGCACTGCTTCAAAGTCGCTCCTCTCGTGGGAGCGTGGATTGAAATTGCTGCAATCAGAATGTTAATGACTACCATGTCAGTCGCTCCTCTCGTGGGAGCGTGGATTGAAATGCTCAATCTCTTTTTCTATGTTCTTTCCGGAATGTCGCTCCTCTCGTGGGAGCGTGGATTGAAATCTTTGTGACGGTACATATTCCGACATGCCATCCCGTGTCGCTCCTCTCGTGGGAGCGTGGATTGAAATGATGTCGTCAAGATGCCTCTGACACGCAAGACGGGTCGCTCCTCTCGTGGGAGCGTGGATTGAAATTGTTACTCCTAATATTAAGTTTAAGTTCTACATTCGTCGCTCCTCTCGTGGGAGCGTGGATTGAAATTTATATGCACAGCATACGACCTGCGACAGACTGGGTCGCTCCTCTCGTGGGAGCGTGGATTGAAATGTAATATAATTGTAACAATTCGCAACGTGTAACGTCGCTCCTCTCGTGGGAGCGTGGATTGAAATGTTTTAATCGGAGAGTGGTTGCTTTTGTGTGTATGGTCGCTCCTCTCGTGGGAGCGTGGATTGAAATGCCCATGTAAGCACCTTACCGTCTGCTACAGTAAGTCGCTCCTCTCGTGGGAGCGTGGATTGAAATCTATAACATCAAGACACCATGACGGCAGGAAAGGTCGCTCCTCTCGTGGGAGCGTGGATTGAAATCCGAAAAACATAAAGATGGTGCATACCATTTCCGTCGCTCCTCTCGTGGGAGCGTGGATTGAAATAAGTACTTAATAATAAGCGAGCAGACGCTGTGGGTCGCTCCTCTCGTGGGAGCGTGGATTGAAATAGTCATCATGTCACCATCCTCAACCGACTTTTTAGTCGCTCCTCTCGTGGGAGCGTGGATTGAAATGTACCGAAACAGGAAATTTAAGCAGGCCCTCTATGTCGCTCCTCTCGTGGGAGCGTGGATTGAAATATTACAGCTTTAACATCTCCTGTAGCCTTGTCTGGTCGCTCCTCTCGTGGGAGCGTGGATTGAAATTTGTCAGTATATGTCATGCCATTCACAGTTATTGTCGCTCCTCTCGTGGGAGCGTGGATTGAAATTGATAGAGATAGTTTCATCGAGAAAATGAAAAAAGGTCGCTCCTCTCGTGGGAGCGTGGATTGAAATTGTCCCAGACCATTTTATTATTATACCGATTAAATGTCGCTCCTCTCGTGGGAGCGTGGATTGAAATACGCTATTTATTGAAAGGAACTATGTCGAGCTCCTGTCGCTCCTCTCGTGGGAGCGTGGATTGAAATAGTAAATAGCGTGAATTACCTTTTGGTATTTACGTCGCTCCTCTCGTGGGAGCGTGGATTGAAATACCAAGAAAGTCTGAAACCACTCCGAACAAGGACGGAGTCGCTCCTCTCGTGGGAGCGTGGATTGAAATACCAAGAAAGTCTGAAACCACTCCGAACAAGGACGGAGTCGCTCCTCTCGTGGGAGCGTGGATTGAAATTGCAAGGTCTTTTATCATATCTACGACCTGTCCCGTCGCTCCTCTCGTGGGAGCGTGGATTGAAATTAACAACCCCCCTATAAATTTAATGATTAATATGTCGCTCCTCTCGTGGGAGCGTGGATTGAAATAGTTACACACAACCACGGACCCCTGTCTGAACCTTTGTCGCTCCTCTCGTGGGAGCGTGGATTGAAATCTGTACCACCGGTTACTGTTACATAATGATACATGTCGCTCCTCTCGTGGGAGCGTGGATTGAAATTGCCATTAAAAGGATCATTTGGGAAAGGAGCATGGGTCGCTCCTCTCGTGGGAGCGTGGATTGAAATATAGAAATTATAACCCTTATGCCGAATCCAAAAAGTCGCTCCTCTCGTGGGAGCGTGGATTGAAATATTTGCAGCGCGTGAAAAAAGTAAATGGCATGGAGTCGCTCCTCTCGTGGGAGCGTGGATTGAAATGTCTGACAACAGTCCTTTAATTGAACTTGATGAGTCGCTCCTCTCGTGGGAGCGTGGATTGAAATATAGCCACCATGCCGGTCTCGTCTGATGTCATAGTCGCTCCTCTCGTGGGAGCGTGGATTGAAATAATGTACGACTTAAACTCATCTGGAATATAATTGTCGCTCCTCTCGTGGGAGCGTGTATTGAAATCAATGCTTAACTTATATTCCGTGGCTTTTAACGACGTCGCGCCTCTCGTGGGAGCGTGGATTGAAATTACTTCCTGCACCTCTTGATAGCCATCACCCATTGTCGCGCCTCTCGTGGGAGCGTGTATTGAAATTCTTTAGCTGTTCCCACTGTTCCGGCGTTATGTGTCGCTCCTCTCGTGGGAGCGTGTATTGAAATCAGTGTCACCTCAAAGGTGTAGTCCCCGGTGAAGTCGCTCCTCTCGTGGGAGCGTGGATTGAAATATGGCATAAAAGCCGTCACAAAGTCCGTTGGAAATGGTCGCTCCTCTCGTGGGAGCGTGGATTGAAATTGAAGAACCTGAATACGAACGATTGTGTAATATGGTCGCTCCTCTCGTGGGAACGTGGATTGAAATTCTGCAAGGTTAGTGGCTGTGCCTGTACCTGCCGTCGTTCCTCTCGTGGGAGTGTGAATTGAAATATCAGCATATGAATCTATACACAATCATAATATGCTGCGTTATTGTAGAATTAGTAGTTAAGTCTATTTTTATAGCAATAACGTTGCTTATCAATAATACAATAGATAAATATTGTTGCAAACCAGTAAATAGCAGGTATAATATAGAGTAACATATTAACAGGGAGGCATATTCATTGGGCATTTACGTTAATCCGACAGGAAGATCGTTTGAGCTTGCGATAAATTCAGAGATTTTTGTTGACAAAAGCGGTCTGATTAAAGAAACGAATAAGTGTATAAATACATTACAAAGGTATATGTGTGTAAGCCGTCCAAGGCGATTCGGAAAGTCAATGGCCATGGATATGCTTTCAGCATATTATGGTCGAAAGACTGATGCAGAAAATTTATTTAAAGGCCTTAAAATAAGTCATGATGAGTCGTATGACAGACATATTAACAAGTATGATGTACTCAAAATTAATATGCAGGACTTTTTGAGTGTTACACACAGTGTTGATGATATGCTTAAAATGTTGTGCGAATACATTACGGATGATTTTTCAATAGAGTGTAAGGATATTATTTTTCGGGACAAGTCAAATATTGTGAGAGTAATGCAGGATGTTTTTATGTCTACAGGCAGGCCGTTTGTGATTCTTATTGATGAATGGGATTGTCTGTTTAGAGAATTTACGCAGGATAAAGAAGCGCAGAAGAAATACCTTGATTTTTTGAGAGGCTGGCTTAAGGATAAAGACTATATAGCGCTTGCATACATGACAGGTATACTGCCGATTAAAAAATATGGTTCACATTCTGCTCTTAATATGTTCACGGAATATTCCATGACAGATATGGGAGCTTTGGCAGAGTACTTTGGCTTTACAGATGATGAGGTCAGAGAATTGTGTGACAGATATGATATGGACTTTGAAGAGGCAAGGGCATGGTACAATGGATATAAGCTCGTGTCCCATAGCAAATATGGAGTAAAGAAATATGCGATGTACAGTCCGAAGTCTGTAGTAGAAGCCATGCTAAAGCATAAATTTGGTACTTATTGGAATCAGACTGAAACTTACGAGGCTCTCAAGGTTTATATTCAAATGAATATGGATGGTCTAAAAGATGCCGTGATTAAAATGCTTGCCGGTGAAAGTGAGAAAATAAATACAGGCACATTTGAAAATGACATGACATCATTTGCCACAAAGGATGATGTGCTTACACTTTTAGTACATCTTGGCTACCTGACATATGATAGTGAGACGGAAGAGGTTTCAATTCCAAATCGAGAGGTGTCAAAGGAATATCTTAATGCAATTAGTACAATGGATTGGGATGAAGTATCAAAATCAATAAAAGCATCACAAAAATTGCTTGAGAGTTTGTGGAATATGAATGGTGCTGCGGTTGCTGACGGAATTGATAAGGCACATAATGAGATATCTATTTTACGGTATAATGATGAGAATTCTTTAAGCTGTACAATTAATTTGGCATTTTATTCGGCCAGGGAGTATTACTCAATAGTTCGTGAATTACCAACAGGAAAAGGCTTTGCTGATGTATGCTTTATTCCAAGAGTGAGTCATTTGGATAAGCCGGCAGTTGTTATTGAATTGAAATATGATAAGAATGTTGATGGCGCCATTTCACAGATAAAGTCGAGACAGTATGTGGAAGCCTTGAAGGATTATAAGGGTAATTTGCTTCTTGTTGGAATAAATTACGATAAAAAGACAAAAGAACATCAATGTGTGATTGAAAAATGGAAGCTGTAAAGGTGAAATTAGCAGGGAGTATAGCAACAATTAATGCTATACTCCCTGCTATTATATTTTTGGTTGCAAGAATTTAGTTTATGCTATAAAATATTTATAACTGTATGCAGATATTTAATAATCACAATATCTGTCTGTATAATAAAATACGCATAAAGAGGACGAAAGAATGATCAACAAATTAGTAGACAAAATCAAGAAAACAAACGCACCTATCGTAGTAGGTCTCGACCCGATGCTTTCATATGTGCCTGAGCACATCACAAAGAAGGCATTTGATGAGCTTGGAGAGACACCGGCCGGTGCAGCGGAGGCTATCTGGCAGTACAACAAGGCTATTGTGGATGCCACATATGACCTGATTCCGGCTGTAAAGCCACAGATTGCCATGTATGAGCAGTTTGGAGTGGATGGCCTTAAGGCATTCCAGAAGACAGTGGATTATTGTCACGAGAAGGATCTCGTGGTTATCGGAGATGTAAAGCGTGGAGATATCGGCTCAACATCGGCTGCATACGCCACAGGACATCTCGGAAAGGTACAGATCGGCAGCAAGAGCTATTCTACCTTTGATGAGGATTTTGCCACTGTCAATCCATACCTTGGAACAGACGGTATCAAGCCATTCGTAGATGTATGCAAGGAGGAGAAGAAGGGTATCTTCATTCTTGTAAAGACATCTAATCCATCAAGTGGAGAGTTTCAGGACCGTATGATTGACGGACGCCCATTATATGAGTGGGTAGGCGAGAAGGTTGCAGAGTGGGGAGCTGACTGCATGGGTGATTCATACAGCTATGTAGGTGCGGTTGTCGGTGCAACATACCCTGAGCAGGGTAAGATTCTTCGTAAGGTAATGCCAAAGAGCTTCATCCTCGTACCGGGCTACGGCGCACAGGGAGGCAAGGGGGCAGACCTTGTTCATTTCTTCAATGAGGACGGACTTGGTGCAATTGTCAATTCATCACGTGGAATCATCTGCGCATACAAGCAGGATAAGTACAAGGATATGGGCATCACAGCAGAGAATTTTGCAGATGCATCACGCAAGGCTGTTGAGGATATGATTGAGGATATCTCAGGAGCACTTGCAAATCGTTAATAAGTTATTCAGAAATTCAGAAAGCTTAAATATATTAACAAACGAAACCAGGGAGATAAAATGGCAGAGAAATTTGAGGAGATTGCAGTTGTAGTTGACCAGAGCTCACTTGGCAATGGCATCTACGACATCACACTTAAGACAGACAAAATTGCAAAGGCAGCAAAGGCGGGACAGTTTGTATCGGTTTACTCAAACGACAAGAGTAAGCTGCTTCCGCGTCCGATAAGCCTTTGCGGCATAAACAGAGATGATGACACCATTCGTCTCGTGTACCGTGTGACAGGTGAAGGCACGGGAACAGAGGAATTTTCAAAGCTTGTCAGGGGCGATAAGGTAAGGCTTTTAGGACCTCTTGGAAACGGCTTTACAGTACAGCCGGGAAAGAAGGCATTCCTTATCGGCGGAGGAATCGGAGTGCCGCCTATGCTGCAGCTTGCCAAGGATATAAATGCAGGCATTGATAATGCAGTATGCGATATGAACATCGTCATGGGCTATCGCGATGAGAATACCTTCCTGCTCGATGAGTTTAAGGAACAGGCAGCTTCCTTTGTAGCTACAGAGGACGGCAGTGTCGGCACAAAGGGCAATGTCATTGATGCAATAAAGGAGAATGCTCTTGAGGCAGACGTGATTTATGCATGTGGACCTATGCCTATGCTTCGTGCACTCAAGGCTTACGCTGCAGAGCATGATATGGACTGCTTTGTATCAATGGAGGAGCGCATGGCATGTGGAATCGGTGCATGCCTTGCGTGCGTATGCAAGACAAAGGACAAGGATGCCCACAGCAATGTAAACAACAAGCGTATATGCAAAGAGGGACCTGTTTTTGATGCGAAGGAGGTGGAGCTGTAATGAGTAATATGTCAGTAAATGTGGCCGGTGTTGAGTGGAAAAATCCTGTTACAGTTGCATCCGGCACATTCGGCTCCGGTGCAGAGTACAGCGAGTTTGTTGATTTAAACAGACTTGGTGCAGTCACTACAAAGGGTGTTGCGAATAAGCCGTGGGAGGGGAATCCTACACCGAGAGTAGCAGAGGTGTACGGCGGCATGCTCAATGCAGTCGGACTTCAAAATCCCGGCATCGAGCTTTTCTGCAAGAGGGATATTCCTTTTTTAAAGCAGTTTGATACAAGGATTGTGGTAAATGTCTGCGGTCATTCGCTTGACGAGTATCTTGATGTGGTAAAGCGTCTTGCGGATGAGCCTATTGATATGATGGAAATAAATATCTCATGCCCTAATGTTAAGGAGGGCGGAATTGCCTTCGGAACAGATCCAAAGGGTGTTGAGACAATCACAAGCGAGATTAAAAAATATGCAAAGCAGCCTGTTATCATGAAGCTTTCTCCAAATGTCACAAGTATTGCAGAGATAGCAAGGGCGGCAGAGGCCGGTGGAGCTGATGCGGTTTCGCTCATCAATACAATTACAGGCATGAAGATTGATATAAACAGAAGAAGCTTTGTGTTAGCAAACAAGACAGGCGGCATGAGCGGTCCGGCGGTTCATCCGGTTGCAGTGCGCATGGTTTACGAGACAGCACATGCAGTCAATATTCCGATTATCGGAATGGGCGGTATCACAAATGCTGCCGATGCTATAGAGATGATACTTGCCGGAGCTACGGCTGTTTCAGTCGGCACAGCAAACTTTGTAAATCCAAAGACCACAGAGCAGATAGTGGATGGCATCGCAGAGTATATGGACAGGTATGGAGTAAAGGATATTTCAGAGCTTGTCGGCGCAGTTGACAGATAGAGCATAATGGATAGACGGAGGATAAAATAATGATTCTGGCAGCAGAATACGTGCCTTCTATGTATGCCACAGTCTGGGCACTTGTTCCACCTGTTGTGGCTATAGTTCTGGCACTTATCACAAAAGAGGTCTACAGCTCATTATTCGTTGGAATAGTGATTGGCGGACTGTTTTATGGAAATGCATTTCAGCCGGGTTTTTCGGCTGAGAGATCAGTGCTTCACATATTCGAGGACGGACTTGTTGGAGTGCTATCGGATTCGGACAATGTGGGAATACTGATATTCTTAGTAGTGCTCGGTGTTATGGTGAGCATGATGAACAAGGCAGGCGGCTCGGCGGCCTTTGGAGAGTGGGCGAGTGAGCACATAAAGACAAGGATTGGTGCCCAGCTTTCAGCTATAATACTTGGAGTACTCATATTTATAGATGATTACTTCAACTGTCTGACAGTAGGAAGTGTGATGCGCCCTGTCACCGACAAGCATCAGGTTTCAAGAGCAAAGCTTGCATATCTGATAGATGCCACTGCAGCGCCTGTATGCATCATTGCACCTATATCATCGTGGGCAGCCGCGGTTACCGGCTTTGTAAAGGGAGAGGATGGTTTTTCTATTTTCATAAAGGCCATTCCATACAATTATTATGCACTCTTTACTATTATCGCTATGGTGACACTTGTTGTTTTACAGGTAGATTTCGGTCCGATGGCAAAGCATGAAGCCAATGCCCAAAAGGGTGATTTGTTTACCACAGGAGACAGGCCGTATGCGGAGGCAAAGCAGGATGTTATAAAGGGCAAGGGGAAGGTTATAGACCTTGTATTTCCTATTCTTGTGCTCATAATAAGCTGCATCATCGGAATGATATACACAGGAGGCTTTTTTGACGGAACAGGCTTCGTTGATGCGTTTGCAGGCAGCGATGCTTCAATTGGTCTTATGCTTGGAAGCTTTTTTGCGTTGATAATCACCATATGCTTTTACTCAATCAGAAGGGTACTAAGCTTTACGGATTGCTGTAATTCAATCCCTGAGGGCTTTAAGGCAATGGTACCTGCAATACTTATACTGACCTTTGCATGGACACTAAAGACCATGACAGAGAGCCTTGGCGCCAATAAATTTGTCGCAGGCCTAGTGGGAGGAGTATCGGGACCACTGCTTGGACTGTTCCCGGCAATCATATTCCTGGTGGGAGCCTTCCTTGCCTTTGCAACAGGAACCTCATGGGGCACCTTCGGTATACTCATACCGATAGTAGTAAATATCTTCTCGGGCACAAACCATACGATGATGATTATCTCAATCTCAGCGTGCATGGCAGGTGCAGTATGCGGAGACCACTGCTCACCGATATCCGATACCACCATCATGGCATCGGCAGGAGCTCAGTGCAACCACATGAATCATGTGTCCACACAGCTTCCGTACGCTGTGCTTGTGGCTGGCATATCATGCCTGACCTACATCATAGCAGGCTTTGTCAGAAATCCGGTAGTACCGTTTATAATAGGAGTGCTTATCCTGATTGGAACCTTTGTCGGAATCAAGTATATCACGAGAACCGATAAAGTAAATGAACAGGAGGAGTAGCTAAAGCACAACTCAAAAAGAGTTCTATTTTTCACAGACCTTGTGTCTGCGAATGATAGAACTCTTTTTTTATAGCTATCAATAAAATTTATAGCCCGCTAACAAATATTAATAACCCTAATTACATTTACAAAAATATCAATTAGTGGTAACATATCAATAACTTAGAAATCATATTTGAATGGTAGGAAATCCCAGCCATACAAACTAAGCTCAAACTCATAACATACTCAAAACAAACATTAACAAAAAAGAGGTAATATCAATGGCAAAAATTGCAAAGCAGCTCACTGAGCTGATAGGTCACACTCCGCTTCTGGAGCTGACCAATTATGAAAAAGCCCTTGGGCTTGAAGCAAAAATCATAGCAAAGCTGGAGTATTTCAATCCACTTGGAAGTGTAAAGGACAGGGTGGCGGCAGCTATGATAGAACAGGGCATAAAGGATGGAAAGATAAATCAGGACACAATAATCATAGAGCCGACAAGTGGCAATACCGGAATCGGACTTGCATTTGTGGCAGCCTCAAAGGGACTTCACCTGATACTTATAATGCCTGATACCATGAGCGTTGAGAGAAGAAAAATCGTCACAGCGCTTGGCGCAGAGATAAAGCTCACACCGGGGCGTGAGGGCATGAAGGGTGCAATTGATGAGGCGCAGAGACTTAAAGAGCATTATGGCAATGCCTTTATTCCACAGCAGTTTGAGAATCAGGCCAATCCTGATATCCACAGAGCTACAACCGCTCAGGAAATCTGGGAGGATACAGATGGAAAGGTAGATATCTTTGTATCATCTGTCGGAACAGGCGGCACCTGTACAGGCACCGGGCTTGGATTAAGAGACCATAATCCTGATGTAAGGATAGTAGCTGTTGAACCAAAGAGCTCACCGGTACTCTCAGGTGGAAGACCGGGGCCTCACAAGATACAGGGAATCGGTGCAGGCTTTATTCCAAAGGTCATGCGAATGGATATAGTGGATGAGGTGATTCCGGTGGAGAATGAGGCCGCTTTTGACAAGGCAAGAGAGGTTGCAAAGAGCGACGGACTTCTCGTTGGCATATCCTCAGGAGCAGCAATATATGCGGCAACAGAGCTTGCGAAAAGACCTGAGAACAAGGGTAAGAATATCGTGGTGCTGCTTCCGGATACAGGAGAAAGATACCTGTCCACACCGCTTTTTACAGTAAACTAATGGCATATAAACTGACGGCATAAGCTTACTTTGCCGGAAACTGTAACATGAAAAATGAGAAACATACATGAGAAACATACATAAATATACGGCAGCCCTGCTGTCGACAGTGATGATTCTGTCGCTTCTTCTGACAGGCTGCTCAGGCAGGAAGGATGACGGCACAGTCACCATAACCAATGTGTCGTATGATCCGACACGAGAGTTTTACGAGAAATACAACAAAATATTCGAGTCTTACTATGAGAGCGAGCACGGCAAAAAGATAAATGTGATTCAGTCACATGGCGGCTCGGGAGCACAGGCGCGCTCGGTTGTGGAGGGCTGTAATGCAGATGTTGTCACACTGGCACTTGAGCATGACATAGACCTGATACAGAATACCGGCTTAATTGATAAGGGCTGGATTGATGAGTTTTCTGACAGCTCGGCACCATACACATCAACAATCGTTTTACTTGTAAGAAAGGGCAATCCAAAGCATATAAGTGACTGGGATGACCTGGTGAAAAAGAATGTGGATGTGATTACGCCTGATCCAAAGAGTAGTGGCGGAGCCTGCTGGAATTTTCTTGCAGCGCTAAGCTATGCGAAGACAAATTATGACAGCCTGAAGGAACAGAAATCGTTTATGAAGAAGCTGTATGAAAATGTCACAATTATGGATTCGGGTGCGAGAGGCTCAACAACCACATTTGTGGAAAACGGTCAGGGAGATGTGCTCATAGCGTGGGAAAATGAGGCACTTACGACCATGGATTCATATCCGGGTAAGTATGAGATAGTGAATCCGTCCGTCAGCATATTAGCACAGCCCTCTGTTGCTATTGTGGATGACAATGCAAAGAGCAACGGAACACAAGAGGTAAGCAAAGAATATCTACAGTATCTCTACAGTGATGAGGCACAGCAGCTGATTGGCGAAAGCGGCTACAGACCAACCAATCAGGATATATTAAACCGGTTTTCAGACAAGTTTGATTTAAATATCAGGCTTTGGAGCATAGAGGATTACGGCGGATGGAATGAAGCCTACAAGACATATTTCGATGATGGAGCAATGTTCGATGAAATATACGGCAACTGATAAAACAGCAAAAGAGAAAACTAAATCAAAGAACATAAAGACCAGAGTCATACCGGGCTACCATCTTTCGCTTGGAATAGTGGTCACGATGCTTTCAGTCATCGTTCTCATTCCGTTAGCATCAGTGCTTGTGTATTCGCTAAAGATATCGCCGGGCGATTTCGTGGCACTTATCATGAAGGAGAATGTGAGGAATGCCTTTATCACAAGCATCACCTCATCATTTATCGCAGCAATCGTAAATGTGGTATTTGGACTCATCGTGGCATGGACGCTTGTGAAGTACGATTTTCCCGGGAAATGGCTGCTTGACGGACTTATAGAGCTTCCGTTTGCACTGCCGACAGCGGTTGCGGGCATCACGCTCTCAAAGCTGTACTCAGGCACAGGCTTTTTTGGTAAGGGCCTTGGCAAGCTTGGAATAGATGTGGCTTACACACAGGCAGGAATAGTTGTGGCACTTGTTTTTGTAGGCATTCCCTTCGTAATAAGAGCTGTACAGCCGGTGCTTGAAAAGATGGATAATACATATGAGGAGGCTGCTTATATGCTTGGCGCCACACCCTATAAGACATTTTTTAGGGTAATACTTCCGGAGCTTCGCCCGGCACTCTTAACAGGCTTTGGTCTTGCCTTTGCCAGAGGCATAGGAGAGTACGGAAGCGTCATCTACATATCAGGCAACAGTGCAAGGCACAGGACGCAGGTGGTATCCTACGTCATCATGCAGAAGCTTAGCTATATAGATTATGCCAGCGCGACTGCCATAGCACTTGTGATGCTTGTCATATCATTTTTACTGCTGCTATTTGTAAATATAGTGCAGGTTAAACAGTCACAGCGCACTAATTTGTTGTAGAAGGCTGCATATAAATCAAATGCGATGCACACAAACAGGAAAGGAGCACAATGCGATGACCGAACAGGTAAAGCTTGAAAGAAGAAAAAAGATCACAAAGATAATACTCGTCACTGTCACGGTGCTCTTCATATTTGTCATGCTTGTAGTTCCGCTTTTTTCTGTGATGGCAAGTGCTTTAAAGGAGGGGCTTGGATTCTATCTGAAAGCTATCTCCACAAGCTACGTGATTTCAGCACTTAAGGTGACTTTGATAGCAACAGTTTTTGCGGTAGTTATCAACACCTTCTTTGGAATATGGACAGCGTGGCTGTTGACCAGGTTTTCGTTTAAAGGAAAGCAGGTGCTTGCAACACTTATTGATATACCGTTTTCTATTTCTCCGGTCATCGTAGGACTTGCGTATCTTATGACCTTCGGACGGCTTGGGTGGTTTTATCCGGTTATCAGATGGTTCAATGAGATATTCGGCACGAATGTGAGAATCACCTTTGCAATACCGGGAGTTGTGCTTGCTACGATATTTGTCACGTTTCCGTATGTGTCAAGGGAAATTATACCGGTGCTCAATGCAGAGGGAAAGGATGAGGAAGAAGCCGCAGCGCTGATGGGAGCATCCGGCTTTACGATATTTCGGAAAATAACACTTCCGCAGATGAAGTGGAGCCTGATTTATGGAATCATACTCTGTACGGCGAGAGCCCTCGGCGAGTTCGGTGCGGTAAATGCACTCTCGAAGACAAGAGGCGAGACATTTACACTGCCGCTTGAGATTGATGCCTTGTATATGTCGGGCACAGACAGCTCGATAACATCGGCATTTGCTGTATCGTCGATACTGTTAATTATTGCATTAATCATTCTTTTTGCAAGAAATATAGTTGAGCATAAATTTAAGAAATTACACTGAGATATGCTTGGAAAATATGATTTACACTAATAAAATCTGCTGCAAGGGAAAAGCAGGAAGGAGATAACGTATATGTACGTTGAGATGAAAAATATATACAAAAAATACGGAGACTTCCTGGCATCCGATAATGTGAGCTTTGGAGTGGAAAAGGGAAAGCTTGTGGCGCTGCTTGGTCCGTCCGGCAGTGGCAAGACAACACTTCTTCGTATGATAGCAGGGCTTGAGACGCCAAATTCAGGTGACATATATATAGATGGAAAGCGAGTGAATGATATTCCGGCCTCGAAGAGAGGCATAGGCTTTGTGTTTCAGAACTATGCGCTGTTTAGATACATGACAATATACGACAATGTGGCATTTGGGCTGGAGCTTCAGAAGATGCCGAAAAAGCTCATAAAGGAGCGTGTTACAAAGCTTCTTGAGATGACAGGCTTGTCGGGGCTTGAAAAGAGATATCCGAATCAGCTTTCCGGAGGACAACGTCAGAGAGTGGCATTTGCAAGGGCGCTGGCGCCGAATCCACAGGTGCTTTTACTGGATGAGCCATTTGCCGCGATAGATGCAAAGGTGCGAGGTGAGCTTCGTACCTGGCTGAAGGAGCTGGTCGAAAAGCTTGGAATCACAAGCATTTTCGTCACACATGACCAGGATGAGGCTGTTGAGGTGGCAGATGAAATCATTATCACAAACCACGGCACGATAGAGCAGATGGGTACACCTCTTGAGATATACAAGTCGCCTGATACACCTTTTGTGGCGCAGTTTATAGGACACACCACAGTCGTTGAAAACTATGACAGGCTAAAGGGCTTTGACAGGATAGAAAATGCCGACAAGGCGGTAATCAGACCTGAGTTTATCAAGATATCAAAGAGCGGCAACTTAGACCGTTATCAGTCAGCGGCAGAGGAGGGCATCGTTACAGATGTGGTATTCAGAGGAAACAGGATGGATATCACAGTCAGCATAAACGGCATCGAGGTGGTCGGCGAGCGCTCACTTGAAAAGGATCTGATAGCTGTCGGCGAGAAAGTACATGTGCTGATTTACAGGCTGTATATATTTGATGAAGAGAAAACATACCTGATGGAAAACAGCGAAATGCAGGAGCAGGATGTATTCTACATTTAGATACAAGAATAGTCTAAAGCTTGTGATTGAAAGAGGAAGCAGAGGGAGATAAATGAAGATAGAAAACAAAAAAATCCTACACACGGACATCCTCATAATAGGAGGTGGCACGGCGGGCTGTTATGCAGCGCTCACCATCCGTGAGAAATCGGATTATTCGATTATAATTGCAGAGAAAGCGAACATAAAGCGAAGCGGATGCCTTGCAGCAGGTGTCAATGCGATAAATGCATACATAGTAAAGGGCAGGAAGCCTGAGGACTATGTAGACTATGCAAAAAAGGATGCTGACGGCATAGTAAGGGAAGACTTACTCATGACTATGTCCGAGGGCTTAAATCGTGTGACGGACAAGATGGAAAAGCTTGGACTTGTCATATTAAAGGATGAAAACGGTGAGTATGTAGCAAGAGGAAACCGAAATATCAAGATAAACGGCGAGAACATGAAGCCGCTTTTGGCAGAAGCTGTATCAAAGCTTACGGACTGTACAGTGATAAACAGAATCAATATCACGGACTATATAGTTGAGAACAACACCATAAAGGGTGCATACGGATTTTCAATCGAGGATGCTACAGCCTATGAAATCAGGGCTAAAAAGGTGCTCTGTGCTACAGGCGGAGCGGCCGGTTTATACAGACCAAACAATCCCGGCTTTTCAAGGCACAAGATGTGGTATCCACCTTTCAACACAGGCGCCGGATATGCGATGGGCATAAGAAGTGGAGCTGAGATGACCACCTTTGAGATGAGATTTATCGCACTCAGATGCAAGGACACAATTGCACCGACAGGAACAATTGCACAGGGAGTCGGGGCAAAGCAGGTCAATTCACTTGGAGAGGTTTACGAGACAAAATACGGTCTCACCACATCAGAGCGTGTATACGGAACGGTCATGGAAAATCTTGAGGGAAGAGGCCCTTGCTACTTAAGGACAGAGGGCATCTCTCCACAGCAGGATGAGTCATTGAGAAAGGCATATCTCAACATGGCACCAAGCCAGACACTCAAGTGGGTGGAGGCAGGTAAGAATCCAAGTGAGCAGAATGTGGAGATAGAGGGCACCGAGCCGTATATCGTAGGTGGGCACACAGCGAGCGGCTACTGGGTAAATACCGAGCGTGAGACTACAATCCACGGACTTTATGCTGCTGGAGATGTGGCAGGAGGATGTCCACAGAAATACGTTACAGGAGCTATGGTAGAGGGTGAAATTGCTGCGATAGATATGGTTTCAAAGCTTGATGCAGATACCTCCGATGGAAGTCTTGGCACATCGGCATTTGATGAGAAAAAGGCGCTTGACGCAAAAGCTTCAGAGTACGACCATTTCCTCACTGAAAGGTCTCAGATGTTTACAACAGAGGCAATCGAGGAAGCCATGCAGAAGGTCATGGACAACTACGCAGGCGGTATTTCCACACATTATCAGTTCAACGGCAAGCAGCTTGCCCTGGCAAAGGAAAAGATAAATCATCTGATAGAGCTGACCGGTGATTTATATGCATCGGATATGCATGAGCTTATGTTCATATATGAGCTTAAGGAGAGGCTTACGGTATGTCTTTCGGTTATAGCACATCTTGGTGCAAGAAAGGAGACCAGATGGCACAGCTTTGCCGAGAATCTGGATTATCCCGACAAGAGTGATGACTGGATGAAATACGTTAATTCCAGATACGAAAACGGGCAGCTTCACATGATTTACAGAGAGCTTGTCGGAAGGGAGGCGCGTTATGAGCATAATGATTGATAAAGCAAAGTGTAAGGGCTGTGGCATGTGTACAAGTGTATGCCCGGGAAGCCTGATATATCAGGATTCAGAGAAAAAAGCCTTTATCAAATAT
>ULZA01024457.1_pt1 | contig 17169 bp, 16 predicted proteins | sample 1962681 | NCBI WGS metagenome assembly ULZA01 (sample SAMEA4835877, study PRJEB28245) | human gut metagenome | biome: gut microbiome; material: fecal sample | place: Denmark | collected 2008 | reverse complement strand
ACACGGCGGTCACGGCCCTCGCCCTTGCTCTCGCTGCGGACACCCTCCATCTTGCCGATGGCGGAGTGGATGATGCGGCGCTCGTAGGGGTTCATGGGCTCCATCGCAAAGCTGCGGCCGGTCTTGCGGACCTTGGCGCCGATGCGCTGTGCCAGTGCAGTCAGGTCGCTCTCGCGCTTGTCGCGGTAGCCGGCCACATCCAGACCCAGCTTGATGTAGTCGCCTTCCAGACGGTTGGCCACGAGGCTTGCCAGATAGGACAAGCTCTCCATGGTCTCGCCGCGGCGGCCGATCAGGGCACCCAGCTTCTCGCCATCCAGACGGATGATGGTCGCCTCGCCCTTCTGCACGGCGCTGAAGGTCACGTCGCTGACACCCATCAGGGTGATGACTTCCTTCAGGTAGTCCACAGCGGCCTTGACCTTGTTGTTCTCTTCGATGTTGATGGGAACTTCGACCTCTTCGGCCTCCTCTGCAGGAGCAGCCGTCTCTTCGGCCGGAGCAGCAGCTTCCTCCACCGGAGCAGCGGGCTGCTCCGCGGCGGGAACATCCTCGGCCGGGGCGGGAGCCGCCGCTTCTTCAGCAGGTGCTTCCACCTTTTCCTCTGCAGCGGGTGCCGGAGCCTCCTCCACAATGGGGGCGGCGGGGACATCGGGTTCTTCCACGCTGACACGCACCTTGGCAGGGGTCAGCTTCAGACCCAGAAAGCCCGTCTTCTGGGGCATTTCCAGCACCTCATAGCTCACATTCAGATCCTCAGCCTGCACACCCAGCAGGGAGCAGGCCTTTGCACGGGCTTCATCAACCGTCTTGCCGGTTGCTTCCTGAGTACGGATCATAACCGTTATTCCTCCTCTTTCTTATTCAGCTCGCTCAGCGGAACGGTGCGCTCGTCCTTATAGCGCTCTTCGTCCAGCTTGCGGGCATATTCGAGACGGCGCTTGTTCATCTCGCTGGCAGAGATGTTCTTCTCAACGATCTGGCCGGTCTTTTCGTCGGTGACCTTGATGGTGGTGTTCTTCACACCGCGCTTCTGCTCCTTCTTTCGGGCAGCCATTTCAGCCAAGACTTCTTCCTTCATCTTTTCGGGATCGTAGATCTTCTTCATGAAGATGCTCTGCACGGTCATCAGAATGTTGGAGACGACATAGTACAGGGAAAATGCGCAGGGAACGGTGAAGCAGAAGAACAGGTACATCAGCGGCATCATATACATGGTCATCTTCATGCCGCCCTGCATCTGCTGGCCGGAGGCCTTCATGCTGATGTGGGTGGAGATGAACATGGTCACAATGGCCAGAATGGGGAGGATCAGCAGGGGCAGGTTCTCTGCGGCCAAGCTGTACTGGGGCACACGGGTCAGATCGATGCCAAAGAAGTCCATGTGCTGACCGAACTCGGTGATGGTGCTGACCTGCTCCGGGGTGAAGCAGCTGGTGACGGTGCTCTCGCCCGCGATGACCTGCGCGATGATGTTGGTATCGCGGGTCACAGTGGTAAAGCTGACGCCGAGGGCGGTCAGAGCCTCACCGGCGACGGTCAGCGCATCGGCGCCGATGTGGAAGATGCGCTGCAGCGGGCGGTACACAACTTCGATAACGCCGAACATGACGAGGAAGTTGACGAGCATCGGCATACAGCCGGCGGTGGGCTTGTAGCCCTGCTCCTGCAGCTTCATCAGCTCTTCCTGCTGCTTGTCGGGCTTATCGCGGTACTTCTTCTGGATGTCGGCGATCATGGGCTGGAACGCGGACATCTTGGCCATGCTCTTCTGCTGGTTGAGCTGGAGCGGGATCTTGATGACCGTGATCAGCAGGGTGAACAGGATGATGTCCCAGCCGTAGTTCGGGATCAGCTTGTAGATCCACTCCATAACGTAGCCGAGAGGCCAGCCGAGGATGTATAAAGGATTCATATCTTCGTCCATTCTGCCCCGCCTGTGGTGCGGGACGTTGAATTTTTATGCGAAGGACACACCGCCCACAGTACGGTGCGTCACAAGAAGCAAATAGGAAAGAAATAAACCTCTCAGTCTCGCTGCGCTCGACAGCTCCCCTAATAGGGGAGCCCTTGGCAAAACTGGAAACTCCATCTTGCTGCCAAAGCCTCCCCTACAAGGGGAGGTGGCATTGCGGAGCAATGACGGAGAGGTTGTACGAAGGATCCGTTTTTCAAGAGCCGCTCGTGTGTCTTTTGGAAAAGAGCTTTGCCGGGGAGAGCTTCCGCTCCGGGCTGACCCATTTCCCTTTTGGCGGCACCGGGTCATACCCCCAGCGGCCCAGCGGGTTGCAGCGGGCGATCCGCCATGCTCCCAGCAGTAAGCCCTTGCAGCAGCCGTGGGTCTGGATGGCCTCCAGCGTGTACTGGCTGCACGAGGGGGTGAAGCGGCAGTTGCGGCCAAGGCCGGGGCTGATAAAGCGTTGATAGAGCCGGATGGGCACGCACAGCGCGTTCCGGGCGAACTGCGAAAGGCTCATTCCTTCGCCTTTGCCGCAGCTTTGCGGGCGGGCGGGACGGTGGCGGGGGCCTTTGCGCCCGGCTGCTTTGCCTTATCCGGCAGACCGGCCTGTGCAAAGAGCTTGGCCACCACTTCGCTGAGCTGCCAGCTCTTGAGATGCGGGGTGATGCCGCGGGCCACGAAGATCAGGTCGTAGCCGCCGATGTTATGATCCAGATGCTCGTCGATGGCGGCCTTCATCACGCGGCGGGCGCGGTTGCGCTGGACGGCGTGGCCGATCTTTTTGGTGGCCGTCAGGCCCACGCGGGTCTTCTTGCCGCGGGTCTTGAGCACATACAAGACCAGTGCCGGGTTCACATAGGACTTGCCGCGGGCATACACGCGGCCATATTCGCTGTTGCGGCGGATGGGACGATAGCGCACTCCTTCGGCGCCTCCTTTTCAGGTAAAGTCCGAACATTTGCCAGAAAGGCAAAGTTCAAAATTCAGTATAGCAAAAAAACGCCGACATGAAAAGCCTGTCCGGACGTTTTTTGTGCCAAATCTTCGGTTTATTTTTTAGTCAAACCGCGCGGAAATAAAAAAATAAGGCCGCCAATCCAATATCAGCAGCCTTTTTGCGCATGTTCAATTCTGCGCCGGATCCTTCGCTCAACGCTTGCTGGATCAGACGGTCAGGCTCTTGCGGCCCTTTGCACGGCGAGCATTGATGACCTTGCGGCCGTTCTTGGTGCTCATGCGGGTCAGAAAGCCATGAACTTCCTTGCGCTGACGCTTCTTGGGCTGAAAAGTTCTCTTCATGGTTGTATCCTCCGTAAAAACTCGTCCCCGGTTATGGGGTCTATTCTGGTCCCAAAATGGGGACAGGCTTGCAATTCAACAGTATATCGCACACTATCCCCTTCTGTCAAGCATTTTTTTCGCTTTCCAGCAAACTTTTTTCAAAACCGGGTGTGAAAAATCTTTCAACTTTTTCACCCTTCCCCCGTGGAAAACTTTTCTTCCACCATATCTTGTGGCCAATTTTTCTCTTGGACACAAGCCGCGCGGAGGTGCGAAGGTGCGTCTTTTCTTATGTATTATAAATTACATTATAGAATATAGACGCAGGGAGATTTTTGTGGTATACTAACCTAGTATCAGCAGCATTGTTGAAAACTTTAACGGAGTGGATGTTTTATGGATTCTTTCAAGGACGTTTTAGAGGCCGCACAGGCGTACTGCAAAACGCAGATGGCCGAGCCGACCTATAATCTCTATATCGATGGCCTTGAGCCCATTAGCTTTGAGGACTCAAGCCACATCACCCTCTCGGTGCGGAACGACTTCATCTGCAAGATCGTGACGGACCGCTACCTTGGCTTGCTCAAGGAAGCCTTCAAGACCGTGCTGGGCTTTGACGTGGACATCACCCTCGTGGTGCCCAGCACCCCGCCGCACGAAGTCGTGCTGGCCCAGCAGTACGAGGCGAACCCCGCCTCCCCGCAGGGCAACTACGAATTCACCTTCGAAAACTTCATCAAGGGCCCGTCCAACCAGTTTGCGTTTGCTGCGGCGCAGGCGGTGGCGGCCAACCCCTCCGGAGCCTACAACCCGCTGTTCATCTACGGCGGTTCCGGTCTGGGCAAGACCCATCTGCTGACGGCCATCCAGACCGAGATCAAGCGCACCCACCCCGATTTCGTCATCATGTACGTGACCTGTGAGCAGTTCACCAACGAGCTGATCGCCGCCATCCGCGCGGGCAGCACCGAGGACTTCCGCATGAAGTACCGCGTGGCCGACCTGCTGCTGGTGGACGATATCCAGTTTATCGCGGGCAAGGAGTCCACGCAGGAGGAGTTCTTCCACACCTTCAATTCCCTGCACGATGCCCACAAGCAGATCGTCATCGCCTCCGACCGCCCCGCCAAGGAGATCAAGAGCCTTGAAGAGCGTCTGCGCACCCGTTTCGAGTGGGGCCTGACCGCCGATGTCCAGCCGCCGGATTTCGAGACCCGCGTGGCCATCGTCAAGCGCAAGGCCGAGCTGCTCCACCTTGACCTGCCCGAAGATGTGGCAGAGTTCATCGCCAACCACCTGAAGAACAACATCCGCCAGCTGGAAGGCGCCGTCAAGAAGTTGAACGCCTACTACATGCTGGAGGGCATCCAGCCTGTCATCAGCGTGGCGCAGAATGCCATCAAGGACATCCTGAACGAGACTCAGCCGGTGCCCGTCACCATCGAGAAGATCGTGGGCGAAGTGTCCCGCACCTTCAACGTCTCCCCCGCCGACATTCGCGGCACCAAGCGGAATGCCAACGTCGCCTCGGCCCGCCGCGTCGCCATCTACATCCTGCGCGAAGTCACCGGCATGAGCATGGAAGAGATCGGCCGCGAGTTCTCCGGCCGTGACCACTCCACCATCGTCTACTCCCTGAAGACCATGGAGCGGGACATGAAGAACGACCAGCACCTGCGGGAGACCGTCAGCGACATCATCAAAAACGTGAAGGCATAAACCCCTTCCGGGGAGGAAAAGTCATACTCATTCAGAGGCGTGACCCCAAAATATAGGAGAAAATCGGGCATTTCCGTGGAAACTGGAACAAGATGTTGTGGGAAGCGGGCGAATCTTTCCACTCTTTCCACAGAGTTTTCAACATTCAACACCCACAATCCACATCGCCTGTGGAAAGAACCCACGAACCACACGATTCAACAATTCCTTCACATCGGATTCACGATCCCGTGGAAAACCCCAGCCCGGCATGATTCCAGCAACTTTCCGACTTTTCAACATCTTCCCCACCCCCTACTACGGTTACTACAACAAGTTCAATATACATCAGGCGGTTCTGCATCCAGATCTATGGGCAAAGCACCTGAAAACCGGAATCCAAACAAAGGAGAGACAATAGATTGAACATTATCTGCGATAAGACCCTGTTGAGCGCTGCGATCGATGGCGTTTCCAAAGCCGTCACCCTCCGCTCCACCATCCCCGTGCTGGAAGGCATTTTGCTGAAAGCCGAAGGTTTTCAACTGACTTTGACCGGCTACGACCTTGAAATGGGCATCGTGACCACCATTGAAGCCAACGTCAAGGAACCCGGCGAGATCGTGCTGAACGCCAAGCTGCTCAGCAGCATGGTCAGCCGGATGCCCTCCGGCCAGATCACGATCCAGTCTGCCGACAACGGCAAGACCACCATCCAGAGCGGCGTCGCCCAGTTCGAGATCCAATCCATGTCGGCCACCGATTTCCCCGAACTGCCCAACACCGGCGCCGAAGAGACCCTGACCATCCAGACCGGCGTGCTGCGGGATATCATCGACCGTACCCTGTACGCCGTCAGTCAGGACGAAAGAAAACCTGCGCACACCGGTGAATTATTCGAGATCCTGCCCGATAAGATGACCGTCGTTGCGCTGGACGGCTACCGTCTGGCCATCGTCGAGCGCCCCATCAAGGCCGTGAAGGATATCCGGATCATCGTGCCCAGCAAGACCATGAACGAAGTATCGCACCTGCTGGCCAACGATGACGAAGAGCTGGTCCACATCTGCGCCAACCGCCGCTATGTCGTCTTCATGACGGCGGGTTACACCATCATGAGCCGCCTGATCGAGGGCGAATTCCTCAACTATCACAACGTCATCCCGGACGGCAGCCGCACCCGCGTGACGCTGGATACCAAGGAGTTCATCGAGACCATTGAGCGCGCTTCTCTGATTATTACAGAACGTTTAAAAAATCCCCTCCGCATCAGTTTTACTGCGGGTAAAGTCGTCGTCCGCTGCCAGACCAACCTTGGCCGCGTGGTGGATGAATTCAACGCCCAGTGCGAAGGCGACGATGTGGAGATTGGCTTCAACAACCGCTACCTGCTGGATGCGCTGCGCAACGCCCGCACCGAGCAGGTCCGGTTGGAGATCAGCGGCCCTCTGAGTCCGGTCAAGGTCCTGCCCGCCGAGGGCAACGACTTCCTGTATCTGGTCCTGCCCGTCCGCTTCAAGAATGATTGAGAGGCGTAATATGCAAAAAATTCTCATCCATACGGAATTTATTAAGCTGGATGCCCTGCTGAAATACGCGGGTCTGTGTGAGACCGGCGGCGAGGCCAAGGAGCTGGTGCAGGGTGGTGCCGTCAAGGTGAACGGCGAAGTCTGCACCATGCGGGGCAAAAAGTGCCGCGCGGGCGACGTCATTGAGCTGGACGGCCAGAGCGTGACCGTGGGGCAGGGCCAGTAAACCATGCGTCTGCTCTCACTGGAAGTCCAAAATTATCGCAACATCGCGTCGGCCAGCCTGACGCCGGGCCGGGAGCTGACCGTCATCTGCGGCAACAACGGCCAAGGCAAGACGAACCTTTTGGAGGCCATCTGGCTGCTAACCGGCGGCAAAAGCTTCCGGGGCGGCAAGGATGCCGAACTGGTGCGGCGGGGCGAATCCTTCGCCGTGCTGGAAGCGTCTACCCTGAGCGCACAGCACCCGGAAGAACTCCTGCTGGAAGAGCCTGAAGAAGAGCGCCGCATTCGGATGACCATTGGTACGCCGGACTCCTCCCGGCCGGGGCGGAACGCCTCGGTGAACGGGGCACCGCCCAAGCGGGCATCGGCGCTGGCGGGCAGCTTTCCGGCGGTGGTCTTCGACCCCGGCCATCTGAGCCTTGTCAAAGGAGCACCGGAAGGGCGGCGGAAATTTCTGGACGCGGCGCTCTGCCAGCTCTACCCCGGCTACCTGACGGTCTACCGCCGCTACATCCGGGCGTTGCAGCAGAAAAACGCGCTGCTTCGCCGTTCTGCAGCGGGGTCAGAACGTCCCTATGCTGAAAAAGCGGCCCTGCTGGAAGTGCTTAATGCGGAGCTTGCCGTGCAGGGCGAGGCCATCCAGCAGCGGCGGCGGGCTTACCTTGAGCGGCTGGGCCCCCTTGCGTGCAGCAATTATGCCGAGCTCTCCCATGGGGCAGAGCGGATGGAGCTGCACTATGCTGCCCAGTTTGAGCCGGGCGGTCTGGCCGACCTGCTCCGTGCCCGCCAGAGCGAGGAGCTTCGGGCCGGGCAGAGCCTCTGCGGCCCCCACCGGGAGGACATCGAACTGCTGCTCGATGGGCAGCCTGCCAAAGTGTTTGCCAGCCAAGGACAGCAGAGGAGCGTGGTCCTGAGCCTGAAAATGGCGGAAGCTGCGGCTGCAGCAGCCATTACCGGCGAGCACCCGGTGCTGCTGCTGGACGATGTGCTCAGCGAGCTGGACGATGGCCGCAAGCAGTATCTGCTGACCCGGATGCGGGAAAAGCAGACCTTCGTCACCAGCTGCGACGACACCGCCTTCCTGAAAACGGACGGCGAAGTCTACCGTATGAACGGCGGTGTGCTGACCAAGGCTTGAACTGGCAGACGAACGCCGTCCCTGCTAACAAATGGAGATAATACGAAATGTATATTCACTTGGGGCGCGACTATGTTCTGAACGATCGGGACATCATCGGAATCTTCAATCTGGAGACCACCACCATCTCCCCCCGCGGGCGCGAGTTTCTGAACTACGCCCAGAAGAACGGGGCCGTGGTCAGCCTTTCGGAAGAGCTGCCCCAGTGTTATGTGTTAGCGGACGCCCCGGTGGATACGGTGTATCTTTCGGAGCTGTCCAGCGCCGCGATGAAACGGCGCGCTGAACAAACCATCCAATAAAATTTTACGATAGAAAATCAAAAAGGGAGAAAGGATATGGCAGAGGAAATCATCACCAGCACCAACGTGGAAACCGCGACGGACCACGAGTACAACGCCAGTGAGATTCAGGTCCTGAAGGGCTTGGAAGCGGTGCGCAAGCGCCCCGGCATGTATATCGGTTCCACCGGCGAGCGCGGACTGCATCATCTGGTCTACGAGATCGTGGACAACGCCATCGACGAAGCGCTGGCCGGTTACTGCAACCACATCGAGGTCAAGATCCTAAAGGACAACATCATTCAGGTCACGGATAACGGCCGCGGCATCCCCGTGGACATTCAGGCCGATACCGGTCTGCCCGCCGTCACCGTCGTTTACACCATCCTCCACGCCGGCGGCAAGTTCGGCGGCGAGAACTCCGGCTACAAGGTGGCCGGCGGTCTGCACGGCGTCGGCGCGTCCGTCGTCAACGCCTGTTCCGAGTGGCTGACCGTCAATGTCCGCCGGGACGGCCACGAGTATGAGCAGACCTTCCGCCGCGGCGACCCGGACGGCCCGCTGAAGTGCATCGGCACTGTGGAGCCGGGCGTTACCGGCACCCGGGTCACCTTCAAGCCGGACCCGGAGATGTTCAAGGACACCACCGTCTACAACTTCGAGACGCTGGAAAAGCGTCTGCGGGAGGAAAGCTTCCTGAACGCGGGCGTCAAGATCACCCTGACCGACGAGCGGGAACTCTACACCCCCGTTCTGGAGGATGGGCAGGAGGGCGACCCCTGCTACCGCACCGAGGTCATGTGCTATGAGGGCGGCATCAAGAGCTTTGTCACCTACCTGAACGAGAAGCGCAACCTCGAAGTGCTCCACCCCAACGTCATCTACCTCAAGGGCCAGACCGACCGCGGCATGGCGGAGATCGCGCTGCAGTACAATTCCAGCTACAACGAGCTGGTGCTGAGTTTTGCCAACAACGTCAACACCCCCGACGGCGGCACCCACGAAGAGGGCTTCCGCACCAGCCTGACCCGCGTATTCAACGATTACGGCCGCAGCCACGGTCTGCTGAAGGATAAGGACGAGAACCTTTCTGGCTCTGATGTCCGCGAGGGCCTGATCTGCGTCATCTCCGTGAAATTGCAGGAGGCCGAATTCGAGGGTCAGACCAAGGCGAAGCTCGGCAATACCGAGATCCGCACCCTCGTCTCCAACATGGTCTACACCAAGCTGATGGAGTTCTTCGAGGAGAATCCCGGCGTGGCCAAGGCCATCTTTGAAAAGGCCACACAGGCCGCCCGCGCCCGCGCTGCCGCCAAGAAGGCCCGGGAGCTGGTCCGCCGCAAGAGCGCGCTGGAGACCAGCCGGATGCCCGGCAAGCTGGCGGACTGCCGCGAAAAAGACCCCTCCCGCACCGAAATTTTCATCGTCGAGGGCGATTCTGCAGGCGGCTCGGCCAAGATGGGCCGTGACTCGGCCATTCAGGCCATCCTCCCCCTGTGGGGCAAGATGCTCAACGTCGAAAAGGCCCGCGCCGACCGCATTTACGGCAACGATAAGCTGATGCCCGTCGTGCTGGCACTGGGCTGCGGCATCGGTGAAGAATTTGATATCACCAAACTGCGGTACGATAAAGTGTTCATCATGGCCGATGCCGATGTGGATGGTTCGCACATCTGCACCCTGATGCTGACCTTCTTCTTCCGCTATATGCGCCCGCTCATCGAGCAGGGCCATGTGTATGTGGCCCAGCCGCCCCTGTTCAAGGTGCAGAAGGGCAACACCATCAAGTACGCCTACAACGACGCCGAAATGGCCGTGCTCTCGCAGGAAATGCCGGGCGCAAAAGTCAACCGCTATAAGGGCCTTGGTGAGATGAACCCGGAGCAGCTCTGGGAGACCACCATGAACCCCGATAACCGCGTCATCGTGCAGATCACCATTGAGGACGCCGAGAAGGCCGACGAAGCCTTTACCATCCTGATGGGCGATCAGGTCGAGCCCCGCCGCCGCTTTATTGAGGCAAATGCTCAATATGCAAAATTGGATGTCTGATCCTTGACCAAAAGCATAACACTTGATCTCTCTGCCAAGGGCTCCCCTACGAGGGGAGCTGGCTGCGAAGCAGACTGAGAGGTTTATCCTACGGAGGAAAAAATGGAAGAAGATTTTGTGATGATACCGGGCAGCGGTACCAAAAAGATCATCCGCGACGTCAAGAAGGAGATCGAGACGGCGTTTCTGGATTACTCCATGTCGGTCATCGTGTCCCGTGCTCTGCCCGATGTGCGCGATGGTCTGAAACCGGTCCACCGCCGCATTCTTTATACCATGCACGAGCGCGGCAACGACCCCAGCCATCCCTACCGCAAGTCGGCGGATACCGTCGGTGCAGTGCTGGGCTCCTACCACCCCCACGGCGACGCATCCGTTTACGACGCCATGGTCCGTCTGGCACAGGATTTCTCCCTGCGCTACCCGCTGGTGGACGGCCAAGGTAACTTCGGTTCCGTCGATGGCGACCCCCCGGCTGCTTACCGTTACACCGAGGCCCGCATGAGCCGGATGGCCGTCGAGATGCTGACCGATATCGACAAGAACACCATCGACTGGGACCCCAACTTCGATGAAACGAAGAAGGAACCCAGCGTCCTGCCCTGCCGCTTCCCGAACCTGCTGGTCAACGGTAGTCAGGGCATCGCAGTCGGCATGGCCACCAACATCCCGCCCCACAACCTGAGCGAGGTCATCGACGGCTGCGTGGCCTATATCGAGAACCCGGACATCGACCTGCCCGGCCTGATGGAATATATCAAAGGCCCGGACTTCCCCACCGCCGGCATCATCATGGGCCGCAGCGGCATCCGCGCCGCCTACGCCACCGGCCGTGGCAAGATCACCCTGCGCGGCCGCGCCACCATTGAGGAGAAGAAGAACGGCCGCGCCCAGATCATCGTCACCGAGATCCCTTACATGGTGAACAAAGCCCGCCTGATCGAGAACATCGCAGACCTCGTGAAGGAAAAGCGGATCGAGGGCATTAGCGACCTGAACGATGAGACCAACCGCAAGGGAATGCGCATCGTCATCGATGTGCGCAAGGACGCGAACCCGCAGGTGGTGCTGAACCAGCTCTATCAGTACACCCAGCTTCAGGATACCGTCGGCGTCATCATGCTGGCCATCGACCACAAGGTGCCGAAGGTGCTGACCCTGAAGCAGATGATCCAGAAATACGTGGAGTTCCAAGACGAAGTGGTCCGCCGCCGCACCCAGTACGACCTGAAGAAGGCACAGGAGCGCGCCCACATCCTCGAAGGCTTGAAGAAGGCCACCGACATCGTGGATGAACTGATCGCCACCATCCGCGCCTGCAAGGGCGGTATGGCCGAGGCCAAGGCTGCCATCATGGAACAGTTCGGCTTCGATGACCCGCAGGCCGACGCCATCGTGAAATTACAGCTGGGCCGTCTGGCTGGTCTGGAGATCCTCAAGATCGAGGAAGAACTGGGCACCCTGCAGGCGAAGATCCGCGATTGGGAGGACATCCTCGCCAACGACGCCCGCGTGCTGGAGATCGTCAAGAACGAGCTGCTGGATATGAAGAAGCGCTTCGGTGACGAGCGCCGCACCGAGATCGAGACCGTCAACGGCGAAGTGGACATCGAAGACCTCATTGCCGAGGAACAGTGCGTTTACACCCTGACCGAGGCCGGTTATATCAAGCGCCAGCTCAAGGCCACTTATCAGGCCCAGAAGCGCGGCGGCCGCGGCATTTCCGGCATGACCCGCAAGGAAGAGGACATCGTGCAGGAGATGTTCGTCGGCTCCACCCACGATTATGTCCTGTTCGTCACCAACCGGGGCCGGATGTTCCGCCTCAAGGGTTACACCATCGCCGAGGGCAGCCGCACCAGCAAGGGCACCAACATCGTGAACCTGCTCCAGTTGGCCGAGGGCGAAAAGGTCACCAATATGCTCTGCTACCCCAAGGATGAAGACAACAAGGGCGGCTTCGTCACCATGGTCACCAAGCAGGGCCTGATCAAGCGCACTCCGCTGGAACAGTATGCCAATATCCGCAAGTCCGGCCTGATCGGCATTGCTCTGAACGAGGGCGATGCGCTGGCATGGACCCGCCTGACCACCGGCCACGATATGCTCATCGTTGCCACCCGCAACGGTCAGGCCATCCGCTTCAACGAAGAGGACGCCCGCCCCATGGGCCGCAGCGGCCACGGCGTGCGTGCCATCAAGCTGGCCGAGGGGGATGAAGTCGTTGGCGTCTGCATCTGCCGCGAGGGTGCCACCATCCTGACCGTGACCGAAAACGGCAAGGGCCGCCGGTCCGAGATCGACACCTACCGCATCACGGCCCGCGGCGGCAAGGGCATCCGCAACTACGATGCCTCCAAGGATAAGGTAGCTGCCGTTAAGATCGTCGATGATGTGGATGATATCCTGCTGAGCAGTCAGGAGGGCATCATCATCCGCCTCCACGCCGATTCCATCCCGGTCCAGAGCCGCTACGGCTCCGGTGTCCGGGTCATGCGTCTGGGCGAGAACGATAAGGTCATGGTTCTTGCCCGCACCGACCACGACGACGAAGCCCAGACCGAGACCGTCGAGGCCGAGGAGGGCGACGAGCCCACCGCCGAGCAGCTGGCCGCCATGGAAGCCGCCGATGAGGCTTCGGCTGCCGAAGCCCCGGAAGCGGACAGCAGCGAGGACTGATTTGGAATAACACCTCTCAGGCCGCGTTTTGGTGCGAGTACCACGCCCAAACGCATGGAGTCAGTTTGTAAAAAAAATGACCCGGAATCGGACGTGCACGCGCACCGATTCCGGGTTTTGTTAGCCGCACCAAATCTGGTCAAATTTAGGAGGCATATTCAGTATGGAATGGAGTTTCTTGTTCTTCTTCAACAGCGCACTGCTGGGCGTGGGTCTGGCGATGGATGCGTTTTCGGTCTCGATGGCAAATGGTCTGCACGATCCCAGAATGTCGATGAAGCGGATGTGCATCATCGCGGGCACCTTCGGCCTGTTTCAGGCGGTCATGCCCATGACGGGCTGGGTCTGCGTCCACACCGTCGTAGAGCTGTTCTCATCCTTTGAGACATTCATTCCGTGGATCGCCCTCATCCTGCTGGCCTACATCGGCGGAAAGATGCTGATGGAGGGCATCAAGGGCGAGGAGACCGAGGAAGCCGCCGCGCTCAGCGCCGGTGCCCTTTTTGTGCAGGGCGTCGCCACCAGCATCGACGCTCTCTCCGTGGGCTTCACCATTTCGGAGTACGGCTGGGTCATGGCACTGGTGGCTTCCCTCATCATCGCGACGGTCACCTTCTTTATCTGCATGGCCGGTCTGCACATCGGTAAAAAGTTCGGCACCAAGCTGGCCGGAAAAGCCTCCGTTCTGGGCGGTATCATCCTCATCGGCATCGGTCTGGAAATCTTCCTGACCGGCATCTTCGGCTAAAACGTTTTCTGGTGCCCTTGCGGAAAAACAACTGCATTTTCGGCGGTTTCTCTAAGAAATTTGGGGGAGGCTTGGCAAAGCTGCTGTGTTTTTTGCCGCTTCGTGCGCAAATTCCGCACCTTCAGCGAATGAGCAAAGATTCTTTACTGAAATTTCGTACAAAGAAACGCTATTCGGTCGGATTTTTGCGAAAAATCCTCTTGCCAAACCCTTGGAGTTCTGGTATTCTCAAGCCAGAAACCAACTTACCGGACAAAGGTTTGATAAGTTGAGACAAGATCATTTAAGGGAGGTACCGAATATGGCAAGCATGAGCCGTAGAGTTTTCCTGAAATGCGCCGGTGCTGCTGCACTGGCTGTTACCGCATCCGGCATCTTCGCAGGGTGTTCCGAGGAGGGCGGCGGTTCGGGCGGCACCGTATATGGCGCCAATGAGACCGTCCAGATCAATGGCGTGAATGTGAAGCTGTTGGGCTATCAGCAGGGCTCTGTTTCGAAGTTTGCGGGCAATTATGCAGATAAGACGCTGATCGCCATCTGCTTTGGCCTCGAAAATCAGTCGGACAAGGCAATCCAGATGGGCAACACGGCACAGAATAAACTGGACGACGTTTGGGAAGCCATCAAGAACAACAAATTTGACACGCTTGACGAGAGCGAATTTGTTGTGGTGGCAAAGGACAAGAAACTGGGCCACGCAGCAATCGGCTACAGTGGGATGACCGACGCAGGCATCGGCGACATTCTGGGAGCCGGATTCCGTGGCACACTGGAGCCCAAGGAATCTGGCTGCATCAAGATCTTTACCCTCGTTCCGAGCGATTGGGAGCAGATCGGCATCCAGTATACCCCTTACTTTGCGAAGAACGAGACTTACAACTTTGTACTGAACCGCACCAATAAAGTTAAATAAACGATAAAATTTCCGCGCTCTTTCCCCAAGGGCGAACGTTCTCCGATAAGCAAAAGACCAGCGCCGCAGAGTATCTCACCCTGCGGCGCTGGTCTTTTTTGGCGTTCCACGTGGAACATTTATTTTTCGGGTTCAAAATAGTCGGCGTATTCCTCGGTCAGCTTGCTGCCCAGCCGACGGATGCCGCCGTAGAGGTGGCGCTCCACCAGCGGCTCAAAGGCCGCAAGGTCGCACCGCTCGATGGCCTCAATGAGGTTCGTATGGTCCGCGATCACCTCGGCCAGCCCGCCGCTGGTCATGGTGTCCAGCATCCGGAAGCGGCTGTAGTCGGCGTGAGCGCTCTGCAAGGTGCGCCAGAGGTACATCTTGCCCATAGCTGCGAACCATGTCTCGTGGAGCAGCCGGTCGGCCTCATACAGGCGGTTGAAGTCCGGGTGCTCGGCGTGGGCCAGCTCCTCGTAGGCGGCGGCCCGCTTCCGGATCAGCGCCCGCTGCTCCGGGGTGCACTTGGGCGAAAAATCCCGCAGGACGCGGGCTTCCACGGCGGTGCGCTCATAGATCAGCTCCTCCACGATCTCCCGGTTCAGCCGGGTGACGGTGGTACCTTTGTAGGGCACGATCTTCACCAGCCCGTTTTCCTGCAACCGCTGCAAGACCACCCGGATGAGGGAACGCGGTGCTCCGAACCGGGCGCAGAGCGGGTTTTCGCTCAGCAAGCTGCCGGGGCGGATGGTCAGATCGATGATCTCCCGCTCCAGCACTTCATAAATTTCGGCATCCGCCTTGTATGTTTGTTGTTCCATAGCATTTACCCGATGTTCCATGGTTCCTCGTTCGGCTTTTCCAGCCGGAATTCCATCTGCTGCCCCGTTTCCGGGTGCAGGAATTGCAGCCGCGCACTTTGCAGGGCGATGTTCCCCTTGAACCGGCTGCCGTATTTGCCGTCACCCCAGAGCGGATGCTTCCGGGAGGCGAACTGCACCCGGATCTGATGGGTCCGCCCGGTGTGGAGGGTGATGTCCACAAGGCTCAGGGCTCCATTTGTGGCCGTGATGCGGTATTCCAGCACCGCTTCCCGCACCCCTTTGCGGGGGCGGCTGACCGGGAAGACCCTCCCCTTCCGGCTGTCCTTGAAGAGATAGTCCCGCAGAGTCCCTGCTTCGGGCAGGGATTCATCCGGCGCTCCCGCAAGGACGGCGCGGTATTGCTTCACGAAGACCGGTGCGGCGGGGGTGTGCTTCGTGGGTTCGGCCCGGCCGTCCAGCACGGCGTAGGCGTCCTGACTTTCGGTGATCTGCCGGGTCAGGGCTGCTGCGGCCTTCGGCGTCTTGGCCAGCACCATCAGCCCGGAAACGCCGATGTCCAGCCGGTGCACCACCCCCACATAGGCGTCCGCCTTGCCCCAGAGGGCCCGCAGCGCGTCGGGCAGACCCGTTTCACTGGAAAGCCCCGCCGGTTTGTTCACCACTGCAAGGGCCGCATCTTCGTAGACGATCACAGTTTGCCCTCGTCCAGCAGGGCCTTGAGCTTCAGCACGCCCGCAATGGTCTTGCCGTCCTTGATCTCACCGCTCAGGACCATTTCGTAGGCCTTTTGCAGCGGCACGCGGTCGGGGGTCAGGAACTCGTCCGCGTCAAGGTGCATGTGGGTCTTCGTCAGGCCGGTGGCGACCCATGTGTAGATGACCTCGGTATCGTAGCCGACGGTGGGGTAAAATTCCCCCAGCGAGGTGTAGTGCTCTGCAGTCAGGCCGCACTCCTCCTCCAGCTCCCGCTTGGCGGCTTCGAAGGGGTCCTCCCCTTGCTCCAGCTTGCCGGCGGGCAGCTCCCACAGCTCCTGCTGCATGGCGTAGCGGAACTGGCGGACCATGCAGATGGTGCCGTCCTCAAAATAGGGCACGATGCAGGCCCCGCCGTGGTGGTGGACCACCTCGCGGGTGGCGGTCTTTCCATTCTCCAGCAGGGCGGTATCCTTGGTCAGGGTGACCACCCGGCCCTCGAAGATCACCTCACTGGTCAGTTTCTTCTCAAAATGTGCTGCGTCCATCGTTTCTGCGTCCTTTCTGAGCGGGCCGAAAACGTTCCGGACCCGGAAAATCCATTGGTTCCAGTTTACGGCATCTCCTGTATGATTGTCAATTCAAAATTAAGGAAAAGTTAAGAAAAATCCGCTGATCCCGCCAAAAACTTAAAATTCTGCAAGAAAAATCTCACCAAAAACACAAGAGTAAAAAACAGCCAAAAAATTTCTTGAATTTTTGTTGTGTTTTGCCAGTCGGTTTGCGTTTACTTTAAGGGCGGAATTTGCTATTATAGTATACGAGCAATAGTGCCTTTATGGGGTTCTCCGGCCCCGCCGGGGCGCATATTGCCCCGCGCAAAAGGTACCAAATTCTGAACAATGGAGGAAGAAAAATGCCTAGAGCAAAGCAAACCATGGATGGCAATACCGCTGCCGCTCATGTAGCATATGCCTACACGGACGTGGCTGCCATCTACCCCATTACCCCGTCTTCTCCGATGGCTGACTCTGTGGACCAGTGGTCTGCAGCAGGTCAGAAGAACATCTTCGGCAATCAGGTCAAGGTCGTCGAGATGGAGTCTGAGGCCGGCGCAGCCGGCGCAGTGCACGGCTCTCTGGGTGCAGGTGCTGTTACCACCACCTT
>ULZA01021811.1_pt1 | contig 17475 bp, 9 predicted proteins | sample 1962681 | NCBI WGS metagenome assembly ULZA01 (sample SAMEA4835877, study PRJEB28245) | human gut metagenome | biome: gut microbiome; material: fecal sample | place: Denmark | collected 2008 | reverse complement strand
AACATTGGGCCTTCAGCCCGCACTTGCTAAATCCGAAACTTGAAACACCCTCATAACCCACTCTTAGCGTACTCTGTCGAACGACAGGGCACCATCGCGCAGGGTGAAGGTGTCGAAAGTGAAGGTGCGCCCTGCCTGGCCCAGCACGATGGGGGCCGCCTGCAAGGGCTCATTTACGTAAGCCTTGTCATAGGCTGTGCCTTGTAATTGGCCGTCGACATATACCTTCACCATGCCGTTGCGCTCGCGGCAGCACACAATGTGGTGGGCTTTGCCATCGTGCACGCTGACGGGGGTTGTGTAGGCCACATGGCCTGCTTTGAAACAAAGTTTGCCACCCTTGAGCGCCAAGCTCCATGCTTCGCCCTGGCTGGCCAGCTGCACATCGGCATCGGTGGTGGTCAGCGTAAAGTCGATGCTGAAATCGCCCTTGCCCACAACAGCCTTGTGCGAGCCAAGGCGCACTGCCTCGTTCAGCGTGACAGGCTTTTCGATGCACTCGAGCACACTGTCGGGAGCAAAGTAGAACTGTGGCGACTCGGCCGCAGTGGCAGCACCTTGCCAGTTTTTCAGTCCTTTGATACGTATGCTGTATGGCTTGGTCTCGCCCAAGGTGCTGCCAAAGGTGAGGTGCAGTGTGCGGTAGTCGGCATCAGTGGTGACAGCTGTGGCAGGCTTTCCGATACGCTTGCCGCCCGCAAGCAGTTCGAAGGTGGCCCCGTCGGTGCATACGGGCTGGTCCATCACGAGTGTGACTTCGTGCTGCTTGTTGGCCCGTGCCATGACGGGTTGCGCAGCCACCGCACTGTCGGCAGCAAAGCGCAGCACCCTTATTTCACCCGGCTTGAGCTTGATGCTGAGGGTTGAGCCATAGGCCAGTCCCTTGGCATTGGTTGCAGCAGCATAAGCCTCAGCCTCGGCCGTCTGCTGCTCGGGATTGCCCGTATACTCCATCACCAGCGAGGCACACAAGCCAGCAGCCTGTTCGGGCACTCCCACGCTCTTGTCGAGGGTGTAGGTGTAGGTTTGCTCACTATTTGAGGGGTTGCGGAACGACACGATGCCATCAGCCGCACCATTGTTGCCCTGACGCCAGCACGAGTAGCCGTAGATGCTGCCCTTGAGGGGTGACTGGCCAAAGTATATGGCGTTGCGCAAGGTTTCGTAATGACGGTCTACAAAGTTGAGGGCCTCGGCGTTGATGAGCCACTTGTTGCCCTCGTTCATGAGGTTGTAGCTGTAAAGCATCTCCCAAAAGGCCGTGCCGCGGGTTGCCATCATATACAGATAGGCGCGGAACTCTGCATCGGTCATGGCATTGGGGGCCACGGCACCGGTTTTGCCATACACGGGGTCGTGGTTGAAGATGTGGGCCTGCGGGAACTGCAGCTGCTGACTGTTGATAAACACCCAATAGCGGTCGTCGCGGTAGGAGAGTTGTTGGTCCATTTCGCGTTCGCGGCCGTCCACCACGGCATGCCACATGTCGCGTGAGTTCTGTATCCACACCGAATTGCTCCACTGCAATATCCAGGGCGAGGGGTTGACATAGCAGGTCAGGTTAATCCACAAGTCCTGGTTGCGGCTCTTGGCATCGGCATACATGGCATCGAGGTTGCGGTACCAGCGTTCCCAGTGTTCGGTAAAGTAATAATTGCCGTTTTTGCCGCCCGTAATGTAGCGTCCGTTGGTAGATGCCTGCGGCTGTTGGGTGGCAAATCCGTCGAGTTTCCAATAGTTCACACCGTAGTCGCGCTGCTGCTTGATAAAGAAGTCGCGCAGCTTGGCCACATACACCGAATCGCCTGTCACCACATCGTAGGTGGTGGTGCTGTAGGTGCCATTGCCGTGTTGCTCAAGGAATTTGCCCCACTGCTGGTTGAAGTTGTAGCCGCCGCGCGGACCGAGCCATATACCAAAGCCCGAACCATAGCGGTGGGCAATGTCGCTGGCGCCCTTCAAGCCGTTGGGGAACTTTGAGTTGAACTCCCAAAATCCGGTAGTGTTGTGCGTGGTGCCCGACTCGGCGGTGCCCACCTGGTCGTAGTTGTTCCAGCCGTCGTCCACCACATACGAGTCCATGGGGCGCAGCCCGTACTGCGTGAAACCACGCTCCATCTCGCGGAACGAGGCATTGATACGGTCCTCGGTGATGTTCATCATCCAGTCGTACCACGAGTTGTACTGCATGCGTGCCTTGATGGGGCGGGCTATGGTGTTGATGTATTTGAAGAAGTCGGTGCGTATGACGTTGTGGTCGGTGGCCGAGCGTGTGGCGCCCGTCACATTAGACCATGTGCGGAACTGGCCGTTGGCATTGACGCGATGCTCGTTAAGGTCGAGCGTTTTGAGCGACTTGCCGCTGTAGTAGCGGGTGTGGTACATGCCCTGGTCGTCAATCTCGTTTTCGGCCTGCGGAAACTCTGAGCCGAAGAACATGCCGTCCACATACACGGGCTGGCCCAGCGTAATGGTGTAGGCCGACATGCCGCCCTCGCCGCCGGCAGCCTGCTGGCGGGTCCATTTGCTATTGGCTGGCACCTGCTGTGTGCCAAGGTTTTCCATTTCAATGTAGTCGATGGGCAGGGCGCGGGTAGCCTCATCGGCAGCCTTTACGAGCAAGTATTTGCGCATAAAGTGGTCGTTGTCGTTCATCTCCACCACCATGTCGATGTCCCATGTCGATGTCACGCCGTCGACGGGGTTGGTATAGGCGGTTGGGGCCAGGTCGAAGGTGACGCGTTTGCCATTGCCCGTGCTGGCCACATGCACACCCTTTACTTTCATGGCCGAGGCTTTCAAGCCTGTGGCGGGTGCTGCGGCAGACTTTACCACATCGGTGGTGAGGTAGAACTCGGCACAGGCACCGAATGCGCCGCCGTTGGTTGACGAGGTTTCGGTGAGCTTTACATACTTGGCTTTGTACTCCTTGTCGAGGGCCACCCAGATGGTTTGCACGCTGTTATAGTTGAACTTGCCTTTCTTTACGAGCGTCCATTTCTTTTTGTCGTTCGATATGTAGAATTCGTACCCCTTGATGTTGCCGTTCGACATGGTGCCATAGGCTCCCTGGCGCGGCAGATAGCCAAAAGCGCGGAATGCAGTGCGCTTGCCCAACGATATGATGAGGCTGTGCGGCAATTTGTCGTTGCCCTTTTGCCCGCCCGGTGTGGGGGTGGCGTACCAGGTGTGCCACATGGTGCCGTTGTCGCCATCGATGGCCAGGTTGGGGTTGCCCACTGTTGCCGACTCGTTACACCAAGAGTCGGCCTCGGCCTTCCACCCCTTGCGACTGACGAGGGTGTGCTGACGGGCCTGCGGATTGAGTGCAAACTCCTCACTGCCCTGACCAGGTGTGAAGGTGGCTCCTGCGGCACGCTTGTTTACAAGCACGCCTGGTGTAAGGCGGTTGCCGGTTATATTAAAGGTGCGCGACAAATACTGGTTCTCAATGGTCACTTGTGTGGCCGTCTGACTCACCTTTACTTGTGCCTGTGCCATACTTGGGGCATAGGCTAATAACAGAGATAATATGACAGCTTGTTTCATGAGAATATAGGGAGGGGGTATGAGGGGGATAAGGTTATGAGTTTTGAGGTTATAAGGTTATAAAGTAACCTTTGCGTGTTAGGCAAGCAAGGAGGAAGGAGATAAGGTTAGAGGGTTAAGAGGTTAGAGGGTTAAAAGATTACCATAACCTACCTAACACACAAAGGTTACTTTATAACCTTATAACCTCATAACCCCCTCATAACCTCTACTTAAAGAGAAAGAACTGCGGACGGCCGTAGATGCGGAAGTCCTTAACACACCCCGGCATATTGGGGTTACGCTGTTGCAGCTCGATGCCTTTGACAGTTTGAATTTCGCCAAGGTCGATAATGACACGGTGAGGGAACTCATCGGGGGCTACGCCCTTCCACTTTGAGTGCCAGTATTGACGCTTGTTTTCATCGAAGAGGTATTCAGCCGGTCCTTCGTCAGCCTGTTCTGTACTTACATACACCACAGACCAAGCGTCCTTAGGCAGCGGCTTGCCATCCTCACCGATAAGGTTGATCTCGGCCAGACAAGAGTTTTTGCCGTCGTACGAGCTTTCCACCTCAACACAGAGGTGGCGCATGGTGGCAGGTGCCTTAAAGTCGAAGTGCTGCACGCCATCAGCCTTCTGCATGGTGGCGCTTAACACACAGTCGCCATCTTCAATGATAGGCTTGCCTGCGGGCTGAACGCGACCGCCAGCCTTGGGAGCATTGTGGTCGTGGCCCAACTTGTCGAGCACGGGGTCGGCCAAACCTGCCACACCATAGTGGCCAGTAGGCTCCATGTCGAACACAATCACCTCGTTGCGGCCCTTCTTTACCCACGGACCCGGCACATAAAGCGTTTGCTGCGGACCAATTTGCCAGAACTTGCCTATGCTGCGGCCATTAACCCACACGGCGCCCTTGCCCCAACCACTCATGTCGAGGAATACGTCGCCACGCTTGTCGAGTTTGAAGGTACCGCGGTGGAAAGCCACGCCCTCCATGTCGTGGTTACCCTTTTCGGGAGCCTGGCAGCGCGGCATTTTGGTGAGCTGATAGAGCGGAAGCGGCGTGGTGGTCCAGCCCTTCAGTTCCTTGCCACAGAAATTTACGCTCTCGGTGATGCCCTTGTGGTTGTCGAGCAAGTCGGGACCATAGTTTATGCGGCCCACGTTCTCCACCAATATTTCGAGTTTGGCACCATCGGGTATGTCTACCATCATGCCCGTTTGGCTGAAACGGCGGTCGAGCGACCCTACACGCTTGCCATTGACAAAGACGATGGCATAATCGCGCAACTTGCGCAGAACGAGTCGGCCCTTGCCACCCTTTTCAACGGTAGTTTGATAGTGAATATAGCCAAAGTCCTGTCCGGCCTCTTCCATTGTGAGCGGACGTTCAGACTGCATGCTGCGTCCGAAGGCGGCACGCAGGGGCACACTGTCGAGCAGCTGCACCTGTGCAAAGGTGGCCACAGGGTTGGCAGCAGGCACATCGGGCAGCGTTTCGCCGGCGGGCAAGTGTTTCTGTATCACCTCGCGGAAAGCATAATACTTGGGTGTGGCCACACCCGACTCGCTGAGCGGTGCATCGTAGTCGTAGCTGGTGGGCTGTGGCTCATAGCCACTACCTATGGTGTTGGCACCATTGGTATAGGCAAAGTTCGTACCACCGTGGAACATATACATATTAACCGACACGCCATGACCGAGCATCCAGTCAATTTGCTGTGCCGGCGAGCGGTAGTCGCGGCGTGAGTGTCCTTGTCCCCACACGTCGAACCATGCGGGATAGAATTCTGCCACAAAGTAGGGGCCGCCAGGATAGAAGCGGTCGATGGCGCGCTTTACTTCCTCGCCCACCGAACCATTAACTGTGGGCAGCACACCCTTCATGTAGCCGTTGGGCATTTGTCCTGCGCCGTCGCAGGTGATGAAGGGGGCATTAAAGCCGGCCTTCTCCAACATGTCGCGTATTTTGCCCATATACACACGGTCGTTGCTGTATGAGCCATACTCGTTTTCTACCTGCACAAGCAGCACATTGCCGCCATTGCCCACGCAGTACTTGCTCACTTCCTTGCCCAGTCGCGTGATGTAGCGCTGGCAAGCGGCCAGAAAGTCGGGGTCATCGCTGCGCCACTTCATGTGCTTGTTGTTCTGCAACCAATAGGGGAAACCGCCGAAGTCCCATTCGGCACATACATAGGGGCCGGGGCGGAGCACCACATAGAGGCCCAGTTCCTGCGCTGTGCGTATAAACTTGGCCAGGTCGGCTTCGCCGGTAAAGTCGAACTTGCCCGGCTGGCGCTCGTGAATGTTCCAGAACACGTAGGTTGATATGCAGTTAAGGCCCATGGCTTTGGCACGCAACAGTCGGTCGCGCCAGTACTCCTGTGGTATGCGCGGATAGTGCATTTCACCACACACCAGAGTGATGGGTTTGCCATCGAGCACAAATTGCCCCTTTTCTATCTTGAAATCGTGGGCAGAGACTGTACCGCAGCCAAGGGCAAGCAGTAACAGAAGGGATAAGAGTTTCTTCATATATAGGGGGGGTAGAGGGTTAAGAGGTTAGAGGGTTAGGAGGTTAAAAAGGCGCTTTAGGTTATTGGGTTGCTTTTGGGGGTTAGAGGGTTAGGAGGTTAGGGGGTTAAAAGATTACCGCTGCTTGTCAAACTCACAAGGGTTACTTTTTAACCCCTTAACCCCCTAACCCTCTAACCTAACCTCCCCTCTAATCCAATTTCGGACCGAAAGACAAGTCACCGGCATCGCCAAGTCCAGGCACGATGTAAGCCTGGTCGTTAAGGATAGGGTCGACGGCCGACACCCAGAGTGTGACATCGTCGGGAAACACGCGGCACAAGTGGTCAATGCCCTCTTGTGCGGCAATGGCACAGCAAATGTGCAGTTTGGCCGGTGTGCCGTGTGTAAGGAAAGCCTTGTAAGAGAGTTCGAGCGAACCACCAGTGGCAAGCATGGGGTCCACCATCAAAAAGGTACAGCCGTCCAACTGCGGAGCGGCTATGTAGTCAACGTGTATTTTAATGTCCTCGCGCTTGCCCTCGTCACGGTGAGCGGCCACAAAGGCCGAGTCGGCTTGGTCAAACGTGTCGAGAAATCCCTCGTGAAATGCCACACCGGCACGCAGCACCGTGCCTACCACAATGCGGTCGTCGTAGGTGGGCACTTGTTTCACGCCCAGCGGTGTGGTGATGGCCTTTTCAGAGTATTGCAGCGTGCGGCTCACCTCATAGGCTGTGGCGCGGGCTATACGCTGCATGTTACGGCGAAAGAGGGTGCGGTTCTTCTGCACTTCCACATCGCGCAGCTGCGCCATGTATGAGTTTATAACCGAACTCCGTTCGCCCAGGTTTATTACTTTCATTTGTTGTTACTATTATAAGTTGTGGTATTAAATAAAAGGTGGTTATTAACCGCAAATATACTGCTTTCTGCGCAATTACGCTTGCTTTCCCCACTAATATGCTTGCAAATGGCTATGAACCAATGGGCTAATATGGCAATTATCGCTGCCCGGTGAAACGTAAACTTGCGAACAGACTCAAGCGCCAAACGCTACCTCTAATGGGGGCGACGCGTCTCGCGTCGGGAAAAATGCCATGCTCACACACAGAATAAAGGCTCACAAACAGCACGAATTACACACCTGTCTGTGAACCTTTGCCTTAAATCCCGACGCGCGGGACGAGTATTGAAAATGCCCGACGCGAGACGCGTCGCCCCCATTAGAGGTAGCGTTTGGCGCTTGAGTCTGTTCACAAGTTCACGTTTCACCCTACAGCAATATATAACAATGTGCCAATATGCCAACAAGCAACGCTACGGCGTCTGCTCATTAACATATTGGCACATTGCCATATTAACTCATTAACACATTATCCTACAACGGGAACGACATGCCAATGGCGATGTTGCTGTTGGCACGGTTGAGGGGAATGCCCTGCTTGCTCAATTTGCCAAAGAAGCGGTCGGTACCGATGGTAAAGTTGAAGTGCTTGGCGTGGAGACTGGCCACAAGACCACCCTGCACACCTGTGCTGGTAAAGCCCATGCTCAACGAGGCATCGAACCACTTAACAGGTGCCACGTTGGCCGAGAAACGACCCTGGTGGTAGCTGTGACGACCCGCCATGCGGCTCTGATAGAGGAAGCCGAAACGCAGGTTGCGATAAGCCGGCAGCGTATACTCGGCACCGAGGCTGAGGGTAGCAGCCAAGGCACGGGTGGCCGACTTCACACCATCGTCGTACACGGCAAAGGCATCGCCAAGGTCGTCGCCAAGGTCCTCAAACTGGTCGCCAAGGTCGCGGCCGTCCTGGTTGATGGGTATTTCCTCACCGTAGTTGCCATTGCCAAAGCCCTCAAATTCCCAATGGCCGGTCGATGAGGCGTGCTGTGCATTGCTCCAGTTTATAAAGCCCAGGTCGGTAAGTGCTGCGCTCACCGTGAGGTCTTCCATCACCTTGTAGGTGGCACCCAAGTCTACGGCCATACCAAAGCCAGCCAAACCGGCCTTAAAGTCGCCAAGCTCCTTGATGCGGTGGCGCGGCAGTTCGCCGGGCTGCACATTCTCAACAGGCTCCGTCTTGTCCGACTGCTTGAACTCGGTTTTCATGATCGAGGCCACAGCCTGCACGTCGCCGCTCACCTGCCACTTGTCTTCGGCCAGCTGGAAACGCACGTCCTTGCCCGACACATCGGCATAAGCCAAACCAAAGAGGAACTTGAGCTTGCCGCCCACAGTCCACTTGTCGTCAATTTTGTGCGAGTGGCCCAAGCCCAACTCGGCATAGTTTTCGGTGCGCACACCCAGGTTGGTAATGTCGTACTCCTGGCTGCCGATGTTCTTCATAAACTCAAACAGCGTTTTGGGCAGACACAGATTGGTGTTGGAGCGCACATTGAGCTCTACCGAGTTGATACCGCCAAAAGCCTTGAAGCCAAAGCCGAACAACTGATATTTGAGGTTAACCGAAAGGCGGTTCTTGTCCTTCAGTCCGCCAAGGAACTCACCAGCGTCCACATTGGGGTGCATAAAGGTGGTAAGGGTGTTGCCGTTCTCGCCGTAGCCCTGCCAGTCGGGCCCCATTTTATAAACAAACTTTTTCAGTCCGATGTTACCCGTTGTCCCCACGCTGAAGTCGCCCAGTGGCAGTAACGGCATCGACACATACGGCTTGTCGAGCAAGGCAGGGTTGATGTCGTGGCGTGAGGTCGAAGAGTTCATGAAGTAAGTGGTGCTCACTTCGGTCTGTGCCGCAGCAGGCAGTGCCAGCATGGCGGCCAGTGAGAGTATATGACGTAGTTTCATATTGGTCAGAGTATTGTATTAGACTATGAAAGGGATTTAGTTGAAATCGGCAATCACACCCGCATGGAGCTTGATCTTGATATTGTTAAGCTTGAGGTACTGGGTAGACACCAACTTGTTGCTGCCAGTAGCGTCGGCATGTATGTTGAAGCACAACTTGTCGATGCGGCTGAGCAGGTCCTTGTCATCAAGTTTGGCAGTAATCTTAATAGGTGTCATCACCTCTGAGCCACTGCGCTGCTTCACCTCGCCATTCATGGTGTAGGTGCTGCCGTCGCCCGGAGCCACATGGGCCTCGGCGGTGTTGAACTCAACAGGCAGTTCATTGCCGTCCACATCTACAGCCTTCAAGCCCACAAGCAGCTCGAGCGGAATGGTGTTGTAAGCATCGGCCATCACCTCGAGTGTACCGGTGGCGCTGAGGTCCTTGAGGTCGCTGTGCATGCTCTCGGTAGAGTCGTTGTACACCACCTTCAGGCCGCGGTCAAACTCAAATGGCACAAACACGCTGTAGTCGGCATCAACATGATAGTCGCGGCCAAGCTGCACGGTGTAGTACTCATTCTTTACGTTGATTTGATTGTTCTTAAGGTCTACCTCCAGGTAATCGGGCAGTTCGGTAATGAGGTCGCCAATGTTAGCCGTGTTCTTCACCGTGGCAGCACCGGCCTTGGCCCCTTCGGGGTCGTAGGGGGCATTGCCCTGATAGTAGTACACATAGTTGTCGCGTCCCATGTTCATCACGCTCTTGTCAAGCTTTACTACCTTCTTGGTGCCGCCATTCTCAAAGGCACCATTCTCCTTCACAGCCGTGAGCGTACCACTCATGTCAATGCCCACGGGCAGTGTGCTCATGTTGGCATGGAAACGTATGGTGGGGTTGGTGGCCACAATGCGCACTTCCTTGTCCTGCAGGAAGTCGGGCAGGTCGCTGCTCACGTCGATGCGCTCGTTGTCGGGATTGATGGCCGGATTGAATATACCCGTCACCTGGCTGATGTTGAGCACATTGTTGGGCACCTTTATGTCGAGGCGCACCGAAGCCTGGTCGCCCTCGTTCATGCTGAGCTCGCGTCCGGCACGGTTTTCAAAGTACACTTGCTCGGCAGTCATTCTCACCTTGAGTTCGTTGGGGGTCAGTTCTATGCCGCCATTCTCCACCTTGCCGTTATGTGTGGTTTGGTCGAGCGCCACCTTGTTGAGGTAGACTGAGCAAATTTCAGGATTGTTGCGGTTGTAGTTGTATGTACCGCCGTTAAGAGTGTACACAAGCACATTGCCTTCTTTCAGTTCCCAGCCCGGAGCCACATCGGTCACACCGAGGAATTTGGGCAGATAGAGGCGGACATTTTTAAGGTGTGTCACACCCAGGTTGAGTGAGGCGGGTTGATTGGCCTCGGTCAGTGTCAAGGCCACCTTTGAGCGTTGCAGGTCGATGGTCTTAACCTGCTTCACGTCACTCACATCCGTAATTTTGAAGTCAACCTCCTGGTCACCCTCGGCGCTGCCGTGCATCTCAAAGCCGGCCGGTATGGGCAGTGTGCTGCCATGTGTTACGGGTATGCCTTTATCTCTCAGCTGCTCGAATACATCGTTGTATTGAAGTACAGGCGTATTCATGTCAAGCTTGGTGTCGTTAAAACTGGTGGTCATGTTGTCCACCTTGACGTTGAAGTTTGAGGTGCCGTCCTTCACCAGATAGTAAAGTCCGTTAGCCTCGGTTTTCACCGTTTCGTCTTCGTCAAGTATGTCGGCCAGCGCAATGAGGTCGGTATTGCCAAGTTTCACACCGAGTCCGTCGGTGTTGAGTTTCATGGTAAGGTCTACTTTATCGAGATCGTAGGAATCGTCAATGCAACCAGTGAACAACAGGGTTGTTCCGGCACAGAGCATTCCCGTTACCAATAGGTGCTTGAATAGTGGGTTTGCCATAATCTGTAGAGGGGTTATAGGTTTAAGTAATGTGTTTAATTGTCGCTATAAGTTCCGCAAACTAACTTGTATCATACTGGCAAGCGTATGCCTTTAGATGTAAATAAGTGTTTGCCTTATGCCACGAAGGTATGAATATTTATTGTTATTAGCACGTCTTAATCTGCTTTTTCTTAAAAATAATTTAGTTGGTGTGCATAAGTGGTCGAAAACACTGCATAGGTGGTAAAATATGGAAGTAGAGCGATGTTCATTCACGCCGTGTGCCACCGCCCGACAGCCGTTGCCCAATGGCCCCCGCCCCCCTGCCGCGTCACGGCACTGGCTGTGCCGATTTCCGGTTACGGGGGAGCGGCATTTCTGTTACGGGCGAGCGACATTCGGTTTGCTCCGACATAAATACCGCCCTCCCGTAACCGGAAACCCGCTCGCCCCATGCCGTAGCCGCGCGGTAGGGCACGGGGCGAAACACCCTGGTACGACCACACTGCCAACAAGGGGGCGAACGGTTTTTCCACACACTGGCTCATTCCCTCATATACTCACTATTCTATTTTCTTTTTTATTCTATAGATTAAAATTAAAGATACCTATGTTGGGTATATATGGCTGTGGAAAGTGTGCATAGTTTTTTAGCCCAAAATTTGGCCAGTAAGTTATCCCCGTTTTGCACGGGGTTACTCACATTTTTATCCACAGCCTGTGGTTGGGGCAAAATGCCTATTTGTAAAGGTGGGTTGGCGGCATGGGGTGTGACTATTCCACACCCTGTTGAAAACTTTTAGGTGTACAAAAAAAGTTTGTGGAAAGTGGCCGAAAACTGTGGACTATGGTGGTGAAATACTGCGTAAAACGTTGTGAACTCGTGGATAACCATATTGGGCCATACGGCCATGCGGGGGCATAGGTTATCCCCACCCCTCTCCACAGCTTTTCCACAGTTTATGCACGGGGTTATCCACGGGGTTTTCGTAACTTTGCAGGCAAATAAATATATAATGTACAAGCAATGCGAAAACTTACTGTTGAGGATCTTAACCGCATAGACGTTGACACTTTTAAGCAGGCACCCAAGGTGCCGCTTGTGATGGTGCTCGACAACATACGCTCGGTGCACAATGTGGGCAGTGTGTTGCGCACGGCCGATGCCATGCGCATTGAGGCGGTGTATATGTGTGGCATTACGGCCACACCGCCTTCGGCCGAGATGCACAAAACGGCTCTCGGGGCCGAGGACTCTGTGACATGGCGCTACTACAACGACACGCTGCAGGCTGTAAGCGAACTCAAGGCGGCGGGCTACGTGGTGCTGGCGGTGGAGCAGGTGGAGGGCAGTCTTAAACTGGGTGCCTTCAAGTTCGACCCTTCAAAGCGCTATGCCCTGGTGATGGGGAATGAGGTGAAGGGAGTGCGGCAGGACGTGGTGGACGCTTGCGACCAGGCTCTCGAAATTCCGCAGTATGGCACAAAGCACAGCATGAATGTGAGCGTGACGGCTGGCATTGTGATGTGGGAGGCAGCGAGCGCGTTTCGTTAATGTGGCAATGTGGTAATTTCTCAATTATTGCAGTCCGGTAAAACGTAAGCATGTGAACGGACTCAAGCACCAAACGCTACCACCCAACGCTACCTCTAATGGGGGCGACGCGTCTCGCGTCGGGGTAGAGAAAGGAGGAAATTACGAACTCTACTAAATAAATCTGCATCTTTTCCCGATGCGAGACGCGTCGCCCCCATTAGTGCTTGCGTTTTGTGCTGCCTAATGATGCCATTCTGTGATAAACTCAAGCAGCCAACGCTACCACGCGTCGCCCCCATTAGTGTTTGCGATTTTTGGCAGCGCGTTTTTAAGCAACTTAAAATGTTCCAAGAAACGGCCTCGCTTTTGATGCCAATTCCTACAATAATTCAACACCTTTTTCATGATAATCAGTTTAGACCTTGATGGTACGCTTACCAATAGCGAAAAGAAAGTAACACCGCGCACACGCCAGGCACTGCTCGATGCTGAGGCCAATGGGGCTGTGCTGGTGCTGGCTTCGGGACGCCCCACTTATGGCATTGCGCCGGTGGCCGAATGCCTCGAAATGGAAAAACGCGGCGGCTATATCCTGTCGTACAACGGCGGACAAATTGTGGACTGGAAAAGCAAAGAACTTATCTATGCCAAACACCTGCCGGCACAGGTCATTCCGGTGCTGCACCAGTATGCGCGCCAACACCACTATGCCTTGCTGGGATATGTGGGACACGACATTGTGACGGAAATGCCTGACGATGAATATGTGCACGAGGAGAGCCGTATTAACAATATGGCTATACGGGGTGTGGATAACTTGCTCGAGACCATTGAGCCGCAACCTACCAAACTGCTCATGACGGGACACCCCGACGACATGGTGCGTGCCGAGGCTGAACTGGCCGATGTGGTGGGAAATGACATGGAGGTGTTCCGCTCGGCTCCTTTCTTTCTCGAACTGGTGCCCAAGGGCATTGACAAGGCGCAGTCGCTCATGCGCTTGCTGAGTCTCATTGGGCAGCAGCCGGCCGACATGATAGCTTTTGGCGATGGCTATAACGACCTTTCAATGTTGCGACTGGCCGGCATCGGGGTGGCTATGGCTAACGCTGCCCCCGAGGTGCGCGCCGAAGCTGACTTTGTAACGCTCTCGAATGATGAGGACGGAATAGCACATTATTTGGAGAACCAGGCGGGCGCTGCTTGCCCGCTGATGTGAAAGTGTGTCAATACTCAATTTGTGCGGGCTGAAAGCCCAATGATTGTCCATAGCCCTGGGCAAGCGATAGCGGCACCCAGGGTTAATGTGTGTAGGAACAGTTACGCCCTGTAAGGGCAAAAGTGAATGATAATCATTACTTTTGCCCTTACAGGGCGTCATTGCATCACATTACGTATAACCCTGGGTGCCGCTTTGCTTGCCCAGGGCTATGGACAATCATTGGGCTTTCAGCCCGCACAAATTGAGTATTGACACACTCTCATTTTGCTCGCAGTGCGAGCGTGGCTTACTTAAATATCACGCCATAGGGGTGAATGCCTGTGGCAATGCGCTTGCTGAATGCACCATTGCTGGTGTATACGTTGATGTAGCCGGGCTTGGCATAACCATTAGAGCCGTTGTCAGAGCAAACATAGATGTCGCCGTTGGCCGGGTTCACGTCCATACAGATGGGGGCAAAGGTGTACTCGGTGGTGTTGGCGGGAGTTTGCAGAAAATTGTTGCTCAACTGTGCGCCAGTGGCTGCATTGTACACACTGCTGCTGATGGTGGTGGCGTAAGTGCTCCAGTCGGTCACGGCATGGATAACATAGAGCAAGTCTTGCTTGCCCGTAGCGCGCGATGTGCGGTTTTGGCTGTTGGTGGCAATATAAGTACCGTCGCACAGTGCCGACACATTGTCGTTGGCATCAATCTTCCACACCTTGTTGGCGGTGTAGGGCGTGGTAACGTACACATTGCCCGAGTTGTCGGCAGCCATCTCCCAAGGGTCGGTAATGCCCTCGTTGGTGATGCTCTTCACCTTGCTGAAGGTAGCTTCGTCAATTACGGCGATGGCCGAGTTGGCATATTTTGCGCCATAATTGTTGGCATCGCTACAAGCCACGTACACCTTGCCATTGGCGGCAGCTATGCCATAAGGGTTGGGGCCTACGGCCAGCGGGGCCGACTTGGTGTAGCTTGTGGTGTCGATGCGGGTGACAAAGCCGTCGTTGTTGCTGATGTACACATGGCCGTTGCTGGCGCATACTGCTTCGGGTTGGTTGGTCTGTACGCTGCCTATTACAGTAGCAGTGTTGGCGTCGAGCACCCATACGAGGTTTGAAGCGAACACTGGCACGTACATCTTTGAGCCGTAGATGATGGGCTTTTGCGGTGCGTCACCAATCAGCTGGCCGTTAGCCTTGAAGAACACACTGTCGGTTTTGGTGCCGTTCTGTGCAATGAAGTCGAGCGCACCGGCCACGTTGCCATAAGAGTTGCCTTGGTTGATAACGTACATGCCGGCCTCACCGCGCAGGGGTGCGGGAACGGGAGTGGGTTCATCGTCCGAACAAGCGGTGAAACCTACCGCTACGAGCAGCGCAATGGCTGCAAACTTGAGTTGTTTAAGCATAATTGATTTAATATAATAGTTGTGTTATTATTGTATTGTTGATATATACGTTGTAGAATTTAGTAAACAAGTTGTCGGGTTTGCAGGTAAGTATGCCAAATATATTAAGCTCCTTACCATTCAGTAAGTAGTGTTGAACATACTTACTTGTCAACCTGTTAACCTGTCAACTTGTTAACTCTTCAACTTGTCAACTTGTTAACTCTTCACCTTATAATTGGTATTTGATGCTGAGTCTGTAGGAGCGTCCGGGCATGGGGTAGCGCCCGATTACCTCATAGCGTTTGTCAAAGGCATTTACCAAGTCGGCACGCAAAGTGAGTTGTGAATGACGCAGTTGCAGTGTGCGGTAGAGGGCAAATCCGCACTCTGCGTAGGCCGGCAAATTGGTGTTGGCTATATGCTCATTGTTACACCAGCGTAGTGAAGCGTACGACACACTGCCCACCACAGCCACCCACGGACTCTGCCAGGTGAGCGAGGCCGCCCCGCTGTGCACCGGGGTGTAAGCCAGTTGTTTGTGCCAGGTGGAGAGTTTGTCCGACGTGTGGTCGGTGCTGTGCTGAAGGGTGTAGTTGGCAGCCAACAGCAAGGTGTGGCGTGGCACAGGTTGCCATGTGCTCTGCAGCGTGACGTCGAGTCCGGCGGTGCGCACATCGCCCATGTTGACCGTGCGCCACACAAACAGGTTGTAGGGCACCGACACGATGCGGTCGGCCACGCGGTTGTAGTAGCCATCGGCCGTAAGGGCCAGCAGTGGCCACCACTTGCGGCTGGGAGCGGCCTGCATGGTGAGCCCTGCCGAGAGTTGGCGCGTGAGTTCGGGCTTGAGGGTGGCGGAGCCAAGGTGGTAGTAATAGTTCTCAGTGAAGGTGGGCATGCGGAAACTCTCCTTGTAGCCCGCCCTGAGGTAGAGCCATAGCGGTGCGCGCACAGCCAGATACGAGGCTGTAAGGCTTGGGGTGAGGCGTTGTGCGTTGGCCGCCGCTGTACCGTGGCGCATGTGGTTCCAGTAGCAGTGCAGTATGCCGCGTGCCATCAGTTGCCAGCGTGCGGTGTGCAGTTGCAGCGCGAGGGCTTGCAGCCAGGTGTCGCGGCTCACGGCGTGGTCGGTGGGCAGGTTGTTGTTCTGTGAGGCGTGTGAATAGTCGGTGGTGTAGGCTGCTTGCAACCATGCCGTGAGGTGCAGTGCCGCCCCGGCTGTGGCGTATGCCTCGCGCTGCCAATAGTTTTGGTGCAGTGCGCCGCCGGGATATTGCCCCCCTATGTCGGTGTACTGGCTTGTTTGCCAGTTGTATTTAGCTGCCGCAAACACACTCAGCCGTTGCCACTGCTGCTGCCAGTGTGCCTGGCCAAAAGCCGTTTGCTCGAGCAGACGCTCCGTGCCATTGTTCACATAGTAATGCACCATGCCGGGCAGGTGGCGGTAGTTGTGGTAAAAGTAAGCTTTGGCGGTGACCATGCCCCCGTGGCTGAGTGTTTGCCTCACATTGGTCTCGGTGGTGACGCGCTGCATGCGGCTGTTGTTGCGAGTGAGGTGTGAGGTGGTGAGTCCGTTTTTCAGCGTAAAGGGATAGTCGTTGTCGGCAAAGAAGTAGTTGCTGCTCACATTCATGGCTGTGCCGCTGCGCCACGCCTTGTTGAGCGTGAGGGCGGGTGTCCAAGTGTTGAACGAGGCATGTTGCAGTGTGGCTGTGGCGTGCCATCGGTGGTCGGGGTTGAGGCTCCAGGGAGTGTGCATGTTCACCACGGCAGAGGCCATGTTGCGCACAGGCACGAGCAGTTGTGCGTTGTCGAGCGTTTGCAGTTCAATGTCCGCCAGATTGTCAATGCAGAACTGTCCCATGTCAATTTGTCCCTGTCGCGTGTCGGTCACGGCCAGTCCGTCGTAGCTCACGGCCGTGTGTCCGGCTCCCAGTCCGCGCACGCTCACCGTTTTAAGTCCGCCGGCCCCGCCGTAGTCGCGCAGGTTGACGCCCGCCATGCGCCGCAGCGCGTCGGCGGTGCTTGTGATGCCACGTCGCATGATGTCTGCCGAGTCGATGCGTTGCACGGTAACGGCAGTGGCCAGTCCGGCCACGCGCCGTTGGGCGGTGACTTCGGCCGTGCGCAGCGTGTCAGGCTCCGCCAGGGTGATACATGCGGATACAATAAGGGCTATCAATGCTTGATGTGTGTAGTGTGTTGGGTGATGTGTTGTAGCCAGCCCCTCCTCGGGGGCTCGGTCATACGTCACCGGCAAGTGTGCTTGCCAGGGCCGGCGGCAGGTATTCTGGCTTATCCCCCGGCAGCTCCGCCTTCCCACTTTGGTCGTGTCGACACAAAGCAGTGGCCACATTGGAGCGTCGGAACAAAGGGCATACAGCAGCGGGACTGCACGGGATTCACACCCGTTTCCCTAATCCGTCGGACTTATTGTGTGCAAAAGTAATAAAAATAAGTCAATGCGCTAATGTGTTAATGTGACAATGTGCTGACGTAGTAGCGTTGCTTGGCAGTCGCTAACGCGGAGAACATAAGAACATAAGTTGTGGAGTGTGTT
>ULZA01043764.1_pt1 | contig 17805 bp, 10 predicted proteins | sample 1962681 | NCBI WGS metagenome assembly ULZA01 (sample SAMEA4835877, study PRJEB28245) | human gut metagenome | biome: gut microbiome; material: fecal sample | place: Denmark | collected 2008 | reverse complement strand
TTCCCGACGCGAGACGCGTCGCCCCCATTAGAGGTAGCGTTAGTGATAGCGTTTGATGCTTGAGTCCGTTCATTACATTGGGCTTTCAGCCCGCACTCGCTAAATTCGAAACTCGAGTAGTTAATTCTCTACGCACCACTACGGCTTTTTAGGTGGCAGTAAATAATATACCGAAGAGCCATAACCACACCAATAGCCAAGGCCTCCACTGACATTTCCACGCAGATTGCTATTGGTTGAGAAGAACGGACTGCCCGACAGCGACACATCGTCCTCAAAGCTATCCCAAAAAGCATAGGAGGGGCCATCTAACGTGGTGAACTTTATCTTCAGTGTATCTGAATACGAGAAAAACGGCGAGAAATGCCTATTATCAGGTCGATGCAGATTATAAACCGGAAGCGCCGAATGCGAGCTGATATTCTCGGGCTTATACAACCCCATATAGCACGACTTGTAATTCACATCACGACACTTGCTGATGCCGAAAAACTTATATCCCCCACCCTGTGGTAAATCCAGCTGCTGCGACACATGCGCCATCACCTGGTAGAGCGTATCATTCTCTAAGCATGGTGTCACAGTAAAGGAATCTACCACTGCCTTAGGCGGAATAGTAGTCACTGCCTCAGCATGATAGGGCGGACAGTCTACTGTCAATTTATAAGTGTGTCCGCTACGGCCCATAATACGCGTTGTGGTAAAGCCATACGGAGGTGTTTGATGTTTCATCACGCGCCCCGTCAGCACCACAGTATTCTCCTCGTCGCTCACTGTCACCGTAGCCCACTTTAGCACATGTTGCACAAGATCGACATCAGTAGTGTCACTGGTCGTAAACGGCAGACTGGTGGTTACGAATACCGTCGGAAAATCGCCATCATCAATCCAGCCCTCTACCACGAGCTGGGGTTGAGTATGACTGTAAGGATCTTCCACACAAGAGGCTAAAACTATCGCTGCCACCAGCAGGGGCAACGTCTTTTTACACAACACTACCATACGGCTAATATTTAATATAATAACTGAACGAAGGCAACGGATATTTGAGGAAACACACTGGAGCGAACCTAAAATTACCATCTCTGCGTATTCGCAGTCGATAGAACAATGGGTTATTAAAGCCGAAGGCATTAAACAGCGACACGTTAAAGCCATGCCTAAAGTGCCTTTGTCCCTTCTGCTTAAGATCCACATTTACAGCCATATCCACACGCTTGTACCACGGTAGATGGCACCCATTATGTTTACCATATTGTGCTACCACATAGCCATTCATTAAATAGAATTCGTTAGCTGACGTAAAGGGGGTGCCCGAGGCAAACACTGCCGAGCATGTAAAGGTCACACGCTTCAGTGCCTGCCAGGTGGCCACAAGGTTAAACTCATGTACTCTTTCGTGGTTTGCAGGATAAGAACTTCTTTCCCGCAACTCTGGGAATTTTCGTAAAGAGCGGCCAAAAGCATATCCCACCCAACCGGTTACAGGACCACTTTGACGTGTTAGTTGCACGCCGAAACCATAATTTAGGCCCCGACCCTGCAACAAGGACGTGTTAAGAGAATATGCCTCATTTATCAAGTCAAACACATTATCCTTATATTCCTTTTGATGATGTAATCGTTTTACATAGGCATTTGCTGTAAATGCCCACGCATTATTTGGTGTCTGTCCATCATACAACAGAGACAGTCCCTCTGCACGCTGCGGTTTCAGTTCGCGCGACGCCGAAAACCAAAATTCTGTGGGCAATCCTAACGACGTAAACCCTGTTTGCTGCACATACTGATTGGCCACCGACAGCTGCACGCCCAAGCGATGCTGCGGAGCCGCCTGCCACGACAGCGTCAGCATAGGCGAAATTGAGAACCAGTTCTTTTGGTCTACATCACGATAGTAAGTCACGCGTCCCTCTGGTTTCAGCGCCCATTGCCCATCATGCCAGCCATATTGCCAACCTGCATAGACGTTTGCCTCATGAGCCACGCCTTTTTCCTGTCTGTCAGTCTCTATCAGCGTGTAAGTACTTTCTATTTGCGGCGACTGCGGCAGTATTTGATACAAGCTGTACGAGCCTCCTATTTGCCATGAGTTACAGTTCCACTCTGCTTGATAGCCATACTGACGAATATGTGAGGGCAAAGACATCTTCTGCCCTGCTTGACGCAATCTGAAATCATTCTGATACCCCGAGGCCACCAGTCTCTGCGTCAGTTGCCACATTTTATCCACCACCCTCCAAGAGGCCTCAGCAGCATAATTCAACCAGTTTAGTCGCACGTGCATAAGATGTGCACCTTCTGTATACGAGGCTCTGTCTTGCCCGAAATAAGCATTTAAGTCAAACCTGTGCCGCATCGAAGGCCTGTAACTCAGCGTTACATTATAATCGCCAAAACTGTACCGCAATGGCGACCCGTCAAAATCAAGCCACTTGCCATAAAGCAAGTTCATGTACGCCTGACGGGCCGAAGCCACAAACAGCAATTTGCCATTAGGCCGCACACGTATCGTGCCTTGCGACGACATCGGACCTACATTCAACTCTGCCCCCTCCACTTTCCTTTCGCGTTGCGCCAGGCTGTCCACGCCACCATCTTTTATTGCAAATGGACGCATCTGCACCACCCCACCCAGTCTGTTAGGTTGGGCAGCGCCAGCAAGTGCCGTAAAATCCAGCGTCTCAAAATGACTCGCATTGAACGCAGAGAATATGCCCAACAGATGCGAGGGGTTAAACACTGTGGCACCTCCCATCATAAAAGCATTTTGCCCCATATCGCAACCTTGCACATGCAATCCGGCATCATACTCTGTCGAAGTTTGCACCGTAGGCAGGCTCTGCACATACCGCAAGGGGTCTGCATTACCTAAAATTTGGGGCAAAGTTTGCAACCGCTTCATCTCCCAATGTATGCGTCCCGCCGAGCTTCCACGCAAAGGCGAACGGTTTCTCCATGCCGTCACCGACGCCTCTCCCGCTATATCTACCTGACGTAGCGAGTCAACATGCTGAGCATGCACAACCATACTTGTATGCACGCCCAACAACAGCACATATATATAATAAGGTATAAACTTCAACATAGCACTTTAGCCAAGCCACACACTTAGCAGCGTTGTCAACTTGCTGGTTGACGGTTTATCATTGGCTTTATGGGCAAACCCATCAGCCACTACACCCTTAGATAATAAAAAGCAGGAACCGATTTCGCACTCTGGCCAAACCAGTTCCTGCTATTTATATCAGATACTCATTTAATATTCGAACTTCTTGCCCAGTTTCTCGTAACCTCTGAGCAGACTTTCAAAGGTATCGATCACAGACTTGAAAGATGTTTCATCGAAATAGTCCTCAAAACTTATGCCATACGAACTGTTATCATTGAAATAGATAGCTGGTTCAAAGTCCCAATAGTCTTCGTAATAATCCGATTCCTTAAACACTTCCAACTTGACAGAGGCCTGTTCCACCTTGGTTCCGTCGTAGTACACCTTGCAATCTAACAAGCTGTTAGCCTGTGCTATACAACTTTCAAAATTACGTTGGTTCTCGCAGTTATCGTAAGCTTCTTCTATCCAGCGATTAAAATCCATAGCGTTTGCACAAGTGGCTTTTATCTGCATTTTGCCCATCACGTCTACGCTGACATTCACCGAACCCACTTTCTGCACATCATCATTAGTCAGTTTAAGCCCCGTGCCACTGGCTTCAAATGAAATGAGCGTCACATTGCCTTTTTTCATGCAGCCTTTTACAGCCACCTTACCCTCTTGCGCAGAGTAGCCCGCACGGTCTATTATCCAAGAGTAGTCGTTCACACTGGTTGTTGTGCTTACATCTACGCCATCGCGGCTCAGGTCATATTCCGGGCCGTTAAACTTGCTGTGGTCTATTTTTGTTACAGAATTCACACGTGTCACACCATCTTGCGTTAGCGTTACTATCACGCGCTCTGGCACATTTACATAGTATTTATACTTATCCACGTACTCTGTGCCAGTACCCGTACTGCTATCGTAAACATAGTCTTTGTAATCTTCGTCGTCCGTAATATAGGCCTTCTTAACGCTGCCCTCCTGTTTTACCGACAACACACATTGCTTCCCGTCTTGGTCCGTAAATATAAACTGCAAGTCATTGGCCTCTGCGCGAGTCCACTTATTTGCACCCGCAGTAAAATGTCCCTTAAAGTTTGAGAGCGTAATCAGTCGGTTGTAGTAAGTACAATCCTGCAACCACCCATACTCACTTTCTGTCTTGTGGGTCACATATTCCGTCATGCCCTTAAGCACCGTGTCGAACCAGTTCGTTACAACGCTATGGTCAAAACGGTCATTATCCACATAATGATTATAGATATAGCTTGACAGGTCTGCCAAGCCATTAAAGTCACTTGAGGGCACCTGTGCCATAAAGCCTTTAGCTATCGCCTCAAGCTTTTGCTTCTGTTCATGGCTCGTCAACGGTTTTTGGGCCGACGGCTCGTTAGGCACATCTGCGTCATCACCACCGCCTCCAGTAATTTCTTCTGGGTCATCATCTCCACACGAGGTAAAGGTCACGGCTGGCGCAGCCAATACCAGGCTTGCTGCCAACATGTAAATAAAATGCTTCTTCATAGCTAATATTGTTAGGGGTTGTTCTAATCGCGGCATTATTTGCACACTTTATTCGCAAAGTTAAACATCTTTTTTGACGCACACAACCCTCTTTCTGCGCACGAATGCATAAGTGGTACAAAACAGTGCATAAGTGGCAAAAATTAAGGTCTGCAGAAATCGCTTTCTGCAGACCTTGTTATTGAGATAACTTCAAACTGAAGATATTGGGGCTATTATGCGTTACCCTCGGGCACACCAAACGGAGTGGCTGTGCGGCCACCCTGGGGAGCCTCAGCTGCACCAGGAAGGTTAATAGGGCCAAAAGCCTTCTCATACTTCTGGATATTGTCCTGAAGAGCAAAAAGCAAGCGCTTTGCGTGTTCGGGAGCCAAAATAATACGGCTCTTTACGTTTGCCTTGGGTACGCCAGGCAATACGCGAATGAAATCCATTACAACCTCAGCGCTCGAATGAGTGATAATTGCCAGGTTTGCATAAATGCCTTCAGCCACTTCGGGAGTGAGCTCAATCTTCAACTGTCCGTCGTTCTGTTCTTGATTTTCCATGGGGAATAATTCGTTTATGGTGTTACTATATATTTATTATATGCGTATATCAAGTCTGCAAGATGCCCTGCAAACCTCTTTCGCAGCACAAATATAGGCCCAACCATCGGATTAACCAAAGAAAATGGGCGTTTTTTCCGTTTTATCATGCCATTTGCGCGTTTTATCATTGCAATCATTAGCAATTTGTTAAAAGAATACTTAATTTTGCACACAGAAAAACAAAGAGTGACAAAATCCCTAACAGCCAACAAGTCTTGCGGTTTTCACAATTATGGTTGCCACGAATAGACTTTGCAAACTATTTATCAATTCATTTATAATACAATAAAATGAAAAAGTTTTTTACTATCATCGCTTTGGGCGCAACTGTACTCACAGCTGGTGCTCAGAAATCTGTACAAGGTGCAGGTTTCTTTGACAATTGGTCAGTAGGTCTCGTTGGCGGCGGCATTCTCCCCACCACTCACACCTCATTCGACAAGTTCCGCGCCACTTATGGTGTTGAACTCACAAAGCAAATCACCCCAGTGTTCGCTCTCGGTGGCCAGTTCCTTGCCAACAACAACACAACTGCCAGCCGCACAGTGTTTGACCAGTCTAATCTCAGCCTCCTCGGCAAGGTTAACTTCTCAAACCTTTTCTGTGGTTACAACGGCCAGCCCCGCTTGTTCGAGGTTGAAGGTGTTGTAGGCGCAGGTTGGGGCCACGACTACATCAACAAGAGCTATGGCGATGACGCCAACTACTTCACTTCTAAGTTCGGCTTCAACTTCAACTTCAACGTTGGCGAGAAGAAGGCTTGGACCATCGCTATCAAGCCCTCTATCGTTTACAACATGGAGGCTGACCGCAAGCAGAGCTACAACGCTTACAACGTTAACAACAGCGCCATCGAGCTCCTCGCCGGTGTAACTTACCACTTCAAGAACAAGAACAACGGCAAGAACTACATGACCCTCGTTAAGGCATACGACCAGGCCGAAGTTGACGGTTTGAACGCAAAGGTTAACGACCTCCGCGCCCAGGTTAACGACAAGAACGCTCAGCTTGCCAAGCTCGCTGCCGATAACCGCGACCTCCAGCAGAAGCTCAACGACTGCCGCAACCAGAAGCCCACAGTGCAGACTATTACTAAGAACTCTGCTTCACTCGAGCAAACCGTTACATTCCGTCAGGGCAAGAGCACTGTCGACGCTTCTCAGCTCCCCAACGTTGAGCGCGTTGCTACATTCTTGAAGAACCACAAGAACAGCACCGTTGACATCAAGGGTTACGCTTCACCCGAAGGTAGCGCCGAAATCAACGCCAAGATTGCCAAGGCCCGTGCCGAAGCTGTTAAGTCTATCCTCGTTAACAAGTACAAGATTGCTGCCAGCCGCATCAACGCTGAAGGCCAGGGCGTAGGCAACATGTTCTCAGAGGACGATTGGAACCGCGTAAGCATCTGCACCATCAACGAGTCTAAATAAGTAAATACCTAAGTCCTACATAACGGACTTTCAATTACAAACTAACAGGAGATGAACACCATGCCTCATGGTGTTTACCTCCTGTTTTTGTTGTTTTGCAACAAAACGTCCGACACGCGTACACCAAGCTAATAGGGCGACATATACAATGGAAATCGGTATATTTCACACAAAAAGCCTTCTTTACGCACAGAACAAGCAACAAAAGTTGTGCCATTAGCAGAATGTAAGTATATTTGCATTGACATTATCTAAACCATGTAACACCTAACATATAAATCATAAAACTACAAATCAACAATGAATCACTCACACTTCAAGCGCAGCGTATGGCTCGTATGCTTGTTCAGCCTGTTGGCAGGCTTTGCCCATGCCATCGACATCAACAAGCCCGGTGTTGTGTACCGCATTGTCAACAAGTCCAACGGCCAGGCCGTGACCAATGGCAATCAAAGTGCACACGACACTTACCTCAGCACCGCTGCTATCGACAACAATTCTGAAGGACAGGATTGGATGATTGTACCCGTATCCGCAGCCGACGGCATCTACGCCTTCTACAATCCACACTGCGACATGGGTATCGACATGGCACCGACTGCTGAAGAGAAATGGCACGTCCTGCAATGGGACGCCAAGTTTACAGACACCAACCAGCAGTTCCTTATCAAGGAGGTGGGCACCGACGAGTTCCAATTCCTCAACACCAACGGCACGCGTGTTATGACGCGCCGCGACAACGGCGACATCTACATGGACGAGGACCTCACCGCGGCCAACAGCTACTTCACGCTGCAAGCCACCGACAAGGTCATCAACACCCCCATCAAGGGCTACACCTACCTACTCCGCAACAAAAAAACAGGCTGGGTGCTCAGCAACAATGAGAGCCGCAACTCTACAGATCCCATCTGCACCGAGCCCTACAAAGAGGGGCAGTACGGACAACACTGGCAATATCGTAATGTAGAATACAAAAGTGGCAATGACACCAAATACGCCGCTGTGTTATACAACGAGAAATACAAATATGCCATTGATGCAGCCATTAACACCACAAAGGTCCCTCTGCAATATGCACTCAATGGCAGCAACGCCAACCAGCAAGTTAGTTTTGTACCCGTCGAAGGTCAGGAGGGTGTATACCGCATAGCTTACACCTACAATAAAACTACCTACTACATAGCGGCCAACAGCAAAGGCGACACCAAAATGGTGGAGGACGCCAACGACGAAACTACCTACTTCACGCTCGAATACACCGACGCCTACGTGCCCGTCTACAACGATTGGGAAAACCCCAAGGTATTTGCAGTCAACAAGGAAGAAGGCCACGCTGCCTACCTGCCTTATGCCAACACCGAGGCACTGCGTGCCGACAAAGCACGTTACGACAAGCCTTGGCTCGACCCCGCAGGCAACAGCCGCTGGCTCTCGCTCAACGGCACATGGAAGATTAACTTTGTAAAGGACCCCGCCGACCGACCGGGCGAAACCGACTTCTATGGCAACAGCGTAGACGTGTCGGCATGGGACAACATCGAAGTGCCCTCATGCGTTGAAATGAAGGGCTACGGCGACCCCTGGTACGTTAACGTTGAATACCCATTCTTCGACAACCCGCCTTACATCGAAATGAAGGGCAACCTCTACAACTCTGTAAGCTCACTCCGCCGCAATTTCACCCTGCCCGAGGGATGGAACAACGAGCGTATCTTCCTCCACTTCGATGGTATCTACAGCGGAGCCTACGTGTGGGTTAACGGCCAAAAGGTTGGCTACACCCAAGGCTCTAACAACGATGCCGAATTTGACATCACAGCATACGTACATGAGGGCGACAACAACCTCAGCGTACAGGTGTTCCGTTTCACCGACGGCTCATACCTCGAAGGCCAGGACTGCTGGCACATGAGCGGCATTCACCGCGATGTTTACCTCTTTGCCACACCCAAAACCTACCTGCGCGACCACTACATCACCAGCACACTCGATGCTGGCAGCAACTACAAGAGCGGCAGCATGAATGTGGAGCTGACCATGACCAACAAGGAGCGTGAAGCCACCAACAAGCAGGTACGCGTGCGCCTTATCAATCCGGCTGGCACACAAATAGCCGAAAAGAGCGTCGACTTTGCCTTCACAGCCAATGGCGACAGCACCATGGTTAAAAATGTTACCCTCGACGGCCTTACCGACCTGCAACTTTGGTCGGCCGAAACGCCCAACCTCTACACCGTAGAGTTGGCACAGCTCAATGCTGATGGCACCGAAGAAGAAGCCTTTGCCACCAAGTACGGCTTCCGCCACATCGAAATTCCCGACAACGACCACCGCGTCTACATCAACGGCCAGCAAGTATACTTCAAGGGTGTCAACACCCAAGACACCCACCCCACCCGCGGCCGCAGCATCGACGTGCCCACTATGATTAAGGACATCACCTTGATGAAGCAGGCCAACGTCAACACCGTACGCACCAGCCACTACCCCCGTCAGGCCAAAATGAACGCCATGTTCGACTACTATGGCATCTACGTCATGGACGAGGCCGACATCGAGTGTCACAAGAACTGGGGCGATCACGGCACAGGCTACAACAGTGGCACATCAACTGGCATTTCAGCTGACGACAGTTGGAAAGCTGCCTACCTCGACCGCGCGGGCCGCATGGTATTGCGCGACCGCAACTTCCCCTCTGTCATCTTCTGGAGCCTCGGCAACGAGAGCGGCTACGGCAGCAACCATGTGGCTGAGTTCAAACTCATGAAGCAACTCGACAACCGCATCATTCACTACGAAGGAGCCACTAACGCCGGCAAGAACGACGTAACAGAACTTTGGAGCCAGATGTACCCTTCTATCGAAGGCTCACCCAAACCCATCATAAACGAAGCTAACAGCAACTGGGCAGCACAGCCCTACTTCATGTGCGAGTACGACCACGCCATGGGCAACTCTCTGGGCAACCTCCAGGAGTACTGGAACGTGATTGAATCAAGCAAATACGGCATCGGTGGCTGCGTTTGGGACTGGGTTGACCAAGCTATCGTCTCAGCCGACGACATCAAGGCAGGCAACCTTACCCAAAATGGTTTCAACAAATACCGCACAGGCTACGACTGGCCAGATGCACCCCACCAAGGCAATTTCGTAAACAATGGTATTATCGGTGCCGACCGCGCATGGAGCGCCAAGCTCGACGAACTGAAAAAGGTGTACCAGTACATCAAGTTCGCCTACACTGCTGACAACAACTCAGTAGGACTTAACAACTGCTATAACTTTACCACACTCGGCAGCGGTTATACCCTTAACGCTCAAATATTGGTTGATGGCAAACAAGTGGCCAAGGGTTCAACCACTCTGCCCACCATCGCACCTGCCGATTCTATCGGGGTGGCAGTTCCTGTCAACTACGACTTGACTGAAGCCAAGGCACAAGGCAAGGAGGTGCTGCTCAACATTGAGGTAACACGTGATGCCGCTACTGATTATGCCGATGCCGGTTACACCATCGCCTCTGCACAATTCACCCTGGCCAAACGTGCCGCACTGCCCGCAGTCAGCACTACGGGAGCCAGCAAGCTCACACTTGCCAGCAAGAACGGCAGCACCACCATCAGCAATGACAAGGTGACAATGACCTTCTACAACAACAACGGCAATGTGGCCGAATGGATACAGAACGGCATCAAGGTTAAGAAAGACGCCAAGTTCCCCGACTACGAAAACTACCGTTGGATTGAGAATGACGCGCCCTACGGCAGCGACCCCGCATACGTTCAACACAACTGCATCACAACACGCTCTGCAGCCTTTGCCATTGCCGACGATGGCATGAGCGCTACAGCCACTGTAAGCGCCAAGGGCACACTGGCCAACTTTACCTACACATACACCATCTATGCCGATGGTACAGTTGACCTCAACACACAATATGAGCCTACACAGCCCTCTACCGCTCTTGAACGCGCCATTCGCCGTCTTGGTGTACAGATACCCTTCTCTGGCGAATTTGACAATGTGACTTACTACGCCCGCGGTCCGCTCGAAAACTACAACGACCGCTGCACAGGTTCATACCTCGGACAGTACACCACCACCGTGTGGGACATGAACGAGTACTACCTGCGTCCGCAGTCTATGGGCAACCGCATGGATTTGCGCAAGCTGGCACTGGCCGACGACAAGGGCAACACCATCTATGTTGAGACCGAGGGCAACGTGGCCTTCTCTACCCTCTACTGGACAGACCAGGAGCTCAAGGCCAAGAGCCACAACTGGGAGCTCACCATCGACGACGAACCCGCCAACCGCACCATCTACGCCCACTTCGACTGTGCACAGCGTGGTGTTGGTTCTCACAGCTGCGGTCCCGACGTGCTCAGCAAATATTGTGCGCCCACCAGAGGCACACAGAGCTGCACACTGCGTTTCACCACTGCTGATGCTTCTATCACGGCCATCAGCCCCGCAGTTCAAAGCACCGATGCACTGAAGGTGAGCCACAATGCTCAAACCGTCAGCATCAGCGGCAGCATCGAAGCCGGCACCACTGCCACCCTCTACAACATAGGCGGCATCAGCCTCGGCAGCGTCAAGGCCTCAGCACCTGCCACACAGCTCAGCCTCAGCATTGCTGGCCAGCCCACTGGCTCATACCTGCTGCAGATTGACGCCCCCAACGGCCACCGCGTACACAAGTTGTTCCACGTGGCGCAGTAAGCAGCCTGGCTGCCTGCAAGCACTGAACCATCAAGCTCAACTCTGAGCCTTACATAACCAACGCATCCCACCCGTCCCACTGCGGACGAATGGAATGCGTTTTTTTATACCATTCTGCAATAACTCCAAGCCCCCATTAGTGCTTGCGTTTGGTGGTAGCGCTTAGAGGTAGCGTTTGGTGGTAGCGTTTGATTGTTGTGTTTGGCGCTTGAAGAAACGCAAGCACTAATGGGGGCGACGCGTCCCGCGTCGGAATCAAAGCAAAAGCCCACAAACAGGCATGTAATTAGTGCAGTCTGTGAGCATTTATTAAGCTTTTTGCCCGCGGGACGCGTCGCCCCCATTAGAGGTAGCGCTTGGTGGTAGCGCTGCGCTTGTCCCCATTACTTCATGCCGTACAAGCGTACACATTAAAATGCCTAACTATTCAACTACATATCCTCCTGACAATATAATGTGCGCCATGTAAGGCAGTAAGGCAACAAACGGCTGTTTTACTTATCAATAATCCGCGTTCTCGGGGTCGAAGTTAGTCCAGCCCGCGGTCCAGTTGTCAGCACCAAAGGCACCGATAAAGTTCACCTTGTCAAACCACGTTGAGGTAATGCCATTAAATGAGCCGGCAGTCATCAAAGGCGATGCAGCAGTTGGCAGAATATTCAATCCGGTCAAACCAGCCAGAGGCTGCAACAGCCAGCTGTCGGTGTTGGCATCGGCACGGTTGCCCGTTTGCTGCAAGAACCATGTGCTTGAGAATGAAGTTTTGCTCTCGTCCACAATAGGCTTTTTGTTGGCGTCGTAACCCGTTACGAGATTGTCCTTGTACAGTTTGTTGGCATCAGAACCCGTGATGGTCATATCGGCAAACCACACATTCTGCAATTTGAAACCACCATTGCGGGCCTGCTGCTGCGTGTCACCCTTTTCGCCATCGATTATGACGCCGATGGGCCAGCCCATGGCCACAGAGTTAATGCAGTTAAGACGCGAGCCGCGACGTATCTGCATGGCCGACTGGAACAAGCCAAGGGCCGAACCATTGCTGGGGAATAGGTCGCCGGCATTGATGTAGCTGTTGGTGTTGACAAAGTTGGCATCCGTAGCCTTCGGACCCACAAAGGTCATGTTGCTGAACACGGCCGAGGTGTAAGGCGATGCAGTGGAACCACTGGCATCGTTGTCGCTCTCAAAGCCATTGCTCTGGCTGCCGTCGGCTATGCGCGAGTCGCGCACTGACAGACCGTACTGCACATGGCCAGAGAAGCCGTTATCTGTATCAAAATCGTCGTCCCAACCACGATAAGCTATCAAGTTCTTGCAGTTGACCGTACCGCCAAACCACTCGAAGGAGTCGTCGTTTGAGTAAGATACCTGCACGTGGTCAACCTTTGTGCCATCGCCCACCGAGCCGAATGTCACACCGTTGATTTCCTTGTCCTTTTCAAACGGATAACCGGCAAATTCTACACGCACATAGCTCAGCACGCCCGAGTTGTCGTGGACATCGTTGCCGCCATGCTTGGTGCGCGGACCACCCTCGATTTGTGCTTCGCCGGCATTGTGAGGAGCCTTGCCACAGAGTATCAAGCCACCCCAGTCGCCAGGACGGCGCTGGCCTTTGGGCATCTCTGATGTAAACACAATTGGTGCCGTTTCGGTGCCTTAGGCAATGAGTTTGCCGCCACGCTCTACAATGATGGCAGCCATGGTTTGCTTGTCGCCCTTGATAATGGTGCCAGGCTCAATGGTAAGTTCTGAGCCAGCTGCCACGTACACCCAACCCTTGAGCAGATAAGTGCCCTTTTTGAGCGTTTGTTTGCCTTTGAACACAAACTCGTTGTCGCCATTGCCAATCTGTGTGCCGTTTTCAAACAGCAGGTTGTCGCAAGCCTTGAGTCCGCCGTCCTCGCTCCAGTTGTAGCTGGGGGTTGATGGTTCGGGAGTGTTGTTATCGCTGCACGCCATAAAGGTCGGTGTAGCGGCAATGCCCATCATAAGGGCCAAAACTGATAATGTGTGTTTGCACATAAAACTTTTGATGTGTAAAAAGAAATGGTTTGTCTTTTAATCACGTTGCAAAGGTCGGTACACAAGGTTACAAGAGCGTTGCCAGGCAGTTACATTTGTGATAAACCTGCACGCTGGCGAAATTTACGAATTGGGGCAGAAGCTATGAATTTCAGATTTCTTCTCTTTCTGACAAGTATTCTCTGCCGGAGCAAGGCGCACATGGTGCCACACGCTTTTTCTGTTACGGGAGGGCGTATTTTCGATCAGAGCGACAGAAAATCCGCTCTCCCTATACCGTAAAAAGCCGGTGGCTATGCCGTTAAATGCCTCAGCTACATGCAGCACGAGCATAAAACGTTTCATGCCTCCCAAACTGCGGCAAACCGCTTTGGGAGGCATGACTATATGCGTAAGCTATTCGTTAAACAGGCGTCAGAACTTGTATGTGACATTCAAACTGAAATTGCGGCCCGGGCGGTAACTGCGTGTCACCTCCTGCACATGACGCTGACTGCCGTTGGCAAGGGTTACGTCGCTGAGTTGCTTGAACACCACCTTCTGACCGATGATGTCCTTCAAACCGAGTTTGAACTCGAAATGACCCAAGGTGCGAGAGAATGACAGGTCGAGCGCATTGCGCGGCATTTCGTAAGAGTCGGGTATGTTGACCGTTTGGTCGCCCGTGGAACCAAGGCTGCGGCCCACACCTATCAAGCGCTTGCCTATGCGGTTGTACTGCAACGAGGCACCCCAAGCGTTGTGGCTGTAAAACAGCCCAAGGTTGACAAGATAGGGCGACTGGCCCTGCATGGGGCGGCTCTTTTGGCGGCTGCCCGCCGGAAAGTGTACACGGCTCCTGATGAGCGAACCATTGAACACGAGGGTGAAGTCGGGCAGGTGCATGAAGGCAAGGTTCTTGCGTATGTCAAGCTCAAGGCCATAGCTTGTGGCGCTCTTGGCATTTACATACGAGTACACTTGGTCGGTACCACCCGTAACGGTGTAGGTCCACTCTATCGGACTGTCAAAGTGCTTGTAGAAGGCGGCAAGGCTCACTTGGTCGCCCTTGGCGGGGTACCACTCATAACGCAGGTCGACATTGTCGATGTAACACGACTTGAGAGCAGTGTTGCCCTGTACTGATGAGGAGAGATCGAAGTCGTAGAACACCGAGGGGCTGACCTCGCGAAACTCAGGACGGTTGACCGAGCGGCCATACGACGCACGCAGCTGATGGGCATCGGCCAGATGCCAAGTGGCGTTGACAGAGGGGAAGAAGTCGTTGTTGTTGTAGTAGCGGCTCATGGTGCTCTTTTCGTAGTCGCGGGTGTTGCTTACGAGTTCCATGCGCGAGTGTTCAAAGCGCACGCCGGCCAGCACGTCGAAGGCTCCTGCGGGCAGATTGACGGCGGCGTAGGCTGAGGTGACGAGATGGTGGCCCTGATAGTCGTTGCGCATTTTGGTGTCGTCAATGAGGTAGAGCCCCTGGTCGCCATAGTTGGCTGTTGTGAGCAGCTGCGTGGGCAGGTCGAGATACTGGAAGCCAGCAGGCAGGGTGTTGCCCGACGGGTGCCACTGGTAGATGAAGCTGCGGGTGTTGTACTGGCGTGTGCGGTACTCAGCATAGCCCCCGGCCAGGAGTTCGGGTTTTACGTGCTGAGGTTTGTCAAAGGTGTAGCGGTAGTTGACGGCGGCCGAGGCTATGTGCTCATCGAGGCGGGTGAACTCGCGGTTGATGTCATTGCCGGTTGACAGTCCTATGCGGTCGATGTCGACTGAGTTGTCGAGTGCATAACGACGGCGGTCGGGCAGCAGGCGGTTGGCATAGGCATAACCCGCGCTCCAGTCGAGTTTTGACACGTCCCAGGCATATTTGCCCGTCAGCTGGGTGTTGTAGGTGGTGCGGCTCGAATAGTAATATTCGGCCTCTTCCACTTGGTTGCTCTGCGCATTAAAGCCGGTGCGTGAGGTGTAGCGGTCGGTGCCGAGCTGGTTGAATATGTTTTTCCACTCATAACGTCCTGCCCCCTTGCCCGGCACAAAAGTCAGATTGAGCATGGCTCCAAGGCGGGCATTGTGGGCATATTGGCGGTCGGTGGTGTTGCGCAAATATACGCTTTGGTCGTGGGTGAGGTCGTACGCGCCAAAAAAGGCGTTGCGCATGGGGCTGTACGTCTTGTAATTGTTGCTATAGTTGATGGCACCAAGCAGGGCGAACACGGCACCGTTGTCAAATTCCTTTGAGCGGTTGACATTGGCCGATAGTGACAGGTCGGCCCAGGGGTGGCAGGTGTGCAGCTGCCAGTTGTTGTTAAAGTGGTTGTCGGTCAGGCTGATGCCACTGCCGCCGGGCGTTTGCTGCAAGGGGGCATGCACACCGCCCTGCAAACGGCGGAAGTTGTCGAACCCGAGCCAGTCGGTTTTGCCTCCTTCGGCTGCCATGAAGCGTTGAAAGTGGGTCTGGTCGTTGACTGAGGCTCCCACCGAGATGCTGGCCGAATTTTCGTGCGGCACCTCTTTGGTGTCTATCATGATAAAGCCTCCGGTAAAGTCGGCGGGATATTGGGGGGCGGGCGACTTGATTATCTGCATGTTGTCAACCTGCGACGAGGGTATGATGTCAAATGAGAAGGCGCGCGAGTCGGCCTCGCTCGACGGTACGGCGGCACCATTTATCCACACATTGTTGTAGCGCTGCGAAAGGCCGCGCACCATGACAAACTTTTGGTCGATGATGGAGATGCCTGGCACGCGGCGAATGACCTCGGAGGCGTCCTTGTCCTGCGATTTGGCTATCTGCTGGGCCGATATGCCGCTTTGCACCACCAAGCTGTTGCGTTGGGCGGCCACCTGCGACGCCTCGGTGTTGCGCTTGACGGTGGCTGTGACGGTGGCCGTGCCCAGACTGCTCTCAAGCTCGCTCATGCGCACCACCAGGGCGGTGTCTGTGCGTGCGGGGTTGATGGTCATGCTCACCCGGTGATAGCCAAGGTAGGTGGCAACAAGGGTGTAGTTGCGCTGGCCGAGTGTGCGGAACACGAACTCGCCATTTTCGTTGCTGACGGCTGTTTGGCCGGCCTGCACTATTTGCAGTGTGGCTCCTACAAGGGCCTCGCCCGTGCGGGCATCAATCACGCGCCCTTTGAGTGTGGCGTCGATGCCGGCGCGCGCGGTGTTGGCCAGGGCGCAAAGCAGCACCATGAGCACCAACACGAATGTCTTTTGTTTCATTTCTTTGCAATATTATTTACCGGTTGCAAAGTTCTGAATGGTATGTTACGTTGATGTGACTTGTGTATTTCGATAATGTGAAGATTTGGGCAGCGGCTTCGCAGTTAATTAACTAACTTTGCACCGCCGTGCCGACTGCATACCGCACGGTTTGTGCTTTTCAATCAAAGGCGTTTTACCAGGCACGGTGTTCAATGTGAATATGTCACCTGCTGCTTGCATCAAATAATTCTGAATACCTACTTATCATCATGCTTCTATCCCCCACCCTCGACCCCATGGGGCAAGCCATTTGGGACTATGCCTCGACCGGACATGCCGGCACGCTGCGGGTGTTGTCGTCGATGTTTGACGATGACAAGATACCCGTGCCCACTCTGTTTCGCACCGAACTGCAAATGCCTGCGCTTGAACGTATGGCACTCAACCTGTGCCGCGGCCATGTGCTTGACGTGGGGGCCGGTGCTGGCTGCCACTCGCTGGCGCTGCAGGACAGGGGGCTCGAGGTGTGCTCTATCGACATTTCGCCACTCTCGACACGTGCACGCACTTTGCGCGGCGTGAGGGACGCGCGCTGCGCCGACTTTTTTGGACAGGAACTGGACGGCATGCGGTTTGACACCATCGTACTGCTGATGAACGGGCTTGGCATTGCTGGCACACTCCACCGTCTGCCCTCGCTGCTCAACCGCTGCAAGGCGCTGCTGGCCGCGGGCGGACGAGTGCTGGCCGACTCGTCGGACTTGCGCTATGTGTTTGAGGACGAAGATGGAAACTTTGACTGGGACGCGGCAGAGGGGTATTATGGCGAGGTGGACTATCAGATGGTTTACAAGCAATGCAAGGGTCGGCCTTTTGACTGGCTTTACGTGGACTTTGACACGCTGCAGCACACGGCCCAGCAATGCGCCCTTGTGGCACGCAAGGTGACTGATGGCGAGCACTACGACTACCTTGCCGAACTGAAGGCTTTATAAAAGGACTTTTGCCGTCTGGCAAAACGTAAACATACGAACGGACTCAAGCACCAAACACTACCTCGAATGGGGGACGTTTGGTGCTTGAGTCTATTCGTATGTTTGAGTTTTAGCAGTCTGCAATCTACCAAAGCATGTATGCTTTGACAGATTGCTAAAATATAAATGACGTATAACGCAAAACGCTTCCGAAAGCATTGAACTTTCGGAAGCGT
>ULZA01000156.1_pt1 | contig 17924 bp, 10 predicted proteins | sample 1962681 | NCBI WGS metagenome assembly ULZA01 (sample SAMEA4835877, study PRJEB28245) | human gut metagenome | biome: gut microbiome; material: fecal sample | place: Denmark | collected 2008 | reverse complement strand
AGCGCTCCATCACGTTTTTTATTAATTTATAGTTAATACAGCAGCATTACTCCTGCGAACGCTGCCCAACATATCATCCTTATAGGGTTTACCTTTACGAACTTTGTGCCTACGAATGTGGCTGCGAAGATGGCGATGCTCACCCAGAAATGCCACGGACTGATCTTCGGAGACGAGAAGTTCTCGGGCGTCATCAGCAGAAGTGCGGCTGCGGCGATGAGGCCCACCACGGCGGGGCGCAGACCCGACATCACGTTCTGCACGGTAGGCGTATTCATATACTTCATGAACACACGGCAGATGAGAATCATCAGTATGAACGACGGCAGAACGAGCGCAAGCGTTGCCGTAGCGCTGCCCAATATCGAGAGCCATTCGCCCATGCCGGCGTTGTGTACGGCGGTGTAGCCGCAGTATGTGGCTGCGTTGATGCCAATCGGACCGGGCGTCATCTGACTTATCGCCACGATGTTTGTGAACTCAGCCGATGTGAGCCAAGCATGGCTGTACACCGTCTGGTTCTGTATCAGCGACAGCATACCGTAGCCGCCACCGAATCCGAAGAGTCCAATTTGGAAGAACGTGAAAAATAGTTGGAGAAATATCATGTTATTCTGTAGGTTTGATGAGAAGTCCGTAGAGATACCCGCACATTCCTGCCACAACGAGCACGTAGATCGGGTTTACGCCTACGAGCCATATCAGCAATGCGCTTGCAACGGGAATCCAGCAGTTGGTGAGTCCGATGCGTGCCGACTTAGCCAGTGTGAACACGGGGGCAGCAATCAGAGCCACCACCGCCGGGCGAATGCCGTTGAATGCTGATGCAACCACGGCGTTGTCCTGGAACTTGTGGAAGAACATCGCGATGAGCAGGATTATGAGGAACGAGGGGAGTGCGACGCCGAGCGTAGTGCAGACAGCACCGCGAAGTTTGCGCAGACGGTAGCCGATGAACACGCTCATGTTCACAGCCAAAGCGCCGGGACACGACTGCGCCACAGCTATAAGGTCGAGAAACTCCTCGCGTGTCATCCACTTGTGCTTGTCTACCACCTCAGCCTCTATCTGCGGAATCATGGCGTAGCCACCGCCGAGTGTGAAGAGTCCTATCTTGAAGAACACGCGGAATGCTGATATGTAAAAGTTCTGCATATTATTGTTTAAAATGTCATGTGCAAAGATAGTGCAAATCGAAGACAATACAAGAATTGCAAAGATAAGAATTGCAATTCCAAGCTGGCTTGTTTTTATTGTTGAGTGCCGCCTATCTTTTCTGAAGTAACGCCGTTTAAAGCAAACTCCCACAGAATTTCGAGAATCCTGCGGGAGTTTTTTACTTGTCCCGCCGTAGCGAAACGTTGAAACGTTATAGAGTTGAAGAGTATCCTTACTGCTTCTCAATCCACTTGCGAGCGTTTACGAACGCCTCAATCCACGGAGTAACGTCGTCCTGACGACGGTCTGCCGGATACCAAGCGTTCTGCCACGGGAAAATGGCGCGCTCCAGGTGAGGCATCATAGCCAAGTGGCGTCCGTCAGCCGAGCAGATACCAGCTACGTTGTAGTCAGAACCGTTCGGGTTGCCCGGATACTCAGCGTAGTTGTAGCGAGCTACCACGTTGTACTTGTCCTCCGACTCAGGCAGTGAGAACTTGCCTTCGCCGTGAGCCACCCAGATGCCGAGCTTGTCGCCGCTGAGTGATGAGAACATCACGCTGTTGTTCTGCGGAATCTCGACGCCGAGGAAGTTGCTCTCGAACTTGTGCGAGTCGTTGTGCAGCATTCGTGTGCGCTTCTCGTGGTCGGGATTGATGAGGTTGAGCTCAACCATGAGCTGGCAACCGTTGCAGATACCGAGCGAGAGAGTGTCCTTGCGAGCGTAGAACTTGTCGAGCGCCTCCTTAGCCTTCGGGTTGTAGAGGAATGCACCTGCCCAGCCCTTAGCCGAACCGAGAACGTCTGAGTTAGAGAAGCCACCGCAGAAGACGATCATGTTCACGTCCTCGAGTGTCTCGCGGCCGGTGATAAGGTCGGTCATCATCACGTCCTTCACGTCGAAGCCAGCGAGGTAGAGCGAGTAAGCCATCTCGCGCTCGCCGTTAGTACCCTTCTCGCGGATGATGGCAGCCTTGATGCCCGACGCTGTGCGGCGGTCGGCAGAGATGCCATAGCTCTCGAGCGAGCCCTTGAACGACGGGTGGAACTGCATCTCAACAGGCTGCTTCTTGTAGTTGTCGCGGCGCTTTGCTGCACAGCCGTTGAAGCTCTGGTCGCGGTCGAGCAGATACGATGTCTTGTACCATGTGTCGCGCAGTGTGTCGATGTCGAATGTATGTGTGTACTCGTCCTTCTTGATGACGATAGTGCGTTCTGCCGGAGTGGGGTAGCCAATCTTTGCGTAGCCGATGCCGTTCTCCTCCATGTACTCCTTGAACTCCTCCTTGTACTTGTCTGAAACCTGAACGACAACGCCCGGGTTCTCGGCAAGCAGCATCTTGATGATGTCGTTGCCGGCGAGACTGTGGAGGTTGACGTGCATACCGCCTTCTGTGTTAGCGAAGCACATTTCGAGCAATGTAGTGATAAGACCGCCTGCAGAGATGTCGTGACCAGCCATGATCCAGCCCTTCTCTATCATCTCCTGAACTGCGTTGAAGCAGTCGGCGAAGTACTCCGGGTTCTTCACTGTCGGAACGTCGTCGCCTACGAAGCCGAGGCTCTGTGCGAATGCGCTACCGCCGAGACGCTGCTCGTCGAACGAGAAGTCGATATGGTAGAGAGATGAGTTCTTGTCGTTTACGAGTACCGGCGAAACAACCTTGCGGATGTCTGATACTTCGCCGCCTGCGCTCACGATTACTGTACCCGGAGAGATGATCTTCTCGCCGTTCGGATACTGCTGGCTGAGCGACAGCGAGTCCTTACCGGTCGGCACGTTCACCTTCAGAGCCAAGCAGAACTCGCTGAGAGCCTTAACGGCGCTGTACAGACGAGCGTCTTCGCCCTTCTGCGAGCGGCAGGGCCACATCCAGTTGGCTGAGAGCGAGAGACTGTTCAGACCGTCTGCGAGCGGAGCCCAAACGATGTTTGTGAGCGCTTCTGCAACAGAGAGCACAGAGCCTGCCTCGGGCGAAGCCAGACCAGCCTGCGGAGCGTGACCGAGAGCTGTAGCGATGCCCTTCTTGCCGCGGTAGTCGAGAGCTACGACGCCGCAGTCTGAGAGCGGCAACTGAATCTGTCCCTGGCACTGCTGGCGTGCAATCTTACCAGTTACGGAACGGTCTACCTTGTTTGTCAACCAGTCCTTGCAAGCCACAGCCTCAAGCTGCAGCACGCGGCTTACGTATTTGTCGAGAACGTCGTCCTTGCCGTTCTCCGAAGTCTCTTCGTGTGTATATTCAGCGTCGCGATAGTGGCGCTCTACGGTCTCGTCGCGCATGATAGTCTTCGGTGAGTGACCGAACATCTGAGCCACGTCGAGGTCGAAAGGCTTCACGCCGTCGCCCTGCTTGAACGAGAAGTGAGCGTCGCCGGTTGTCTCGCCTACAACGTACAGCGGAGCACGCTCGCGCTCTGCGATGCGACGTACATGGTCGATGTGCTTCTCGTCGATGAGCAAGCCCATGCGCTCCTGACTCTCGTTGGCGATGATTTCCTTCGAAGAAAGTGTCTTGTCGCCGATAGGCAGCTTAGTCATATCGATTTCGCCGCCGCACTCCTCAACAAGCTCAGAGAGACAGTTGAGGTGACCTGCCGAACCGTGGTCGTGGATAGAAACTACAGGGTTCACATCCTCCTCGCACAGAGCGCGAACGAGGTTGTATGCACGCTTCTGCATCTCCGGGTTGGCACGCTGCACGGCGTTCAGCTCGATGCCGTTGCTGTAGCGACCGGTATCAACAGAAGATACAGAGCCACCGCCCAAGCCGATGCGGTAGTTGTCGCCGCCTACAACGACAACCTTGTTGCCCTTCTGCGGCTCCTTCTTCAGACAGTCGCGCTTTGTGCCGTAGCCTACGCCGCCTGCAAGCATGATAACCTTGTCGTAAGCGTACTTCTCGGCGCCTTCCTGATGCTCGAAGGTGAGCACCGAACCGGTGATGAGCGGCTGTCCGAACTTGTTGCCGAAGTCAGACGCACCGTTAGATGCCTTGATGAGAATCTGCTCTGGTGTCTGATACAGCCACTTGCGTACGGGCATGATGTTCTCCCAGTCGCGTGTGAGGTTGTCGTCGTCCTTAAGACGCGGGTAAGCAGTCATGTACACGGCTGTTCCGGCGATAGGCCATGAGCCGACGCCACCACCCATACGGTCGCGAATCTCGCCGCCAGTACCAGTAGCTGCGCCGTTGAACGGCTCTACGGTTGTCGGGAAGTTGTGTGTCTCTGCCTTCAGCGAGATGACGCTCTCGATGTCCTTCACCTGGAAGTAGTCGGATGTCGACTGGTCGTGCGGTGCGAACTGCTCCACAACCGGACCCTGCGCGAAAGCCACATTGTCTTTGTATGCAGAGAGAATCTTGTTAGGGTTCTCCTTTGTTGTCTGCTTGATCATAGCGAACAGTGACGACTCCATCTCCTTGCCGTCGATGATGAACGTACCGCCGAAGATCTTGTGGCGGCAGTGCTCAGAGTTGATCTGTGCGAAACCGAAAATCTCTGAGTCGGTCAGTGGGCGACCAAGTTCCTTCTCAATCTTGTGCAGATACTCAATCTCCTCAGCTGAGAGCGCCAGACCCTCCTGCTCGTTGTATTCTTCTATGTTCTCCACGCGCTTGATAGGTTCCGGCTCGTGGTTCACTGTGAAGATGTCCTGGTTAAGACCCTCGTACATGCGCTGCAACATCGGGTCGTGCTCTGCATCTTTAGAGCTTACGGGGAAGTACTCCTCAATACGCGAAATGCCGTGGAGGCTCATGTTCTGAGTTATCTCTACGGCATTCGTACTCCATGGAGTAATCATTTCGCGGCGTGGACCCACAAAGAAGCCCTCGACAGTCTCACCCTCGATGAGAGTGGCACCGCCGTAAAGCCAACACAGTTCATTGATCTCATCTTGTGAGAGCTGGTGATCAGCTGCTGTAGCGATCACGCTCTTGCTTGGAGTCATGAAAAATAGAATCATACTGCTTGTATATTGTTTTGGATGAAAAAACATTTTGTTGTCTGCAAAGTTACGACTTTTTAGCAAAATGAGCGCATGTTTGCGGGGTTATTTTGATTATTTAGGCTGATTAATACAAAAGAGCGGCAGCAAAACCGTAGCTGAGGTCTCCGGCCTCCGCAGCAATCTGACAGACAATAGCGTCGTACTTGTTGCTGCGGAGGCCGGAGACCTCCGCTACGGGGTCAGGCTCTGAGTGTGAACTCGAAGCACAGACCGCCCTGCTCGTTGTTGCGTGCGCTTATTGTGCCGCCGTGCAGCAGAACGGCGTTCTTCACGATGGCGAGTCCGAGTCCGGTGCCTCCCATCTTTCTTGAGCGGCCCTTGTCTACGCGGTAGAATCGCTCGAAGATGCGCGGCAGATGCTCCGGCGCTACGCCCACGCCGTTGTCCGAGAAGGTGAAGTGCCACTTGCGGTGGTCGTCGAACAGTTCGTTTGAGCTGAGTTCGGCGTTGATGGTTATCGTTGTGCCCACACCGGCATAGGCTATGGCGTTGTCCGTAAGGTTGCGGAACACGCTGTATAGCAGACTTGTGCTGCCGCGCACCACGATGTTCGGCTGCAAGTGGTTGCAGAACGTCATCTCCTTCTTCTGCAGCTGTAGCGCCGTCTCCTTCTGTATGTTCGATACAATCTCAGATATGTTCACGTTCTCTTCGCTCATCATCTCCGGCGCGTCGTCCATGCGGTTGAGCGTCGAAATGTCCTGCAGCAGCGATGTCAGACGCTGGCTCTGTGCATAGCTACGCTGCAGGAACTGCTCGCGTGTGGCGTCGTTGATATTCGGGTTTTCGAGTATAGTTTCAAGGTATCCCTGAATACTTGCCACCGGCGTCTTCAGTTCGTGCGCAATGTTCTGCGTCAGTTGTCGTTTCAGCACGTCCTGCTCTCGGCGTGTGGTCTGCAGACGCTTGTATATCTTGATGATACGCTCGGCAATCTCGCCCAGTTCGTCGTTGGGGAACACGGCGAGGTCTTCGGTTTCGAGCGACTCGTTGTGGTCGGCTCTTGAGGCGAACGTTCGCAGCTTCGTGATGTTGTCGCTCAGTCGCTCGATGAAGCGGTAGAGTATGACGGTGAGCAGCATTATGGCGCCCACGGCGAACCATATATAGTGCTGGTCAGCCTGCAGCGACTGTACAAGGTCGCTCGTGTAGGGCAGTGCGGAACGTATGATGAGCTGCTGTTTCGGGAAGTAGGTTGCCGAGTAGAAGAAGTCGCCGCGCACGGTCTGGCTGTTGCGGTCGACGGTCGAACCGGCGCCGTGCTTCAGTGCTGCCGCAATCTCCGGTCGTGTGGCGTGGTTGGCTATGTTCGAGTAGTCCTTCAACTTGCTGTCGTAGAGCACCTTGCCGTCGTTGCGTATCAGCGTCACGCGTATGTTCGGTATGTAGTGGGTATGCACATAGCGGTCGAGCGCCTCCTCCGAGAAGTCGGGGAAGAGTCGCAGATATTCCTCCATGCGCGAGTTGTAGTCTTGCAGCTTTAGGTTGAGCGTGTCAATCTTGAACTGCTTCTCGCGGTCCTGCTGGAACACGATGAACGCCACGGCGAACACAAGGAACACCGAGAGAATGCTGAAGTATAGTTTTTTGCCGACAGATATTTTCATAATCAGTAATGTTGAAGAAGTCAGAATAGAATGTTTACTATAAGGTTTTGGTCTTGTGCTCCGTTCGCCGTCCGATCAGATTCCGTCCGCCGCCCGATCGGATTCCGTCCGCCGTCCGATCAGATTGCGTCCGCCGCCCGATCAGATTGCGAACGCCGTCCGATCAGATTCCGAACGCCGTCCGAAGTAGATGGCTGCGTGGAGGGCGTGTCAAACCTACGAAATAGAGGCGAAGGGCTAACCGTAGGAGGCTATTCAATTTAGCCAATGTTTTGTAGTTTTACACCCATCCTCCTAAGCGTCGAAGTAGTAGCCGAAACCGAGGCGTGTGACGATGCACTTCGCAAAACGTCCTATCTTCTTGCGCAGACGTGTGATGTTTACGTCCACCGTGCGGTCGAGCACAAGTACATCCTTCGGCCACACGCGGTCTATAAGCTCCTGGCGAGAGAACACGCGTCCTCGCTCGTTGAGCAGCAGGTGCAGCAGTTCGAACTCCGTCTTCGTGAACGCTATCTCCTCGCCGTCGATGGTTACGGTCTTCTTGTCGAGGTTCATCACGATGCCCTGGTATGTAATGAGGTGCGGCTCCTCCTCGCCGTTGTCAATTGCCGTACGGCGCAGCACGGCACGCACACGCACCATCACTTCTCGCAGCGAGAACGGCTTCGATATATAGTCGTCCGCACCGAGGTTGAATCCCGTCACGGTGTCGTTCTCCGTGTCGCGTGCGGTGAGGAAGATGATAGGCACACTGGCTGTCTTCGGGTTGGCTTTCAGCAAGCGAGCCAAGGCAAATCCCGACATGCCGCCCATCATCACGTCGAGCAGCAGCAGGTCGAACGATGCTATGTCGAGCGTCTGCGCCTCTTCTGCCGACGTCGCTGTCTGCACCTCGTAGCCTTCCGTTTCGAGATTGAACTTAAGGATTTCGAGCAAGTCCTGCTCGTCGTCCACCACAAGAATTCTTTGATTCTGTTTCATAACTGCTATATCTTTGTTCTGGTTGCAAAGTTATATATAATTGTATTCACACATACTACTAACGTGTTACAATTTCGTTACGCTGCACAAAAAAGGCGCACCCTCAATGGGTACGCCTTCTGTATGTCAGTGTGTTAAAAAGCCTGCTTGTCGCCTACTATCACGTTGGCCACGGTCTTATACATTATATATATGTCGAGCCAGATGCTCCAGTGCTCCAGATACCAGATGTCGCCCTCTACGCGTCCTTCCATCTGCGAGAGTTGCTTGGTCTCGCCGCGGAATCCCGTCACCTGACTCCATCCCGTGATGCCGGGCTTTATGTAGTGGCGCACCATGTAGTTGTCTATCAGCTTCGAGTATTCGTCGGTGTGCTTCACCATGTGCGGTCTCGGACCTACGATGCTCATCTGTCCGAGCAGCACGTTGATGAACTGCGGCAGCTCGTCGATGTTCGTCTTGCGCATTATGTTGCCCCACTTAGTCTTTCTCGGGTCGTTCTTCGTAGCCTGCAGCGTGTCGGCGTCCTTGTTCACCTTCATGCTGCGGAACTTCAGACAGTAGAACTCGTTGCCGTTGAGTCCGGTGCGCTTCTGTCTGAAGAAGATCGGACCAGGCATGGTTATCTTCGTGATTGCCGTCACTATAACTAATATGATGGGGAAGAGCGTGCAGAGGAACGTCAGTGAGACGAGGATGTCGAACAGTCGCTTAACCAGTCGGTTCTCCATTTGGCTCAGCGGCTCGTTGTAGAGGCTGAGGTAGGGCACGTCACCCATCAGGTTCAGGTGCATGCGGTGGTGCAGGTAGTTGCTCACGTTCGGCATCGAGTAGAAGTGAATCATGTTATGCTCGCAGTAGCGTATCACTTCCAGAATCTCGTCGCTGAATCTTGACGACAGACAGCAGTATAGCTCGTGTATGTCATGATGTCCATCCAGCACTTTCGGCAAGTCTTGTGGCGTGCCCAGATAAAGACATTTGTCTTTGAACATCTCGTTGGGCTGATGGTCGAAGTAGCCCAGCACGTTGTAGCCTAAGGCGTCGTTCTCTGTCATCTCCCCGTACATCACTCGTGCGTTGTTGTTGCTGCCCACGAACACTATGTTGCGCTTGTTAGCCGGCTTGCGGCGCCATGCCACCAGCATCTTTCTTATGATGATGCGGTAGATAGATATGCACACGAACGAGGCAATCCAGTAGGTGCCCATTCGCAGCAGCGACAGATGCGGGAATTTGCCCAGCGAGAACAGCAGGAAGCAGCAGAGCGAGTAGACGAACACGTTGCGCATTACGCGCATTACTATCTGGTGGTTGTTCACTTTGCGGTGGTGCAGTATGACACCGTTGTACATGGTGCAAGCGAAGTATATGATGCTGCCAGCCACCATTGTGTGGCGCATTATCTGTATGAAATATTCTAATGGTATGAAACTGCAGAACAGCCAGTAAAGCAGGTTGAGGATGACGATGTCACCCAGCAGTACCGATACTTTCAAGAGATTGTTTTCATGCGGACGATGAATACTATTGCTCATGTTTATATTCTGTTTTGTGGGGTTATACTAATGTTGTTCTTTACTATTATTTACTTATTTCTCGAATACTCTCTATGTATTCTACGTTCAGTCGTAGTTCGTTTTTTTTGTGGTTTGTGCTTTTGCTTTAACACATGATGCAAAGTTAAGCCAAATAATTCAGATAAAGGGTGTAAAACCGAAATAAAAAGTTAATTTCTCTAAAAGAAAAGCATAAAACACCTATCTCAATATTTTTAAGTACCTTTGCACTCCGAATTTAAATTTTTAAACTTAGAAGAACAAATGATAGTCTGCATAGCCGAGAAACCAAGCGTAGCCAAGGATATAGCCCGCATATTGGGTGCCACCACCTCTCACAACGGATACATGGAGGGTAATGGCTTTCAAGTGACGTGGACCTTCGGACATCTCTGCACGCTGAAAGAGCCCAACGACTACACCGAGAACTGGAAGCACTGGAGTCTCTCGGCGTTGCCGATGATTCCGCCGCGTTTCGGCATCAAGCTCATCGACGACGACGGCATCAAGCGCCAGTTCAGCGTTATCGAGCGTCTCATGCAGGCTGCCGACTGCATCGTCAACTGCGGTGACGCCGGCCAGGAGGGTGAGCTGATACAGCGTTGGGTGATGCAGAAGGCTCAGGCTAAGTGCCCCGTCAAGCGTCTTTGGATATCGTCGATGACCGACGAGGCTATCCGCGAGGGCTTCAACTCGCTGAAGGATCAGAGCGAGTATCAGCCGCTGTACGTTGCCGGACTGAGCCGTGCTATCGGCGACTGGCTCTTGGGCATGAACGCTACGCGTCTTTACACTCTCAAGTACGGACAGAACCGACAGGTGCTCAGCATCGGTCGTGTACAGACGCCTACACTCGCGCTTATCGTCAACCGCCAGAAGGAGATCGACTCGTTTGAGCCTGAACCCTATTGGGTGCTCTCCACGATATACCGCGACACGCTCTTCACAGCCACAAAGGGCAAGTTCACGACGAAGGAGGAAGGCGAGCAGGCGTTCGCCACCATCGCCGACAAGCCGTTCGAGGTGACGAGCGTCTCGAAGAAGAACGGCAACGAGGCGCCTCCGCGTCTCTTCGACCTCACCTCGTTGCAGGTGGAGTGCAACCGCAAGTTCTCTTACAGCGCCGAGACGACGCTCAACCTCATACAGTCGCTCTACGAACGCAAGCTCACCACCTATCCGCGTGTCGACACGCAGTTTCTTAGCGACGACATCTACCCGAAGTGTGCCGGCATACTCACCGGTATGCGCGGTTACGAGCAGTACATACAGCCGCTTGCCGGCAAGAAGTTGCCCAAGTCGAAGCGTGTTTTCGACACGTCGAAGGTCACCGACCACCACGCCATCATTCCTACCGGTGTGCCTGCGTCGGCGCTCAGCGACATGGAGCGCAACGTCTACGACCTCATTGCGCGCCGCTTCATCGCCGTGTTCTATCCCGACTGCAAGTTCTCTACCACTACCGTGCTCGGAAAGGTGGAGGATGTGGAGTTTAAGGTGAGCGGCAAGGAGATACTGGAGCCTGGATGGCGCACCATCTATGCTCAACAGCAAACCTCAACACCTCAACCCAACAACCCACAACCGTCATCGTCCGAAGACGATGACAAACGCGACGAGGAGCGCACTCTGCCCACATTCGTAAAGGGCGAGAGCGGACCGCACACGCCTACGCTCACCGAGAAGTGGACTACGCCGCCTAAGTATTACACCGAGGCTACGCTGCTGCGTGCCATGGAGACCGCCGGCAAGTTTGTCGACGACGAGACGCTGCGTGCTGCGCTGAAGGAGAACGGCATCGGTCGTCCGTCTTCGCGTGCCGGCATCATCGAGACGCTCTTCAAGCGCCACTACATTCGCCGTGAGCGCAAGAACCTCATCGCTACGGCTACGGGCATAGAGCTTATCGACATCATTCACGAAGAACTGCTAAAGAGTTGCGAGCTTACCGGCATTTGGGAGAAGAAACTGCGCGACATAGAGCACAAGAAGTACGAGGCTGCCGACTTCATCAACGAGCTGAAACAGCAGGTTACGGAGATTGTCTACGACGTGCTGCGCGACAACAGCAACCGCCGTGTCACCATCACTACCGACGAGGATCTGAAGAAGGCGAAAAAGAAAAAGACTGCTGCGCCGAAGAAAGCCGCAGCAAAGTCTGCTGCAACGTCGTCGACTGCATCGACAAAAAATGCTGCCGCCTCACCGCAGCCCGCAACAAGCGAGCCGTCGGCAGACGACAGCATTATCGGCACCACATGCCCCGTTTGCGGCAAGGGTACTATCATTAAAGGTAAGACGGCATACGGATGCAGCAACTGGAAGAACGGCTGCACCTATCGCGTCGCATTCAAGTAGTTTAGAACTTTACTACGCGAGCGCCGTCCTCGGTCTCTTCGATCGTAACCTTCGTTGCGTCCTCCGGCAGCAGGTCCTCTATCAGCTCGGGCCACTCCAGGAAGCACAGCGAACCGCCGTAGAAGTAGTCCTCGTAGCCCATGTCGTATACCTCTTCGAGCTTCTTTATGCGGTAGAAGTCGAAGTGGTATATCGCGTCGCCGGTTGTGGCGGAAGTATACTCGTTCACGATGGCGAACGTCGGAGATGTGATTACATCCTCCACGCCCAGACACTCGCAGACAGCCTTCACGAACGTAGTCTTGCCTGCACCCATCTTGCCGTAGAAGGCGAACACCTTGCCGTTGCCCATGTTCTCGACAAATGTCTTGGCAGCCTCGTTGATGTCTGCCAGAGAGTTGATTCTTATTTCCATAGTTTTTCTTTTTATATAATCGGCTGTTGGCAGCCGGTTTTCTATTTTCTTCCTTTTAATGTTATCAGCGGTATGAGCATCTCTTCGAGCGAAATGCCGCCGTGCTGGAACGTGTCTTTGTAGTACGACACGTAGTAGTTGTAGTTGTTGGGGTAGGCGAAGAACGTGCTGCCGGTGGCGAACATGTACGACGTACTGATGTTCGGCGCAGGCAACTGCGCCTCGTGCGGGTTCTTTATCACGAACACTTCCTTCGACTGGCAGCTGAGGTTCTTGCCCAGCTTGTAGCGCAGATTAGTGTTGGTGTTGCGGTCGCCTACTATCTTCACCGGCTTCGACGCACGTATACTGCCGTGGTCGGTGGTGATGATAATCTTGCAGTCGATCTGCGAGAGCGCGTTGAGCAAGTCTGCCATAACCGAATGGCGGAACCACGAGAGCGTTATCGAACGGTATGCCGACTCGTTGTTGGCAAGCTCGCGCACCATCTTCGATTCGGTTCTTGCGTGCGACAGCATGTCGATGAAGTTCACGACAATCACGTTAAGGTCGTTCTTCGTCAGTTCGTTGAGGCGCGCCAGCAGCTTGTCGGCGCCCGTCGAGTCGTTTATCTTATGGTAAGAGAACGAGTCGTGGCGTCGGTAGCGCTCTATCTGCGTGCGTATGAGCGGCTCCTCGTTGAGGTTCTTGCCCTCGTCCTCGTCTTCGTCCACCCACAGTTCGGGGAACATTTTCTCAATCTGCTCGGGCATCAGACCCGAGAAGATGGCGTTGCGGGCGTACTGCGTAGCCGTCGGCAGGATGCTGGTGTACATATCCTCCTCAATGTCGAACATGTTGCCTATCTCCTTCGAGAGCATGCGCCACTGGTCGTAGCGGAAGTTGTCTATCACGATAAGGAACACCTTCTCGCCCTCGCTTATTGCGGGGAACACCTTGCGCTTTATTATGTCGGGGCTCATCAGCGGACGCTCCGTAACGCCCGGCGCCACCCACGACATGTAGTGCTTCTTTATGAACTTGGCGAAACCGTTGTTCGCCTCCTCCTTCTGCATCTGCAGCATCTCGGTCATGTTGCTGTCCGTAGAACTCAGCTCCAGCTCCCAATGCACCAACCTTCGATACACATCCTTCCAGTCGTCTATCGTCTCGCAGTTCATTATCTGCATCGATATGTCCTGAAAGTTCTGCTGATAGCCCGTCTGCGTCACTTCCGACACAATCTGCTTGCGGTGAATGTTCTTCTTCAGCGTCAGCAGAATCTGGTTTGGGTTCACGGGCTTTATCAGGTAGTCGGCAATCTTTGAGCCGATAGCTTGGTCCATGATGTTCTCCTCCTCGCTTTTCGTCACCATCACGATAGGCGTGGCAGGCGAGAGCTCCTTTATCTGCTGCAGCGTTTCGAGTCCGCTTATACCTGGCATCATCTCGTCGAGCAGCACCAGGTCGAACTTATGCTGCTTACATTCTTCGATGGCGTCGGTGCCGTTGCTAACGGTCACCACCTCGTATCCTTTGTTCTGCAGGAAGATGATATGGGCGCGCAAGAGTTCTATCTCGTCGTCAACCCACAGTAAATATCCGTTGCTCATAATGCTCTTTCTTTTTTAGTTAAAAACCGTCGAGGTCGTAATACTCGTCGTCGTCGAAGTTGTCTTTCTGGGTCTTGCTGCCCTGCTTCTTCGATGTGCTCTGCTGAGGCTGCGGGTCCTCGCCGAAGTAGAACTCGTCCTCCAGCTGCTTCGGTTCTTCCTTCACCACGGGCTTCGGTTGCTCCTTCACGACGGGCTTCGGTTCTTCTTTAACCACAGGCTTCGGTTGCTCCTTAACTGCAGGCTTCGGCTCCTCAACGACTGTTGTTGCAGGTTCCTCCTCAACAACAGTCGTTGTGGGTTCTTCCTTAATAACAGTCGTTGCAGGCTCTTCCTTAATAACAGTCGTTGTAGGTTCTTCCTCAATCACGGTTTCTGTAGTCGACTCCGTAGGCTTTTCGTCCTCTATGTTCACGCCGCCGCTCTCCGTAGTCTGTTTCTCTGCCGGCTGCGGCTCCTCCTCGAAGAAGGTGTTCGTAGAGTTCTGGTTGCTGTTCTGCTCCTCATCGAAGTCGTCCAGCGGCTTCTTCGTTTCGCTTTCGTCAGGCTCGGTCACGGTCACCTCTGGTATCTCCAGCAGATCCTCCGAAGCTATCTTCAGCGGAGCGAAGTTCTTCTCGTAGAACTTGGCGTAGTCGGCGTAGCTGAACTGCTTGCCGAGCATAGGCAGATTGACGTCGCTGATAACTATCTGTCGGCTCTTGCCCACGAGCTTCATCAGCTGCTTCTGCTTCTGCAACTGGCGGGCGTACTGCAGCGCCTCGTCGTAGTTGCGGAATCCCTTCACGAGCATACGGTTCAGACCGTCTACCTGCTCAATCTCTATGTCGAAGTTGCGCACCATGTATGACGTGAAGTTGTAGCGTGCCAGCTCGAACAACATTCGGTTGGCGTCTATCGAGTCGGGCTTGTAAGCTATCATATATATGAACGCGGCGTTGCGGTCGTTAGAGAACTCGCGTACAGCCGTCGAGTCGTCATCGTTGAGCACCTGCGAACGGCGTTCCCAAACGTTCTCGAGGTCGAACTTGCCGCCTTGCAGACGTCTGCCCTCGTTCACGCCCTTCACAATCATGCCTGCCATCTCTGCCACGGGGCTTTGCGGATACTTCTTCACCACCGTGTTCAGGTCTTCGATGCAGCCCTCATAGTCGCCGTCGTTAAGCTTGCCCAGTCCGCCGATGAAGAGGAACTTGTCGCGGTTAGCTCCCAACGGGAATCGATGTTCGGAGACGGCGACATTGGCGCTCACCTCCTTGTAGCGTGCCGCCTTGAACGCGTCGTAGGTAGAAGCGTAGAGCGAGTCTTCGAGATGCACGCCGAGGCGCGCGTTCTCCACGAAGTAGGGGTCGGTGAGCAGCGTTGTCCATTCGCTCTCGGGGTACTCCTGCTTCAGTCGTGCCACGTACGAGTCGGCGGTCTGCTTCTCGCCCTTGCGCATATATAGCAGGTAGAGGTGATAGTAAGCCTCTGCCATCTTCTCAAAGTTGGGATAGTCGCCGCCGATAAGTCGCATCAACTGCTTCTCGCTAAGCGGCAGGTTGTCGAGCTTGTCCTTGAAGATTACGCCCGAGTTGTATAGTCCGTCGGCGATGACGGCGTTGCTCTCAGCCATCTGCTCCTCCGTGAACGGAATCTGCGCCAGATAATACTCGCGCTTGTGCGGATCGTTCTGCGCACTGTCTGCTACGAGCGCCAGCGAGTCGGCTGCGGCTTCAGCCTGCGCTATTGAGTCCTGCTGCTCTTCGGTGAGTTCGGGCTCGTTGCTCTGGAACGCCACCACCGTCTTGTTCACACGCTGCCAGTTGTCTACGTTCTCGCGCTTGCCCCATTGCTTCTGGAACGCCGCCTTACCCTGGCTCACCGCCATCTGGTTGTAGAAGTACCATTGTGCGTTGCGCTGGTTCTGTTGGTTCTGCATCGCCGTGTTGTTGCCGAACTGGTTGTTCTGCGCCATGTCGTTGCCGCCGTTCTGCTGGTTCTGTGCGTTCTGCTCAGCCTGCAGTCGGCGCTCCTCCTTCTCCTTCTTCTTCAGCGCCTCGATGGTGCGGTCGATGGCTGCGTTGCGTTCGCTCTCGCTCATCTTGGCGAGCGACTGCAGCGAGTCCTGCAGGTGTATTGCGTCGGTGTACGGCACGAGGTCGTCCAGAATCTTCGAGCGTGCTGCAAGCTCCTCGTAGTCCTTGCGCTCCTTGTCGAGCATACCGATAGCCTGACCGTAGCAGCGCTGCGCGTCGTTGTAGCGCTCCTTGTCCCAGTAGATGTCGCCCAACTTCAGCAGCAGCACGCCCTTCTCTATGCCCGAGCGTGTAGCCTTAGCCGCTCCGCGCTCGTAGGCGATGATAGCCTGTGTGGAGTCGTTCTGCGCCAGATAGATGTTGCCGATGGCGTAGTATACCTGGTCGAGATAATCCTTATTCTTGTCCGAGCGTGCCATGCGCTTCAGTCTGCCAATCATCTTCTTCGACTGACCGGCAGACATCACCTCCGTCATGGCGATGCGCGCGTTGAACTCCAGTTCGTACGGCGGGTTGAGCTTCACCACGTGCTTGAACGCCTTCGTAGCCTCCACGTTGTTGCCCAGCGCCGCCTGCATCTGTCCCATGAGAAACCACTCGCGGGCGCGCTGCTTGCGTCGCATCTCGTGTTTGATGACGTTGCGCAGGTGGGGGATAGCTTTCTCGTATTCGCCCGTGTGCACGTAGTAGTCGGCGTAGGTGTAGTCCCACTCCTTGCGCGCCGACCAGTGTATCGAGTCGCGCTGCATGTTGCGTATCACGTCCTCGGCGTCGTAGAGCCATCCCTCCTCGATGTAGCACTTGGCGAGCCATGCTCTCGACTTGGCGTAGATGGCGGGCTGCGTCTGGTAGAGACGTCCCATGTAGTTGAACGTAGCCGCCGCCTCGTCGAACGCGCCCTTGTAGAACTGCGAACGGCCCATGAGCATCCATGCCTTCCAGAGGAACGGGTTGTACTCGCGGCGCGAGAGCCACTCCAGGTCCTTCGCCGTCTTCTTGCGCTGCTTCGTCCACTGCGGTCGGCGCTTTATGCTGTGCAGCTTGATTGTCTTCTGACACTTCTCGATGGCGCGGTCGTAGTTCGACTTGCCTATCTCTCGGCTACTCTTGTTGCTCACGGTGTAGAGCGGAATAATCTCGGTGAAGTTGTCTTTGTTGCCATCTTCTTTCTCCAGAGACGCGTCAATATACGCTAATGAGCCGTTATAATAGGTGTTATAACGGGCCTTGAACGAATGCCACCAGCGTGTGCGCGCGGTGTTTTTCTGCGTAGAACATCCTGTCGCAACCACCAATACAGCTGCGAGAAGGATGGGGATAATATGTCTTGTCTTAAATAGTTTCACGTATAAATAACTCTGTTTGTGGCGTTTTATTGCCTTAGCCCTCCATAAGCATGAATGTTTCGTCCTTTATCTGGTCGGGCAGGCTGATTCCGCGCAGGGTCAGACTGCGGCACCAGTCGGCAATCTCCTCGTGTCGCATGGTGTAGAGCACCTCGCTGAACTGCTCCACTTCCTCGTCGGTGTAGCTGTCTGACGGGCGTCCTTTGAACGCGTCGAGCTCCTCGTCGTCGTAGTAGACGATGTCCTTCGTGGCAGCTTCCATCATGCAGTCCTGCTCGCACTTGTCGTTCGTGCCGTTGCATGTGGCGCATGTCTCCACCACGGTTATCTTCTCTTCGCCGTCGTGCTTGCTCAGCTTGGCGATCAGCGCTGCGATTATGCCGAGCGCAATTATCGAAATCACTAATATTATCATATTCTTTTCAATGTTTTATTGGGTGTCCCCCCTACATCTGTGAACATCTGTGCCATCTGTGGGAGTCCTTTCTCTGCAAGAGGTTCTGTGTGTTCCGTGCGTTCAGTGGGAATATCTGTCCTCCCACAGATTTCACGGATCTGCACAGATGTGAGGGTGCTTTCAAGGGGGTGCACTTGTCTCCGCTCGGCTTTGCCGCTTGCCAGAGCAAGAAGTACACCAACCGAGCAAAATCGATATTCTCCCACAGATTTCACGGATCTACACAGATGTGAGGGTGCGCAGAATTTAACCACGGATTAAATCGATTAAACGGATGAGCCTTCCAGGGGGTGCACTTGTCTCAAGTGCACCAACCGAGCAATAAGTGCACCAACCGAGCAATAGGCACCAACCGAGCAATAGGTGCCTTTTGTTTTGTTGGTGCAGTTCTTGCTCTGGCAAGCGGCAAAGCCGA
>ULZA01041368.1_pt1 | contig 17999 bp, 17 predicted proteins | sample 1962681 | NCBI WGS metagenome assembly ULZA01 (sample SAMEA4835877, study PRJEB28245) | human gut metagenome | biome: gut microbiome; material: fecal sample | place: Denmark | collected 2008 | reverse complement strand
AACCCGTTAGAAACGTGCGCCGCTAGGCGCACATCAAAAAAAGCAGGAAATGTATTAACTTTCTTACATACATTTCCTGCTTCGTTATCAGTTACTCTATGAAATTTTAATTATCCGAAAGAATAATCTCTCCCTGCATATCTTTTGTTACTGTTATGATTACCTTTTCCGCTTTATCATATCCATCCGGTGTTGTCTTTTCATAAAACACATAGGTTTTACCAAGTTTCAAAACAACCTGCCGTCCAGATTCTCCTACCGTAATTCGTTTGCTTGTGTTCCATCGGTCTTTTTCTTCATAATAACCGATGGTAGCTCCACCAATATACTTTCCACTTGCCTTGTCCCGACGCTTAATAGTAATAACTATGTCTGAGGTATCCTGCTTCTGTTTGGAAAGATTCTCCGGAGATTCATCGTAAAATACTGCACACCAGATATCCTTGTAGCGGGCAATCGCACTGCATTGATAACTTTTATTCAACAGATTCCGGTAATGCCCAGGACTATGCTTCCACGAAAGCATTACTTCTTTAGCACTTGTCTGTCCGCATGCCAAATTTTCACCCAAAGATATGTTATTGCTTACCAACATATCTCCATAATAGTCCTTCATATCTCGTTGAAGATACACATGTCGGTCATAACCACTGTGCTTTAATCGATACATAGCAAAGCGATATAACTTATCCGACCATGCCAATGCCTTTGCACCTTTCTCTGCCCGGTACCTGTTCTGGATGGTAAATGCTTTCTTTGCCTGTGCCTTATAACCATCCTGTCCTTTTCCGATCACCTTGATGCTGTAACGGTACACCCGCACCTTTTTATGTCTCTTATACAATCGGATTGTCATGGTGGTTCTTCCTCCAGCTTTGCCTTTCAGGTAAATATACTTTCTGCCTTTTGCCTTCGCCTTCAGCACCTTTTTGTTTTTCACACTGACTTTCACTTTGGAATACTTCTTCAGCTTTGTCGGTGCAAAGCGGAATCCTGCCGAATCCTTGTTTAAGTCAATGGTTAATCTTTTATTCAGCTCTTTTGCTTTTGCATCTGCCGTGACAGGTACCATAAGCACCATCATCGCCATAAAAAATACCATGCCTGTTTTCATCATCTTTCTCATATCGTTCACGCTCCTTGCTGTACGCTGGTCATTCCCAGCAATGTAAATTATACTGTATTTTTCTGTCGATTAAAATATATTTTTCAGTTTGTCATAGTCAATCAAATCTTTACTTCCGATCCTCTTATCGAGTTCGGCTAAAAACTGTTGATTGCATTCCTGTACCACCAACCGGATGTGATCCATAACATCATCTTCCTCCGGAGATATATCTTTATGCCTGTGATAATAGATCACCGCTTCCCGGATGTAAGCACTTTTATTGTCTGCGCTTTCAAGAATGTTATAGACCATTCTGTGCTTCGGATTATCCAGCCGGAGTAGTACCGGGATTCTGGCAGACTGGTCCTTATTATCCACTGCCACCACCTCCTGTATCACCAGCTTTACTTCCTGCTCCATAAAAATCGTACATAACACGGTTAATGATATCCAACTCACCCTGCGATTTCGCCTGGTAAAGTACCGTGAGCATATATGCCTTATGGTTATGTACCTTCGTCACCTGTTTTTGATATTGGTCGATCGCATAATCAATATCACATCGGTTCAGTTTCAAAAGCCGTGATTTCACAACTGCAGCCGGTTTATCCTCTCCCATTACCCGCAGCACCGGTTTATGGGTATTCAAAATATCATAAAGCACATCCTTGACCGTGTTGATCGAATTTTCCTGCACAGCAGAAACATACTTTAGTTCCAGTTCATAATGCTGCTCTATAAACTCCATCGAATAGTCCTCACGCATCACCTCCTGATCCTGATATTGATTAGGATTAGGATTAAATATATTAGTCTTTATATCAGGATTTATATTATAGTCTTTATTATTGTTACCCCCATTTGCGTTGCTACCGTAACCGTTATTACCGTTAGCGTTACTACCGTAAGGGGGGTAACGGTCATCTTTACCGTTAGTACCAAAAGGGGGGTAACGGTGATTTTCTTCTTTTTCTGCAACCGGATCGCTGATATTTTCAGTCGAACCCTGTTCATTCTCTTCTTCCGATAAATCCGCCTGCCGCTTCTTTTCTGCTCTTGTCAGATTGTTACTGGAAACTGTTCCATCGCAGCTATGATATAGTGTATGTGGTCCGAGATCCGGTTCATCTAACAACTCATACTCAGCCCGCCATACACCATTATCCGGCATAAAGTGAACCTTCAAATATCCAAAATCTTTTAATTCTTTCCACGCACTATCAAATGCCTTTTTCCCTTCTTTAGTCAGATTTCGGAAATCTTCTTTTGTCCATTTCTTATCCGGCATGGAGATATATGCCTGTATGACAAGATATAGTCCTTTTGCTTTCAAAGAAATATTCACATCTCTGGTTATCTCATTTTGAACGACTGTAAATCCTTTTTTGCTTCGGAAGAAACCTTCTGCCATGTTATCACCTACCTGCCATTGACCGGTTGCTCCTCATCCGAAACGGATGAAAAATCAATGTCTTTATTTGCCGGTTTCTCCGCACTTTTCTTCTGTGCAAATTCAACCTCTTCTGTAATGATACTGAAACCATAGACCTTGCTTCCCTCTTTGGTCGTATAGTTGTTATTCTGCACTCGTCCAATGACTAATACACGGGAGCCGCTGTGAAAGTATCTCTCGACAAATTCCGCCTGCCTTCCAAAGGAAGTGCAGTGAAAGAAATCGGCATCCGCTTCTCCGTCACGCTTTGACCTCCTGTTTACTGCAAGATCAAATTTGGTAATAACAACTTCACTGCCATCCTCTGCTGTCTTTCTCGTTGTTTTTGGATTTCTCGTCATATTTCCAAGTAAAATAATCTTATTCATTCTGCGCACTTCCTTTCTTTCGTTTCCATGTTTCCAACAATTCAAAAATGATATTCATCATTTCCTCTTCTGTGGTTTCTTCCTCAAAATACTCTGACAGCCGTTCATTTTTCAGAGTAATTTCCTTTTTTCTCTTCTGTTTCTGGGCAGAGGTAAGATAGCGTTCCAGCATCTCTGCATCCAATTTTCCATCCACACTGAGCTGCTTGATCGTATTTGCCTGTACCGCCGACAGTTTCTTTGGATACCGGCAGAGTGCTTCATAAACCATTCGCTGCTCTTCAGCCGTCAAAACTGATAAACTGACGCCCTGACCAAGTCCAAGCCGCTTATGATCGACTAATGCCAAAAGATCATCATTCAGTCTGGCAAGCCAGATGTATCTTTGGATCGACTTGTAATTCTCACCACTTTCCTCCGACATCATCTGCAGGCTGTTTCCTGCTTTTCCCTGATTCTTCATGGCATCATACTTGATCTTATACGCCTTTGCTTTTTCACTTGGCCGGATATTTTCCCGCTGAATGTTAGAATCCACCATCACCATACTGGCTTCATCGTCGTTCAGCTCCTTTACAAAGACCGGCATGGTTTCCAAGCCAAGCATTTCACACACGTGCTTCCTTGTATGTCCTGCAATGATCTCGTAACCGCCTTGTTCCCGTTTCCGTACAATTCCCGGCACCAGCACTCCATGCTCTCTGACACTCTCAATCATCTCCTCCAATTCTTCATCCGAACGGACCTGAAACGGGTGGTTATGAAACTCATGCAGCTCAGAAAGCGGTATCTCTTTCACATCGCCCGTTTCTGCAGTTTCTTCCACAACCTTGCCTCCAAAGAGGTCATCAAAACTCGTCAATTTCACATTTTTCAAAGCCTTTGTTCTACTCATGAGCGATCACCTCCTTCGTCAGTTCTTCATAAGCTTTTGCTACCGGATGCTTTTTATCCAGCGAAAAAATACTTACTCCAGCCGCTGATGTTTCAGATGCTTTTACGGAAAACGGAATCTTACTCTCAAAGATAGGAATGGAATCTCCATAATACTCGTTTATCAGTTCCATAATGTCCTTCGCATAATTGGTCCTTGCATTCAGCATGGAGATTAATATTCCCTCAAACCGGATTGACGGATTGAGATGCTTCTTCACCCTGCAGATCGTTGTGATTAACTGCTCCAATCCTTTTACCGGCAGATAGGCTGCCTGTACCGGTATCAACACACTGTCCGCTGCAGTAAGGGAATTTACAGTTATCATTCCAAGACTCGGCATACAGTCGATAAGAATGTAGTCATAGAACTCCCTCATACTTTCGACATAAGTTTTCAAAACAAACTCTCGGCTCATGGCATTCACAAGCGATACATCCACACCGGACAGATTGATGTTGCATGGCATAAGGTCAAGTCCCTCTTCGTGTTGAACAATCCCCTCTGTCACATCCACATCCTTATCCATAATGATCTGCTCCATAATGTCAGGCAGTGCCATATCCAGCTCGTCCGGATTCATAATGCCAAGACTCTGTGACAGATTTCCCTGTGGATCTGCATCAATCACAAGTACCTTCTTTCCTTCTCTGACTAAACCTGCTCCAAGATTCACTGTTGTGGTGGTTTTGGACACGCCACCTTTTTGATTGCATATAGCGATTACTTTACACATAATTCTGACCCTCCGTATTTTATAAACTATTGCTTTTTAGATTCATGCCTTTCTTTTTGTAGCAAATACATTGTCACATACACCCGATGGTATTTCTTATCATCACACTGCATAAAATTCGATGTATATCCAATTTGACATCTCTGATTTTTCTGTAACAATTTCATCATTCTTCTTAATTCCTTTTTATTACCTTGTAATCTAATTTTTAGCATCCAGCTCACCTCTACTTTCAAAAAGCAATAAAAAAACACATCGTTTTATTGATGTGTTCTTAAAAAGAATATTTAAATCATACGAGTGCTCAGCTTTCAAGCTAATCAAAAGGTGTAAAAAAGGTGTATTTTCTCATAAAGTCCATCTCATCATACCATGAATATTGACATTACCATATCATTTTGGCATATTGCCGTGGCAGACGAATAGTACTTTTATCATGTAAATTTCTCCTTCATAATTTGATAAATACCGCGTAGTTTTGCTTGGTTTTGCAAGTTCTACGGGCCTTTTACAACCTCCACTAAAAATGTATGTAAAAATGCAAATTGTAGCAAAACTATGCAATACACAGACGTCAATCGTAGTAAAAACGTAGTAGAAAAATCATATTACTACTTCAGATCACTTGAATCCAACAACTCGTAATTACATTTCAACTTACTTTTCCACGCTTTCGTCTCTTCATTTTCATCTTTATTATAAACAAAAACGCGAACTAATTTTTTCTCATTTATCTTTTCAATAATACTTTCATCTCCAAAAGGGGACATCCCAAACACATCAAGCTCATCTACTGAATCTAGGTCTACATATAATTCTTTAGGTCTGTATAAAAACAAATCATCTGCAGGATACAATTTATCAGAGGGATATACACCTGTTACACAGATCAATTTATCTTTTTTCACAGCACTTGGTGAAAACACTAAATCATTGGGATAAAACTCTATTACATTATTTGTTTTTTTCATATAATTGACAGCCCTTGCATATTCCGCTAAATTCATCCTCCCTGAACTAACAAGTATTGCATTGTTCACGTTATCAAGTTTTGATAAATCAACTTTTCCATGTAAATGAACACATCGTTGTTCTTTATCCCAAAATTCAAAATAATTTAATGTAAATATGTAATCATAATTCTCTACAAATGGCATCTTACTTTTATCATATACTTGTCCGATTTTACCCTTCTTATCATAAAAAATGGATGTTATACAAATACAGGTTATCAAATCTTGCAGTCTGTATTCATCGTTATCTGTCCAACTCTGATTTTTATTTTCTTTTATGTACTTGTACAAAACACCCGCTAACGTCTCTATTCCCAACTCACTTATTGGCATCTCTGAATAATTCAAAAAATCTTCTTCTATTTGCACACCAAAAATATTATTAATGATAATTGAGTAAACTAATACGTTCTTTTTGAATCTGTCAGCAATATTTTTTACAGATAAATCCCATATACATAGACGTGAATTAATTCCATTACCTAGCAATAGTCCTCTAGCCATAATTAGTCATTTTCACCTCCTACGCCTAACCCTATAAGTGTTTTATTAATCTGAGAAAGCAAATATTCAATGGCATATTTTCTTGTAATGCTTTCAGCGATAACGTCTTCTTGATTATTTAATCTTTCTGCCAATAATTGTAATCCTTCAATATCATTCATATAAAAGTCTTTCACATTGCCCATATAATATATTACATTGAACGCATCTGCTATTTTATAGATTCCCTCTAAGTCACTGCTATTTATTAACTTTATTACCTTTTCTATATCTATGTATTCCATAAATGATTTACGCGTGCAATAATAATCTTCTCTCTTATGACAATGTTGTAAAAAAGCATCCGCATTATCATAAACTTTTTCTTCTTCTATCTCTCCTTTATCAAGGACTTCATTTCTCATTTTTCGACTTTCAGCAATAGGTTTATACATCTCCAAGTATTTATGTTTTTCATCTTCATCACTAAAAGAAATGGGCATTCTACTCTCATCTTGAACATGCATATCTTTTTCTACAAGGGATAACATGATTTTTTGAACCTCGTATACATCCCCTTTATATAATCCTAATTTATTAAAGAAAAGTAGTAACTCAATAATATTTGAATAAGCAGGATATGCATATTTGTCTTCTTTCAATTCAAGAATCATTTTTTGAATACTTTCACGTATGTTATCATCCTCCATATATCTCCAATTTTTCAATTCCGAATATGCCACTCCCGTAGACTGTACTTGTTCTTTGTTATATAATTTTTCACGTTCGCATCTAGCCTCAATACTCCTTGAAGCTCTCACCAAATCAACCTCATCAAGATAGTCACTTCTTATGTATTTATCAATAAAATAATATCTGATTGTATGCGTGTATTCATGACCTTCAAAATAAACATAATCAGAATTTCCATAATACGCACTTTTAATAATCTTCTTATTCTTTTTACTTGAAACAATAACCCAAATACTATATCTCATAAAATCAGCAATAATATTCTCAAAATATTTAGATGAATTCATATTTCGATATGTCATGTCAAAAATTTTTCTAAACATGTCCAACCATGCAATAATAATTCTCAAATTCCTATTGTCTACTTCATTAAATACCGCTGCTATCGAATCGCTATGACATTCTAAAAAATCTTTATAATTGCCCTCACCAACACAGCCTTTATGTTTATCTGTACCAGAAATTAGTTTCTCTAAACTTTCTTTTATTCCTGGATAGTAGTGACATGTCTTTCCAATAACTTTCTCTTTTATATCACGATAAATAAAATTTTCTGAGTACAATCTTTCATTCAATTCTTTTAATTCTTTGATTGTAATCGAATCTTTAGCAGTTGCATTCTTCTTTCTATCCTCTTCTGATATATCTTGAATAACTTTTCTATCACCTGTTAATATAGTTTGATATTTTTGTTCTATGTTTGTATTTGCGTATATTTTTCCTATATTATTTTCATCAGCTAAAATCAAAACTTTGCAATTACAATGTTCAATAAGATTATTTACATAGCCAAAAAATTCATTGATTGGTATGGAGCATCTTTCTAAGTCATCAAAACAAACAACCATGTTTTTTGCCTCTAATAACCCTGAAATATCTTGTAAAATCTCACTAAAATCAGCCGAAAATGATCCTATCGAAAAAGAAAATGCCTTACTTACAACACCTAAAATACCAGCTACCGGCTTTACACCTTTCTTTACCATTTCATTTCCATTTGCTTTTACATATATCAGATAATTAGTCAGCAATTGTTTTGACAATGCCTCGATTGAAGAAACTCCATATAATGAAATATAAACATTTGCTTTTCTATCATTTTTCCCAATTTCTATATCTGATATTGCATCACATAAATCGTTTTCATACAAAAAGGTTTTTCCACTTCCCCATGCTCCATCAATCAAGATGGCATACTTCGCATTTTCATCACGGACATAACTAGTTACAGCATCTACTATTTCTTTTGATGTCATTTTTATCCCTCCAATAACCACAAACACGCCCAAGCCATTTCTGACTTAGGCTGCGTTTGATATTTTCTAAATTGCTTTAAACATTTTCTGACTTACTGGTTTCTCCTGCCCCTTTTCCAATTCCCTACGGGCATTTTCCATTTCTTCCAATTTTCTCAATTCTTCCGTTGCATCATCCAGTCCGATGTGCGTATAAACATTAAGCGTTACCGCTATATCAGAATGCCCCATGAGATATTGTAAAGTCTTAGGGTTCATACCTGACTTGGCCATATTACTACAATATGTGTGGCGGCATACATGCGGCGTGATATTAGGCATCTGAACCCGGTAAATATCATTGTATCTTTTCACCATATGGTTCAGTCTATGCTGCCAATGCATAGCCACCAACGGATTTCCGTTCTTATCAACAAATAGAAATCCGGAATATCCGTCTATAATCTTTTCATACTTTGGCGCTTCACGATCCTCAATAATCGCTCTGAACATATTTGCCACATCCTGAGTTATTGGCAATTTTCTTGTTCCTGCACTCGTCTTTGTGCTATCGATGATATATCTCATATCAGAAGTCCTTGCTTTTCAAGTTCTCTCAGGGATAAGCATGGCTTCTTTCCTACCGGTAGCTTGTCAGTAGGCTCTAATCGCCAGCTATAAACAAAATGCGGTTTTCCACCAACATGATACTTCTGCAATTCCAATAGTTTCTTTGTTGTTAATTACCATTGGAGTCTGGCCAGCAATCCATTTTTTACAAATGCTTTGTATATGCTCTTGGTATCTAAAGTCTCCACAGATTTGCAGATACAATTCTGCAATAACGGATAACAGTTCTGTTTCTGTATATATCTGCTCTGTAAGTTCATTCTGAACAATCCATTCCTCTATTAGAGAATGCTTGTATTTTCTCATAACCGTCACCATTTATTTTTGATGGTGGGATAGGCTTATCCGAAAAATACATAAACACTTGTTTTCCCGATTGAAGCATAATTTCAATTTCTTCTTCTGTTCCAGAACCAAACTCATCAGTAGGTGAGCCATATCTTGTCCCAAAAATCGCAACTGCTGCATCACATTTATTTACAAACTGTTCGTTAAGTAATGCCTGTGGTTTTCCTCCAGACTGAGCATAAGAACTCTTACTCCAATGGCGAGTTTTTATTGTGATTCCTAAAGTTTCAGCATATAATTCATTAAACTCATCTACTGCAGCTTCAATCAATGTAACTTCTTCCTTAATATCACCTGGACAAGAAATCAAAAGGTTATACAATGTCACATTTTGAGCCATTGATTACACCTCCCAAACAGTTTCATCCCCACAAATGTTACGAATTTTAAGGCGGAGAGGTTTCTTTGTGCTGCGGATGTAACCATCCCAGAACTCCTTGGTTTTATTGCCGTCTACGATAACATAGCCATTTTTATCAATCTTGATTTCACTATCAGAATGCCACTCACCACCGGTCGCAGTGCAATCCAGGCTAAGGAATTCAATAAGTTCCAAGCCTTCTTCACTGATTTCAATCGGTTTATACGATTTCTTCGCAGAAGAATTAAGGAATGCTTTCTGATTGAATTCTGCAATTTTAGACAACACACGATCACTCATAAATTTATCAATAGCAACTGCATATCCGCCTGCAATTTCTTCTGCATGGAATTCTGCATAATCACCAATGACAACATCATCAAGAATTGATTTAAGATCACGCAATTCAATTTCTACAGTCGTACTGTCATCTTCTTTGATGAAATTCATAATCTCCACTTCATCAGTAATGTCGATATAGTAAACAATAACCTTTTTAATGTCATTATCCAATTCTGGAATCGCCTGATGAATAATACGGTTCATGGTCACTTTATCAAGAAGTTTGGATGCGCTGTCCATTAAATTTGGCACGTAAACAGGAATTGTACCAAGCTTGCTATCAGAGATAGCACCTTCCCAGAAAGAATCCAGAGAATCTTCATTTTTCAAGCCAGGAATCAAAGATTTAATTTTATCCATTGTTTGAACAGGATTACGATAAAGCTGAACCCCATCTTTAATTTCAAGCACATCAAATTCAGCACCATCAGAAACGAGACGATCACGAGTTATCTGGATAGAGTTCAATCCGATATCAGCATGGATGAATCTTCTCCCAAGTTTGTTTGCCACTGCTGCAGTTACGCCACTGCCGCCAAAAAAGTCAGCTACCACCATATTATCATTGGATGATGTTCTAACAATTCGCTCGAGAAGTGCTTCTGGCTTTTGAGTTGCATAATCTACATCTGCTCTTTCTTTTGCCATTGGGTTTACTATTGGAATATCCAGCCAAATATTTTGTATAGGCTGTCCTTGATATGTTGATGCATATATTTTTCTATAAATTCTCATATTAGGATCAGACGGCATTACCAATTCATTATTCTGATACCATTCTTCAAGTCGCTCTTTTTTATATAACCATCCATTTTCTGGAGGATTAACACCATGAAACACATATTTCAAATTTGGTCGATACAATGAGTTAACAAGAGGAGATTTCATATACTTCCCCCTACCGTCATTATCATCATAAACAAACCTTTTTTCTAAATAGTTTTTAGTATTTTCATCGTCTATAGAGTATTCTGGATTAAAAATATACTCATCTGCATTATACCCATACCATAATATTGTATCATTGGTGATCCCAAATTGTTTACTTGCCCAAGAAACAGACTGTTTTCTTCGCCATATTATTTCATTGATAAAGTTATCTTCGCCAAATATTTCGTCCATAAGTATTTTAACATAGTGTAACATATGCCAATCCAAATGCACATAAATAGAAGCACTTTCGCTCATAATTGACTTAATCACCATAAGGTTTTCATACATCCAGTTAAGATACTTTTCCTTATCCCAAACATCACCATACATCTTTTCTTCAAAAGCTTTCAATTCATCAACATCCAACTCTTGTTCAGCCTGTGCAATAGCTTCTGCTACTTTCGGATTTCGACGAATATATACTTTCTTTGCATAGTCAGCACCACTGGCAAATGGTGGGTCAATATAAACAAGATCAACCTGAATACCCTGCTCCTTCAGATAAGCGCAAGCAGAAACACATTCTCCACGAATAACCATATTGCCGTCAGCGTTTTCGCCCACGGTTTCCTGTTTTTCCATTTCATACAAAGGCATACCACGCTGTAATGTCATAGAAACATCGTCAGCGCCTTTGTATCTCAATATTCTATTAAAATTTCCAAGCACAGCTTGTCCTTCCACCGGCTCTGGTATAAACGGTACATATTTAATTGGCATTATTTGATTCCTCCATTTTTCATATAACTTACAAATTGTTCAAAAGAATTTGCCATACTATATGATGTTATAAATTCTTGTGCCAATTTTGCTTTTTGTATGTCATCCAACTCGTCTAATGTCTTAATAAAATCAAGCAATTTATTTTTTGCATTAGTATATTTATCATCAAACTCTATGCCTACAGTAGGTCTAATTCCATTCATTACGCTTTCTCCTTAAAAAACTCACAGATTTTTTGATGTGTCTGTGTCAATCTATCTTTCTCTGGCATCGTATCTTCCAAATACAGGTAATCAAAACGTTCATAACCATACGCAGCATTATTCTGTTTTGAAAACTCTGTTTCCATAAAATTCTTCTTATCTTTAAAGACTGGATCTTTGGCATAAATCTGCCCCTTGGTTTCCACTACAATAACCTTATGGATAACGCCATCTTTTCGTTTAACGATAAGGAAGTCCGGTGTGTAAATACCAATGTAATTCCATTTTCCACTGGTTTTCTTATAGCACTTGATCTTAAACTCCGTCATAGCACGGTCTCCATTGTAATACACTTCCAGACCTAATTTTTCAATAATATCGAAGGACAATACTTCTCTTAAAAATGTTTGTTCAAAACCACTGTCTGTACGATATGGCAAGTAGTGGAACGAACGATTCTTATTTGGGTGAGATGATACACGCTGTTGCAATTCCAAAACGATTCTATCGTTCCCAGTTTCTATAGCGAGATCAATTAACTGCTGTGTCTTTTTATCAACTTTCAATTTTCCCTTATCGTCATCCATTATGTTTTCAACAACATTCTGTCTTGGATAGTAGTCATCCAGATTATCTGCATATATCTCAGAAGTAAAATTCGCAATGTTCAACAAATTAGCTTCTTCTGGTATCAGTTCTTCTGTTGTATTGAAATCCGTTTTGTCACAAAAAGCTTTGCGAATATTGGCTTCTACCAACTTTTTATTGTACTTCGAACTGAAATATCGTGAGCCACCTTTTTCGTATGTAATTTTTTCATATACTACTTTTAATTGCTCTGTATATGCATTTAATTCTGCCATGGAAGGTGTTCCAAATCCACTTCTCATAATGCCATAAATCCAAGAATTAAAGGTTGCATATTCTGTACCATATTCAGCATCATCCACCTGGATACTGATATTATTTACATTCATAGAAAGATCTGTTGTTTTGATAATATCACCTGCAATTTGCGCTGAATCAACAGATTTTTCAATAGAAACTTCAGGATTTGCCTTTTCAACAGTAAGTGTATCATAGCTGATTTTCAGCTGATAAAACTCTACTTTAGGCAACTTTAAATAAGCCGTACGATTATAACGTTTCAAAGTAGTCTTACTGTTGTCTGCAGAAGAAAATTCTTTAAGCGAAATATGGTGCTGCCGCTCAAGCTGCATATTTAATTTTTCGGCATTGCTTTCATTCAAATATATCAGCGCCGTTTCCTGACCGTTTTTAATCACCTGACGCAAGCATCGACAAGATGTCTGTAATACCATCTTGGTTGGGCAGTCTCCTTCTTGAGAAAGAATAATACCGGTAAGACTTCGACAGTCCCAACCTTCTTTACCAATCTGCACAAGCAAAACAATACGAATTTTAGAAATAGATTTATCCAAGATATCAAACTGCATCTGACTATCAGCCGACATCTTATACTGTTTATTTCCTTTGTGGAATTTAAGTATAACATCAGTACCAAGGCCATATTCAGCTACAATACGGGATACCTGTGGATATACTGTTTCTTCTAATTTTTCGATAGTACCGCAATAAATACCCAATTTAGCTGTTAAACCATCTGCATAAACAGTGTCTTTATAAGTATCAAGAAATTCTCTGACACCCTTTTCAATAATAAGACTGCTATCTGCAATATCTGCAATTTTTACAACTGGACGTTTTAAAAAATTTCCTACACCGTCTATAAGTGGATAGTAATACACAATATTTGTGATTTCAGCTGTACCAATGGACAATGAATCTACAACTTTTATTTTTTCAACTTTGTCTAAATATGGAGTACCAGAAAAACCAATTACAGAATTGACTGTATGATTCTGCGCCCATCTTGTAACTACAGCACGAAGCTTAATTTCATCACTTACTGCATGATGAACTTCATCAATAAAGATAGACAATGATGGTAACTTACCAATTAAATTACGAAGTTCATTTGCCTGTCGGTCTTTATCGTCCTCGCTTTCTTCAAACATATTTATCTGTCCCTGTTTTTCCTGAATACGCTCAAGAATTACTTTTTCCGCATTAGTAACAGCAACAAGACCAAACAACTCAGAAAGCGGCTGATGATTAGCGATTTTCTGAACATTTGGATTTTTTGTCTTATTTGATTTTTTTGCAGTTTTGCTTTGATCCAATACTTCAAAAGAAATCATCCTCTTGATGTCTGTTGCTGCCGGCTCCGGAAGAATCCATGATGGATTAAAGTTTTGTATTGTTTTAAGACTTGGAACCACTGATGATTTCAAACCTGATGGTGCAAATATGATAAAGTTATGTGCAAATGACGGATTTGTTGGCTCGTCATAAGCAAAATATAAATCCAAGTAAATAAATGCCGCCATCAAATACGTTTTACCTGCACCCATAGGAAGGCTAAACAGATAATCCGTATAGGAAACACCATAAAACGCATTACGAAAGAATTCATCATAATCAATTCCCGTTGGATCTTTCTTTATCTGTTTTTCCAATTTTTCAGATACCTGTTCACCGTTATCATTTGTCAAACATGCATATTCAAATAATGCCGCAGCCGCTGGATTCTGAAACAAATATTCACGAGTAGATTTTGACAATTCTATCTCATTCAAATCAATAGAATTAAAGAATCCCTGTCTAAACAGCTGTGTCAACGGCATACATTCACAGGCAATTTTGAGAAACAGATATACCTTAATAGCCTCAATCTGAGCATCACGCATCTGCCCTGTTTTCTCTATATACTCAATTAAGTTTTTAACCGTACACCGTTCTGATTCATACCATTGTGTACACTTATTTTCTATCATTTTATAGAACATGTATTTACTCCCGTCTTTAAAATGTATATTATTATTTTTCTCAAATCGCAAATTTTTCACTTTGAATCACATTTAATATGCAATTCTAAAATAATCCAAATATGCCTTATACTTATCCTGTGCGGTCAAACAGGTATCTGTCAAATAACCTTTCTCATTGTTCCACTCTTTCAGTCCACGGTAGTAGAACATCTTCAGATTATCCTCAATGATAAACGGAACGATATTATATTTCAGACATTCCTTAAACATAATTAATCTGCCCATACGACCGTTGCCGTCCTGGAATGGATGGATCCGCTCAAACTTCACATGGAAGTCAAGAATATCCGCAAAGGTCTTTTCTTCTTTGGAGTTGTATTCCGATAGCAATGCCTTCATTTTATCGGCAACTTCTTCCGGAAAGGCGGTATCCATGCCGCCGACTTCATTCGGAAGTTTCTTATAATCGCCAACAGCAAACCAATCTTTTCTGGAATCACTGGTGCCATTCTTCAAAACCAAGTGAATTTCTTTAATGAACTTCTCCGTCAGAGCTGCTTTTGCGTGATCAATAATCACATCAATGCAACGGAAGTGATTTGCTGTTTCAATCACGTCATCCACGTTCAGCACTTCTTTTTCTACACCGATGGTATTGGTTTCAAAGATATATCTGGTCTGATCGTGCGTCAGACGGCTTCCTTCCATATGGTTAGAGTTATAGGTCAAGTCAATCTGTGTCTTATGATAAATCCCGCCGGAGTATTTACTTGCCTTCTGCTCTTTCAGAATATCCAACAACGTAATCGGTTCTTCTTTTCTTTTATTGGTGCGCTCCGGTTTCTCTGCATTTTCTGGAATGTTCCATGTCTTACCAATGAGAAACGCACCGTTCACACGCCCCTTTGCACAGTAATTTCTAACACTGCGTTCTGACATATTCCATTTTTTTGCTATATCAGCAACTAAAATGTATTTCATCTGCCATCCCCCATCCCATTATAAATTAAATCCAAACTTACTAATCTACTGACTAGTATATCACACTATCGGCAAAAACGCCATCTATTTCACCTGTTTATTATACCATTTTTAGCCGGTATGACAACTGTTTCCTAGTCGAATAGCTTTATTAAAACGGATGCTATATATCGTCTAATAAGTTTTACTTTCATTTTTGCACATGAACATGCGGCTGTTTTCGTTCAAATTGTGCGATTATATATATAAAGGTGGCTGTTTTTAATCAAAATAAAAATGGCGAAGTGCTTATCGTAACACTCCGCCGAAAGCCTAACCGATTTGAGCAAAAAGTGCTTGGTTAGGTCTGCTTTATTATTTTATGCAATTCCACTGCATTTATACACTTAAATGTTCTTTCCAATTCGCAGGAAGATTCATTGCTGCGAGACTGACCACACCATTATTATTTTGAATTAGCTTAGCGAAAGCATTTACAAATACTGTCCACTCCTCATCGGATGAACGCAGGTACTTCATCGCCAGTAAGATTTGATACAAGCCATTATGCGCTGGTGGCGGCGTAATTTTATCTACATCCAGAATTTCCGGTGTCGTATGAATTGTACGATTATAAATTCTAGAATTATGAGCACACAAATTACGCAATACTGAAACACCCTGTATCCATGAAGTAAGCATTTTCTGATGCTACAGTAGCCGCATTCTGCCAATACCGTTTTTTCTCTTTAAAAATCGATGGATCTTGCAAAACAAGTAGTTCTCCGTGTATAAGCAATGCTTCCACCAATCGCGCTCTCAATGCAACCTCAATCTTAGAAATCATTGAAAAAACCAAAGCTGATAATTTCTGGTCAAATTAATACAATTTTATAATATCTTCAAACTTTGTTCCCGGAACATACTTTTTTGCAGCATTATCATATAAATGAAACGAGTAGCCTCTCAAACGATAAAATCCAATTAACTTTAACGCCTTCTCTATATCTTCACGAGATGTAATCTCCATTCCCGCATCTATATAAGATTGCACTTGCTGATCTATTGTTAATATTTGTTTTGGATATTGATACATAAAACACCCCCATAAATAAGAAAGTCCCACCGGGTTACGCATGAAATATCAGAGGCGTGGTGGGTTCTGTTATTAACAGTACGGCTTAAGATGTTACTGTCAAGACCTCTTTTTGTAAAAAATCAGCACCATCTATTTGTTTCTTGAGATTGTGCGATCGTTCATCAATTCCTAATCTTCAAAACATATCCCTTGTAGTTTCTATATGTCTTGATTACCAATCCGGTCTTCCAAAGGTATAAATAAGGTGTAAATTTTTGATTAATTTCCAAGAAATCCAACAAAATCAAGGCTTTCATAGCCTGCATTAAACATTGCCGTGGCAGATGAAAAGTATTTTTAACATAGTTTTTTATCTCCTTGTTTGTTCTGAAATTCTCTGTTTTGCGAATATTCCCGCCAGCGCGCCATTTCCTCTCTCGGTGGGATCTCCGGCCGCAGTGCTGTTATACACAACGGTCATGTGACCCGCCGGTAGAGAATTCCAGCTTAATCCCGGCAGGAAGTAGTAAGCGAGACCACAGTGGCACTTACTCTACTGTGGTCATTTCTTTACAGGATAGCTTCTCATCAAATAACCACTGTATACATATTGCAGAATATTATATTTATATCAGTCTATTTTTTTAAATTTATAATAGAGCTTGCATATTGCCATTTCAAAACCACTTTTCCTCGTAAACTTTATTTCTAATATTTAATCCTAAAATATTCCAAATACCTCTTATATCTATCCTGTGCCGTCAAACAGGTATCCATCAGATACCCCCTCTCGTTATCCCACGTCTGCTCTTCAAAGTCATTTGACAATGCGATGCTGACACCGCCATACTGAAGAAAAATGTTTGCAGCTTTGGGTATGCTGACCGCCGGAATTCCGGCGGTTTCCCGAACTGGATCAGGCTGGATGTTTACACATACAACATCCTGTTTTTCTGCGGAAGACACATTTCTGCCGGAACATTCCGTTTCCGGAAGATCATAACAGGCACGCTGCCGGAGCTTGCGCACCCAGTAATAAAAGGTACTTGGGACAATGTCGTTATCCAGACACCACTGTCTGTCAGACAGACTGCTTTTGCAGCACTGCATGACAAGCTCGTAAATCATATCATAATCTAATCGTTTGTTTGCCATTTGGCACCTTCTCAATGTTAGTGTTGTAGTATACGATTATTATTAAAAGTACAACCACATAATATGTATTGCAGTCAAATATCATAAACAAACCGACACTTAACCGACATTCAAACCGACATTTTTATGTAAGTGAAAAGAAGTCCCCGAAGGAACTTCTTTCGCCACAAATCATATTCTTTTTTATCGAGGGAAGTCCGGTTGATGATCCTACTGTTTTACAAAATAGGAGTACAATGGGGGTACAAATCCCATCCACATTCCCTAAAAGCCTTGATTTTAAGCCTTTTCAGCCAAAAGTACGGTTTCTGGGCAAATTATAGCATATTGT
>ULZA01035527.1_pt1 | contig 18112 bp, 9 predicted proteins | sample 1962681 | NCBI WGS metagenome assembly ULZA01 (sample SAMEA4835877, study PRJEB28245) | human gut metagenome | biome: gut microbiome; material: fecal sample | place: Denmark | collected 2008 | reverse complement strand
CCCCGCCATGCCCTTTCGCTGAATAGTTACGAAATATTTTCTTATAAAAACTTAAAGATTGTTCAGGTGTCGGGATAGATATAGTATGCGTATATGGTTGATACGCATACTATATCGTTTTCTTATATCCCCAGTTTCTCAATCTTGTTGTATATTGTTTTGCGGTCTACGCCGAGCAGACGGGCGGCTTTGGCTTTGTTGCCGTTGGTCTGTTGCAGAGCGGTGATGATGCGTTGGCGCTCCGTGTCCTCGTCGTGCAGTTGCAGGACGTTGTCGGTGCGTATCTGTCCCATAGCCAGCGTCAGTTCAGCGGTGGTGATCTGCGAGCCGCGTGTGAGCAGCACCGCACGCTTCACCACGTTGTTCAGTTCGCGGAGGTTGCCGGGCCATGAGTGTGAGGCGAGCATCTCCGCAGCGCCAGAGTCGAAGCCCTCAACGTTGCGGTTCAGCTCCTCGTTGGCGTGACGGATGAAGAGGTCGGCGAAGAGGAAAAGGTCGCTGCCACGCTCCGAGAGCTTGGGCATGTAGATGGTGAACTCGTTGATGCGATGGTAGAGATCCTCGCGGAAACGGCCCTCGCTGACAGCCTCCTCAAGGTTTTCGTTCGTAGCGCAGACAAGTCGGATGTCGATGTCTATCTCCTTCGTTCCGCCGACGGGTCGGATGCGACGCTCCTGCAGCGCACGCAGCAGTTGCACCTGCACTTCGTAGCTCAGGTTGCCCACCTCGTCGAGGAACAGCGTGCCGCCGTTGGCTATCTCGAACGCGCCGCGCTTGTCGGCGTCGGCGCCCGTGAACGCTCCCTTCTTATGACCGAAGAACTCTGAAGCCGCAACATCGCGCGGAATCGCTCCGCAGTCGAGTGCGAAGAACGGACGGTCGTGGCGCTGACTGAGGTCGTGAATGCGGTGAGCCACGTACTCCTTGCCAGTGCCCGACGCTCCGAGTATGAGAACGGACATCGGCGTCGGCGCCACCAGCTCTACGTAGCTGTATAGCTGTCGAGAGGCTTCGCTCTTGCCTTCAATGTAGCGGGGAGCGGCTTCCGAATTTTGAGTTTTGAGTTTTGAATTGTGCGCCGTTGGCGCATTTTGAGTTGTAGAGTTTTGAATTGTTGCATTGCTTTGTTGCGTGTTCTGCTCCATCGCATCGTTAATCTTTTGCAGCAGAATGTCGGGCTGCACAGGCTTTGCTATATAGTCGGCAGCGCCCGACTTCATGGCGAGCACCGCGTTCTGCACCTCCGCATAGTTTGTCATCACGATGAACGGCGCATTGATGCTGTGCTCGTGCATCCAAGCCAGCAGTCGGAGGCCGTCGTGATCGGGCAGTCGGAGGTCGGAGAGCACGAGGTCTACGCTCTTCATGTCCACGAGCAGTTTCACGGCAGCACCCACCGATGTCGCCTTGTCCACCTCAAATCCCTTTCGGCGCAGCCATGTCTGTAGCATTGTGCCGAAAGCGATGTCGTCTTCTACAATCAGTATATGTCGCATAGTATTTCCTTAAGTTTCTCTATCAGTTGTTTTGTCAATCTTTCGCGTTCTTGTTCGTTAGGGGGTGTAGTTGTTTCCCCAGAGGGTGTTGTTGTTTCCTCAGGGGGTGCACTTGTCTCAAGTGCACCAACCAAGATGTTCTTTTCTTCACTTTGTGGGTGTTGTTGCTTTGTTGGTGCACCCCAAGGTTGTTGCTTTATTGGTGCACTTGAGACAAGTGCACCCCCTGGGGTTTGCAGTAGTGCAACCCATTGGTTTTTGCCAGGTTCGAGCATTTCGAGTAGCGGCATCGCCTTGTGCGCCGCCTTCGCAACGCGCTCAGGGTCGGAACCGTCGCCTATCATCTCTAAATATTCCTCTATCGACTTGCGTATGTCGCCTATTATCTGCGCTTCCGCTTCGGGGTCGCCGTCGGTGAAGGGAAGGAGAGCGGATTTGAGTTTTGAGTTTTGAGTTTTGAGTTTTGAATTATTCTCGGCTTCGCCTGCGATGTTGAGTTTTGAGTTTTGAGTTTTGAGTTTTGAATTGTTCTCGGCTTCGCCTGCGATTGTGAGTTTTGAATTCTCTAACACCCTTACTGCTATGCCCGTCAGTTGACAGATGGTGGCGGCGAGTGTATGCACCGAGAACGGCTTGAACAGACAGGCGTCGAAGCCGTCGTTGCGCAGTTGCGGCATGATGCTCTGCTCGTGTGCCGTCATAGCCACGAACTTCGTGCGGAGTACGGACTTGTCGGTTGCAGACGTAGCCGACGATGCGCTGCGTATGCGGCGCATTATCTCGCTGCCGTTCATCTCCGGCATCTCGATGTCGGTGAACACGATGTGCGGATTCTTATCTACAGCAATACTGATGGCTTCGTCGGCGTGTATGGTCGTCGTGATGTCGAACTGCACGCCGTCGATGCGCCGAAGCATCTCGTTGAGGAGCTGACCCTGCAGGCGGTCGTCGTCTACTATCACCACGGAAATAGTGGGTTGAGGTGTTGAGGTGTTGAGGTGTTGAGAATTGCCTTTAGGGGGTGCACTTGTCTCAAGTGCACCAACCATGCAATCTGGTTGACTTTGTTTGCTTTGTTGGTGCACTTCTTTGCTTTGTTGGTGCACTTGAGACAAGTGCACCCCATGAGTATGTTTGCTTTGTTGGTGCACTTGTTGCTTTGTTGGTGCACTTGAGACAAGTGCACCCCCTGAGTGTATCCCCTGATTAGTGACCACCTTCACCGGCAGACACACTCTGAACGTCGTGCCCTTGCCCTTTGTCGACGCAACATTTATTCTGCCGCCGAGCAGCGTCACAATCTCGCGAGTGATAGTGAGTCCGAGGCCCACGCCCTCCTTGCCTTGAGCGCCGGGCAGACGCGTGAAGGCGTTGAACACACTCTGCAGTTCTTCGGGTGTCATGCCGCAGCCAGTGTCGCTCACGCTCAGCGTCATCCAACCGTTCATAACGGTTATGCCGACACGCACCTCGCCCTCGTCGGTGTATTTGATAGCGTTGCTCACGAGGTTGTTCACAATCTGCTTGATGCGGAACGCGTCCGAACGGCAGAACATATCCTCCGCAACGTTTATATCTGTAGCCAAGCGCAGCTGTTTAGCCATAGCCAGCGGCTGCATCTGCGTCACACACTCGCTGACGAGCGCAGTCGGCTGGAAGCTAACCTCGTGTCGCTCCGCCTTTCCGCTCTCCAGCTTGTGATAGTCGAGCAGCGCCGACACCAGTTGCAGCAGATGATTAGCCGAGCCCGATATGCTCTGCAGGTAGCCTACAGCCTTCGGACGGTCTACATACTCGCTGAGCAGGTCGATGAACCCGGCAATCGACGCCGCCGGCGCCTTTATGTCGTGCGTGATGGTGAGCAGCAGTCGCTCTCGCTGCTGCATGATGCGCTCCGTCTCCGTTTTCGCTTCAAGAATGCGCTGACGGTCGCGGCGCTCGCGCTTTATGTCTCTAAGGATGTACACCACGAGAATCGCCGCCGAGAGAATCGCCAACAGTCCCAGCACAGCAATTCTCACGATCATGGCACGTCGCGAACTGATAGCCTTGCCCACAACACGCTGCAGGGCGTTGTGCTCGTCGCTCTGTATGTCCTCCAGCAGCTGCCATGTGCGCTTCGTCAGCTGAATGCTTACCAGCTGCAGACGGTCGTTTCGCGTACTGATGATGTCCTGCTGGCGGTCGTTGGCGCGCTGCTGCTCGCTATGAATCTCGGCAAGCGCATTAGCTACCGAGTCGGCGATGTTCAGTCGGTGATGGATGGTGTCGGTAGACGGCTGATGCGTTAGTCGGGTAGTGCTTATGGTGTCGGTGCGTTGCTTGCGGAAGGCGTCGCCAAGGCGTCTGAAGAAGCCGCGTTTCGTCTTCACCACCTCGTACACCGTCTCGTGCTGTTCGTGGCGCTCCTTCGTCTGCGGACTGATGACGATAGAGTCGCGTCCGCTGTGCAACGCCTCCACCTTATTGTTGTAATAGATGTCGCGGCTGTTGTTTTTCAGTACGTTCATCACGAGCAGCGTGTTCTCGCGTTTCGCTATTAGCAGTGCCATTAGCGTATCCAACCGCTGCTGTTTCAGCGTGTCGTTCAGTAGCAGGCGTAACTTACGTGCCTGCCTTTTCGAACCGCTGAGTGCGCGGTCGAAGCGTTCCCATTTGCTTGCGTCGCCGAGCAGCACGCTGCGTTCGGCATTGGCGGTCTCGAGCATCGAAAACACGAGCGAGTCGACAATGTCGCGGCGTGCCATAAAGCGCTCCGAGGCGTGGTTTACGGCTGACAACGAACGCGTGTTGTCGTATACCATCCATGTGGCAGACAGCAATACGATGGCGAGCAAAGCGTAGCCTACAAGTATTTTTATTCTGGTGCTGAACATATATGCTTCAAAATTCTTATCCCTATATTCTGTATAACGCAGAATCTTGGCTTTTATTTTATAAAACATTCGTTGGTGGTAGAAAACAAAAAGTCTGCACCATTCTTGTTCGCACAAGAACGATGCAGACTGAAAGGAATTAGTGTGTTGTTATTTATGTCTGAAACCCTTACCTTCTCTTAAACCACTGCCGGAGCCTCTGTGCCGGTTGTATCTGTAGATGTAGAGTCCATGAGCATTACGCTCGAGAAGAGGTGTGCTGTAGAGTCAACCGAGTCAACCGAGTCGCTGAGCATTGCCACTTCTTCAGGAGTTGCCTGCTGTTCTGCTGGCTCACCCTCTGCCGGAGCGCCTACTGTGTCGGCTGTGTCAACAACGGTTGAGTCGACCGGCATGTTCAAACCAAGCTCTGCCTTAGAGCTACCTGCAAATACGTTGCTTACTGATACCATAACGAAAGCTGCGAAAGCTACAAATACTAACTTCTTCATATTCTTAAATTTTTAATTGTTAATTATAATGTTTATCTGTAGAACTCCGTCTTGAACTGATGTTTGTTCGTTGCGTCGTTCACTTAATAGAATGCAATCTGCGTGCCAGAATATGAAGTGTTTTGCGTAAGTGTTTGATAGTCAGTGTGAATAAAATTTTTTAGTGCTTTGGCATAGACTAAAAAGTTGTGGAGAAGTGTGGAACAAGTGTAGAATTATTCCACACTTTTGTGTGGACAGAAGTTATTGTTAGTGTGTAGAAAAGTCATCGTCACCCGAACGCCGCCCGATCGGACGGCGTTCGGGTGACGATGAAAAAGTCATAGCTTATTGCCAAACAAACTTGAAGGTCTTTGTAGCTGTCGGCGTCTTTACGCTGAGCAGATACACGCCCTTTGGCAGTTGCGGCACGGCAACAGACAGCGTTTCGCCTGCCGAGCGTTTGCCGAGCGGCTTGCTGAACAGCGTGCTGCCCGTCATGCTTGTGATGCAGAGCGTAGCCTGCGTGTCGCGAGCAAAGCCCAATAAGATGTTTCCGTCTGCGATGCGCACCGTTCCGTCGAACGGCATGGCAACGCTCACGCAGCCCGTCTCCTGCTTCTCGATGCACTGGCGCAGTCCGTCGAGCGCATTAATCTTGCCGTAGCCCCAGTTGCTGTCGGGCGCCGTAGCCGTGAAGCTGTCCTTGCGTGCCGTGTTCTGCACAATCTCGTGCAGCTGTTCGGGCGTGAGTTGCGGATAAGCCTGCAGCCATGTAGCCACAATGCCTGCCACGAACGGCGACGCCATCGACGTGCCCTGCATGTAGCCGTACTGGTTGTAGCGACCGAAGTTCTCGTTGTATTCGGCGTACATCAAGTTGCCCGATGCGTCGTTGTTAGACACGGCAGAGATGATGAAGCAGCCCGGCGCCGTGATGTTCGGCTTCATGCGTCCGTCTACTGTGGGGCCGTAGCTCGAGAACGAACTCAGGTCGCCCACGGTCTCCTGCAGCGTAGCCTGCTGTCCGCCGTTTGTCGTGTACTCATTGCGTGTGGTGTACGAACCCACGGTGAGTATGCGCTTGCCCGTTCCGCCAATCTCGCAGAGCGTAGACGACGCTGCGTCGGGCGCCGAGAAGCCCTCTATGTCGCGCGACTCCAACGCCAGATACGTATTGTCCGACCAAATGTTCACTCTGCCCGCCGTCTTCGGCGTCACGGTGAGCGCTATGGCGTAGTTGTTGCGTATCGAGGTGAGCGCAGATGTCAGCACCACGTGCGGCTTGCCGTTGAGCGGACTCACCTCCGAAGCCACCTTCCACGTGCCCGTAGCGTACTTGCCGAAGTCAACATCCGTGACGCCCTCCGCCGGATAAACGGTCGTAGACCGCGCATCCTTCTTGTTGAACGTGCTGTAGGCGGCGATGTCTACGGTGAAGTCGACGCCCTTCTCGCCCCAAATCTCTATCGTGCCACCCGAAACCGAGTTAGACGGTGCCACCTTGTACTTCACGAACGTGCGTAGCGGCGCAGCGTCGGCTGTAGCGAAGGTATGGTCGATGTGGAAGGCGTCGGTGCGGTGGTTGCCGGCAGCGCCCACGATGAGGCGGCCTGGTCCCTGCATGGCGTCGGTCATGGTGTCGAACGTAGAAGTGCCGTCGTGCGGTCCGTCCTGGTTGCCCAGACTAAGGTTGACGACGCACGGCTTGCCCACCTCGTCGGCATAGTCGAAGATATACTGCACGGCGTTGCTGATGTCGGCGTTGGTGCTCGTGTTCAGGTCGAGCGCCACGAGCACGATGTCAGCGTCGGGTGCATTGCCCACGTACGCCCCGTCCTTGTAGGCGTCGCTACCCGCAGCTATGGCAGCCACGTGCGTGCCATGCGAGTTAGAGTCGCTGTCGCCCTGCGCCTTCTCTATCAGTTCGGGCGTGTTCAGCTCAATGCCGTAGCCGTACTTCGCAGGAGCCGAAGCGCCGTCGAGCGTCGTAGCGCTCTGCTCCCACACACGCTTGATGCGCAGCGCTCCGTCGGCAGGGCGGCGGAAAGCAGCGTGCATATAGTCGAATCCGGCGTCGACCACGCCCACAACCACGCCCTCGCCGGTGTAAGCCTTCGGCAGGTCGGTGCCTTTGTGTATCTGGTCGGTGCCAGCCTCCTGGCGTGCGAGGTTGAGCATCTGCGTTGCGCCCGAAGTAATCTGGATGTACTCTACACCCTGCTGCTTAGCCAGACGCCGCAAGGCGTCGAGCGTGAGGCGCACGGTAGCCGTATTGGCGTTCTCGGCGATAGGCGTCACGCCCAACTGCTGCCACGATGTGAGCGCAGGGTCGATTGTTACGTATGCTGAAAGCTGACTGCTTGCGGCGCCCACTGCAGCGGCTTGCGCAGCGGGCGACTTCAGCAGGGTGGGGGAAGCGACGGCAATAGCCGTGCGAGGCGAAAGCGATGCCTGCGCCAACGCTGAGGCTGGCGCGAGCAACATCGTTGCACCTATTATATATATGTATGACTTGCGCATGATATACCTTATTATATTATATGTATCTGTTTTCGGCTGCCCGTATTACTTCACGAGCACCTTCTTTGTGGTCTGCTTGCCGTCGGCAGTCACTTTCACGATGTACACGCCCTTGGCAAGATCGGCGTTCTCCACCTGCGCACCAGCGAGGTTGTACACCTGCAAGCGGTCGTATGCTCCGCCTGCGTGCACCTTTCCGTTGCTCACGAAGATGCTAACGCTCTGCTCAGCCTCGGCGCTGTTCACGTCGGTAGGCTTGACGAAGCCAGTCTGCTTGTGCGACTCGCCCAGACGCGCCTCGCAGCAGTTGTAGATAGTGTGCTTGTTGTTGTCGTTCTGGTCGAACTCGCCTATGTAAGCCACGACGCTCATGTTCTTCAGTACAGCCTCGACGTTGTTCTTAGTCTCGTCGGCATAATAGCTCGAGTGGATGCTCTCGGGTATGGTGATGGTTTTCTCCCACGAAAGCAGCTGACCCGCTTTTATGTCCTTCACCGCGTATCCCCATGCGTTGCCCGTCACCGTTCCGCGGAAGGTGCGGTTGTGTATGTAGTTGTCTCCGCCGTTCGCCTGACGCGCTTCGATGCCGTCCTGCACGAGGTATACGTTGAAGACAGAGCTGTTGTGAGGCACGGTCTTGTGAGGCAGCACGTAGAGCTTCACGTTCAGCTCGCGTGTGCTCTCGTCCAGTGTGGTCTTGAGGTAGAGCGAAACGTACGGCTCCTTGGTGTCGGCGTAGTAGATGGTAGAAAGCAGACTGTTGACGTCGGTGGCGTTCACTATCGGCGTAGTGCTTACGTTGGCGTAAGTGTTGCGGTTGACCATAGCCGCCGGTGCGAATGTGCTCGACATATTAGGGTAGAAGAATATATATGTAGGGTCTTCGCTCATTGTGAACATGTCGGGCTTGTAACCTACGTGATGAGCCACCTCAATGACGTTCTTCTCTGTCTTCTTGATGGCAGCCTCAATGTTCAGATGACCGCCTGGACAGTTGCCGCAGTCCTGCCCCGTGAACGCTTCGAGCAACAACGAGCGCTCCATAGTCTTAGGGTAGAGGAAGAGGTTGGCGCTGACGCTGTTGTCCGATGTGTCGGTCTCCTTGCCCGCTCCGTTCACGTTAGCGATAGTTACGCTGAGGCTCTGCTCGCCCTCGCTGCTTGTGTCCACGTCTTTGAGGTCGAAGCTATAGCCCTCCTTCGGCTTGATGCTGAGGTCGGCGAAGTGTTGCGTGGTCTTGTTGCCGCCCACTTCGACGACGGCGTCGAAGTTGTTGATGTCCGTCGTGCCGGCGTTCACGAAGCAAGCCGAGAAGTTGCAGTTGTCGCCCGCCTTGTAGTAGCCTTCGAAGTTGCTCAGAGCGATGATGGCGTCGGTATAGTCGCCCACGTTCTCGGCGTTGACGAAGATGAGCGCGCTGCCCTTGTTCATGCCGTAGGTGTCTACCCACGCTCCGTCCTTGTAGCCGTAGTTGCAGCCCTCGATGTCGTACGAACCGTCCGACATGAGCACCTTGTATGTGTTGGCAGCTTCGGTTGTGTAGCCTACGTAGAGACAGTCCTCGTCGCCGGTTATGGTGTACGGCTTATCGAGCGTCCACTTTATCTTGCTCAGCGCCTTCGTCACCTCAACGGTTCCCTCGGCGATAGGTGTGCCGTCGAGCTGCTTGGTGAGGAAAACGTGCATCTTCTTGTCGGTGACATTCTTGCTGCCCAACACGAACTCGGCGAAGTCGATGGTCTTGCCCTTCAGAGCCTGCAGCTTGGCGTGGCTCAGGCGCATAGCCTGTCCCTGCTTCTCGGTGCTGCCGAGGCGGAATACGTTGTTGCGCGAAATCTCATCTTTAGAGTAGCCGATGTTGGTGGCGTTGATGTTCCCTGCTACGAGGAGGAGGGAAGCGATGCTAAGTAGGGTTTTTCTCATAGTATATATTAATTAATTGTTCTTTTGCTTGTTAGTTTCAAATGTATTTACACGCTCTTTATATTGATAATGTGTAATAACTATTCGCTAATAATTTGCTTGCAAATGTACGGCTTTTTGCAAATATACGCAACAATTTAATTGAAAATACGCTTATTTAGTCTTGCTTTTAAAAAGTAATTGTGTATCTTTGCAATGTGGTAGACCGCGTTTGGGTAATTGAAATAGTCTTTTATCGCTAAACTTGCGCTGTCTTAACGCTATTAATAATCAAAAAAACACAGAATTATGGAAAAACGTTTACTTTATTCGGTAGCAGCCATGGCGTTGATGCTTGGCTCTGCAGCCCCGACATTCGCACAGAAAGTAGAGACACAGAACCGATTCTTAGTGAAGGCAGTCACGCTTGGTAGTCAGATGGGCGATATGCCCGAAAACCTCGACTCTAAGCGCGTGTATTATTACTACAACACCGACGGCAAGTTGGTAGGCAGTTCTACCTACGGACGCAACTATACTGACGGTGGCTATTCGGATACCTTCTCGCTCACCGACATCGAGAAGATTATCTTCGATGTGAATGGCAACATGACCAACAAAGACTTCTACCAGTATGGCGACTATGACGACGGCGACTACTCTTTCCGTAAGACACAGAACTGTGAGAGCTATACATACGACGCGAAGGGCAGACTGGCTACAGACACTACCTCAATGCGCATCAACGAGTATAAGTACAACGCCGACGGCACGCTGCTAAAGGTTACGTCGTACAACAAACGCACAAAGAAATTTGTGCAGGAGATTACATACACTTATGAGGACGGACAGGCTACTCACTACTCGTCTACCGGACAGTATTACGAGTTTGAGGCTGACCTTAAGTACGACGCAGACGGCAACAAGATAGAAGAATACCAGTATGCGAAGTCGGGCGAGAATGTGAAGCCGCGTCAGCGTGAAACCTGGACATACACCGACGGTGCGCTCACGCTCTACATGAAGTACCGCTACGACAGTAAAGGTGCGGAAGTGGCTGACTCGAAGAAAGAGTATGTCCCCGTGAAGAACAACATGAACGTTATGGATGTTAGCGACTATACCTACAATTCGGTTAAGGACACATGGAACAAATGGGGCTTGACCGTGCGTCAGACCTACCGCGACTTCAGCGGAATGAAGGAAGAAACACAGACGATGCTTCTCTCGGCTACACCCGACAAGAAACTCAAGAACACTATTAACCTGCAATTCACAGCTCCGAAAGCCGGTCTCGTTCATGGCTGCAAGTTTGTAGTCTACCGCGACTGCGTGGCTCTCGACACGCTCGACCTTGCCGACGTCATGGATCCCGCGACAAAGCAGTGCTCTTATCAGGACAAGGAACTCAAGAGTGACACCTACACTTACTTTGTTCAGCCGCTTTTCGCCCTCACAAACGGCGAGATAAGCAATGCTACTGCCGACTCGGAGTGGGTGGGCTACTATACTTCTACGCCTATGGACGTGAACGTGGCTCTCGCTACGGAGCTTCCTGCCGTTACCGACCTGAAACTCGTAGGTGGCGAGGTGAAGCGCATCGGTTCTATCATGAGCCAATTGATAGAATACTACGCTGATCTCGAATGGAAGAACCCGGCCAATCTCGAAGAACTCGGCTTCGTGAGAAACGATGTTGCCTTTGTGGGTATGGGTCTCTCTGATACAAAGCTGGAAGGCGCCGCCGAGTCGGCCAGAGTGCAGATTATGGACGACGAGATGCAGGTGTATGTCATCACAACATACAAGTACGGCAAGGCTTATTCTGACGCCATCACCGTTACTGTTAAGGACATCGAGAAGTATAACGGCGTGGAGAGCATTACAGCCGACGGCGTAGTGAAGGCTACATTCGCAGGCAACACAGTGCAGCTCAGCGATGCCGCAAACGTATCGGTTTACTCTGCTGCAGGCGCTAAGGTGTACGCAAAGCAGAATACATGCAGCGTGGCTCTCGGTCAGCTTCCGGCTGCTACATATATAGTATGTGTAGAGAAGGACGGCAAGAGCAACTTCTATAAGTACGGCGTGAAGTAGCATAAACTCACGCCTGGATAGCACTTAGTGAAAAGACACACATGTATATTACGTAGAGTATATAATATAATGTGTGTCTTTTCAGATTATTTATTAACCAAAAACATGGAATTATGGGAAAAAGACTACTCAATTCGATAGCAGCTCTGGCATTAGTGCTCGGCTGCCCGGCAACGGCTGACGCTCAGCAGGCGGCTCCAGAAAACAGATTCTTGGTTAATACTGCCACCTTCGGCAGTTCGATGGGCGATATCCCGGACGATGTCGTGTCGAAACGCAGTCTGTACTACTATAACACCGACGGACTCTTCGTAGGTAGAGCCGACTACGGACGCCTCTACACCGACGAAGGCTACTCGGACGACTTCGATGTTATGACTTTCTGCAAGGCTGTCTTCAACACCGACGGCATGATGACCAATAAGGACACGTACCAGTGGGGCGAATACGACGGCGGCGTCTTCAGTTTCCGCAAGACGCAGAACTGCGAGAGCTATACTTACGACAGCGAAGGACGATTGGCTACCGACACTACGTCGATGTACATCAACGAGTATGCGTACAACACCGACGGAACGCTGGCTAAGAAGTCTACCTATATCAGAGACACTAAGAAGTTCAAGCAGGAGATTACGTACACCTATACCGACGGCGTGCTCACCCATTACTCGTCAACCGGCGAATACGACTCTTACAAGTTTGAGGCTAACATAAAGTACGACGCCGACGGCAACAAGGTGGAGGAGTATCAGTACAAGCTGAAGGACGGCAATGAGGTGGCTAAGCAGCGCGAGGCATGGACTTATACCAGCGGTGCGCTCACACTCTACGAGAAGTTTCGCTACGATTCAAGCGGCAAGGAGATACCGAGCGCAAAGACCGAGTATAAGCCGGTGAACGGCAATCTAAACCTGATGGATGTTTGCAGCTACAACTACAGCAGTAATAAATGGACACGTAGCGGTCTGCCCATGCGCTATGAGTATCGCGACTTCAGTGGCATGAAGGAGAAGACTGCCATGATGATTATGTCGGCTACGCTCGACAAGGAGAAGCCGAACACCGTAGACCTCCGCTTCAATGTGCCGAAGGCAGGACTCGAGTACGGCTGCAAGTTCGTCATTTTCCGCAACTGCATACCGCAGGATACCGTTGACCTTGCCGACGTGATAGACCCCGAGACAATGCAGTGTGCGTACGAGGACGACGAACTCAGCAACAGTACATACACCTACTTCATTCAGCCGCTCTTCGCCATGAAGGACGGCAAGATAGTGAAGCCTGCTGCCGACTCGGAGTGGGTGGGTTTCTACAGCACCACTCCTACTGAGATTGAAGTGGCGCTCGACCACGAACTGCCTGCCGTTACCAATCTGGCTCTCGTAGGCGGCGAGGTAAAGAATGTAGGTACGGCTTTGAATCCTGAAAAGGAGTATAACGCTGTCTTTGGTTGGGAGAATCCTGCCGACATGAACGACTACGGCTTTATCAAGCATACGCTCTACTTCGTTGGAAGCAATGTGCCAGAGAACGAAACAAGAGAGGCTTCGAAGGACACGCTTCACGTAATGCTTCTCGACGATGTTGTAAAGGCGTATGTCGTTACGACCTACAAGTACGGCAAGGCGTTCTCCGACACCATCACCGTGAAGATGACAGACATTGACGACCTCACCGGCATGCAGCGCATCGGCGTGGACGGCGTGGTGAAGGCTATCTTTGCAGGCAACACGGTTCAGCTCAGCGATGCTGCAAACGTATCTGTCTACAATGTTTCGGGCGAATGTGTATATGTACGCAAACGCACAAGAAGCGTATCGCTTGCTCAGCTCCCGACTGCAGCTTATATAATATGTATAGAGCGCGACGGCAAGCAGAGCGTCTACAAGTATCACGTCAAGTGAGGATAAAACAATACCTTAGGCAAAACATTCGAACTACAGAACATAGTCTAAATTATTAATAAATAAAATTCTTAAAAACCGTAATATCAATAGATGAAGACAAAAATGTTACTTGCGTCGCTACTCTTAAGTGGCGCAGCTTTCGCACAGACATCACCCTTAGTGATGGTCACCCCAAGCGACTACAACATCATGGCTGCTTCGCCAAACGGCAAGTGGGCGTGTGGTATGTACTTCGACAGTGGCAACGAGGCTTACGGATTCCGCTGGAATCTGGAGAGCGGAGAGATTGATTTGCTCAATCCGTCGTCGCCTTCGCAGGCTTACAGCGTGTCTAACGACGGCGTTGTTGTGGGCTTGTACACCGACAACAGCTACAAGAAGAACGGTGCTTCGACGCAGCTCGCTGGCTATTGGCAGAACAACCGCTGGAACCGTCTCGAAATGCCTTCTGACGCTGTGAGCAGTAGTGGCGCTTCTGGCATATCGCCCGACGGACACTACATCACGGGCAACGTGTATGTAGGCGGAAAGTATTTGGGATACGTATGGAAGGACGGCAAGATTTACCGCCAACTGAAGGAGAACAATGGTATCGCGATACCTTATGCAATATCGCCCGACGGAGAGTATACTACGGGTTGGGTTATGAACAAGAACCGCCAGGCATGTTTATGGGGACCCGACGGCAATTTCACCACACTCTCTGACCAGCAGTCGCCGTTCTGTGTAGGCAAGAAGTTCTCGCCCGACGGCAAGAAGCTGCTTTACTTCGGCGGTTGGCAGACCGAAGAAGAGGCAGGCGGAGCTGGTAAGGTGCGCGGAGCTTGGGCACTCTACGATATGGAAACCGGCAGGAAGAGCGCTATTCTTCCGGCTGGCGACAACGACGACCTCGACTTCTTCGACATCAGCGGTAACGGCACCGTGATGTGCGAGGACAACCAGTTGGGCTATATCTATCAGAACGGAAAGGGCACCTTTGCATATAAGTATCTGAAGGAAAAAGGCGTGAACCTCGCCGACTATCATGTTTTCGTCAATCCAGACTCGCCGAAGGATTCGGAAGGCGAAACCCTTTACAACGTGACTCGCGCCACTTCCGTGTCGGTAGACGATCACATCATGGGCTTCCTCTTCTACAACGACAACAAGGATTCGGACGGCAACTATGCCATTTCGTCGCAGTCGATGATTGTGAAGTTCGGCAGTCCGATGTTCTCGGCTATGCCTCCGGTGAGCATTAAGGCTCAGCAGTTGTCGGGTCTCAACACGGTGAAGATTACATGGAAGCCGAACGTTGCAGCCACCGGCATAACCGGATATAAGGTGTATCGTGACGGCAAAAAGGTGAGCAGCGATGTTGTTACCGCTGAAGGATTCGTAGATGCTGGTGTGCCGGTAGGCGAACACAAGTATCAGGTTACGGCAGTGTACGGCGACGTTGAGTCGGCTGACAGCGAGATTGCAACTGTCAAGGTGGAGAGTCAGAAACTTTCTACGCCTACAAACCTCTTCGCACAGCAGCATGGCTACAGCGCAGCATACATGGAGTGGAGCGATCCGTCAACAAACTTCGGAGCGCTCACATACTTCAACCCCGACAACGCCAACCTCGAGACATTCGGTCTGTCGTTCAACGGCGAGAGCTACGAGACAGCCATCGCTTTCGACGCAGTTACGCTCAGCGCATACAAGGGACAGAAGCTCACATCAGTAGGTTTCTACCCGATGGAGGCTCAGGGCGGCTGGACTATCAACCTCTATACACGCAGCGCAGACGGTAAGTTGCAGAAGTTCTACACACAGCCCGTTACGCAGAAGCTGAACTACGGCGAGCGCAACGTCGTTAAGCTCGACACTCCGCAGAATCTGCCTTCAGGCGAACTGCTCGTGTCGGTTGAGGTGAAGGTTACAGAGGCTTCGCAGCGCATCACAGCGCTCGACTTCGGTCGTGCCGTGAAGGGCTCTTCCGACCTGCTCCGCCTTACAACCGAGCCCGACTTCTACTCGATGGGCAACCTTATGGAGGAGAGCAACTATCTCTATGCCGCTTCGTGGGCTATCGACGCTATCGTGGCGCCGGAAGGTGCCGACCTTGCAAAGGACAACGTGACGGGCTATAATATATATGTAGACGGCAAGAAGGTAGGTTCGTCTGCAACAAAGAGCTTCACCGTACCCTCTCTCGACAAGGGCGACCATGCACTGGGCGTGAGCGCCGTGTATGCCAACGGATCGGAGTCGGAGCCGGCCGTAGCTCAGCTTGCGGTTGTTCCTGACGACAGCCAGCTTCAGGCAGTGAAAGGCGTGGCAGTAGCACCGGTAAGCGCTTCGGCTGTGAAGGCTAATTGGGCAGCACCGGTTGACCGCGACGTGGTTCAGGTGCAGTATTGCACGGGTTCTGCATCAACGCAGGGCGTGACAGCTCCCGCTGACAACAACTATAACATCATGGTAGGCGCGCTCTATCCGTCGAAGACATTCCGCGGTCGCACCGGATACGCCATCAAGAAGGCACGCTTCTATCCGCTCACAGACGCTACATACACAGTGTATGTCTACAAGAACGACGAGCTGATAAGCGAGACCGAGGTAGACGACTACACCATAGGTAAGTGGAACGAGGTGGAACTCACGAAGCCTATCATCATCGAGAACGGATCTACATACCGTCTTGCCATCGACTGCTATGATGTTACGCCGAAGGAACCGGCTATCGCCGTTGACAGTAGCGATCCGCTGGAAGGCTACTCTGACATCTATTCGCTCGACGGCGAGTCGTGGAGCTCAATATCTTCTACCGGCGTGATGGCTAACTGGATGATCGGTCTCGTGCTGGAGAACCCGAAACCAGGAACGTTGCCTATCGAAGGCTACGACGTGTTCATCGACAACGCTAAGAAGAACGCGGCGAAGCTCACGGAGAGAACCTACACACACGACTTCGGTACCGACGACAAGCAGCAGCACACTATCCGCGTTGACGTATACTACACAGTGAAGTCGACAAGCGTGAAGGGCGGCGTAACCAACTTCCTCATCGCCGTTGCAGGTATCGACGAGAACACCGTAGGACGCATCGAGATGCGCCAGGGCGAGAACGAGCTCACCGTAACTGGCGAGGGCGTGACGTCGGTAGAACTTGTGTCGGCAGCAGGCGCTGTTGTAGCAAAGGCAGAAGGCAACACCGTATCGCTCAACGGCTTGACCGCAGGCGTATATGTAGTGAAAGCCGTAGTAGCCGGCGAAACCGTCACACGCAAGATAATGATAACGAAGTAAAAGTTTTAGCAGGTTAAGCACAAATTTGCTACACTTAAGTCAAGAATATTGCGTTTTGTTCCATAATCGGTAAAATGGGGGTTGCGTGTTGCAAAAAATATGAGTAAATTTGCAACGTGAACAGAAACGTAAACCAGATTTGACCAACACAAAACGCATCATATAAAAGCAAAAAAAGCGCTGACGAAGATTGTTTCGCCAGCGCTTTTTTTAATTAGTAATTCGTAATTATTAATTATTAATTGTTAGGGTGAAATTATAAATCACGAATCACGAATTAATAATTAATAATTACGAATTAATAATTAATCAATTCTTCTTCAGCAAGTCGCGAATCTCTGTGAGCAGCAACTCCTCCTTTGTAGGCTTCGGCTCCTCGGGCGCAGGTGCAGGCTTGGTCTCCTCCTCCTTCTTCTTGAGGTTAGCCAGCTTGTTGATGCCCTTCACGAGGAGGAACACGCAGAAAGCGATGATAGTGAAGTCGATGATAGTCTGGATGAACGCACCATAGTTGATGGTAGCCGGCTTCATTGTCTCCATGCCGAGGTTTACGGCAGGCAGCTCAAATTTCAGGTCGCTGAAGTTGACGCCGCCGATGAGCCATCCGATAGGCGGCATGATGATATCGTTGACGATAGAGCTAACTATCTTTCCGAACGCACCGCCGATGATCACACCGACAGCCATGTCGACAGCGTTGCCCTTTACGGCGAACGCCTTGAACTCATTTAGCATTTTTCCCATAGTTTCTGTTTGTTAATTGTTTAATTTCGAATGTCCGATTGTATGTTTTTTGTTTCTAACTATCTTATTTTGCAAAGTGTATATAGCAAACTGCGCTTATTATATATAATGTATATAGCCCAGTGAAATTATATAGCGATTTTTTAAATAATTTAATACCTCTATTGGCTGCAAAATTAGAAAATAATTATTAACTTTGCGCTCGATAAAGAAAAAATGCTCAAAAGTATTGCTTTTTGAATGTCTCAGTTCATTGGCAAGTACTGTGGAGCTTGAAAGTAAGATTTATTTTCAACCATTAATTAAAATATTAAAAAAATGACAAAAGTTGCTATTAACGGCTTCGGCCGTATCGGTCGTCTGGCTTTCCGTCAGATGTTTGAGGCAGAGGGTTATGAGGTAGTTGCTATCAACGACCTTACATCTCCAAAAATGTTGGCTCACCTTCTTAAGTATGATACAGCTCAGGGTGGCTTCGCTGGCAAGTACGGTGAGGGCAAGCACACTGTAGAGGCAACAGACAACTCTATCATCGTTGATGGTAAGGAAATCACTATCTATGCTAAGCCAAACGCTGCTGAGCTTCCTTGGGGCGAGCTTGGTGTTGACGTAGTTCTCGAGTGCACAGGTTTCTACACATCAAAGGAGAAAGCTTCTGCTCACATCGCAGCAGGTGCTAAGAAGGTTGTTATCTCTGCTCCTGCTGGTAACGATCTCCCAACTATCGTTTACAACACAAACCACAAGACTTTGACTCCGGCCGACACAGTTATTTCTGCAGCTTCTTGTACAACTAACTGCTTGGCTCCTATGGC